>WBZO01000319.1_pt4 | contig 62933 bp, 59 predicted proteins | sample 5204261 | NCBI WGS metagenome assembly WBZO01 (sample SAMN12412400, study PRJNA552823) | activated sludge metagenome | isolation source: activated sludge from anammox sidestream of wastewater treatment plant... | place: USA: North Carolina | collected 2017-09
TGCAGAACGAGTAGGCACCGGTCGAATCGGTCGTGGTCGTGCCTGCAGCTATGCCGTCCTTGAACAGGTTGATCGTGGTCCCGGCTACTCCGGTGCCGTCACAGTCTCGGGTCTTGGTCCCGTTGATGCACAGGTATTCCTGGTTCACGAAGTCAGCGGTCGTGTAACTGGCACATTCCAGCGTGATCGCGTCGGGTGATGAGACTTCATACCAGCCTGCAGGGATTACCTCTTCTACGGTGTAGTTCCCGGGTGCCAGTCTGCAGAACGAGTAGGCACCGGTCGAATCGGTCGTGGTCGTGCCTGCAGCTATGCCGTCCTTGAACAGGTTGATCGTGGTCCCGGCTACTCCGGTGCCGTCACAGTCTCGGGTCTTGGTCCCGTTGATACACAGATACTGCTGGTTTGTAAAATTCTTGCCTGTTACATTCGCGGTAAGATTAACATCCAGACATGTGGGGGATACATTAAACCAGCCCGTTTTTCCTTGCTCACAAACAGTGTAATTACCGGGCTTCAAGCCACAGAATTGATACTTTCCACCATCATACGTGGTGTTCTCGCCTATTTTTACGTGGGTGCTGTTGTATAACTCAATGATCCATCCATTGAGTCCTATACCAGCACAATTATCCAACTTATTCCCACTGATGCAAAGATTCATTATCTGGTTGGTGAAGTTGACCGTCGTATTGTTACATCCTAAGTATTTATTTTGGTTGGTGGGAGTGATATTAACCCAGCCTGACTGAAGAGTCTCCGTCAGGGTGTAGGTAGTGTTTCCATAAAGGCCGCAGAACCGGTAGAATCCATCCGCTCCGGTTGTAGTTGTATTGAAGTAACCAGTTCCATTAGTGATGTTAATTATCCAGCCTCCCTTCCCAACATCACCAATCCCGTCAGAGTTAGTATCTTCCAGTTTGTATCCGCTGATACAATACAAAACACGGGTCAGTGCAAATGCATTGTTATTATTAGGATTGGTTTCAATGATGGCAGGATCTCCGGGATCAGTCGTATTGGTAATACTCGCTGTGTTATTTATCAGACATGAACCATTTATTACATCGGCCGTAACGGTAATGTTCGCACTGGCATTTGCAAATAAGGTGACCTTTGCAGTATAGGTTTTTCCGGAGATAGTAGGGGGATAGCAGGTGCCATTGTTGAGGGGGACAATTGTACAATCCCATGTGATGTTGGTCAGATAGTCGGGGAATTTATCGATGATGGTCGCATTTGATATCCCCGAAGGGCCGTAATTGGTCGCGTTGATGTAATAGGTCAGTTTATCGCCGGCTAATACCGTCTCAGGTCCGACTTTCGTGATACCCAGATCGATATTTCGAATGAAAATTTCAGGCATCACCTGAATGGAGCCACCATTAATTCCTTCGTCACTCCCATCAGCATGTATGGCGAAACCGGAATAAACTTCCTGTAATGACCCCCCAGTATAATGACTGGCGCCAAGACCGATTGGCCACCGGACACCATCACCAAGTGCCACATGATTGCCCCATCCAACAATCAAATCTCCACCCTGGGTTGGATTCATCTTAATTTTTAAAGTTACCGCCTTGAAAGTGGTTATCGTTGGATATCTGATGTCCGGTATAACAACAGGATTTAAAGTGGTCCTGCTATCAGTAATTATATAGGGTGTCGATGCGCCAGACGGATACACATATTCAGCGCTTGCCCAGTTACCGCCAATGGAAAAATATTGCGGCCCATCATAATTATCTGATATGATGTTTGGATCATCAAGGATTTCCAGCGCCTGGTAGGTCACATCAGACTGTTGAAGAGGGGTAGTCAGATTCCAAGTCAAACCAGGGTTTTCGGTAATATTATAAGTGGTAAAGTAATCGAATCCATGCGCCCCGTTTGCTAAAGTAAAATCAACAATAAGAGTCAAATAAACAGTGGAATTCGCAGGGACATCTTTTACCCATATACGATTGGGAATAGAGGTGCATTCTGGATACTGTGCCTTGTTAAAATTCAACTGACTATTAATCCATTGCGCATCCGTATTAGCCCAATGAGCATTTCCAGATTGGAGAGCAGCACTGACTGTCGCTGTGAACAGTCCAAAGAATACAAGGATAATTATTGTCCTTATTAACCATTTACTCATCTGAAATCACCTTTTGTTGTAGAAGAGAGGAATTTGAAAATCGGCAATGTTTTAGAACAATTCCTCACCCTAGATTTTCTAGATGTAAGGAACGATTGAGTCATGCTCTTCTCACAATGACCATAATTGACGCCACATTGCCACATTGATCACATACCCCCAAACAATGAACGACCCACTGATGAATATTAATCACTATGATTAATGAAAATTAATCACACCGATGAATATTAATCAATTACCTACGGGCGTATGTATCAGCCTCAACGGGCGAGATTAAAAATGTTATGACACTACTAGAGGAATGTTAAACCGGTCTAGACTACCCAATGAGAAATGTCCTTGGTCCATCTAGGGTTTGATGGAGAGTAAACTTTCTCACCATTATTAAGAAGCTACAACTGCCTCATTCTCATTTCGCAATCCCTGCCCATATCAGGAATATCCCGAAACCGGCAAATAAAATCGCAATCATGGGTGGTAGGGAGCCGGGTAAGATCAGATACGGGATAATTGGGAAAAGGATCAATAAAATACCCAATCCAATAATAGGTCCCCCGCTTTTTACACCAAATACAGGACAACCCCGGTCGCATTGTTGATCATCAGGTTCTATCATCAAGCTGTCTCTTGGTATGTTATTGGTGACACTCTATATCAGGCATCCGGGGGTTTGTGTAAAGCAGCATAGAGTATATGGGTTTTAAATGAACACAAAACATCTTCTATTTTGTTTTCAATGTGAGAAATAATCTCTTATTGAAAAAATCTATTCATTATACGAATTTCTTCATATGTTCTGTTTCTTCTTTATCATGATAAAAAAACTTAAAAACCGGTAATACTTCCACAAAATGGAAAAATGTCATTTAAAAGGCAGTGGTATTAAAATATCTCCCGTTGATTGGTTGGTGTCTATTTTCATTGAAATACTTTTTACCGAATAGGAGATGATTTTTTTTCCATTTAGCATGGGAACTGGAGTAGTCATTGCCGGGTATTGAGGGGTAAATCAATACTATCAATGAACTTCTTACTCCAATCTCTTGTAAATATCGTCATTCGTTGGAGGGCGGCTACTGATATAAGTGATGCAAGCAGGTTATGCAGTAATAGAACCTTTACTGATGAACTATTTGATAATCAGAAGAACGTTCGAGGAATTAACCATCTGGATCCTTGGTAAGATTCTGTGATGCACTACCGACAGAGTGTCTTTCTTGTGCTGTTGATTGTGAAAGTGACCATTTTACCTTATTGCAGATAATGACCCCTTTTTTAGATTAGATCCCTGGAAAAATGAGTATAGACCAAGAATTGTCTTTTCGTATTCGAATAGAATGCTATCAATCGATCATTAGATTTTTCTTGGAAAATAAGTGGAGATTTCTTCCAATCCACCAATTAAAAAAAGAGCATTAGATTATCGGCAGCATATCCCCGATTCATACTCAACACTGTTGGAGAACAAGGATATGTATCCATCAACGGACTTGCGCTCTTTCAGGTGAATATTCTGTATCATCCCAGGTATACCTACACACGCTGATCCTCCTTCCTGTGTTTCGGAATTAAGGTATGTCGATACATACCCAACGGAAGGCTGTGTAGAAGATACTTCAGCAACCCGGATATTGTAATTTACACGGGCAAGACCCTCAACACTTGGAACTGGTGGCCAGCGTTCGATTCCTCCTCCTCCGGCCTGATTGAGGTTTCTGACTTCAGCAGAGGTACTTACCGATACGACACTCATGTCAATCTTACTTCCAGTATCCACAAATGAACAGAAACCCGGGTAACAACCAGTCGTGGGACACAGGAGACACGTCGTACTTAATTCGGAAGGTACTCCAGGGGTACCAGCACCAGAAAGCAGCACATTTTCTTCAGATAAAATACGGTTGCTGTTTACTCCTGTATATGAGATAATCCGGTCATTCTCAACATTATACATCGAAGTGGGCAATGCCTTTGTGTCTACTTTAGAATTCTTGGAATATGCAATCTGTCCATACTGGGCACTCGTATCTTCCGCATAGACGGTGTTCATTTGCACTTCGAATGATGCAGCATCATAGCTCAGTGGTGGTTCCGGTTCTACTTCCCAGATTTTTATGAGTTCGCCCGTTTCAGGATCGGTTACCACATTGAGTTTCAGATTCGCATCCAGCACCTCACTTGAATGCCTCCAGGTGAGATCTGCATCATTGGAGAACACTCCAAGAGCTGAAACATCGGTGGTGAGGGTAATACCCTGTGTTTCGATGTCTGGCGGGGGCAATATAGTGGCAGCTGCTGATGTGAAAAGGAGCATCGACGCAATAATCATAAGGATAATACTTCGTTTCATTACTTCCAATCATTCACCCCCTTTTGGATGATAACGTAAAATAACTATGAGCATATATATAACAATGTTGGTTAGTATCTTCGCAATTTCGAAGTGTTGTAAACCAAAATCAAAAAGGAACGCCCAGGTCGGAATTCGAATCCGAGTCGTCGGCGTGACAGGCCGACATGATGGGCCACTACACTACCTGGGCACTCGCTGCAAATGGTCCCGCCTCCCGGATTCGAACCGGGGACATCGCGGTAGCTGCGCAATTGCCTGGTTACGGCAAATCATACTACAGCCGCGCACTCTACCAAGCTGAGTTAAGGCGGGATTTGCGCTCATAGTATAGGGGAAATAAAGCTATTAAACATATCGATATCGGCTCCTGAAAATAGCCTTTCGGTCACTGTTTTATAATATGAGCGCATTTTAAATGGTGTATGGTTCCCATAACAACTGAAGCGGGGAATTGTTTTCTTCACCGATAGCCATGCGAAGAAACATGTGACTGTTTTTGATACCACCCTCCGGGATGGTGAACAGACGCCGGGTATATCATTTACCTTTGCACAGAAGCTTGAGATCGCCCGCCAGCTGGCATCCATCGGGGTGCATGCAATCGAAGCCGGCTTTCCGGCCTCCTCCGAGGGAGAACGGGAGACGGTGAAAGCCATCGCGGACCAGAGACTCGACGCAGTTATCTGTGGCCTGGCCCGATCCCGAAAGGAAGATGTTGACGTTTGCATCGATTGTGATGTTGACATGGTACATGTCTTCATCCCCACCTCTGAAGTCCAGCGGGTGCACACGATCAAAAAGACTCCCGAAGAGGTGTTTGATATTACCCGGGAAATTGTCTCCTACGTGCGAGACCATTGCGAACTTTGTATGTTCTCAGCAATGGACGCCACCAGGACTGATACGGAATACCTGATTGAAGTATTCAGTGCAGCTGCCGATGCAGGGGCAACCATTATCAACGTCCCGGATACCGTAGGGGTCTACACCCCCACCGCAATGAAAAATCTGATCACCAGGATCGTGAGTGAGGTTAACTGCCCCGTCGATGTCCACTGCCACAACGATTTTGGCCTTGCCGTGGCCAATACGACCACCGCAGTGGAAGCAGGGGCATCACAGGTCCAGGTAACAGTGAATGGACTGGGGGAGCGTGCCGGAAATGCGGATATTTCCCAGACCGTCATGATCCTGGAATCTATTTATGGAGTAAAAACCGGGATCAAGACAGCCAGCCTGTATGAGACGTCGCGGTTAATCTCCCGGTATTCGGGGATTGGCGTCCTCCCTATCCAACCTGTTGTCGGTGACAATGCCTTCTCTCACGAGAGTGGAATCCATTCACACGGTGTCATTGCATGCGCCGCAACATTTGAGCCAGGTATCATGACCCCTGAAATGGTAGGTCACCGGAGAAGGCTCACCCTCGGCAAGCATGTCGGGCGGCATGCCGTCCGTCAGATGCTGACAGATGCGCATATCAATCCCAGCGAGATAGAGATCGATCGAATCGTTGAGAAAGTCAAATTCATGTCCGTGAAAGGCAAGAAAGTGACCGACGCGGATCTCTACGAGATCGCCACAACCATCATGGGCATAGGAAACGGGGGACGTGCAATCGAACTCCAGGATATTGCCATCATGACCGGAAACCATGTCATTCCAACGGCGAGTGTAAAGGCACTCGTCAATGGAAAGGAGCTGGTATGCAGCAGTACCGGAAATGGTCCTGTCGATGCTGCCTTGAAAGCGATCCTCGGCATTGTACCTGCAAAGGTACAGCTAAAGGAGTTCAACATCGAGGCGATTTCCGGTGGATCTGATGCAATCGGGCATGTGAACATCGCTATCGAGGATGACCATGGGCATGTGTTCTCGGCGAGTGGATCCGGGGATGATATCGTACTTGCTTCCACCGAAGCGATGGTAAATGCAATTAACCTGCTTCAACGGATACGGCAGGCTGAAACAAAATAAGAAAAGGAGGGCTAGGGGCAGGCCAGGAGATCAGGATGCGCTCTGGGGCCTGCCCTCAAGCGCCTGCTTGATCTGGCTCTGAAGCTGCTCGAACTTGCCGGAGAGCATGCCCTCCTGTTTTTCAAGCGATTTGATCCTGAGTTCGAGCGTCTCTATCTTGTCGTTGAGATTTTTCAGGACATCTTCTTTCTTCTTCTCCATCATGACCGTGCCGACGCTCATGAAAACCGGAGCATCCTCTGCTACATCGTTCAACTCCTCAATAGCCCGTTTCGCCTCGCGGACTGCCATCTCGTACTGGGCTTTCTGGGCACCAATGGTCTGCATCTGCTGCTGCATCTGCTGCAGCATTGCGATCTGGTTCTGCACTTTCGGTGAAATTGCACTCATTGTATTGTCTCCTGATTGTTCAGCAGTTCCTGCATCTCTTCTGCCACTAGGATCAGCCGGAGCCACATGTTAAGCGAGGCCCGGAGGGCTGCAATATCCGCTGCATGCACCGCCAGTATAAGGGTATCCGGCGGTTCAAGAAGGCACGTCGCCTTCGATCGGGGATTGCACTCTCCTTCCATCTCCGGACACACCGCATGGAAAAGGGGTTCAGCATGTGCTGACCTGAACCGGAAGAGTGCTTCATGCCTCATGGATCTTCAGTGAAAGCAGGTAACGGCGTGATCGTATACCATCAAAGATACACGATTCCTCACCATCTTCTGACAATTTCACCGGTATATATGGTGCCAGCCGCTCATAAATGGATGGGTCATTTACCTGGATTCCCACCCGTGGCTCTTCCCTCTGAATCGTCCGGAGCTCCGACACAAGGAACAATGTTCCCGGTTTCCCCTCGATATACAATGTGAAAGAGGGTAAGGTTCCATGGTAAAGGCTGAAAATAATGATATTGATATCACGTGACGTGATTTCTGCAAGCCCCGCCTTGCCCCTTACGATATAGGGGCATCCGGCAGCGAAGGCAAAGTCTTTTGCAAGCGAACGGAGTTCCGGTACAGGTTTTCTTGACGTGCTGACGATGGTCATCGAGCTTTTAACTCTTTGATTGCAGCACCACGTTCCTTAAAAAGGATCCTGTGTCCGCAATACGGGCAGCGGACATTAACATCAATCTCGACCTTATGCTTGCAACGGGCGCACTTGTAAGAACCAGCCAAACCTGCTCATGCCTCCTTGCCAAGGGAGCGGTCGATTGTCCTGAGTGCGATGCGAAGTTGCGGGGTCTGTGGCTGATAAGCTCCTCCTGCAAACTTGAAACCGCACTTTCTGCATCCCCATATGCCGGTCCCCTGACGGCGGACAGCGATGGTATCGCACCGCGGGCAGCGATGGGCGGCCTTTGATACCTGCTCCATGTCAGAGACCCTTTTCCTGACAAACCTTCCATAGCGCGGACCGAATCGCCCGGCGCTCCCTGAAACCTTACCTTTCGCTTTCTGTGTCCTGCTGGCCATATATAGTCACCCGCTTGTATGTCTCTTATACTATGTCATCGCGGTTAATATACTTGATTGAGGATCCGCACTTCACCCTGCCCCTTGGTAATCCGGTTGATCAGATCGTAAAAATCACCCTGGATGCCAGCAGGAATTCTGACTATGCAGATCCATGATCCATCCTTCTGCCACTCATCTTTCTCTATCTGAGCAACAGGCTGGATCTCCCCGAACGCTTTCGATGCAAAATCCGGAGGGATCTTCACCGCGATCCGGACCTCTTCGAATCGGATTGGAAGAAGAGGGCGGAGCGCTTTCACCGTATCCTTCACCTGTTCATCAACGCTTTTGTAGAGATCGATGTTCACCCGTGCCTCATCCATTGCCATTTCAATCCGCTGTGGGGGATGCGGGAGACCGGTCTGTGGATTTACCGCATTCCGCGCGATAAAAGTAATGACCTGACGCCGTTTCTCTGCAATCATGTGCCGTCGCTGTTCGGCTGTAAGATGGATCTCGCCCTTCTGGATGATCCGAGTAGCGATGGGGAGAAATTCGGTGGTATGGAACACTTTATTCAGAGCTTCATCGGATGCCCTCGTTCCCCTTGAAGAGTTCTCAAATATTGCCAGGGCTGCTACCATATCTTCGAGATCAACCGGTTCTCCCTGCCTGAACTTCACCGCACGATCGGGATCTACCAGTAACTCGAATTTTTCCCCATGGCTTTCGAGTCGTGCCACTACTGCTCTGTCGAGGGGAATCATTTCTGCACCTACTTTTCAAACTGTTCAACGAAGGAGGCTACCTCTTCTTTGGTCATCTTCCGGAATTGGGGAGTCTTTGTCTCGATAATCCCGATTTCAACGGTATTCACATCGAATTTCCCCTCGGTCGCATCATGGAGCGCCTTCAACCCAAGGAGAATACTGTCCTTCAGAGGAGCCTCATGTGAATATTCCTCCTCAAACACCTTCATCACTGCATTTCGTCCGATTCCGATCCCGGTCGCTTTGTACTCGAGAAGCGTACCAGATGGATCCGTCTCAAAGAGCCGGCATCTGCCATCACTGATCCCGGCAATCAGGAGAGCCGTGCCATAGGGCCGTGCTCCCCCAAACTGGGTATAGGTCTGCATGTGGTCGCAGAGTTTTTTTGCCAGAGCTTCAACGTCGATTTTCTCATCGTAGGTAACACGATTGATCTGGCATTCGATCCGCGCACGGTCGACAAGTGCCCGGGCATCCCCGACAAGTCCTGATGAGGCAACACCGATGTGTTCATCGATCATGAATATCTTCTCGATGGAAGACGCCTCGAGCAGTCGGGAACTCACCCGCTTGTCTACAATAAGGACTATCCCGTCCTCGCATTTTATTCCGACCGCAGTCGTTCCCCGTTTCACCGCTTCACGAGCGTATTCGACCTGATAAAGGCGGCCATCCGGACTGAAAACAGTTATCGCCCGATCATAACCCATCTGATATGCCTGTGGCTGCATTATATTCCCTCAAGATCATCCTGTGTGAGAAACAATAGTTCCTGCCTGTTAATTCCTTTTTCCTGCAAATCAACCTTTTGACCCTGATAACGCCGTGCCGTATACTCCCTGTCCCGGAAGTGCAGAGGAGAGATCGTTTCGAAGCTGACGGGAGATAGTCCCGAAACCCTGCGCCGGAGCGCGAACAGGGTTCCGGAAGTGGCTACCGCGTGCAGTGCAATCCTCCGCTCCGCAACAGAGGTCAGGGTCACGATCGCAATCCGTAATTTCTCTTCATAACCCCTAATACATCTCACTACTGCATATCCCGATCCACAGGAAATGACGACCGGCATCATCCTGGCTGCTTCCGCATCTCCATAAATACTGGTCACCGATTCAAGTACTGAAAAATACAGATCCTTTGGATCAGGATCCGGAATTGGCGGGTCTATGCGAAGAAGAAGGTATCGCTTCTTTTCTCTCAGGGTAGGGGGGCGGGGTTTCATGGAGTCACCATAACCGATTCAACGGGAGAGAGCAGGGTGCTGACAGTCTGCAATGCCCGATTTGTATCATCCTTCTTCATGCCAAACAGGGTACAGAGGAGACGGATCTCATCGGGAGAACGGAGATCAAGAACAGAACAGGCATTGCTGGACAGGATCAGGGGAAATTGGTACCGTGAATGAAGTCTCATCAGGTCATTGTAGCGGTTCAACACTCTCTGTCTGGCAATCCCCTTTTCATGGATAAGCGGGTAGAGATCGATCTCGACCGCTATACCATTTTCATATGCAAGACGCGCAGAGATGTGATCAAATCCATTTTTTGGTATCTGGTGAAGGCACCTGATAGCATTTAATCCCTTATGGGCAAGAACGGCACGGTTAAAGCCGTTATCTCCGGCATCTACAAATATGAGGTTCCCGCTATTCGCCTGCCTCCTGATCTGACCGATGACCCTTCTGAGGTCCGTCTCGCGGATGATCACTGCAGGAATGATACGGACCCCGTGGTATCCTCCAGCCACTTCACCAGGCACTACAATGCCGCCGAATCCCAACGCACCGGCTTCCATCGCCATTCTGCGAACTGAAGCAGTTCCAACCGGATAAGGATGGATACAGGCATCCGTGTCCATCATCAGAACACACGTGAGAGAAAAGAGAATAAGTTATTTGCCAAGATTGCCATGCGACCTGATGCTGGGCCGTGTCTTTTCAGTGCCTTTTCCGCGGTGCATCATCCCCCGGCCCTTTCTCCCTGCACTTGTCTTCCCGCGCTCCGCACGCCCGCGGTGAACGGGATTGTTCAACCAGGCGAGGTTCCTGTCAGCTTTTATTGATGGGTGGTGTCCGTCAACAAGAATAACTTCGAACCATTTCTGCTTCCCGTCCTGGCCTACCCAATAGGAGTTCAGCACTTCCATGTTTGGATACTTGACCGATGCACGCTCTTCGGCAATACGCTGGAGACTTTTTCCGGCAGTCATCCGATTCACTCCCATCCGTGCAGATCTCCTTGCACGCACGTACCGGGGTTTGCGGCGCCCTCCGCGTCGTATCCTTACCCTTACAACAGCAATACCCTGTTTTGCTTTGTAACCAAGGTTTCTCGCCCTGTCGATTCTGGTGGGATGCTCGAGGCGCACCACACTCTCCTCGCGCCGCCATTCCTGCATCCGCTGCCACTGGAGTTCCTTGACCCCTGTTTCGGCCGGTTTTTTCCATGCCTCACGCACGTAGGCATACATCGATTTTGCCATTATATATCACCTCAGGTTCAGCGTGAAATCACGCCACATTCCTTCACGGGACGAATCCCGCAGACCATAATAAGTCATTATAAAACCTCATAAAGCCATGCGCTCATAGACCACCATAGAGACCAGAATTACTCCTTCTGTTTCTGAATCACGCGGATTGCATCTATCCGGGTACAGGGATACTGCCCGAACGCATCCTTCTCCGCCGACTTCACCATATCCCAGATGGTGAGAAGCGCAACGGATACGCCGGTGAGAGCTTCCATCTCAACACCTGTCTTTCCTACCGAACGAACGAGAACGGTGACCTTGATGTGATCTTCCATCTGCCCGAAGTCAACCTCAACGGAGGTGATGGGGATTGCATGACACATGGGTATGATACGGAAGGTGTCCTTTACTGCAAGAGTTGCTGCAACCCTTGCTGTAGCCAGCACATTGCCCTTGATCATAGTACCATCCCTGATTGCAGCAAGCGTCTCTGGTCTCAGATATATACTGCCGTCTGCAACAGCAAGACGTTTCATTTCGGCCTTTTCACCGACATCCACCATCCGGACCCTGTCATCGCTTATGTGGGTAAACTCTGCCATCATCCTCCTCCTTTACCAAATAATATTTTCGGGATATACGAAAGCAGGTCGCTTGCAAGCATACCCCCCTCATGGATTGCCCCTATCATCATCCCTGCCTTTCCGGTTGCATATGCTCCTGCACAGGCAGCTTCAAAGGCCGGCATCTGGCAGAAAAGCCCTGCTATCACTCCAGCAAGCACATCACCGGTTCCACCGGTGGTCATTGCCGGGGTGCCGGTCCGGTTGAACCGGACTCTTGTTCCATCTGAGATGATGTCGATCGGTCCTTTTAAAAGTACGATGCCCCGCTTTGCTGCCGCTCTTACGGCATGCGCCCTGGTAACCACATCATCGCCCGGCGTTCCACCAGTCATCCTCTCGAATTCCCCGGCATGGGGGGTAAAGATACTGTCCCCCGCCTCTGGTATCGGCAACCGGAGGGCATCTGCATCGAAGACCACTCTCCTGCAGGAAGGAGCAAGTGCTCTCACCACATGGTGACTCTTGCTGCCGAGACCGTTCCCCATTACCACAACGTCAGCACGGTCAATCAGAGGAAGGATACGGTCGATATGCTCTGCACCGAGGATATCCCCTTCGAGACGTTCATAGATGAGTTCTGGCACGGGCTCAAATACCGGCGAGGCAATCCTGACAATATCTGCTCCTGCCCTGAGAGCCCCGAGGCCACAGAGGTAGGGGGCTCCCTGGTAGGGTCCACCTCCAATAACAAGGACCTCTCCTCCGCTTCCCTTGTGTGCATCAGGTCTCTTTTTCCGGATGGAGAGGAGGTCCCCGGGCCCTGTGAAGAGTTCCGCCTCAAGCGGAATTCCTATCTCAGCGACAGCAGATCCCGCAACTTTCGGCCGATGAAACGCAAGGATATGATCAGCCCTGATACCCGGAGTAGGGATATCTGCTGAGAGAATCATCGCAGATGACTTGTTTGCCATCTCCACACAGGAACGGACCGGTTCTTTCACGGCACCCCGCAGACCAGTACCAAGCAGGGCATCAATGATAAGGTCTGTGCGGGAGAAGTGATCTGCCTGTGCAAGGACATCATCCCTGCATAAAACAGGAACAATCTCCACGTTGCAGTGGTTGATGAGACGCAACTGCTCTGCGCTCTCTCTGGTCATACCTGACCCGGCGATGATGAAGACTATCGGATGAAGATCCTGGAGATAACGAGCTGCTACCATCCCATCCCCCCCGTTGTTTCCCTTCCCGCAGAGAATAAGTACTCTTTTGGAATGCCGGGCCCTCACCGCATCAGCAAGAGCCCGTCCGGCACTCTCCATCATCTGGAGGGATGAAAGCCCCAGCGCACGGGCATTGGCATCAACGCCCTGCATCCGCTCAGGGGTGATGATCCCAGTTTCTGCAAACCCAGCGACTCCAGCAACAGGATGCCCATATTTTTGTTGCACCCGGCATTCTCCTTCCTTGAGTGTAAGGTTGTGAGTAGTTATGAAATATATGCCATAAGACATGGATGGATGACCGGTATATCTGAACCGGGTCATCCTGATCTCCGGAAAAATAACCTTTTTTTCCTGACTCTGCCGATACATAGTGTGATGGGACTGTCAGAAGATGTGCGGGCTGTTGCATGGGATATCCTTTCGCATGAGTCGGTAACCATTATTTCCCATATCGATGCTGATGGCATCACGGGCGAGGCAATCCTCTCCCAGGCCCTTTCGCGGGCTGGAATAAGGACAACATCGGTCTTTGTCCGGCAGCTCGAACCCCTCACAATCCGGCAGGTGCCAAGAGATGAAACGTTCAAACTTTTCTGTGATCTCGGTGCAGGCCAGCAGAATCTCATCGCTGAAGCGGGTTTCAGGAACGACGAGGTTGGAATTATCGATCACCATGTCAGCCAGCCATGCGATGTCGATTATCTGCAGGCAAACTGCCTCCCTTACGGTCATGTAAAGCTGAGTGCAGCCGGTGTCGCTTATCTGGTTGCTAAAGAGATCGATTCCGGGAATACCGACCTTGCACCCCTGGCCGTAATAGGCAATGTCGGCGATATGATGGCCAGAGAGGATTGCGGACTAACCGGGATTGCGAGAGAGATCGCATATGAAGGATCAGCTCACGGCTCCGTGGAGATCCGACAGCATGACCTGAATTGTTATGGAATCTCTACCCGTCCACTTCATATCAGTCTTTCCTACAATGATGATCCAATCATCCCGGGTATCAGCAATAATGCCAGAGGAGCCCTCCGGTTTCTTCAGAACCTCCGAATACCGCTGCAGGACAATCTCCAGCGATGGAAGGTCTGGGAAGAATTCTCCTGTAAGGAGCAGCGGATCATCTCCAGCGCCCTTGCCCAGCAACTGCTTGCACACACCTGTCCGATCACCCGGCTTTTCTGTGAATCATACCTGTTTCCGGCAGAGAGAGCCCGGACCCCGCTCCGGAATGCACAGGAATATGCCACGCTTCTGAATGCATGCGGCAGGTGGTCAAGGCCTAAAACGGGTGCTCAGATCTGCAGGGGTGATCGCGGATCTGCATATCGGGAAGCTGAACATATGCTCACCAACCACAGGACGATTATCAGGGAACTCCTACAATTCATTCTGGACACTGGGGTTTCAGAGCTCTCACATCTCCAGTTTATCCATGTTGGAAACCGCTACCCTGATACCATTGTCGGAATCGGTGCCGGCATGGCACTTTCAAAGCTCAACCGGGAAAAGCCGATCCTCATCATGGTAGAACAACCGGAAGATCCCTCTCTTACCAAGGTATCCCTCCGAGCAAATGAGCAGATGCTGTCGCGGGGGATTGATCTTCAGGTAGCAGCAACTTCAGCCTCGGAACGATTCGGTGGTGCTGGCGGAGGACACCGGATCGCAGCAGGTGCATTTATCCCGCGTGAGTCAGAACATGAATTTATCCAATATGTCAACGAGTTGCTTGCAGGACAGTGCACGAAGGAGGATGCAGGTCATCGCTGATTTCCAGTTCGGGAAGGGGGCTGGACTTGCCCTTTTCCCGGAAGGGTGTGAGGCGATTCTGTCAAGGACCGGAAGGGTGCGACAGATCTCCCTCTATGGGAATCGCCTTGCAACCGTCCGGGCGATGGACGGACGTCTGACGTTGGGAATTGAGGGAGCTTTACGGTTGCTCTCCTGCCTGGCCCCACCTGCATACCGTGTGACTGTCGCTTCAGATGTTGCAGAATTCATACGAGAGGGCAAAAACACATTTGCAAAGCACGTGATCGCCGCAGATCCTGACATCCGGGCGGGTGATGAAGTGATGGTTGTTGATGACCAGGGCCAGCTTCTAGCGACCGGTTCGGCACTTCTTTCAGGGGAGGAGATGCTGCTCTTTAATTACGGTGTAGCAGTAAAAGTACGACAAGGACGGTGAGAGGCATGATGCCAGGAAACATTAATCCCAAAAAAATGAAGCAGATGATGAAACAGATTGGTATGCAGATGGAGCCGATCGAGGACGTCCAGAAACTCATCATATACACCTCGAAGGGTAATTACATCTTCGATTCAGCGGAAGTGACGGCGATGACGATGCAGGGAATTACCACCTATCAGGTCGCAGGCCAGGTGCGTTTCGAACCTGCAGCTCCCGATATCCCTGATGATGATGTGAAACTTGTTACCGAACAGGCAGGAGTTTCGGAGTCTGCCGCCAGGGAAGCTCTTATCGCCTGCAAAGGAGATATTGCCGAGGCAATACTGAAGGTCTCGAAATGATCAGGTCCGGCCAGCGGATCCTTCTTGTCGGTGAACAGAGAAAGTATTTTCTTAAGGCAGGAAATGGAACCTTTTCCACTGATCGAGGAATAATCAACCTGGATGAGGTCGTTGGCGCAGAATCCGGGGATGTCATACAGTCCCATAATGGATCTGAATTTGTAATACTCATCCCGAGAGCCCCCGATTTTTTTGAGTATGCAAAAAGGAGCGGTGCCCCAATGCTACCAAAGGATATCGGGCTCGTAATTGCTTACACCGGAATGAATCGGAACGACAGGGTGCTTGATTCGGGAACCGGCACAGGCATTGCAGCGATTTTTTTCGGGGGGATCGCTCGGGATGTCACCACGTGTGAGGTCAGACCTGATTTTGCCCGGATTGCTGAAGCGAACATAAAGGATGCATGCCTGGATAATGTTGAGGTGGTTACTTCGGATATCCTTGAGATACAGGGATCGTTTGATATTGTCCACCTGGATATGACTATTTTCCCCGAACACATTCGTCATGCCCGTTCTGTGCTCAAACCGGGCGGATATCTTGCCTGTTACACCCCATTCCTGGAATATCTTTTTTCAGTGATAGACGTTGCAGAGCCGCTTTTTTCAGAACTGAGGGCAGTGGAATGTATGGAACGCGAGATGAGCCGTACAAAGAGGGGGACAAGGCCATCCACACGGGTGGGACATACAGGGTATCTCACAATCGCTCGAAAGTAGGGTATGATACTATCACGGTATTCCTGTATTTAGCTAACCTGTCAGCTGATTAGTATCCCCAGATACTTAAATGGCAGGATTTATTGGTTCATTTATCTAAACGAAGGGAAAATCGGGCAGTTGTGAAGAAATAATTTATACTACCCTGCCAAGGTTATAGTGATGCAGTGACATCGGCATTGCATGGTGATACAGAAAGAAGTTCAGACACGAGGAGTTACGAAATGGAAAAAATAACAATCCTGGTGATCCCCTTTGTTTTAATCGGTCTGATCACGGGAATCGTCATGGGAGATACCGGGATCAACGCTACCACCGAAACACAGGGATTTCACACGTCTACAACGATTATTGCCGTCGGCCATTTCAGTTCCACCAGTGATGTTGCGATTACATCCACCACCAGTGAGGGGGGATTAACAGAGATCCCGCCAATTACCGGTGACGGTGCCCATTACCAGGCAGTCTATACCGAAGACACAAAATCAGGGTATGGAGAGATCAGGTATGACAAGGAGCTTACCGTAGATACAGGTGCCAAGCTCACCGGGCAGTCCAATATCGAAGCGACAAAGCAACTCTCCTTTGTTGGCTACAATGGCTCGCGGGTGCATTCTGCCGAGACAATTATGGTCTCCGGAACGGCAAATCCAAGTGCAACCTCAGATAAGCTCATCTGCGTCTTTGGCACTTCGGTATCAGAGTCCGTTCCCGCGTACTGTAACTATGTTTCGGCAGGCAGTTCCATTGACATGAGTGTGGCAAATGTCCTGACGACAACGAATGACCGGTTCATCGTGGCATCTGCAGATACGCCGGTGGAACTCAGTCATACCATCCGTGTCACTGATCGGGAAGGTATCCCATCAAGGGGTAAGGTTTCGACCTTCATGGAGGGTATGATCTTCGAGGGAAGGGGCAATGACATTGGCTTGTATGAGAAAATCGAGTTGAACGAAAGAACAAGTGTTGATGGATTCATTACCCTTTTCAACAAGGAAATGGGCTACCTTTCCGGCGTGAAAAGGTAACTCTTCCACTATTTTTCCTGGGAACTCTTATTATTTTTTTAAGAAATCTTGATTTTCGCGCGGAACACTGAAACGATACCTCTCTGCAATCAACGCCAAAAAGAAGGCGAGCTGAAACACTCCTGACACATGTGCTCTAAGAATATCTGTTCGTTCCTTTGAAAGAACAGATAAATCGGGATAAGCTTTTCTCGAACGGCCTCCTCAACGGGGTAGAAATATTTCAACAATCCTCGCCACTGGTTGTACTTTTTTATAAGGTTTAATCCAAAAGGAGGGGTATTTTCTAAAGACAATGTTATTTTCTAAAAGCGTAGTGGCAGTACCGTGAAGATTGCAACAAATTGGTAAATATTACCTGGTTGAATGTGATCTGGAGTGCGAATAGTGTCCAGTAAACCATCTCCGACTTTAATCACCCCCTTATTCGCTTGTCGTTTGGCTCTGTTTGAGAGATTCTTCGGGGTAATACCATCGTAAAAAGGCACTACTTCAGTTAAAAGTTACAGGTGTGAAATGAACTGATTTTACCTATTGTATAACCGGTCAGTTAAGAAATATTATTATAGAGTGCTTTTCAAAATTAAGGGTGATGCTGAGAGTATCAGCATGAAATGTTGGAGGAAATAAATGAAACACTATGGCTTTTTGGTTGTGGCCTTTGCGATGCTTGTCGCGATGACTGGCTTTGCTGTGGCCGATCCCGGGGTTAATGCTACTTTTGAGACCCAGGGGATTACCATAATCACCAGCATCCAGGCACAGGGTAACATGGACTCGATGACCGACATCGACTGGGTTCAGACCTCTGCAGATCCAATTACTGAGGTGCCCTCACTGGACGCCGGAACGTACTATGCATCGACCTATCAGGAAGACACCCAGTCTAACGGTGTCGGTAACATTTACTACGACAAGACCACCCAGGTAGAGACGAAGTCCCGGCTCACCAACCAGTGGAACATCGAAGCTGAGAAGCAGATCAACTTCGTTGGTATCGATGGTGCCCGGATCTCATCAGATGAGAGCATCTTCCTTGATGGAACTGGACGTGCACAGGAGACCAAGGATAAGGTAATCTGTGTCTTCGCACCGACCGTCAGCAGCAATATCCCGGCATTCTGTAATGTCGTCGACACTGGCAGCTCCATCGATATGTCCGTTGCCAACGTAGGAACTACCACCGGAAACCGGTTCATTGTTGCAAGCGCTGATACCCCTGTTGAGGAATACCACACCATCCGTGTTGACATGCTCGGTGACTCCCCATCCATCGGACAGGCCAGTGCCTACATGAAGGGATTGATCATGGAAGGCCGTGGCGGCGACGAGAAGATGTATGAGAAGGTTGAGTTCGAAGAGAGAACCAGTGTTGATGGATACATCATGCTGTTCGACAAGAACATGAACTGGGTCTCTGGTGTCAAGAGAGCCTGATCTTTCAGAAAAAATTACCTAGGAATTATCCTAGAATTTTTTTTATTACCTCAATTCAATTCATAAATATAAATGAGTTATTTTCGTTCGATCGGCCTTTATGGCTTGTATGGCTTGTTTTGCTAAGGACGGGGATTTTTCCATGACCTTGGTCATTCCTCTCTTCCCGGGATGGCATTCATGAACGCGATCCTTTGATTATCATGCAGAATTTCACCCATCGCAGATATCTTACCTTCGTTCCATGCAAAGAATAGTTCTAGGCTTAGCAACATCGCAGGGAATAACTGATGAGGGGTAAATTTTAGATCTTCAAATATTGATTCATCACAGTTGACGCCCGGGAATGTAGTGCTCTCTGGATAAGCCCTAAGTCTTTTTAATGGAACAAGAGAGAGCCATACTCGCCAGTTGCAGAGAGAGGAGTATTCCAATTTTACCTTAACTTCGTGTATACCACCATTCGCTATGAGAGGAGATTAAAAAATATCCATTCCGAATTGGATTAAATATAATTCAGGCAGGAGTGATGAAAGTCTTACAATTTGTTGGAGTACAAAGAGATAACTATTCCTTGGAAGCAGGTTATATTAACTAATCTCGTCATTTATTTAACCGTTCAGTAAAGAAAGATTCTTATATTCTTAATTCCAAAAAGTTGGGTTGATGCTGAGAGTATCAGCATGAAATGTAGGAGGATATTATGAAAAAATTTGGAATTATGGTCATTGCCCTCGCAATGCTTGTCGGAATGACTGGCTTTGCTATGGCTGACGCTGGGGTCAATGCAACTTTTGAAACCCAGGGGATTACCATACTCACCAGTATTCAGGCACTGGGTAACTTTGACTCAATGACTGATCTTGACTGGGTGCAGACCTCTGCAGACCCAATTACCGAAGTACCAACTCTCGACAAGGGAACGTACTACGCCAAGACCTATGAAGAGGATACCCAGTCCAACGGTGTTGGGAACGTTTACTACGACAAGACCACTCTGGTAGAGACCAAGGCCAGGCTCACCAACCAGTGGAACGTTGAAGCCGAGAAACAGATCAACTTCGTTGGCATCGATGGCGCCCGCGTCTCATCAGATGAGAGCATCTTCCTTGACGGAACCGGCCGTGCCCAGAACACCTCTGAGAAGATGATCTGTGTCTTCGCACCGACCGTCAGCAGCTATATCCCGGCATTCTGTAATGTCGTCGACACTGGCAGCTCCATTGACATGTCTGTTGCCAACGTGGGAACCACCTCTGGTGACCGGTTCGTTGTCGCAAGCGCTGACACCCCGGTAGAGGAATACCACACCATCCGTGTTGACATGCTCGGCGACAGCCCATCCATCGGACAGGCCAGTGCCTACATGAAGGGATTGATCATGGAAGGCCGTGGCGGCGATGAGAAGATGTACGCAAAGGTTGAGTTCGAAGAGAGAACCAGTGTTGATGGATACATCATGCTGTTCGACAAGAACATGAACTGGATCTCTGGAACGAAGAGAGCATAACCTTACATCTTTAACATCAAATCCTGGGATTATCCCAGGATGGAAATTTTTTATTTTCTTGTTTTTACAGTTTCATCCGACCAATTGACCCCACTCAATCATACAAGGGCTTTTCAGCGATCTAAATTCAGGAATGATTGTCCAATACCAGGGGTAGTAGAGCTTTACTATGCATAGCAGCAACCATAGATACCTGGGCAGTTATACGAAGTGAGGTAAAATAAAAAAAGCCCTGTGTTTACTAGATTGAGCGAACCGGAGGATAAAAGGGCATGGATTTGAAAAAGTCGAATAAAATTATCTTGTTATTGACATTTTTTCTCGGTTGATTGGTCACCGTTCGATTTGCCCGGTCCAGGAAAGGTTATCAGGGCATCAAGGATACCTCCGTTCTTGACCAGTCATCCTTATGGGTACAATTAACATTAAATTGCAGCCCGGGATTCCATCTGCTTTCTTGTCTGAATCAGTCATTCTTTGCAATTCAAAACGTGAGAGAGATCCAATACCTCATCTGCACATCCGATGAATGTCTGAACGTGATCTTATCTGAACGTGTCTCCCGGGTTCTTGTTCTGACAGATTGCACAGCGATTGAAGAACCAGGATTGTAACCAGCACATAAAGTCACTATCGGTATGACAGCCTTTTCATTGTTACCTTGATACACCCCTCAAAATATCGGGCGAAAGCCTCCTGTCTGATGAAAGAATGAAAATCAGTTAGGTTTTTCCCGGACTTCCTGACACGGGGGGTAGGCTTGTAAAAGGCAAGAGACACAAAGGAACTCATGATTGTTGCATGACTAGATAAGGGAAAACATTATGTTTACATATTGAGAATTCATTGAATCCTCCCCAATATATTCCACGGTTATAAAGGCTGGTCAGATCGGCCAATCGTTGGATTTCCCTCCTTTGGATCAAAAAACATGATATGCTCATCTCTTTCGAGATAATGTTCGTAGTGTTCTAAAAGTTTAACGAATAGGACCGGGCTTTATCAAAAGAGCGGAATGGCGATTAAAATTGATTTTAGTATACCAATCAACCACAAAAAAATATTCTGATTATCTGAACATACTTGAATCAAAGCGTGCTTCATAATTGAAGTTATAGATTAATCCATCGACAGAAACACGGTTGTTGAAGTTGACCTTTGAATACTGGTTCTCGGAAATTCCACTACTATATGCTGACACAGAGCCTTTTGATGGCTGTGCTGCGTTTTTCATTGCGTTTGCCGCGAGATCACTGGAGCTCGTACCAAACAGCGACCTGGGAGACTGGTACTGGCTTAACAACGATTTCACAGTTGGAGACATCAAGTTCCCTGAGTCAGGGGCTCCTGCAGTAACCGATATTGAATAATATGCTGATACGGGAGCAGCTACTAACATCCCCAGCACAATTGCTGCCAGGATGACAAAATTTCTTTTCTTCATAGTATCTACCTGTAGTAAAACTAAGTATCCTGTGAAAAATTATATACTTTCCCCAGCCATCACGAGATGATCGTATCTTTTTCGTAATTTTTCATTTCCACCGATGCTGATACCCCCTGCAGGGAGCCACGGTTCTATCCACCAGCACCTCATGCTCCTTGATAACCTCCCCCACAATGATACTGTCAACACCAGAAACTGGGTAGTAGTCTGGGGAACAGGTAAACAGCAGCTCAAAATCGCCGCCACCAAAAAGGGCATACTCGCGACTTTTCTCAGGAGGTATCCCTTCTGGGATCGGAAGAAGGAAAGAATCGATCGAGTACCCGTATGGGTTCGCATCGAGAAGATCGTACAGCGAGAGCACCAGTCCATCACTGATATCCATCATGGAAGAGACCCCGGCTGTTGCGAGCCTTTTTCCTTCAGCTACGCGAGGTATCGGCTCCAGAAGATTTTGAGCATACCTGCTGTATCCTTCAAGCGCAGCCTGAGCCCGGCCAAGAGGGCCGGTGATGCATATAAGATCTCCGGGAACAGCCCCTCTTCGGCGAATGACAGCTCCTTCTTCCACGATTCCGATTCCTGAGCTGACGATGGTGAGTTCCTGATGTGCATCAAGGTCACCCCCGGAAAGTTCTGCTCCGAAGGAATCACAACAGGCCTTTGCACCGCAAAGGATCTCCCGGAGGCGATCACCATTATCAAGGCCAATTGCCAGGAGGACTATCGATGGCTGAGCGCCCATAGCTGCAATGTCGCTTAAGGTAACGGCAACGCTCATCCACCCAACCTGCCAGTCCGTCATCCCACCAGGGAAGTCGGTGGTTTCATGCAGCATATCAGTTGTTGCAACAAGGAACATGCCCCCGAAAGAAAACACGGCACAGTCATCAAGGGTCTGTTCGGTTCCAATGATCTCGCGGACAATCTCCTTCAAGACCCTTTCATCCAACCTTCTTCATCTCCTTTCCCCGTTCTGTCCGGTATTCGCGGTAGATATCCTCGAGGAGTGTTTTCTTCTTCTCCCGTTCATACGCTCTCTGCTGATCATCCCAGGCCCTGATTGCCGCATCCAGCCTGTCCCGAGGTACGGTGACCATCCCCCCTTTCGTCTGAACACCCGTCATCTCGGCCGAGAGGAGAGGAATTGACACATCCCTGAATATCGCTTCCAGCTGGGGATCGAACCGGGCGGACCGTGGCAATCTTGCTAAAAGCCCACCGATTCCTGAGCCAGCGAGTTCCCTCGCTGCGTTCTTACCCCAGGAATCGATCCTCGGTACATAGATAAGATCGCCTTCCTTTATCCCCAGTTCTTCAGAGAGGGCTCGTATCCCTTCACGGGTCAGGGAAGGCAGGAGTTTGAGCATGACCTCCTTCTCTCCGGGACCGGCCTCATCGTGATCACGGATCTTTTTCATTCGTTTCCGCAACTTTTCGCTGTTCCGCTCCTCATGGCGGATCCTCTTTTTAAGGCTTGTAATAATTGCATCGCGCTTTACAATTTCTGCATCTCGCCGGAATACGTGATCCTGTTGCGACCGGATTTTCTTGATCCTCCCCTGGAGACGTATGATCTCATGATCTTTCTTCTGGAGGTCTTGCTGGAGGTCCTTTACAACGCCTTTCAGCCGCTTCACCGTGCCATCCAGAATCCGTATCCGTTCATCGGTTCTGGGATCGATCTCCATCTTCGGAGCCTCAACAATGGGCCGGGTCGGCCTGCCTTTCATCTCCGAGAGCACCTGTTCCAGAGACTGCCCTCTCACTATCCCAGCCTTCACTTCATCCAGGTCATTTCCAGGGGGGACCCTTCTGATAAGGTTCTGGAACTTGTTCCGATAACTCCGGAATGCCTCCACTGCCGCAGCAAGGGCATCCCGTTCATGATCATTCTGATAGGGGAAGGGAGCAGTCAACTCATGCTTAGTCTCCACGCTCATATCCTGGCGGGGAGAATAGGCGATCCCGTTGAACGCTCTCCGGACCTTCTCGACAGAAAATGGCATCTCGTGGACATCAGATGCGATGACAAGGGGTTTTCCGACACGATATATCGCCTCGATCACATCCGACATGGCCATCTGGCGAGAACTTGAGAGAGCCAGAAGATTCCCGTCCAGGTCAAGCGTCGCAATTGCCGTTGTGGTCCCGGGATCTATTCCCACAATCAGGTAGCGGGGTTTTCCTGAAAGGGGTCTGAACGTAATCCGGTCTAGCCTCTTGCCACTGATCCGAACCTGCACATCAGCCCCACGGTAGGTGGAGACAGGCACCTGATCCCGGGAAGCCGCCACATCAAACGCCACCCGGCTGTTACCGCCAAATGCCCGTGTCTCTTTCTTCCTGTAACGGAGCCCTGCTGCAACAAGTGCCATCTCAATCTCACGTGCTTTCTGCTGTACCGATCCATGGATCTTTCGGACATAACGATTCTGGCTCCATCCCCCTTTCCCAGGCGATCGGTGCCTGCTTACGATGATCTCACTGGTGTTCTCAAATGCAACCACCTCCGCCCCGGCACCCAGCCCGGCAACTCTTGCGATGGTCCGTGCTTCATCGAAAGGATCAAAACGGTTGAAACTGATATTAAACCTGCTAGCAACCTTCCCCAGGCTCTCCTTGCGTTCCCCGCCTGTTACCTGGACGAGGCGAACTGACGGCGGAAGAGCCTGGAGAAAGGTAAAAAGATCATGCTGATCAGCCGCTATCTCCTGCAGGCTGTCCACTGCAAGAATATCCGGTTTCTCTTCAGAGAGTATCCTGAAGAGCCGGAAACCGGTAACTTCACCCTCTCCGATGATATCTCCGTCCTCCATCCGTATCAGGGCATACATTGGACGACGTGATTTTGAGCGGACGGAGCCTTTTATAATATCGATACCAAACACTCTCATCCCGTCACCATCTGGTACGCTTCGATGGAAGGGATCTCGACACGATATCTCCTGCTGAAATACCGGATAATATTCTCAAGATCCCGTTTCAGAAGCTCTTCCGCATTGGTATGATCAGTACTAACCCACTGTGGCCAATCGATTAGGTAGCAGCGGGAGCCATCGTGCATCACATTGTATTCAGAGAGATCTGAATGGATGACGCCCAATTCGTATGCTTTTCCCACGTTTTCAATGATCTCAACCAGAACATCCCTGGGATCTTCCAGTGAACACCGGTTGAGCGTGGCTCCTGGTATAAATTCCATCACAACGGTATGCCGGTTGATATCGACAGGAAGGGGGACACTGACATCCGGATGGAGGGTACGGAGAGCTTCGTATTCCCGTTCTGCGGAGAGGCGTGAGGCAAGGAGCCAGGGGCAATTTCCTTCTTCAGGGATATAGTCCCGGGTTACCCTGGCAGACTGAAAGGATCGCTGGCCGACATGATGGAATTTGAGGGCAAGGGGGGAAAGCCCCAGACCTTCGTAGATCACTGCCTCTTTCCCTTCCCCAATCATACACCCGAGGGCCTGGATAATGCTCTTTTTTGTGAGGGAGATCAATGCCAGTGCGTCGTATCCCTGGAATATCAGTGAATATCCCTCGTAGGGGACGGTATCGAACCGAACAAAACCCCACTCCATCAACCTGCCTAGGCGGTAATTCACCTCCGACTCAGAAAGGCCTATTGTTTTCTTGATGATATCAAACGGGACCCAGCGGTAGCGGCGCATCAGCCGCTCAAGGATGAGCAGGATGCGGATCTCATATTTATGGAGTTCCCTGATCCGGTCGGCTGAAATTGCCATGTAATCAACACAAATTTATCTATACTGGTGATAAAGGTTGATCTGATACCCTCTCATGCTCTGTAGTAAATGCCGTCATCCTGCAATCATTTACCAGCGATATTCAGGACTTCATCTTTGTAAAGCCCATTTCATTGCCGATTTTGAGTCGAAAGCAAAACGTGCTATCAGGAATCATCGCTGGATCAAGCCGAAAGACAGGATAGCCGTGGCATTGTCCGGAGGAAAAAATAGCAGTGCCCTCCTGTACTTCCTGAAAAAAATTCTGGGAACGCGGAGGGATGTCAGGCTCTCTGCCATATCCATCGATGAGGGAACCAAAGGAAACCGCGACTGTCATGTCGCTGCAAACATTGCAGATGCCATTGGCGTCGAATTGATTACCGGTTCCTTTGAGGAAGTGTTCGGGAAGACAATTGATGAAGTGGTCATGGAGAAAGGAGACCGTTTTTCCTGCACATTTTGCAGGGTGTTGCGAGGCAAATGCCTCAACCGGATAGCACATGACCATGACATGACAAAGCTGGCACTCGCAATTAACCTGGATGATGAAGCTCAGAATGTGCTGGTAAACGTATTCAGGGGGGATCCTGAACGACTTTTAAAACCGGCAGATACTCTTCCCGAAATCGTGCCAATAATTCGCCCCTTCCTCTCTATCCCTGCAAGGGAGGTTGCATTATATGCTTACCTCCATGTAGAAGGATTTGAGATCAGGCAGTGTCCTCATTCCCATAATGCCCTGATAACCGATGTTCATTCGCTCCTGAACGACTACACCTGGCGACATCCGTCCACGAAATATGCAATCGTAAACCTGAGTGAACAGTTGGTCTCATATGGATTTATGCCAGGAACGCATGCGGATATCTGTCCTATCCGTGGGGAGTCCGATCTTTCAGAATACCGGCCGTGCAGGATGCTTTAGAATGAGCACAATGTCGGATAGCATGAGGGGGATGCTCTGGAAACTCTTTCATGCATCCCGCAGGGTAAAAATTTCTCTCTTCTTCTTCCTGTTTGCCATTCAGATTATCGCATTCACCTCAATTTTTCATTATGCGTATCCTGTTCTCGAAGGAAAACCTATAAGCTGGCCGAATTCCCTGCTTTTTTTCTTGAGACGGTAACCACGGTGGCTACGGGGATCTCCTCCCGTTCAGCAATGAACTGACAATCGTTTTTGCCATTATCGTCATGATCACAAGGATCCTCCTGATTTTCATGGTTATTTCCCTTCTCCTTATGCCTTATTTGAACACGATATTTCTGTCAGCTCCACCGAGAAAACTCCCTCAGGGCGATTGGTTCTTTCGGCGATCGTGCATGTCATCCTGAACCTCCCGGACGGCCAGATTGTCGTAAGAAAATCGGTGAGAGCCGGTATAGGAAACAATATTGGGGGATTGAGAGGAAGACAGGTGTACACATCATTGGTATTGAGGGAGAGTCGAGATCGGTAGTCAAACCGCAACCGCATGACATGCTCATGCAGGGGGATGCCATCATCGCGCTGGGAAATCCCACTGATATCAAAGGGATGATATGGATCATTTAGGAGCCAACGATGGATACTGATCATGGGTGTTTTCTGGGTAAGATCGAGCAGATGATCCGCTACGTTATCTGGAGTAGTGGTGCCACGGGTATCGTTATCGGTATCTCGGGAGGGATTGATTCTGCTGTAGCTGCGGTAATGTGCTGCAGGGCAGTCGGAGGTGAACGGGTATTTGGCTACACCCTCACCACCTCGATAACAAGAGATGAGGATATCCACGATGCAGCTGACCTTTGCAGGAGCCTTGGCATGCATCATCAGGTAATGAGCATCGAGCCTGTCCTCTCATCATACCGCCAAATACCCGGGTATGTGGAAGATCCGTATCTTCTCGGTAACATCATGGCAAGAACCAGGATGGTGATACTCTACTACCATGCAAACATGGAGCACCGCCTGGTGTGCGGTACATCGAACAAGACCGAATACTTACTCGGATACTGCACCAAATTTGGAGATAACGCAGCTGATTTCCAGCCGATTCTCCATCTGTACAAAACAGAAATTTTCAAGTATGCGCATGAACTTGGGATTCCTGAACCAATCATCAACAAAACTCCCTCCGCAGGCCTCTGGGCAGGCCAGAGTGATGAAGCTGAGATCGGGCTTACCTATCAGGAAATAGACACGGCGTTGAAAGCGCTCGAAAAGAACAGCTGGATGAGCACCAACCCAGTTGAAGAAAAGGTGCTTTCTATTGTGAAAAGGAGCAGCCACAAGCGGGGGAATCCACCTAACCTCTTAACACTTCATTGAAGAGATCCATACCTAGCTCGGGATTATTCAGGAAATCGAGAGTGTCGGTCCCGATCATCTCGTAAAGACCATCCTTGGAAAAGTGCACCTTCGTTAGCTGTCCTGCCTCCACGACCTGGAGCTCAGGGACAGAGGGGTATGCCGGATTTTGTATGAACCTGCCATCGGTAAGTTCATAAAACGCGGCACCCCCCATCAGCTCATACTCCAGATACTGGCTCTCGAAACCAGTAGAGACAATATTGGCCATGATGAGGTCATTGTTTCCCGCATTGATGGTGACATGGCCATATCCGGGAGGCACAATTATGATATCATTCTCCCGGGCGTCCACGAGTATTACGTTTGAAAGATCTCTCTTCTGGAGAAGGTAATGTGCATGACCAAGGAGGACTTCATAGACCTCAGGATACCCCATCCCCGAGGGGGATAAGGGATGATAATGCCCTTTGGTCTTCACCCGCTCACCGCAGATATCGCGTGAGACAATCGCGGTAATGTCATATCTCAGGTGGTGTGAGTGCAGCCACTGTCTGTCACAGTCATTCAGGGCAAGATCGCGGTACATAAAATAGAGAGGGCCGGTCTCCTTGCAGGAAGGAGTGGCCAGTACCTGCCGCATATCCTCAATATCTCTTATTTCAGGTTCAGGCAGCGGGCCGGACCAGCCAAGCATTAATTCTTCTTTTTTACTATCAAGAAATAATAACCTGCCGCTATTACAGCCATGATCACTACCAAAATGAGCATGATCATCATAACAGGGGATGTCTCTTCAACGGTTACTTCCACTTTCATAGTATCGGAGATCTGACTGTTTCCAAGGGCATCTTTGTATCGTATTTCAGAATCGAGACCGTACTCTTTCGGGGTTGCTGAATTATCAACGCTCATCTCATATCGGGCAGTTCCGGATTCCCCGGGGGCAAGATCACCGAGAAACGCGGTATCGTCGTTACTGGTGAACGGATCCACCGCACTGATACGCGACTGGGCATTGTATGCTATCCCCGATCCCGTGTTCTGATAGATCACCTCAATTACCTGTTTTTCTCCGGCTATAATGGGTCTGGGATTTCCTGTTACCACAAAGCTGATCTTACCATGGACCGGTATCCCGATGGTTGTCATCTTTGACGTCATTGGGGATCCCGACTCATCTTTATAAACAATGTAGACATCCAGCGGATAACTCTGGCCGCCTGCCTCGCTTGATATTGAGACTTTAAATCTCGGGTCAACCGTTCCATTGATAGGAAAATCGCCTATAAAGATACTACTGTCGGTCGGAATTATGGGGCTGTTGCCGTTTCGGGCAATCTTGACAATAGCTGATGATGCGTTTACATGGCCGATATTCTTCAGATGCATCACCAGATATCCTTCATTTCCAGCATTCAGATGCTCGGCACTGAAGGATTCTACCGAAACAAATGCTTCGGGTTTTATTGTGATGGGGAGGTCGATAGTCTCATTCACTTCCTTATACGTATAGGTAATACTGTCCTGCCCGTACTGTTCGGCATTTCTCAGATACGTATATTCAAGGACGAGGGGGAGAATATATGCGCCCGCTGGTGCATTTTCATCTACCTTTGCCAAAAACGTGACCTGCACACTTTTTCCCCCTCCTATGTCCCCTACAAGCTGGGGATCTGATTTGATAGTCAGTGGTGCATCGCCAGGAAGAAGGATTGCCCGTACCAGCTTCGCGGTATTGGGCAGGTCATCCCTCTCAACAATCCCGGACTGAACAAACTTGATGTCGATGAGCCCCCTGTTTTCAACATTTACTTTAAAGACTGCATCCTGCCCTGGTGAGAACTCGTTTGTCCCGGCGATAGCTGCTGTGATGTCAGGTCCGCCAGACAAATACTTTGTCCCGGCCATTGCCGGAGAGGAGATTAGAGCAATAAAAACGACTAGAATTGCCAAACGAGCGATTTTCATAATATTTCACTTGTTGTTATTATGATAACAACATTTAATAACGGAACCTATTTATATGTATTTAATGGCTGAACCGGCTGCTCAAGCGGTGGCATTAGCAGAATCGCTCAAATCCCTGGGGCTTACAAAATATGAAGCGCTGGTATATATCGCCCTTCTCCAGGCTTCAGAGGCCACGGCTACCGAGATACACGAGCTCTCGGGAGTTCCCCGCGCATCGGTCTACCCCGTGCTGGAACGCCTTTCCCAGAAACAACTGGTATCAGTCTCAAACACCTCACCCAGACGATTTAATCCCGAACGCCCGGATGATGCGATCGAAAGTCTTCTCCGCTCGGTTGAGCACGATGCTGCCAGAGCCAAAAAGATCCTAAACCGGATCTATTCCCAATCGGCAAGGAGAGAGAGAGGGGATCAGGAGTTGATCTGGAGCATCCATGGTGGTGATCACATTCGGCTCCGGTTACTGGAGATGCTCCAGGCTGCCGATGAGAGTGTTCGTATCATCTTTTACTGGGACCATCTCAAGAGAGAACTGGTTGAGAGATTGCTCTCTCTCAAAAAAGAGGTGAAGATTGAGATAATCACCGATGGCTGGTCCGGACCTGTTCCAGGGCAGGTTAAGGTACTGGTCAAAGCCCCCCCAATGGAGATTCAGAAAGAACCGGTGACAAACTGGCAGGCCGGGTGTGTTTTTATTGTCGATAAGAAAAAAGCAATGGTGGTGATGGGTTCAAAGGATGAGGGATTCACCGCGCTCTATTCAGAATCCATGGGATTCGTCCGGTTTTTTACTATGTACTGGAATTTTTTCCTGAACTGGGGGCAATAAAAGGTCAATAATCGAGTATTTCTGACATGGTACCAATATCAAGCAGCCCTTTTATTGCATGAATCGTCACGTCAATTCCTGCTTCCCTGATGGCTGCCATCGGATTGGTGCCACCCAATGCCACAATTCCCATATACTGGGGGCTGACCTGGACGCCCAGCGCAGGGCTATTCGGGGGTCCGATGTCAAGTATACCGGTAAAAGGCGAACCTGTCAGATCATCTATCACCTGCCCGACAAGATGTTCAGCTTCCATGTGACATTCCCTGATATTTGCGAGAATATTCCCGCTACCTTTTCGCATGACATCAGTAATTGACGTGATCTCCTGTGCGATCAGAACCTGGAGGGGATCGATCGTGGTATGCTGGTAGAGGATCAGATGGGTGAACCTCCGTGGTATCCGCTGCTCAATCTCAACCACACCGCCCCCTATAGGATTCAATGGAACCCCACGATGCATCAGGATCCCGTCCAGTGTCGTACTGCACACTGTGATAATCCCTGTTTTCTCTGCAGGGATTGTGAAATCCCCTATCTCTTCCCCGCTTGAAGCAAACCTGACAAGCCCACTCACGCATACTCCGGCCTTGAATGCATCTTTGTAGACGGCAATAGATCTCTCGAGGTCTTTCGAATCGATAAGGGACAGGTTGTACACAAACCTGCCGGAACCCTTTCTGGGATCGTAGGTGACCTGCAAGGCATACTCTTCAATTTTATGACTGACAAACTTCAGGGGAAGATTCATCACTAATTCATCGATCACGCAATAGAAAAATTGTTCTATAAGATGAAGGAAATGTATGGTTGATGGACGGAAAATTGCGGGAAAATGCAAGAATTGCAGTCAGGTCGATACTGGAAACTGCGGGTTTTGAAGTGCAGGAGGTGGAAGCTCCTTTCGATTTTTCAGCGATGCGTGAAGAAGAAGTACTCCTTATTCTCTGCTCAAACGACGGTGCTGAGATTGAAGAGTTTGACAGGACCCGCTTCAGCTTTAAAATTGATGATAAGGAAATGGAGTGTCGTAAACTTGTATTTACCCTTGAAGAGACGATAGAAACAGAGAACTGCATTGTCTGGGGGATAAAAGAGTTTGTCAGGTACTCCGGTGAAGCTGCGCTTGCACGTGTTCTTGAGAGAACCCTCTCCCTCTCGTTTGTTTCTTCACATAAGGAGGTTCTCTCCTCAAAAGAGAGTGAACCCGAGAAAGAAGCAGGGTCTGGAATCACGATACCACATCTCCCCATAAAAGTAAGTATGCAGGCCGCTGAAAAGATAGCGGGGGTAGCAGGAAAGCCCACCCTCCGGTTTATGCCCCATTGGTACTTCCATTACGTCAGCTCCGGTGAGCAGACGTATAAGGATCACAAGGTTTTATTCGATAGCGACGGAGTGGGCGCCATCAACGCTATCAACGGACTCAGAATAGAGCTGGACGGGAGTGCTGTTGCCGAGAGGGAGGTTCCTGTAGATTCTGAGGTGGTGAAACCCAAAATATCAAAGGAGGCTGCCGCTGATCAGATATTCAAGGACCTCGTCGATATGCTGACCAGACAGGTCAGGATCAAGCAGGTGAAAGGGGATGCCATTTTTTACGAGGAGAAAGTGATCAAACCAGAGAAAAAGAACATCCAGCTCGAGATTACATCGGTATACGTACCTGTCTGGCAGGTGAAAGGCAAGAAGATCATTGAAGTGAATGCTACGACAGGGGAGATCCTCGCTGTCCCGATGGATGAGGGTGTGGAGATCCTCTAGGTCGCTCCCATGATTGTCGTTCTTGGCGGAGGACCGGCAGGGAGAACAGCTGCAATCACCCTTGCTCTTGGCGGTCTTGAGGTAACACTGGTAGAGAAGAATGGCATCGGCGGCCAGTGCCTCCATTACGGATGCATGGTTGTTTGCGCTCTCAACGAGGCAGCACGAGTACTCACCTCGGCACGACGCCTGGAGGACCTGGGAATTTTTGAAAATGTCCCTCACATCCGGTTTCCTACCCTTCTTTATGAAATGAAGGCAATCCAGGAAAAGATCGCTGGAATTCTCGATGCCGAAACACGTGGTTCAGGAGTAACTATCCTGTATGGGAAGGAAGGGCGGATTGAGGGGTCATCTGTTTTTATTGATGGTGAAAGGATCGCGGCAGATGCAGTTATTGCAGCAACAGGGTCGCGTCCTGCCATTCCGAACATTCCGGGCATCAACACTGAGGGAGTCTATACACCCCACACTCTCAGCCAGATGTCTGATCTCCCTGATGAGATGGTAATTATTGGAGGGGGCATCATGGCTGCCGAGTTCTCATACATCTTCCAGGAGTTCGGTACCCATGTCCACCTGGTGAGCAGGAGTGGTCTCCTGAAAAACCTTGATCCGAAACTGATCCCTATGATCAGAAAAGAACTCACAAACACGTCTATCCATGAACATACTTCCCTTCTCTCCATCGAACGGGAAGACACTATCTCACAGGTCCATCTGAAAGGGAGCAAGGGAGCTTTCGAAATACCCTGTGACGCGGTGTTCATCGCGGCAGGCCTTATCCCTCGGTCTGAAATGATCCATGGTATCGAGAAACGAAGCAACGGTGAGATCGTGGTGGACACACGGATGAGGACCAGTGCAAAAGGAGTCTATGCATGCGGTGATGTGATCGGTTCTCCCCGCCTTACCCCCGTTGCAAGGCGTGAAGGGTTTGTCGCAGCTCAAAACATCCTTGGCAGGGACGAAATCATGGACTACGTTGCAGTTCCCCAGTCCATGAGCCTTTTTAATGAATATGCATTTGTGGAAACCGATACCTCCTGTGCAGCAACCGCATCCCTTCCAGGCCCTGCCGGGCCGGGCACGTTCTGGGCTGTACCTTCGGGAATGACTGGCTTTGCAAGGGTGAGTGTTGATCCTGAGACCGGGTATCTGTGCGGTGTGGAGTCGGTAGGACCGGCAGCAGGGATAATTGCCGCCTATCAGGCATTTCTGATGCGGCAGGGAATCGGGATACACGAATTTGAAAAGTTTTTTGAGGTTCATCCCATGACGGACGGCGTGTATCCGCTCATGAAGTTCATGGCCGGGAAACTGGAGAGAAAACCTCCCTGACCGATCTATAATTCCTGTTCCCTTTCCCAATTACGAACGATGCTGATAAGATCATCTGGACGTTTTTCCGTCGATTCCACTGTACCAAGGTAAACATTGCCCGAACTCCCGTCAATAGTGATCACGGATCCTTCCTTCAGCTCATGCCCACTTAGGGTACAACGTAAACGAGTAATATCAATCTCGAGGGCCTCGCATTGAACAACGCAAATCTTTCCCATCTGCCTTGCTACAACTGCAGCATGGGAGGTTCGGGCACCCCGACGGGTAAGGAGCCCTCGTGCATGCGAAAGCCCCGGAAGGTCATCGGGAGACGCGGTCTCTCTGACGAGGAGGACAGGATTTCCCTGACGTGCGATCACTTCCGCTCTTTCTCCGGAAAAGGCGATCATGCCCGTTGCAATACCAGCTGATGCAGGGATACCTACCGCCACAGGATAATCACCCGATTTTATCTCCTGCACGCTGATGGAATCAAGATTCACATCCCGGAGCATCCACAATACATCTGCTGGGGAAATGAGTCCTTCCTGGCAGAGAGCGACGGCTATTTTTAACGCTGCATAAGGGGATCGTTTCCCGGAACGTGTCTGCAGAACATAGAGTCTTCCTTCTTCAACGGTGAATTCAATATCCTGCATATCCCGGTAATGGAATTCAATCCTCCTCCCAATCTCTGCGAGGGCTGAGCAGACATCCGGCATAGCCCGGGCAAATTCTGCCTGACTGGCTGCTGACTGATCCCCAGATACTACATCCTCCCCCTGTGCCCCGAACTTGAAATCGATGAGGAGCCCCCTGGTGCCCATCCATGGATTTCTGGTAAAAGCTACTCCTGCCCCCGAACGTGCCCCCATATTGCCGAACACCATCATCTGGATAGTCACCGCTGTTCCTCTTGCCTCTCTCACAAGGTTCAGCTGACGGAATGCCTCTGCACGCGGATGGGTCCAGGAACGGATCACTCCTTCAGTAGCACAAGCCAGTTGCTCATGCACATCGGAAGGAAACCGCTTTCCGATTCCGGTTGAGAATATCCTTTCGTACAGGAAAGCAAGGTTTTTGAGGCTCCCGGAATTGAGTTCGATTGGCTCTGTAACACCTTCGGCATCGAGCATAGTTTTGAGCGCCTGATGATAGGGTGTTGGATCCTGCCGGAAAACAACCCTTGAAAACTCGAGAATAAATCGGCGATACGTATCCCAGGCAAACCGTGGATTGCCCGATAAAAATATCAATCCCCGAAGGGTCTCCCTGTTCAGTCCTACATTCAGGACAGTCTCCATAATCCCCGGCATCGACACCGGAGCTCCCGAGCGTACAGAAACGAGCAGGGGGCGACGGATACCCCCGAACATCGATCCGCTGACCTTCTCCAAAAAATCTATCCCCTCGTTGAGGAGAGTGGAGAAATCATCAGGGAGTGCTTTGCCTTTCTTGTAATAGTCTTCGCAGATCGAGAGCGAGAGCGCGAATCCGGGAGGGACAGGGATCCCCATCTGTGCCATTGTCGCAAGGCCGGACGCTTTATTGCCGAACTCGGCAGAAGATACCTCGTCCCGGACACCCGGACCGAATTTTACCAGCCGCTGGCTTGATTGTACCACAGGGATCATCTCTTCTCAACGGTTCATTCCTTCGAGGATGCGATCCCGGATCCCATACACCGCTTTCATAAGGGAGTTGGTGGATTCCTCGATCGTCCGGGCAATTTCAAAAAAGATCATCATCTCCCGGTAATCGGTGGATTGTGTCAGGATACTCTTTTCAGACTGGCGAAGGGCTTCGTCACACTCCCGTTCGTACCCGATAACCCTGTCGACCGCCTGGAGAAAATCCTGCATGTCATCGCGTGTATATCCCCTGTGGAGATTCTGCGATGCCATGAGTGCTTTTAAAAATTCCTGGCTGCTTTTCACTGCAATCTCTGCAAGGTCCACCATCTCACCTGTCAGTTTCTTTGACGAGGTCACCCGGGGAATAAGCGTAGAGAGGAACATCGCCTCCTCAAGAAAATCAAGAGCATCATCGGTGACGTTGATGAGATCAGCATAAAATGTCGCTGTTTCGATACGCCGGGAGAGGCTGCGGACCTTGATCACAAGGGCATCTGCCTCACTCTCCAACCGCTTCGCACGCGTTGCATTCCTGGTCAGATAATCCCCCTCCTCCCCCCGGATGATTACGATAAGGGAATCCCGGAGTACCATGGCAACATCAATGGTAAGCGTGGCGTGCTCTTCACAGATCTCCATGAGATTCTCATGAGCCGTCCGGAAATACCGGAGGAGCTCTGCCTTAATTTCATCCTGGAGCAACAGCCGCGAATGTCCGGCACGTAAACCCGTCGAGGCAGTCTTGAGCACCCACTTGAAATACTCAACAGTCCGTTCCCTGCCAAGTATCTGGTGGAGGGGTTCCCCGTATCGCAGGGGAACCCTTGAGGCTAGCTCGAGAGCTTCATAAATAATCTTCTCCCCTCCAAGGAGGAGGAAAGCCATATGGCCGTATTCGTTATCTGCTGCCCACCTGAGGACAGCCGAGGCATCCCTGTTCTGCAGGAAGGTTCGGAGACGTTTTCTTGCACGGTTCCAGTCAATCAGAAATACGAGCCTTGATCCAAGGAATTTCAGAAACCTCTCCAGATCCTCCCTGCTTCCAGCCCGGTATGTTCCAACGGACAGATGGTAGATCTTCGCCTCGAACTGGTCACCAGATTTCTTCGAGAGAGTATCCTCCCACGTCATCCCCTGTTCATCAAACAGGCCCTGGAAGAACTGGAGGCGGGGCATATGGATATCGGTATAGATCACAGTTACCGCGGGTTCTTCTACATTCACCACAAGCACATGAGCATCGGTCATCCCGATATCATTCTGGATGACAAGTGTTCCCCTGCTTCTGGTCGCTGTGGTTCCAAGCCCGGGATGATCGAATTTTAACGGGGAGGTTCTTTTCAGGCCGGCCATAAACGCCGCCACAAGATCTCGATCTTCATCCTGAAGGAGGTACGACATTGCCCCGTCAATAACTTCACTCGCGAGATCTCTCTGAAGGGCGTTTAACTCCTTGTGGATATCCATTACGAGAAGATGGATACTGTCGATTGTTCCTTCATCACCCGCGGTAATTCTCTGGATAACCTCCTCAGCGATAAGATCGTTCTCTCCGGAAGGGATGCATTCAGCAAGGTGTGCCGCCCTTTTTTGAAAGAATTCGCCCTTCCCTTCGTCATATACAGGGAGAGGGGCTGCCATCTCCACAAGGGACGAGCGGATACCTGACAGGATCCGGGAAGCGTAAGGGATCTGCAGGGTATCCTCCCCTACCTTTACACTATCGGCAACAACTCGATCGAACATCGGGTCATCCACTCCGGCTGCCTCTCGTTCTGCTTTCAGATTCGAGGTCTCCCTTCCTGGATGCATGGCATGAACACGGGCTGCCTGCAGCAGTGTAAAGAAATATTTGATCCGGTCATTTGCAGCAAGGGCATTATTTACCAGTGTCGGCAGGATGAGTTCATCCTCCCCAAGCTCCTGGATCATCGTCTTTTTTGCGATCATGGCGGAAGTATCCCGAGACTGGGTGATGCCTGCAGGTATCGCCGAATCTCTCCTGAAGGTAAAATAGGGGAGCGGATATAAAGAAGTTGTTATGGTTGAAGAGAAACGGCAGGAGAGAGAGTACACCCTTCCTGATATCGCTCTCAAAAAAGCAAAAATTCCAGGATCAGGTGTTTTCATGATAATAAATCCGGAGGGTTTGCCTGAAAGAGAAAAAGTCCTGCAGAGGTTTTAAAAAACGGAACGCTGGAACGTAATTTTATATGATCATGCTTTGGGGGGATAAGAAATGGAAGGAGTGATGTGCCTCTTTTTCTTTTCGCAGATATATTTTTCCCTGTATATACCAATAACCCAGACCCTCCCCTAGAATCATTAAAAGGGTGGATACCTCCTCAACCCCTCGAGCTTCAAAAAATAGCAATGGCATATCGAGTAAAGGAGAGAGATGGAGAGAATGCCCAATTCTTATGGCTTTTCTTCGATGAGATAATTGATTATGCTCTCTGAGATGTCACCCGCATATTCCCCAGATCTCCGTATGCTCTCTGCAATGGACCGAAGGGGAATGGCGATGGAGGGCTCTTCTTTCATTGCAAGGAGGGCGATTTTATCATAAAGTTCCTCGAGCTTCTCAACCTGTTCGATATTCTTGTTCGATGCCTTGAGATCACTGTTAAAGAACGAAACAATACTCTTATCAAAAAGGGAGATGGCCAGAGTGTTGGCCTTCATGATAGAGGTCAGTAAGTCCTTATCTATCTGACGCCCTGAAATTTTCATAACATTCTCTGCAATCCTCACTGCATGATCACCAATCCGCTCGATGATACGGCTGATGATGTAGGTATTCACCACCTTACTGGTCGGAGCCCCCATTTTACGGGAGAGCCGTGCATTTTTCAGGATCATATTTGTCTGACGGGCGATTAACCAGTTGAGGCGATCGACATCGTTGTCACGCTTAATAACATCGTCAGCAATTCCAGGATCTACCCCGTTTTCAAGAGCTGACATCGCATCAATCTGCATGTTTTTGACGATGACAAACATCCGCTTGATGGTATTTTCAAAGGGCATTTCTGATGGATTGAGGAGGTCCTTCAGAATAATCGTCATATCCGTCTCTTCAACTACCTCAAACCCGATCGCCATTTGGGTAAATTCCCGTGCGACCATTCGCATTGAAACAGGAATCCTTGTCTTTGAGGTAATACGGATACCAGTAAAACCGGAAATATAAGATCCCACCAATAATCTGAACAGATAGACCGGTTCATTGATATCCGCAAGAGAGAAGACCTTCTCCCGTTGGAATTGACCCTCTGTGATGTCGCGGGTGATGAGGAGGGTGCCATCCGGCTGGGCGAGAAATCCCAGAGGGTCATTTTTATGGATATTCTGCTCTTCAACCCATTCTTTGGGAAGCGTGATGACATAGGATGACCCACCAGTTATCTGTACTTTCCTTATTTCCATGAGAGGCCTCAGTCTCCTTATATCAATTTTTTTTCAATAAAATCTATATATATCTATAGATTTCTCCTTCTCTCTTCTGACCTGAGGGCAAAATGGCGGGTCTCCATCCCTGACTCAGCCCGGTATTGGAAACGATCTCTGAATTGGTGGTGTCGTTTATGAGAGAGGACCATCATTTTTTATTCTACCGTATCCATACACATGTGGTTTTCTTATGCGCCTCAAGCACCTGATTATGCCTCCTGACAAGGTTTATTTCGATCTGCTCGAACGCCAGGCAACAAATGTTGCCGAGGCTGCCCACCAGCTGCTTGACTTTACGAAGAATTTTACCAATATCAAGGAGAAACGTCAGGAGATAGAAGTACTTGAACACACCGGCGATGAGATCACGCACGAGATCTATGAGCGGCTCAACAAGAAGATACGCCCGCCCTTTGATCCTGAAGACGTGTCCAAGCTTGCATCTGCACTTGATGAGGTGCTTGATTATATCGATGGAACAATTGAACGGATGTTATACTATGGAATTCAGTCCTCGGACATTTCCATGATTGAACTTGCCAAACTCATATACCTTTCAACGGTGGAGATTGAGGCTGCCGTGAAATCAATGAGATCCATGAAAGATCCACAATATATCGAGGAACGGTGCATCGAGGTAAACCGGCTGGAGAATCTCGCCGATGACGAGCTCTCCAGGGCTATGACTGCCCTGTTCTCTACCGACGATCCAATTGCCATTATCAAATTAAAGGATATCTACGATTACCTTGAAATGGCAACCGATTATTGCGAAGATGTCGCTGATGTTCTTTCAGATATTGCTATCCGGTATTCCTCTGAGTAATTAAGAAATCTGAATTTTTTTTATGGGCTTTCCTGAAATCCAGATATCTCTCCCTGCTTCTGGAAAATAGGGAAAAAATGCCGGAATTCCTCACTTGATCTCTATCCGTTCACCGCTTATCGAGTAATGTATATTTTCAGCCATCTTACAAGCATGATCTGCACATCGTTCGAGATAACGAGCAGCCATAATATACGATGTATAGCGGGTGATAGTCTTTGGATTCTCCATCATGAGGGTGAGCGTCTGTCGGAATATCGAATGCCAGAGTGCGTCAACCGTATCATCACGGGAAGAAAACTCCCTGATCAGTGTCAGACTCTCTTTTTCAAAAGCCGTGGTTGCATCATCGATCATATCGGTGACAAGCTCTGCCATATGAGTGAGCGGGGGCAATTGCGGGCAGGCAGGTTCATTCACGACATGCCGGGCCATGCTCGCAATATCTTTCCCGTATCGCCCGATACGTTCGGCTCCCGCTATGATCTTCAGGATGCACACAATAACTCGCATATCCTTGGCCATGGGCTGGTACAAGGCAATCAGTTGATAGGCACGATCTTCAAGGCTGATGGTGCGGTCCCGGAGCTCTCTCTTCCGGGATTTTACTTCTGTGGCATTTGGAATATCTTCCTCGATTAGTGCTTTCACGGCATCAGCCAGCATAGTCCGTGCGAACCGTGACATTTCGATCGAATCGTGTTTCAGCTGGTCGAGTTCTGAATGGAATTTTTCCGACATGGTCACTCCTACCCGAATCGTCCGGTGATATAATTCTCGGTGAGATCTTCTTCGGGGTGTTCAAATATCTGTGTGGTCGTTCCGCATTCGATAAGTTTGCCCAGATACATAAATCCAGTATCATCGCTGACCCTTGCCGCCTGTTGCATATTATGGGTGACAATGATCACTGTGTACTGTTGCTTCAGCTTCTCAATCAGGTTCTCAATCTTGGCAGTTGCAATAGGGTCAAGTGCCGAGCATGGCTCGTCCATCAGGATAACCTCGGGATCAACCGCCAAGGTTCGGGCGATACAGAGGCGTTGCTGCTGCCCCCCGGAAAGGCCAAGGGCAGAATTGTTCAGCCGGTCCCTTACTTCTTCCCAAAGTGCTGCATCTCTGAGGCTCTTCTCAACGATCCGGTCGAGTTCTTTCTTGTCGCTTATTCCATGGACCCGTGGTCCGTAGGCAATATTCTCATACACACTTTTGGGGAAGGGATTGGGTTTTTGGAACACCATGCCGATTCTTTTCCTCAGGAGGACGACATCGTTCCCGGCTGCATAGATGTTTTCCCCGTCAAAGGTCACTTCACCTGTGATTTTCGTATAATCGATGAGATCATTCAGACGATTGAAACACCGGAGGAGCGTGGATTTCCCGCATCCTGACGGACCTATCAGGGCAGTCACCTTGTTCCGCCGGATTCTCATGCTGACCTCTTTCAGGATATGGGCATCACTAAACCAGAGATTGAGATTGCGCGCTTCGATAACTGGATTGGAGTCATCATATGCTGAAGGATTTTCTGGTTTTCCTGTTTTGATTCCTGAACCTTCAATGAACGCGAGATGCAATGGGATCACCATCTGATGGATTTCTGGAAGCGTGTGCGGAGCAGGACTGCAGCCCCATAGAACAGGGTTACAATGACCAGCAGTACAAGGGCTGTTCCGTATGCATATTGCTTTGCGCCGGGGATGCTTGTCGAAAGGATGTAAAGATAATAGGGGAGAGCCATGACCGGCTCGAATATCGAGTTTGGGAGAAAACGGGTGGAAAATACCACCGCAGTGAACAGGATGGGGGCAGTCTCCCCTGCTGCACGACCAATGGAGAGGATGGTTCCCGTAATGATACCGGGGACGGCCGCAGGCAGGACCACCTTCCGGATGGTCTGCCATTTCGAAGCCCCGAGCGCCAGGCTCCCCTCTCGCACTGCGTTGGGGATACTCTTCAAGGCCTCCTCGCTGGTCCGTATGATTGTCGGGAGGATCATGAGGGCGAGCACAATCCAACCGGTAAGGAGCGACACACCTAACCCCACAAAAATGACGAGAAATGCGAACCCAAAGAGACCAAATACTATCGAAGGAGTTCCATTCAGGAGATCCACCCCGGTCCTGATAGTTTTAGTTACCAGACCTTCCCGGGTATACTCGGAGAGATAGATCGTTGCCCCGATACCAATCGGCAGAGCGATCATGATTGCGCCCATCACCAGATAGATGGTCCCGACAATCGCCGGGAAAATCCCGCCAGCTCTTCCAAGATTTGATGGATACCCGAAAATGAATTCCCAGGAAATCACAGGGAGTCCTTTTACAATGATGTCCAGAAGAATGATGGCAAGTACGGCTAAAACGATACCCACCGCCGCGAACATGCATGAGTAGGCTATCTTCTGGGTAATCTTTGCGGATACCCTCTTCCATAGGATGGATAGTGCTATCACCGCACCAAGCAGCACCAGGCAGGGGAGAATTCCGGCGGCAACCGCAACCAGCAACAGAACCATCCCGAGGAAACCATACAGCAGAAAACGACGGATTTGAACACTTTTATCTTGAGAGAACCATCGTTTCGTATCGTCACTTCCTGTCTGGGCATGCCGAATACGATTGAGAATGAACGTCGCTGATAAATTTATGATAAGGGTTATGATGAGCAAAACAACGGCAATCGCAAAGAGTGCATTGTAATGGAGACTCCCTATCGGGACTTCCCCGGTTTCGATACCAAGGGTTGCGGTCAGGGTACGGACAGGAGATAATACGTTCCAGATGGGTTCAGGCACGACTGCTGCATTCCCGGTAACCATCAGAACCGCCATGGTCTCACCGATCGCCCGGCCGATGCCGAGGATGACTGCCGCGGTGATACCTGAAAGGGCCGAGGGGATGATCACCTTGCTGATCGTCTGCCAGCCAGTAGCACCAATAGCGAGTGAGCCTTCTTTGTATTCACGGGGAACAGCATTGATCGCATCTTCGGAAACGCTGACGATGGTGGGAAGGGCCATAATTCCAAGAAGGATCGATCCCGCAAGCCAGGTCTCTCCTGTCGGGACATCGAAGGAGACGCGGATCCAGTTGGTAAGTACCACAAGCCCGAAGAAACCGTACACGACGGAAGGGATTCCCGCGAGCAGTTCAACGGCAGGTTTGATAACGGTCCGGAGGCGGGGGCCTGCGAGTTCGGAGATGAAGATGGCGCTTGCAATCCCGAGCGGGACCGCCAGAACCATGGCGCCGATCATCACAAGGATGGTTCCAACAATCAGTGAGAGAATTCCATAACTTGGTGGGCTGCCGGTAGGGTTCCACACCATGCCGAATAGGAAGTCCTGAAGCCCTATCTGGACGAATGCTGGATATCCATTGTAGAAGAGGTAGCCAAGAATGAAACATACCGTGAGTACCGCGAATATGGCACAAATAAACCAAAGTGACCCGATCGCCTGCTCCTGGATTTTCCTGATCGCAGGAGTGGCCCTTCGGTTCATGATATCAGGTAAGGCCATACGCATCACACCGATGATTGTAGATACGACGTACGATTTAAAAGCCGATAGGAATCTGCACTTTTATCTTTAGAGTTCGATGACGTTCCTTGATGAGCTTCTCTCACCGTCATGCTGATCCCTTCTCCCTTAATGAGAGGATACTGCCAAAGATGTTCCAGAATTCTCTGACGATTCTCCCGTAAAGCCCTTAAATCGGCAAGAGCGTCCCTTTCATCCAGATAAAGATCGGATGGGCTTTGTACTGGGTATATGAGGATAGTTTTTCCTGAAGGCATCCAGGGCCCGAGGATATTCGGTATCTCCTGGCTGAATGCAACCATGTAATCGAAATGAATCATGCGTAAATCCCGCACTGACTTTGACCGTTGCCCGCTGATATCAATCCCAATCTCCTGCATAGTCTTGATAGCATAGGGATGAAGACCTGCAGGGGCAATACCTGTAGAAAAAACCTCGAAACAATCTGGAGAGAGTGATCGCATAAGTCCTTCGGCAATCTGAGAACGGACAGAGTTGTAGGTGCAGGAGAAGAGGACCGTCGGTTTTTCCTTACCAGTCCTTTTCGAGCGTTTCGACATTTGCGTCCTCAGATTTCCTTTTCCGAAACGATACATGATCGATACCAGCCTATCCCGACGTCAGGAATGAAGGAACAAAAATTGGAGGGAGGTTTTACTTTACCGGCACAAATCCTTCTTCTGCGAGTATACTCTGTCCCTCTGGGGAGAGGATGTAGTCAAGGTATGTTTTGGCGAGGCCGGTTGGTTGGCCGTTGGTAATCATATAGAGCGACCGGGAGAGGGGGTATGCACCACTGAGTACATTCGCTATCGTTGGTTCAACCAAAGCTCCATTGGTATCGACCTTCACCGCCTTGACAGTATTGTCGATGAACCCAAGACCGACATATCCAATCGCTCCTGGTGTCTGGGCGATCGTCTGTTGCACGGCACCATTCGAGTTCTTTTCAAGTTGGGTGCTGGTGAAGTTCCCCTTATTCATGACCTTCTCGGAGAAGAATTCTCTGGTTCCTGAAGCGCTGTCCCTGCCTACAACGACAATCGCCAGATCAGGTCCGCCAACCTGTTTCCAGTTTGTATAATTCCCGGCATAAATGTCCTTAATCTGGGTGGTGGTAAGGCTTGTAATGGTGTTGGACGGGTTAACAATGAGCGCAACTCCATCTATGCCAATGGTAGTGATCACCAGATTCGGATATTTTTTCAGTTCATCGGACTTGACGTCACGGGATGACATCCCGATATCAGCAGTTTTCTCTCCTGCTGCCTGGACCCCGACACTGGAGCCTCCTCCGGTGACCTGGATATCGGTATTGGGGTGGGTTCCCATATACGCTTCGGCAGTCAGCTGGGCGATGGGAAGAACCGTTGTTGAACCGGTGACTTTGATCGATGTTCGTTCCTGTGAGGAGGACGAGGTTGGCTCGTTTCCCACACACCCGGTCGCGACAAGTGCCAGAACAAGAATTCCTGTGAGTGCGAGGGGGATAGATCCAGTTTGTCTTATTTTCAGAACCATGGTGGTCTGAATAACCGGCGTTTTGTGAGAGTATATAATCTTCCGACATAGAATATAGCATTCTATATATACATCGGATTGATATAGAGAACCAGCGCCTCGTGGACATGAAGTGAGGCGAATTTACACAATCTGGGTACTAAAACACCTAGATAGATTCGGTTATCTGAAATTTTACATCTATTGCAAACGGGGATGATCAGAAAATATCGCAAGTCAAATTCTTAAGTCTTATACAATTTCGTAACTCCCCTCGGAAAGATTCCCCCCATATTTTATGAAGATCGTAGAGTCAGCAATCTTTGTGTTGAGAATTGATTCTCTTAATTTCTTTTCCAAATTTGAAATACAAAAAAAGAGCATGATGCTGCGGGTGGGAGGTAGAACGGAGCGTTTGATGCGCCCCGATTGGTGGCCTCGCATGGCTTTGAAACATACATGACCAAGTTTCTATAAATCGCCCCGCCATTTCAAGATCTTCAGCTCAAACTATCTCGTTACTCTCTCGAGAGCGAGAGCCCCTACCTGGGCCATTGCCACGGGGACCCCTTTTGATTCAAGCGATAAGACCGTTTCAGGGTCCTGAAAAGCGAATGCCAGCACTCCATAGACAAGGCCATGAGCTTTCATCGGGATATAATGCCCGATTCCCCCTACCAGAGTATCAGTACCTCTCCCTGCCACATCGCCATTGTCATACACCCACCGGGCGATTGTCAACTCATTGTCAGTGAAGGGATAGTCCTTGTCACCAGTAGCAACCTGGAGACCACCGTCATCAGGAACGAGGATGGCAACTTTACCCGGGGCAAACGATCGCATATGTCGTGCCAGGATTTCCAACATCTCGTCATATCTCTGGGCATCCACGAGATCTTTTGACAGCCCTGCGACAGCAGCTACCGTCGCCTCGCTCTCCCGGATTTGGGGGATGAGGTAGCGCAGGCGATTGGCCAGGTGGCTGATGATGATGGCGATGACGACATATCCGGCAAATGATATGAAGTATTCCCAATCTTCGATGGTGAAGGTATAATAGGGGGCAACGAACGCGAAGTCAAAAACGATGATACTCATCACTGCGGCGAAAATCGATGCTTTCCGGCTGAAGAACCAAGCACTGACCAATACCGGCAGGAGCTGGATAATAATGAGATTCGCGGTGCTGATGGTGTCGATCAGCAGATAATTCAGTAGCGTGACCGCGAGGACGAGCACCAGGGTGATTAGGTAATCCCTCGGGATGAGCCGCGGAAGCTGTTGCTCGATCGGGATTGATGGCGCTCCCTTTGCATCGAAGAGGATGATGTCGATTCCCGGAGACTTCCGCATGATACGATACACCGGTGATACCAGGATATCAAGGCCCCGGGGTTTTCCCAACATGATCGTGTTCACATTATTCTGTCTGGCGTATCGCAGGATCTCATGCGCCACATCTTCTCCGCGATAGACCACCACCTTTCCTCCCAGTTGACGGGCGGTATCCATGGCGTCACTGAGCCAAGCCCGTTCCTGTTCGGTTGGAGGTCCTTCCCGCTCTTCTTGGATCGAAAGCACCACCCACTCGGCGTTCGTCTTCTGGGAATCGCGGTATGCTGCTCTCACCATAGCTTCGGCACTAGGACCCGGGCGAATCGCCACCAGGATCCGATCCACTGCCGGCCAGGGACCTGCTATAGCCCGGGCACGCATCTGGATTACCATCTGCTTATCGGTTCGCTGGGCAAGATAGCGAAGGGTGAGCTGACGGAGGGCGATAAGGTTCCCCGAAGAGAAGAAATGGTCCACCGCTTGGGTTGCCATATCGCCAAGATACACCTTCCCCTCTTTCAAACGCTCAATCAGTTCCTCGGGAGTTAGGTCGATGAGCCGGATGTCCTCCGCGAGATCGAAAAACGTGTCGGGGATGGTCTCTTTGACCTGGATCCCGGTAATCTGCGAGATAGCATCGTTCAGGCTCTCGACATGCTGGATATTGACCGTGGTATACACAGAGATCCCTGCCCTAAGGATCTCCTCGATATCCTGGTATCGTTTCATATGGCGGGAGTTCGGGGCATTGGTATGGGCTAGTTCATCAACGAGAACGATTGATGGTTTCCGTGCGAGGATAGCATCGAGGTCCATCTCCTTAATATCGAGGCCCTGGTACCAGATACGGGAAACAGGAATGGTCTCGAGTCCGGTAGCAAGGGCATCGGTCTCTATTCTTTTATGCGTCTCGACGTATCCGATCACGACATCCATTCCTTGGGCTTTACGCTGGAGGGCATCCCAGAGCATCGTGTAGGTCTTGCCCACCCCTGCCGCGTATCCGAGGTAGATGATCAGTTTCCCATGATTACCTGCTCGTTCCTCAGCGTTCGCGATGGCAAGGAGGTCCTCGGGAACAGGCCGTTGTCTCTCCGAATCACGCATAGTTTTCATGGGGTGCCCACCTCATCGAGCGCCCTGTTAAGGGATAAGACGTTGACATAGGCCTTCTCCAGCGCAAAGAGGTCTGACTCACCATTCTCAAACACCAATGCCCTTACTTCTTCCTCATTCATTCCACGGGCTTTTGCGATGACAGGAACCTGCAGGAATGCTGCGTCAAGGGTGATATGGGGATCGAGACCACTTGCAGAAGACGTCACAAGGTCACCGGGCCAGGGACCATACATCCCGAGGGTTTCGAGGTGCCGGATGGTGGTATTCACTTCGTCCAGAAGAGCGTGGTTCGATGGACCGAGGTTGGATCCTCCTGATCGGACTGCGTTATAAGGAGAACCTAATGTCGACGATTGCCTGCCCTCAAAATAGAATGGGCCAGTAAAGTTCTGGCCGATGAGCTCTGATCCCACCACGATACCCGTCTCATCCCGGACAAGGCTGCCATGAGCCTGGTGGCGAAAAGCCATTTCAGCGACGCCCGTTATCAGAAGAGGGTAGACCAGCCCCGTGAGAAGGAACAGAATCGTAAAGAGGATAAGTGCGGTCCTCACTGTTCTCCAGTATTTCATAGGGGCATCACCGCCGATAAAAGGAGATCGATTGCCTTGATGCCGAGGAACGGCGCCACGATGCCGCCGAGCCCGAAGATGACCAGGTTGTAGGTGAACAGCCGGGCAGCAGGCATTGGCCTGAACTGCACGCCACGGAGGGCAAGCGGGATGAGCAGCGGAATTACCAGCGCGTTGAAGATGACTGCAGAAAGAATGGCGGTCTCCGGGGTGGCAAGTCCCATCACGTTGAGAACGGCGAGCTGTGGATAGATTACCAGGAAGGCTGCCGGAATGATGGCAAAATACTTCGCAACATCATTAGCGATGGAGAATGTCGTTAGCGCCCCCCGGGTCATCAGGATCTGCTTCCCTATCTCCACCACATCGATCAGCTTGGTAGGATCTGAATCCAGGTCGATGATATTCGCGGCTTCCCGGGCTGGCTGGGTACCATTGTTCATAGCAACCGCCACATCGGCTTGGGCGAGGGCGGGAGCGTCATTGGTGCCATCACCGGTCATGGCCACCATGTTTCCCTCCTCCTGGTAGGTCTTGATCAGCCGGAGTTTGTCATCCGGTTTTGCTTCCGCTAGGAAATCATCCACGCCTGCCTCTGCAGCGATAGCTGCAGCGGTGAGCCGGTTGTCACCGGTGATCATGACTGTCCTGATCCCCATCCGGCGGAGATCAAAGAACCGCTCCCGAACACCGGATTTGAGGATGTCCTTGAGATGGACTACACCGAGAATGGTCCAGTCCCTGCTGACAACGAGCGGGGTACCGCCGGTCTGTGCAATCCGGGTTACTTTCGGGATGAGGTCCGGAGGGATGGGATTTCCGTGCGAAGTTGACTCAGCTGTAACCGCATCGGTCGCCCCCTTTCGATAGGAGACTCCGCCGATATCCATCCCGCTCATACGAGTGTGGGCGGAGAATGGGATGAAGGTAGCCTCGGTTGGTATACAGTTCAAGTTACGCCCTGATTCCGTTGCTAGCGCCACTACGCTTTTCCCCTCTGGGGTTTCATCAGCATACGAGGCGCAGTACGCCGCGTTCGCAAGGTCTGCCTCGTCTACTCCATCGACAGGGATGAATGCTGCAGCCTGCCGATTTCCCAGGGTGATCGTCCCGGTCTTATCCAGGAGGAGGACATTCACATCCCCGGCAGCTTCGATGGCTCTCCCTGACATGGCGATGATGTTTTTCTGGAACAACCGGTCCATCCCGGCAATCCCGATAGCCGGGAGGAGGGCGGCAATGGTCGTAGGGGCGAGGCAGACAAAGAGTGCGATCAATACAGTGAGTGGAACTGGACTGCCGCTTCCTGAAGTTGCTGCACTGTATGCGGATACCGGCCAGATTGCGGCAACCACGAGGAAAAAGACCCCGGTCAGGGCGAACAGCAGGATCTCGAGTGCCTGTTCATTTGGGGTCTTTCGCCGTTTTGCTCCCTCGATCATCTGAATCATGCAGTCAAGGAAGGTCTTGCCAGGTTCTGCGGTTATCCGGATGATCACCTCATTAGCGATCACAGTAGTCCCTCCGGTCACGGCACTCCGATCACCGCCTGATTCACGGACCACTGGCGCAGACTCGCCGGTGATAGCCGCCTCGTTGATCAGAGCAGCACCCGCGATAACTTCCCCATCACTTGGAATGAGATCACCGTTTTGGACCAGTACCAGGTCGCCGGGTTTGAGATCAGTCGATGTCACAGATTCAAATGGTGCAGAAAACTGGGGCGAGTCCAATTTCTTGGCTGCCATGGCTGCCCTTGATCTCCGGAGGGAGGCTGCACGGGCTTTTCCTCGCCCTTCTGCCAGGGATTCCGCAAAGTTGGAGAAGAGAACTGTGAGCCAGAGCCACGCTGACACCATGCCAACGAACATGACAGAGGTCACAGTCGGTCTGAAAAGCTCGTACATGAATGCGAAGGTTGTCAGGATCCCGCCAATCTCCACTGAAAACATCACGGGATTTTCAATCTGGCGCCGGAGGTCAAGTTTCTTGAGGGAATCAATCGCTGCGGTTCGTAACAATCCGGGATCGAACGCTGTGACCGGGGTTACCCGTTTACGTGCCATCTCAGATCCCCCCCAGGAGCGAGAGGTGCTCGGCAATCGGCCCCATGGCAAAGAAGGGGAAGAACGTGAGGGCTCCGATTATCAGGATTACCGCCACCAGCCAAATGATAAAAGAAGGCGATGCAGTCGGGAGGGTTCCTGTACCGGCGGGTATCGTCTTTTTCTTTGCAAGGGAACCCGCAAGAGCAAGCATAGCGATTGCCGGCATGAACCGTCCCACTACCATGACCAGGGCTCCTGTCAGTGCATAGAACGGCCGCTGCTCTCCTCCCTCCCGCGGTGGTAACCGGAATATCCATTGCCTTGTTTCCTGAGGGGACCGTGAAGGCAATTATCCTTACCCTTCAGAACGTTGTGGGATTGATTGCAGGCAGTATTATCGGGGTCATGTTTCTTCACATAGGACCCCGTGATCTCTTTGCCCAGATACAATCGAGGCAGGTAATCATCCGGGTAGCATGGTTCCTCGTAATAATGATCATTTTTCTCGTGATCATCTCCTTTCTCATAAGATGAAGGGGTCAAGAACTATCCAAAGAATTAGGAAAATAGGATAGAGGTTGGTTACAACGATATGGCTGCGATAGTAACATCAGCCTCCCTCACTGTCTTACGTCCTGTATGCAGTGCGAGCCGGTTTGCCTCTCTGGCAAGATTCCCGATATACTCTTCCGTATATTTCCCAAGAGCCGCTGCACCATCAGAACCGACCCGGGCCGCTCCATTCTTCTTCGCAAATTTTTACAATTGCAGCAAATAGGTAAATCTGCCACCTTTTCTACCTCCATGAAGGGCATGGTTTTCGATGTTAAAAAAATACCCTCAATATCTCCTGATTTTTTCCCCAAGTATCGTGGGGGACCACCTCGGGTATTGCTCACAGACAAGGTTCAGGTAATCCTACGGCGGTTGCAATTGCAAGGGCATTTATGCCGAGGAACTTTTCAGTCTTCATTTCGCTTCCTTACGACTGGAGGATCTGGGTTTTCTCGTTTGTCTTTGTTGGTCTGAAAGATTTGCCCCTTCTTCGAGCAATTCGGAGAGGACTTTTTTAACTACGGCTTCGATATTGTCCCGATAATTGGGGGTATTGATAACTGATTCAAGGAACGTGTCACGGATGAGAACCTTCATTGCTCCCTTGTACTCGGCATCGTCCAGGTAGGTACGCCAGTTCATCGCCTCCTCCCCGATTTCCTTCCTCATTTTCAGCCAGTCCTCGACAATTGACACGAGAAATGGAGAGAGCTCCATATGTCTTTCTTCAGCCATTTGTGCCAGGGTGGTTTTGGTCTCTCGTGGAAGTCGAACGGAAATAGGGGAAGCCAATTCCCGCTTATAGGTCATATGTACAAACCTCAGTAGCCATCGGACTTAACTACTACAAGAGCATCTCTTGTAATAAGATTTATTTCTTCTGGCGTATACTCAATTCTTGTCTTCCTTAGCCTTTTCTTTCCTATCGGGCCACTGAAGATTGATAGGATCCGATAAGGGACAGTATCAGGGAGGCGTGTGATCAAACGATGCTAGTCTTTCCCATTGTGGAACTGGTGTCAGTTGGTGATGACCTTGAGAAAAGTAGCAACATTCCGCTGCAAAGATCTTGGTTTGCCTTGTGATTTCGAAATGATCGCGGAAGGTGAACTGGAAATGATGAAAAGACTTGAGGGGCATATAAAAACAGTTCACCAGATGGATGTGAATCAACCTGAAATGCGGGAAAAGATTCTCAAACTACTCCAGTATCGATAGGCCCTGTGGTCTGAAATTGCCAACGGAGGCACGAAAAATGTTCCTTACTGTCCGGTATCTCTATCTTATCGTTTCCCTGGCACATCTCCATAGGATATCCTTGTTTTTCCAGTATCCTGTGATGTCATGTGCTTCCATACGGGAGGCCTCAAGACGACATCATCTATCGAATAAAATAATACTTCCTGCTCTCCTTATTTTAACTTAACAATTCGGATGCAGATGACCTGAGAAAAAAGTACCCTTAATACTACCCGAAGAGGTAAGCAGGGTACCGTTCTTATCCGATACTCATTCATAGCGTCAGCGGATGTCTGGCTGAGAGCTCCCTTGCCTCTGTGCCCCCGGTTGAGATGCCCCCTCAACACCCTCGCTGGCTCCGAATATGGAGATCCACCTGTCTGAAGGGAATCTCAATGTTCTCTTTCTTAAATTGTTCATCGATTCGAGAATTGATAAAATCCTTCACATCCCAGGAGTTATCATAGTTATTTGTCCACACGATGAGTTGTCCGTTAAGGCTGGATTCCCCGAATTCAAGAAAATATACTGACGGGGCGGGATCATGAATTACCCATGACGTTTTCTCGGCCGCTTCCCTTGCAATTTCCAGGAGTATTTTTTTCACTTTAGAGATCTCCGACCCATATGCAACGGAAAAAGGAATTCTGACTTTCATTTTGATATCTGGTTGTGCGTAATTGATCACAATGTTCGATGTTAACTTGGAGTTCGGGATTGTGACGATCTGGTTATCGAGTGTTTTCAATCGGGTGCTCCTTGGCCCGATACTGATGATATCCCCGAAATGAGTTTCGAACATAATCCTATCTCCGATCTTGAACGGCTGGTCCATCGTGATGATAGCCCCGCCAAAAAAATTCGAAAGGATATCCTGGGCAGCAAGGGCGATTGCTATGCCGGCAATCCCGGCACCGGCCAGGATCGGGGTGATATCAATCTCAAAATTGTCGAGTAACAGGAGCAGGGCTGCAAACCAGATGAGGTACTTTACGATGATCTCAAGCATGGGAAATACACGGTCATCGATGTCAGTACCTGTTTTTTCAGCAAGAGTAGCCCCATAGGTCCGTAACAAATTATAAGAGAATGATGAAAAAATCCATGTCCCGATCAGGATAAAAAATGCATTTACGAACTGTTCAACACCAAATCCGGCGATCGTTTCCGGCAGAATTCCGAAATGGGTCAATGCGATGTACACAGACCATGCGATGATGGTGATGATCAGGGGTTTTTCTATCGCAGTGAGCAGGATATCATCAAACTGCGATGCAGTCACCGAGGCTTTTCGTTTCAACCACGGCAGGATGAGGTACGCTGCTCCTGCTGCAATACATCCGAAGATGAGGGTGAGCACCGCAGAGAAAATTTCTGAATCCATCATATTTCCTCCCTGGTTTTCAACTCGGCGATAGAAAGAAGCTTCATCGGCTCAACTCATCCACAGCTTTTTATACCATACGTTCATGCTCTCGATCGTTCCACCGATATTGGTATTATTGGGGAGCATTCCCCCATATTCGTACCCTCCTCTGGCAAATGTTATGTTAATCGGGTAAGAGTTCGCCCGGGCTATCGTATAGGCCAGACGGATATCTTCTCTCTTTATCTCATCTTCCATCGCATGGAGCAGGTTTGCAGACAATCCCCTCCCCCTGAATTGTGGATCAGTGACAAAATCAGTCATCTCGGCGTTCTGGGCATCGACATTGATCTCACAGGAGGCAATCGCTACGATCCGTTTCGATTGCCGGATGCAGAAATACCGTACTCCTTCCTTCATTGAGCTCGTAATAAAATCCGGATCGAAGGTGGGAAACGGATAGGTTTCGAATACCGAACTGAAGAGAACTGCCATCTCTTCCGCATCGGATAGATGGGGATGCATCAGCGAAAAACCAGGGGGCAACTGAGGGGTGTAATCATTCTGGATGTATCCAAATGCGACCGACAATACATCGGCAATTCTCTGGGGATCTGTTACGATCATCCGCTGCGGGTCAGGATATTTTGCCATGAATACGGCGTTTTCCTGCCCCTGATAAAAGAACGGGACTGCAGCTTCCACGGCATATCCGGCACCGGTGAATATCGCTCTCGATGATTCAGGTACTTTGACAAAGATCTTCGAATATCCTTCCTTTTCCGCGAGTGCATCGAGTGATCGGATAATATCGGGGATATCGTCACGTGACAACCTGATCACATACACCCGCCGATTCAAAGGCCCATGCTGGATGATACTGTTTCCTATCTGCTGAACGGTATCAGTCACCATTATCCTGTCTCCTTTCATGGCGATCGTTGTTTTCAGGGATGAGGGTTGTCGTATTATCGTAATCGGCAAGCAGTTTGGCGATCCCGACAACTTTTGATTCATCTGCCCGGTCGATATTCAGCTGGAGCTTGCAGTGGTCACAATCACCGTTACAGAAGATACGGTCATAATTGTCCGGTTCCTGATAGGTACAGATCATCCCTTCATAATTGCGAAGGACAACCTTGTGAACCGACCAGGTCAGGAGGTAGTTAGGGAAAACGGGGATCTTTCCCCCTCCGCCTGGTGCATCGATCACGTAGCGTGGGATGGCAAATCCGCTGGTATGCCCGATAAGGTTCTCCATGATCTCGATCCCTTTGGAGACCGGGGTACGGAAATGGCTGATGCCCTCAGACAGGTCGCACTGGTACAGGTAATAGGGGCGGATTCGGTTTTTCACCAGCTGGTGCACGAGCTCCTTCATGATCCTGGGGCAATCGTTTATCCCTGCGAGGAGGACTGACTGGTTGCCAAGGGGGATTCCCGCATCAGCGAGTTTAGCGACTGCTACCCGTGCAGACTCGGTCATCTCCTTTGGGTGGTTAAACTGCATGTTCACCCAAAGGGGATGGTGCTTTTTTAAAACGGCAACAAGATCGTCAGTAACTCTGAACGGGAGGGTTACCGGTGCCCGTGTCCCGATCCGAATTATTTCGATGTGTGGAATGGAACGGAGCTCAGTGAGGATCCAGTCAAGATATTCATTGCTGAGCATGAAAGGATCACCTCCCGAGAGGAGCACATCACGGATCTGAGGATTATCCCGGATGTATTCAATGCCCTGGGTAATCTGGTCTCTGTCAGGAATTGAATCGACATCCCCGACTTTTCTTTTCCTTGTGCAGTGCCGGCAGTACATCGCACAGGTATTGCTGATGAGGAACAATACCCGGTCAGGATAGCGATGGGTGATACAGGGGCAGGGGCTGTCCATCTCCTCAGCCAGCGGATCGGAATGTTCGTAGTGTTCTACGATCAGTTCCTGCGAGGAGGGAAATGCCTGCCGGAAAATCGGATCATTCCGGTAATCATTCACGTCAACGAGAGAGAGATAATAGGGGGTGATATTGAGGGGAAATGTATTGATTGTTTCCTGGAGCTGTTCCCGCTCCTCCCGATGAAAACGTATTCCAAGAACCTGTTCAACAGTAGTGATATCCCGTATTGCATGCCGGAGCTGCCATCGCCAGTCCTTCCAGAATTCAGCTAGGTTCTCCGAATCTATCGTCTTTTGTTTGATGAGGTCGCTTTTAGTTGCCATGATAAATCTCCCACTCAAAACAGCCACTGCATCTTGGGCATTTTTAAGGGAAGGAGTTCCTTGAGGTGAAGGGGCTGGTGCAGGTAATCGTCAAACCATCGGGCAAGGGGATTGCTCCGATACACCAGTGTCTTACCTATATCAGAGGGATCCGCTGCCTGGTGGTATCTCATGAAAACATGGGTTGCGGTCTTTCCGACCACTTCGATCTTACCGGTTGCATGGGACATGACAAAACGAGCGCGTTTCGCCAGACCAGAGCACCTCTGCCATGCCTGCTGGATGATATCGTATGACCGCTCGACTGGGGTCTGGAAGAATCGGTTGCCGAGCGACGGTCTGCATTGAAATACGTAATACGGAGAAATACCGGTAAACGATAGTCTCCGGAATAGATCAGTGAAAACACCTGGATCGCTGTTCACTTCGTTCAGGATCGGCGTCTGGTTGACGACGACAACCCCAGCTTGCTGTAGTTGATTCATTGCCTGAATCGAAGGATCTGTCATCTCCCTTGGATGGTTATAATGGGCCATGACATAGATCCGCTTTTCTGATGTACTATACCGGGACAGGACTTCGGTGAGATGGGGGTCGTTGAGGAACCGGTAGGGGTTATAGGCCGGCATTTTGCTCCCGATCCTGATAACATTGACATGGTCGATCTCGCGGAGTTCTTTCAGGATTGGTTCCAGCCGGCATGTTTCCAGCGTGAAGGGATCGCCTCCTGTCAGGAGAACATTGGTGATTTCCGGATGTTCACGAATGTACTCTACCCCTTCCGATACATCTCTAATGGTCTCCCGTTCCTTGTTGACGAACAATCGTTTTCTGAAACAGAACCGGCAGATTCCCCCACATATATCAGAGAGAAGGAGTAATCCGGTCTGTGAATATTTATGCTGGAGACCCGGTAATCTTGTGTAATCCTTTTCAGAGGAGGGATCAAGTGAGCCCCCACCTTTCAGCTCCCGTGGATCGGGAATCACAATCCTGCGAAGAGGGTCCCTGTCATCCTTCCAATCAATGAGGGACAGGTAATAGTCATTGAGACGGAAGGGGAATGTCTCGCAGACTCGTTCCATCTCGTTAGTCTCTCTTTTTGTGAGTCCGACGTAATTGTCGAGTTCGGAAATGGTGTTGATATACTTCGGATCCATCTGTCATCACCGTAATTGATCTGTCTGTCAGATTGCGCTGACAGACTGCAGGGGAATACCATGATTGGGCAATGCATGGCGGGTTTCTGAAAATACAGTTTTTTCCCGCAGACCGTTCTTTATGATTCATGCTATAAACCCTTTCCGGATTTGAGACTACAAGAGCATCTCTTGTAATAATATTTATTAATCTTCATGGTTAACTGTATTTGAAAATTGTATTGTTCTGGGGATTGTTCGCATTGGTACGAGGGATAGGGCGGGGTGAGGCATAGTGAGTGATCAGGAAAGGGAGTGGAGCGATCAACGGGTTGGTGAGTTATACAGGATTATAAGGATGTCACGAGATCGGGTAATTCGCCAGGAAGCCCTTACTTTTCTTGGAGCATTAGCAAGGACCGGGAGTAAGGATGCAAAATGGGCACTTGATGATCTCAATAAAAGAGAGGCATAACAACAAACCAGGTACGGATATCCGTCGAGCCGGTCTCTGTGCAGTTCCCTCACGTTCAATATCCTTTTCTCCACATTTCCGGGATAAGAAAAGTATTAAAGGGTAAAGTCTCTTCTCTTTCCGTGCCATCATGTAGTGTGATGGTTCGATGAGAGGGGGGGTTAATCCACCATTCTTCAATCCTCTCTATCCCCCTCTTCATGAGATTCTTCTGATCATTACACGCCGCTCTCCCGCCCCGCTCAGCGGCTGCCCTGTGGCCGGCACCGCGTGCCGCCCGGCTCACCCTCCGGGCACTCACCGGGGAGAGAGTATGAGGAAGAGTTCTATCTACCAGCGACGAGGGGTCGGTGGAACGGTCCGCGAGAAGCGTGCCGATGCAGCAGGTGATGAGGAGCCAACCTGCCGCAGGCCGAGCCCTCGCCGCGAGCGAAGCGAGCAGTGAGAGACGCCCTGAAATCCCCTTGTTTTCTCTTTAAAGACAAAATACGGGAGAAAAAAGCCAGGGCATGCTGCGGGTGGGACAAGGAACAGAGTGTTCTATGCTGTTCTTTTTCTCACCGCGCAAATACTCGCCCCTGCGACCGACCCCTACCCCTGACCCCGCCCCTACCAATCCGAAGGGGCGGGGCCTCCACCCCGGTGCCCCTCCTCCTGCGGCATGGGACCCCTGCCCCATGCGATTCCTCCCTCTGGTCAGAATCTCATCGCAGGAGAGAGGAGACCAGAAAGATCTTGATACACAATAACGGGGCAACGTGCTCGCTCTGCTCCATCTCCGTCCGCTCCTCCCTCCGGTCCGGTGCTCCTTCACTCCGCTGCACTCGCAAAGAGTCCCTGCTTCTCTCCCTGGTCCTTGTCTTGATGACGCCCCCGGCTTCGTCGTGAACTCCTCGCCGTCGGCTGCTACACGGCTCACTCCTCGCACCATGCTCCCGGCATCGTGCTCGTCGCTGCTTCCTGGGGTAGGGTGACGCTCAGTGACTCGCTCCCTCCGGTCGCTCGGGCCGCTGTGGCCGTTTTGTGGCACCACCACCATTTGACTGGAATTAGAGCAAGCACTTGGATCTCTTATCTCTGACCTTCTTAATAGCTAGTGCTGCAATACACCCCGCAATCAGTGTGAAGCAGGTAAAACCCGGTGACGATGTCGGAGGCATTACTTCACCCTTATCAAGTGAATTGGTCGCAGGAGTCAGAGAGTTGCCGTTTCCCGGACGGGTATCCGTGCCGGATACGGTCTCTTCAGGCCGGGAGAAGAGGGTATAGAGGACGACCTCGCGGGGCTCTCTGGACCAGTCTTTTCCTGCACCCCGTGTGAAAATTACCTGTTCCCCTGAGATAACCGGATGGGAAAGCCCACGCTCGAAAGGAGTAATCTGGCTTTTTTCTCCTGTGCGTAGGTCCATTATCATGACCGCACTTCTGCTATCCCTGAAATCAAGAGGATTCATAGACTGTAACCATACAACCCGGTCATTTGAGACGGAAGGAAGATGCCCCTGGTGCACGCTTCCCTGACCTATAACGGTCCTGGTCCGGGAAGAGATGGAGTAATGAACAATCGTATGGATCCCATGGATCTTTTCTGTCCAGACTACATTGTCACCAGAGAGATACGGATTGCTCTCTACAGGATTTTCCGTTGGCAGACGTTCCTCTTTTCCGTTCTTCAGATCATAGAGGTAAAGTTCCTGGTCATCCGGACCACTGGAGCGGTAGTCTTTCCACAGTATGAAATTACCTGATATCATAGGGGTACTCTGGTTGCCCGGTGAACCAGTCGGGAGGTACCGTCTCTCCCCAGTTGTCAGATTGAGGATGACGATCTTTCCCCCGTCAACACTTGAGTGGGCAATTCCCTCGTGTTCGGTCCAGATAACCCGGTCCCCGTCAATACAAGGATTCTGATTGAACCTGAGATCGGATACAGGGAGAACCGCATCATTCTGGTTGGTGAGTTGAACTGCAGATCCTGTTGAGAGATTTGTTAGTATGATCCCTTTTTCGCTGAACACAAGCCGATCACCTGATGTTCTTGCTGTTTCAACCTGATGCATTATGGGAATCGTACCGTCTGAACTCATTTGCCCTTGTTCTCCGATCCGAACGAGTTGTCTTTTCGTCCCCTCTGTAAGGTTATACCCGTAAAACCCCCGTTCTGACGCATTCAGGTATTTGTTATCCTGTATCCAGAAGAGTTGATCCTCCTCCAGGATCATGTGGAATGGCTCCCCCGAAAGAGTGAAAAGCCCTGTTTCGGTCCCAGATACCGGTTCTGCACTTGTGACCAAGGGAATAGTGACCAGACAGATGACGATTATCAGGAGGCCGCTGGAACGTCGATGGTTATTCATGGCTGAAAAAATGGTTAGGGGAAGCTGAACACCGAAGTGTCGTCATAGTCCTCAGCATAGTAGGGCGTAGGAATATACCCCCATGCATGGACATAGTACTGGCCATTCGCAGGATATAACTTATCTTTCGATGCGGTGACTGACCACACCCCCTGTTGTGAACTTGCCGATGTCGAATCCACGGTTTGCCCGGTTCCCCGGTTAATCAGGAACGCTTCGACATAGATATACCAGGGCGGTCCCTCCAGTCCCGATGCAGTACAGGTTCCTCCAAAACGGATGGTTCTCCAGTCAAACTTGTATCCGGTCGCACTGACAGAAACAGTGGCACGATCCAGGGCCGGCTGTTCATCGTTAGTTACCGACATCGGCTCCGTGCTCCACCAGGTCATCTTCTGACCGGCCATATTCTTCTTGTATGAATCGGGGATCCCGACAAGGTGTTCCGGGTGGACATTCTCCATATATTCAAGCACAGTGATGTCCTTGCCATAGAGCTCATTGATTAGGCTCAACTGCTCTGTAGTGGCATCCGATCGGACGACTCCCTTCTCGTCTTCCGCACTCGCTACACCGATCAGTGCAGATGCAAACAGCAGGACCAGCATGAAAACCGATCCCATTTTTATTCCATAGAGTTTCATGATTTTGCTCCTTCCGGACTTTGTGCGATGCGTCGATTTCGAGCCCGGATTTATGACAGCAGGGAAAACATCCTGCCTTCCGGAACGCTGTCTTGGGGGTGAGGAACTTGTCCTCACCCGCCATGGGTAATCGGATCCAGGTGCATAAACGATCTCTGTGCCAGATCCAGAACTGTCAGCAGAATGATTCGGAGTAGAGCACGTGACGGTATTGATGATTCTCCGTATCAATGATTCTCCCGGATGAGCCCGGTCTGCATCTCGATCCCAAACAGTCCATGGGTGTGATCATATTCACGATTCATTAAAACGGAATCCATGCGTCATTCAGGTGTTTTCCAGGTAGTGTGCGTATAAAGAGAAATCAGAAATGAACGAGAGGATCTCCCCCTCATATTTCAGGCAACGGTCGACGAGTCATTTAATATTCCAGTTCATTCACCTTTCCGCTTACATTCACCGTAATCCAACCCCGATGAGTAATGACGGGAGTCATGTTCATATTGACACGGAATAAGTACTCCCCTTCCGGGAGTTGCGATTCGGTGTATATGATAAGCGTGGAGACGTACGTCCCATTGGGCGATACGACATACTCGGACGGTGACATGCTTACATTCAGGTATCGCGGCATGGGAATTTCCTCATCAGAATTTACTGATTTCTCTTTTACCGGGACTATCCGCTGTGTGACCAGCCCCTGACCCTTCGCTCTCGTATTGAGAATTATCTGTTCCTCTTTTATCTCCCCCGCATGTATCTCTATCCTGCTAGGATGAAACCATACCGGAATCCCCAAATGTTGTTTCCCTGGCGTCACATTTGGGGGTTCCCATGTTTCGTTCCTCCTATCTATTGATGAGATGTCTGTAATTTGGCTGGTAATGAGCGATAATACGCTGATTACCAGGATAAGAGTCGCAAAGACCAAAAAAATTAGCGTGGTTTTTTTCATCCCAGGTATTTCTCCGTTCAGTTTGCCGTGTGCAATGTCACCATCGAATCGGAATAGATCTGAACATCTAACCCGGAAAGATACCCCTCTGCAACTTCATCAATGTCTTCTTCCCAATTAAATTCCACATTCTGTAAATTCAGATCTTTCAACCGCATATCGTAGAATGTCGTGTCGCCCGGCACTTCTGAGTCGCCATCGACATAATATCCTTCAAGAGTGCAAAAGACTGCATTATTCTGGTAACCAACACATCCAGACCAGTTCATGGTCGAAATGCCGGAGTCTTCATTCTTGAATATGATATTCCATTGACTGAGACCAGGGTTCCAGCCCAATGTTCCCTTAATAGTATCGCCAACGTCAACATCGATTGGTTCACTATAATAACCCTCCTGTTGATATGGGACAAACCAAGCGGCTCCAGTCCAGCGTCCGCTTCCAGCTTGATTCCATTCGAGGACCGGTTGGGCAATTCCGCCAATGCTTGCTGACTGTATTGCATTGAAGAGGAAATCAACAGTATTTTGTTGAGGTGATGGTGGTGAAGACGGAACAGTCCAATATGCTATAAATTGCGCCAATTCATCTATGGAGAGATCACGAGATGATTCAATCCAACCGTCATAATCAGGTAACACCAATTCGTCACGTTGATTAATAACAGTAAGAACTTTTTTTTCATCTGATACTATTTCTGTAACTTCGCCTTTGCTCTTGATCAGAGATCCGTTCGGAATTTGATGAATCTTTGTTGCAGGTTTGTAGCCTCCGGGAGCAGCTATGAGTTCACCTTCGTTATCGTTTGCAATGAGTATTTGCTCTCCTTGACTATCAAAAACTCTTGTGATGCCGTTGGATGAATGATAGATGATGGATCCAACAGGAATCTGAGATCCAATGTCCTCGAAGGGTCCTAATCCCGATCTTACCATAGTCGGCATCATCAGGTCATTAAAAACCAGTACAGGCAGTGGTTGAATGGTTTCATCATCAATTGACACGACTGCATAATCAGTCGTCTCTTCGATCGAGATCACGGGAGTCCCGACTGCATCGGAGGATATTGCTCCAACAATTCCGATACCAAGGACCATGAATGCCATGAATCCCAGTACAAATAAATGGTTCATCTTTGTTACCTCCAATTATTTTCTGATTTCATGAATACGCTCCTTCCGGGCCTCATGCGATGCATCGATTTCGAAGCCGGATTTTTGACAGCATTGGACGCATCTTCGCATTCCTTAACACTGTCGCGGGATGAGGGACTTGCCCTCACCCTTCGACGCTAATAGGTCCCAGGTGCATTAACGATCTCTGTGCCGGATCCAGAACTGTTCCCGTGAGGATTCCGAATACAGGACGTGATGTTCCGAGGTCTAGAAGGTAGATACTACACTCATTATGAGGTTTTTAACCGCGTAAGTCCTAAGGGCATAAAATGATCTTGAATTTTTATCTGTCTTCTGAAATCGACTTTAAGGTATCCAATCTTCTCTCAATTCGCATTATTGACTCCTGGAGAGGTATCAACAACACAGAAGTATCGGGTTATGCGCCGTGCATTTTTTTCATCGCGTCGATATACCTGTCTTGGCGTGCATCCAGCCATTTCTTCAATGATCGTATAGAACCATCCACAAATAGCATCATCGTAATGACTGCCCATACTGTCCAGTTCTTTGAAATCATGCTGTATATTGTCACTAATGCGAATGCAACGAGTTCCAGAATTTTTCTTGTATTGTTATTGTTTTCCATCATCATCAACCAACGCTTTCTTTAAAGACTAAACCATGAAAAAAATGTTGGATATTAACCTGTACAACCATCGCCGCTTCCAGACATCCAGGTACTTGTGGTTCCGCCATCATTCGTTGTCAGCCAGTTATTGCAACTAACCCAATTATCTATTTGTGCTCGTGCAAACAATGAACCGGTTTTTAAATGGGCGTTTACTTGACCTACGGTGGTTCCAACACCTGATGTATAATGACTATATTCCCAGGTGCTGTATGGAAATGTTGTATAATATGATGATAAATCGGTAATACCCGTAATACTACTACCATATTCTACATAGAATGTTCCTTTTGCGGTCAGACTTGCGCGTATTTCTCCAAAATAGTTTCTGTATTCATCCGTACGAGTTACGGTGACTATGTATAACGTAAGTATCATCGAAGGGGATTCTGGCGATACGATTGAGGTTGAATATAATTGAACATGTGTATTGACGGACACATTTTCCGGCCTTGTAGAAATCCTTCGTAGAGTCAAGAATGGAATAAACCCATCATTTTTCATGAGATTGTAGAGGATTAATTTGAGTTTGATTTCTTTCACCTGATTCCGGAATTTCCTAGATTTGAGGCAC
>WBZO01000512.1_pt1 | contig 62770 bp, 58 predicted proteins | sample 5204261 | NCBI WGS metagenome assembly WBZO01 (sample SAMN12412400, study PRJNA552823) | activated sludge metagenome | isolation source: activated sludge from anammox sidestream of wastewater treatment plant... | place: USA: North Carolina | collected 2017-09
CCCGGAGCCATAGAAACTTGCACGGCTGCGGCACACTCGATGTTTGGGGGAGTTGACCATGGCTGCTTCAGCGACGCCGGCGGTGTCCGCGAAACCGTCCGGATTTGGGAAGCGTGTTCGCCTGCTGATGAGCGCCTGTGTGCTGCTTGCTCTGGCGCTGACGCATCCAACACCGGCTGCGGAGGCCGCCACACTGCTGCCCGGTTTCGCGCTGTCGCGCGTCGCCAGCGGCATGGCTGACCCGACGGCGATGGCGGTGGCGCCGGACGGCCGGATCTTCGTGAGCGAGCAGGGCGGCCGGCTGCGCGTCATCAAGAACGGCTCGTTGCTGGCGACGCCCTTCGTCACCGTGACCGTCGATTCCACCGTCGAGCGGGGGCTGCTGGGAGTGACCTTCGACCCCGACTTCGCCAGCAACCAGTGGGTGTATATCTATTACACGGCCACCAGCCCCAATACCCACAACCGCATCACCCGTTGGACCGCCAACGGCGATGTGGCCGTGCCGGGTAGCGAAGTGCTGATCTTCGCGCTCGATCCACTAGGGGCGGCGGGCAACCATAACGGTGGTGCGATTCACTTCGGGTCGGACGGCAAGCTCTACGCAGCCGTGGGCGACAACACCCGGCCAAACGAGGCACAGTCGCTCAACAGCCAGTTGGGGAAGATCCTGCGCATCAACAAGGACGGCAGCATTCCGGCCGATAACCCCTTCTACGGCAGCACCACCGGGAAGAACCGCGCCATCTGGGCCTACGGATTCCGTAATCCCTTCACCATCGCCTTTCAGCCGGGCACCGGCCGTCTGTTCGCCAACGACGTCGGCTATCAGACCGCCGAGGAGGTGAATGACGTCATCAGAGGCGGCAACTACGGCTGGCCTGCGACCGAGGGTTACACCACTAATCCGGCATACCGCAGCCCGATCTACGCCTACGGTCATGGCACCGGCGGCGCCGAGACAGGGTGCGCTGTGACGGGTGGTGTGTTCTACAACCCGGCAGTGCAGCAATTCCCGTCTGAGTACGTCGGTGACTACTTCTTCGCGGATTACTGCAGCGGCTGGATCCGGCGGATTGACACGGCCACCAACACCGTTCACCCATTTGCGACCGTATACTACCTGCCGATTGATCTGCGGCTGGCGCCAGATGGCTCGCTCCTGTATCTCGCGCGACAAACCAATTCGGTGGAGCGCATTCGCTTTACCGGTAGTCAAGCGCCCAGTATCGCCACGCATCCACAGAACCAGACTGTCTCGGTGGGTCAGACCGCGACGTTCTCAGTGACCGCAAACGGAACCGCGCCGCTCAGCTACCAGTGGCAGCGGAACGGCGCGGATATCTCCGGCGCCACCACCGCCAGCTATACCACACCCGCCACCACGCTCAGCGACAACGGCGCCCAGTTCCGGGTGAAGGTGACGAACAGCGTGAGCAACGTCACCAGCAACGCAGCCACGTTGACGGTGACATCGAACCAGCCACCATCGGCGACGATCTCGGCACCGGGCGCGAGCACGACCTATGCCGGCGGCGACACGATCAACTACGCCGGCTCAGCCAGCGACCCCGAGGATGGCACACTGGGCGCGAGTGCATTCACCTGGTGGGCGGACTTCCACCACGACACGCACCATCACCCGTTCATGCCGGAACGATCCGGTGCGACGTCGGGCTCATTCGTCATCCCGCGGGCGGGAGAGTCATCCACGAACGTCTGGTATCGCCTGTATCTGCGCGTGCGTGACAGCGGCGGGCGCACCACCACGGTTTACCGTGACATCCAGCCTCGAGTGCGCTCACTCACCATCACCACCAACCCTGGCGGACTGCAAATCACGCTTGACGGCAGCCCGCACACGGCGCCATACACCGTCTCGAGTGTGGAGGGCGTGACGCGCACCATCGGCGTGGCGTCCCCGCAGACTCAAGGAGGAACGAGCTACGCCTTTGCCTCGTGGTCGGACGGTGGCGCGATCTCGCATGACATCAACACGCCGGCCGTCAACACCACCTACACCGCCACGTTCCAAGCCGGTGGCGGTGGCGGAGCCGGTGGCAGCGTCTATGCCGATGCACTGGCCAGCGGTTGGGTCAACTGGAGCTGGGGTAGCACGGTGGACTTCGCGGCGACAGCCCCTGTCTACTCGGGCAACCGCGCTATCGCACTGACGGTCACGTCCGCGTGGGGGGCGCTTAATCTGCACAGCAACACCAACGTCAACACAGCCGGGCTGACGCATCTTCAGTTCGCCGCACGGGGGTCGGCAGCGGGGCAGCGCTTCCGGGTAGCGCTGGTGGATAACAGCTACCAGAAGTTGACGAACGTCGCCCTGGAGGATCACGGCGGTGATCCGGTGGCCGGGTCATGGAAGCTGTACAGCATCCCGCTGTCAGCGCTGGGGGCCACGGGCAAGCAGATCAGCGGCATCCAGATCCAGGACCGCAACGGCGCGTCGCAGCCGGTGCTGTACATTGACGCGATCAGCTTCGCTGCCGCGGCCGGGCAGAGCAGAGATGTGTTCGCCGACGCCCTGGCCAGCGGCTGGGTTGACTGGAGCTGGGGTAGCACGGCCAACTTCGCCAGCACCTCTCCGGTGTACAGCGGCAGCCGATCTATCGCGCTCACCATCACCGCCGCGTGGGGCGCCCTTAACCTGCACACCGATACGGCCGTGGACACCGCCCCGTACACCCACCTGCGATTCGCCGTGCGAGGCACCGCAGCTGGCCACCGGCTACGGGTAGCACTGGTGGATAGCAGCTACCAGAAGCTGACGAACGTGGCCCTGGAGGATCACGGCGGTGATCCGGTGGCCGGGTCATGGAAGCTGTACAGCATCCCGCTGTCAGCGCTGGGGGCCACGGGCAAGCAGATCAGCGGCATCCAGATCCAGGACCGCAACGGCGCGTCGCAGCCGGTGCTGTACATTGACGCGATCAGCTTCGGTCCGGCTGCTGGCACCGCAGCGGTATCGGCGCCAGCCGGCGAGGACCCGGCTGTAGCGCTGGCGGCCCGGCGTGAGGAGTGACGGCGAGGAGCAACAGCCGCCCGTCGTAGCCAGGACGGCGCCCGGCTGCCCGCGTGGCGGCCGGGCGAGTGCATTGGTGAGCGATTGCGGCTCTGGCAGGGCGTGCTGACATAACCGTCTTCCGAGCGGTAAACTCGATTTCGGAATCTTGCAGGACTGACCGTGCGTAGTATGCTTCCTTCTTGACAGTTGATCCCCTGTCCGCGATACGGTAGCCACACAGGCGGTCGTACCGTGTGGAGCAGGCGCAGACACACCTGCGCCGGGAGGGGAGGTGGCGTGGTTGCAGGCGGCAGCGCGGCGATTGGGTAGCCGGCCGTCCTGCTTCCAGCGGAACATAAACCAGCGAGCAGCGCTCAGTGGAGCGCCACACACCCGTTTCCGTTCGATGGGTGGTACCGAAATCGCGCCGGAGGGCGCTGGACTTCACCCATGCCGCTGGATGGATCGCTCCAGCCAGGCGGCGCACTGATTTGAGGAGGGGCCCAACCATGTGGCCAAACCGGAGGGGTGGGCTGCTGACGGCAGTCCTCGCGCTCACGGTGCTGTTTGCCGTCGCGTGCGGTAGCAGCGAAGACGACAAGTCGAAGGCGACGACCACCACCGGCGGTGGTCAGGCTGCGGCAACGGCTGCGGCCGGCGCAACGCAGGCCGCCGGGCAGGCGTCACCCGCCGCCACGCAGGCGGCTGCCTACACGCCGGCGGCGAAGGATCAGCAGGTGCTGCGCGTCCAGTACGCGGAGCCGGACTTCTTCGACCCGCACAAGTCGCAGTTCTCCCAGGATATCGGTGTGCAGCGGCACCTGTTCCGCCCGCTGTTCGCCACCGATGACAAGGGCAACCCGACCGCCGAGGTGGCGGCGCAGCTGCCCACCAAGGAGAACGGCGGTTTCTCTGCTGATGGCAAGACCGTCACCATCAAGATCAAGGACGGCCAGAAGTGGAGCGACGGCTCCGCGCTGACCGCCAAGGACTTCGAGTATTCGCTCAAGCGCACCTTCAACCCTAAGCTCGCCGGCCCGTATGCCTCGTTCCTGTTCAACATCGTTGGAGCAGAGGAGTATTACGGCGCGCTGGGCACCAAGGACAAGCCGAAGACTCCCTCGAATGACGAGCTGAATAAGCTGCGCGACGCCGTCGGTGTCAAGGCGGTGGACGACAAGACCTTGCAGGTCAACCTGAAGGAGCCCCAGGGCACCATCCTGATCCTGCTGGGCCTGTGGAACACCTATCCGGTGAAGCAGTCGGTGGTCGAGGCCAGCGGCGGCCCGGAGAACAGCGACTGGGCCAAGCCCGGCAAGCTGATCGGCAACGGTCCCTTTGTGCTCAAGGAGTACAAAGAGAAGGACCGCATTATCATCGAGGCCAATCCTCAGTACACGCTTGAGCCGAAGCCCAAGCTGAGCCGCGTCGAGTTCCGCCTGATCGATGACGCTGAGATCGCCTTCAACGCCTTCCAGACGGGCGAGCTGGATTACAGCAACGTGCCCGCCTCGAAGGTGCCGGTGGTCGACGCTGACGCCAACCTCAAGAAGCTCAACATCCGCGCTGCCGAGCCGACCACCATCGGTATCGAGTTCAACCACTCGGTCAAGCCGCTGGACAACGTCAAGGTGCGGCAGGCGTTTGCTCAGGCCATCGACCGCGACGCCTACGTCAAGGTTATCCGCGCCGGCGTAAACAAGCCTACGCTGTGCTGGATGCCCGCGGGCGTGCCCGGCTCGGTGGAGGCGGACTGCGCGGCCCAGAAGTACGATGTTGCCTCGGCTAAGAAGGCGCTGGCAGATGCCGGCTTCCCCAACGGCCAGGGATTCCCGAAGCTGAAGTTCCTGGCCAGCAACACGGCTACCGGCAAGAATCAGGCCGAGTTCTTCCAGAAGCAGCTGAAGGACAACCTGAACATCGACATCGACATTGAGCTGGTTGACTCCAAGACCCGCTCGTCGCGGTACTCCAACAGCCAGTTTGAGCTGTTCTACGGCGGCTGGCACGAGGACTATCACGATCCGGAGAACTGGCTCCCCGAGCTGTTCGGTACCGGCGGCGGCAACAACCAGGACAAGTACTCAAATTCGAAGTTCGACGACCTGATGAAGCAGGCGAAGTTCGAGCTCAACAACGAGAAGCGCATCGATCTCTACCGCCAGGGTCATAAGATCCTGATGGACGACTTCGCGCGCGTCAATGTTGAGAACACCACGGCCAACGTCGTGGTCAAGAGCAAGGTGAAGAACCTGATCCCGAACGGGCAGGATTCCGGTTTCACCGGCAACTTCAACCTGCTCAAGATCGAGATCGCCAAGGAATAGCGTTCTCTCCCGGGCGGGCCGCTCACCCAGTGGGCGGCCCGTTTCGTGCAGCACACACTACCACCCGCGGTATGTGCGCAGGCAGAACGCGGTGACATGCTGGGTGAGGCGGGCCATTCAGCAAACTGTGCTGGATGCCCCGCCTCGCTTAGGATTCCCGGCCAGGCGCGCATACTGGCACTGCGCAAAGGCGGTCCACCATGACGGGCTATGTGATTCGCCGGCTCCTGTGGATGATCCCGGTGCTGTTCTTCGTCGCCGCGATTACCTTCTTCCTGATGCACCTGGTGCCGGGCGGCCCCTGGGACGCTGACCGCAAGCTGCCACCGGGGGCCATCGCTAATCTCAACCGTGTCTACAACCTGGACAAGCCGGTGCCGGTGCAGTTCGCCCTGTATATGAAGAATCTGCTGCGCGGTGACCTTGGTCAGTCCTTCCGCGGTGATCGGGCGGTAACCGACCGCATCATGGACGGCCTGCCGATCACCGTGGCGTTGGGTCTCGCCTCATTTGCCGTAGGAACCACACTCGGCATCGCCCTGGGAACGGTTGCAGCACTGCGCCAGAACTCCTGGGTGGACTACGTCACCGTCGTCATCTCCACGCTGGGCGCCAGCATGCCCAGTTTTGTCGTGGCGACCTTTCTGATCGTCACCTTTGCGGTCAAGCTCCACTGGTTTCCGATTATTGGCTGGCGCGAGCCGATGCAGCTGTTCACCGACCCAAAGGTGGCGGTGATGCCGATCATCGCGCTGAGTATGCGCGAGACGGCTTTCTTGACCCGCGTCACCCGTGCCAGTGTGTTGGAGGTCGTGCGCCAGGACTATATCCGCACCGCGCGCGCCAAGGGACTGATGGAGCGAGTAGTCGTGCTGCGGCACCTGATCAAGAACGCGCTGATCCCGATCCTCACCTTGCTGGGGCCGCTGCTGGCGGCGCTGGTGACCGGTTCGTTCATCATCGAGTACATCTTCTCGATACCTGGGATCGGGCGGGCCTTCGTCGATGCGGTGGTGCAGCGCGACTATGGCATGATCATGGGCACCACGCTGTTCTACGCGACGCTGGTGGCGTTCGCCAATCTCGTGGTTGATGTGCTGTACGGCGTGGTCGATCCGCGCATTCGGTTCAGCTAGGCGGAGCAGCAGCATGGCACAGTCGAGCGCCGTCACCGACCCCGCCCTCTTCAGCGCAGGTGAGCTGCCATCAAAGCAACGATCGCTGTGGGGGATGGCCTTCCAGCGGCTGCTGAAGAACAAGCTGGCTATCCTCGGATTTACGATCGTCGCCCTGTTCGTTGCCGCCGCCGTCTTCAGTCCGCTGATCCGCCGATACGACCCGTATCGCTACCAGAACTATGACGCTCTCAACCAGGGCCCCAGCGCCACGCACTGGTTTGGGACGGACAACCTGGGCCGCGACAACTGGAGCCGCGTGCTCACCGGCATCGGCCTGTCGTTGCAGGTTGGTATGGGCGTCGCCGTCTCTGTGTTCGTTATCGGCGCCGCTATCGGCGGCCTGGCCGCGCTCGGCGGTAAGATGACTGATAACCTGCTGATGCGCTTCACGGACATCACCTATGCCTTCCCCGACCTGCTGCTGATCATCCTGGTCAACGCCGTCTTCTCGGGCCGTAAGTTCCCGCCGGCCGTGCTCCAGGTCGTGTTTGCCATCGCCGTAGTCGCCTGGGTGACTGTCGCGCGGCTGATTCGTGGCCAGATGCTGTCGCTCAAGGAACGGGACTACGTGCAGGCTGCCCGCTCGATGGGCGCCAGTGAGGGCCGGATCGTCTTCTATCATCTCTTGCCCAACACGCTGAGCCCGGTGATCGTCGCCATCACCTTCGCGGTTCCGGCGGCCATCTTCGCTGAGGCGGCGCTGTCGTTCATCGGTGTCGGGCTGCCGCCGCCGCAGACCAGCCTTGGCCGGCTGGTTGCCGATGGCCGCGCCTATGTACAGGTCAACCCGTCGGTGATCCTGTTTCCCGCAGGGGCAATTGCCTTACTGATGCTGAGCTTCACCTTTATCGGTGACGGCCTTCGCGACGCGCTGGACCCACGGACCCGCTGACCTACACCGGATCAATGCCAAGGCAGGCCGTGACCGCCGGGAGGCAGTCACGGCCTTTGCGCATCCACCACTTTCCAATCACGCTGTCTCTGGTGATCGTATGGTTGGCGGCTGCCAAATCCACTCGTTTGTAACAAAAGGCACAACTATCACGGTTGCACAGCCTCAACCGAACAGTAAATCAATGGTTGAATGCCTCTGGTGGGCTGCATATACTACCGGGTACGCGTATTCGGAGGGGATGCGCGCGTGCTGACGGCAGGGGGTGCCGCACGGCATCCATCAGGGGAGGGACAACCAAATGAGCCAGGGGTTCCGGCGTGCCATCGGCCGCCGACAGTTGCTGCATGGGGGGCTGGCGCTGGCCGGCGCCGCAGCGTTCGCCGCCGCATGTGGTGGAGATGATAACAAGTCAACCACCAGCGGCAACGCCACCACTGCCCCGTCTACCAGTGGCAGCCCAGCTGCCGCACAGGCGACAACCGCGCCCGCCGCATCACCGGCCGCGGCGGCGCCGGTCAAGGGTGGCGTGCTGCGCGCCCAGATCCCGAACGTGTTCGACTCCACCGACGTGCACCGGGCGTTGGGCGATCCCACCTTGTGGACCTCGAACTACGTCTACAACAAGCTGGTGATGTACAAAAACCCGGATACCGGCGAGATCGAGCCGGATCTGGCCGAGAAGTTCGAGGCCGTCGACGCCGGGACGTACGTGTTCAACCTGCGCAAGGGCGTCAAGTGGCATCCGCCGGTCAGCCGCGAGTTCACCGCCGAGGATGTCAAGTGGCATATTGAGCGGCAGGCCGGCGGCAAACTGAAGGATGGCTCGGAAGGCGCCTTCACCCGCTCGGCGTTCTACAAGTCCGTCACCAAGATCGAGACCCCTGATAACCACACGGTGCGGCTAACGCTCAACGCGCCGAACGGCACCTTCCTTGACCGGCTGGCCGCGTACTTCTCCACCCTGCCCAATCGCGAGACTACCGAGAAGTTCGAGACCGACCACCGGACATTGACCGAGCAGGCGCTGGTGGGCACCGGCCCGTTCATTCTCCAGCAGCTGCGCGCCGGCCAGGAAGTCAAGCTCAAGAAGAACCCGGAGTACTTCAAAAAGGACGAGCCCAACCTCGACGGCTGGCTGGCGCCGTTGCTGTTCGAGGACCCGAACGCCTACCGCGCAGCCTTCCAGCAGAAGCAAGTCGACGGCTACGGCAGCCCCGATCCTTCCCAGACCAAGGCGATCCTGGATGCGAACAAGGGCGCCATGTACGAGGTTTTGACCGGCACGGCGAACACCGTGTACCTGCACCTCAACCGCAACAAGCAGTTTAAGGATATCCGCCTGATCAAGGCGTTGAACCTGGCCTTCGACCGCGATCAGATGATCCAGACCTTCCATCAGGGTCTCGGCCAGAAATCGGGCGCGGTGACCTGGCTGCAGGAAGGCTTCGCCATTCCACCGGCAGACCTGGAGAAGCTGGCGGGCTACACCAAGGACCGCGAGGCAGCGAAGAAGGAAGCGCGCGCGCTGTGGGAGGCCGGTGGTGGCCCAGCGCTCGGCGAAGTCGATATCAAGGTGCCGGATACGTGGCTGGCGAACTGGCCCGATACCACCCAGATTCTGCCTAAGATGTTCAACGAGGCATTGGGCGTCAGCCAGTTCAAGTCTACTAAGAGCTCCTACAACGAGGAGATCATCCCCAATCTGGCCAACGGCAACTTCCCCAACTGGTTCGCCTGGACGTCGCAGGTGAACTCACCCGATCCGCGCAACGACCTGCGGAATGTCTATCACACCAAGGGCAGCCTCAACTTCAACAAAGTCGGCTCTCTGCCCGGCGACCCGAACCTAGACGCCCAGATCGACGCGGTGATGAACCTTACCGACCTCAAGCAGGCGGTCGCGAAGGTACGCGAGATCCAGAACATCATCATGGACAACGCGCAGTTCGGGAACATCGTCCTGTACAACTACATCGGCCGCAGCGCCAACTGGAACTACTACAAGGCGAACCTCAAGAGCCAGGCCTCCGGCGGCCGGCCGGGCGCTGGGTACAACATCTTCGCCGGGCACCTGACCGCCAGGAACACCTGGATTGACACCAAGGATCCCTCGTATCAGGGCCGCCCGCCCGCCGGTCTGTAGTCCAAGCGCAACCCTGTTGCAGCACGCGGGGAATCGGTTCCACCGGTTCCCCGCGATGGTGGGTGTTCATGGGCCGCTATATTCTTCGCCGGCTGATGCTGAATGTCGTTGTCCTCTGGATCGTGGCGTCTCTGGTGTTCCTCGCCGTACGCGGGTTGCCGGGCGATTTCGTGCTCAATCAGGTGGCCACGAATCTGGAGCTGGGCTCGAACGAAGAGGCGATCCGCGTCGCCAAGAAGCAGCTGGGACTGGACAAGCCGCTGTGGCGCCAGTACGCCACCTTTATGGGTGAGCTGGTGCGTGGAGACCTGGGGACGTCGTACCAAACCCGCCGCTCCACTTGGACCGAACTGGGCGAACGTATTCCCTACACGCTGGAATTGGGCGGCCTGATTGTCCTGATCGCCTTTAGCATCAGCATTCCCATCGGCATCATTAGCGCTGTGCGCCAGGACACGGCGATAGACTACCTGCTGCGCGGCTTCGCCATTCTGGCGGTGGCCACGCCGGTATTCTTCGTGGCCGTGCTGATGACGCTGGTCGTGCTGAAGTACCGGCTGTTCACCATCGATATCGTCAACGCGCCGCACTTTTGGACTGACCCGAAGTCCGCCTTCTTCAAATACCTCATCCCGGCGGTGGCCGGTGGCATCGCCGGCGGCGCGGGCATCATGCGTCTGCTCCGCTCGCAGATGCTGGAAGTGCTGCGCATGGACTACATCCGCACGGCACAGGCAAAGGGACTGAGGGAGCGCAGCGTTATCTACCGGCATGCGCTGAAGAATGCCATGATCCCGGTGCTCACGGTCATGGGGATCACCATTTCCGGCATCGTCGGCGGTCAAGTGATCCTGGAAAACATGTTTGCCATCCGCGGTGTCGGCAACTTCCTGCTGTCGCGGCTGGTGGCGCGGGACTTCCCGCCATTTCAGGGGACGGTCGTCCTGATCGCGATCGTGATTGTAACCGTCAACCTGCTGGTGGACGTGCTGTATGCGTGGTTGGACCCGCGCATCCGCTATTCCTAGGACGGAGCACCCATGGCGCAGTCCGACGCCGTTTCGATTCTGCCTGAGTCTGTGTCCATCGAGGGGGGAGGCCGCCGCAAGGGCTTCCTCACGCACGCGGTGCGCTTCGCCCGCAAGCGCAAGCTGGGCGCCTTCGGTGTGCTGGTGGTGCTGTTCGTGCTGGCCATCGCCATTGTCTCGCCGCTGATTCAGCGCTATGACGATAACCGCCAGTTCCAGTCACGCAACCCGAACTTTCAGACCTCCACTTCCTCGGGCGGGGCCAGCATTCTCGAGCAGCTCCAACAGGGCAAGAGCGAAAAAGAGATCGCCGAGTTCAACATCGACCGCTTTGAGGCGCCCTCCGGCAGGCACTGGCTGGGCACCGACCAGTTCGGGCGCGACATCTACGCGCGGGTGATCGTAGGCGCGCGGCTGGCGGTGTTGATCGGTGTCGGCGCTTCCGCAATCGCCGTCGTCGCTGGTCTGTTTATCGGCGTCATCTCCGGCTATTTTGGCGGCGCGGTCGACCTGCTGGTGCAGCGCTTCGTCGATGGCCTGCAAGCGTTTCCGGCGCTGGTGCTGCTGCTGCTGATCGTGCAAGTGATGGAGGAGCCGCCCCTGTGGCTGACCATCGCCGGGCTGGGGTTCCTGGGTTGGGCGACGTCGGTTCGGATCGTGCGGTCAGCTGTGCTGTCCATTGCCCAGCAGCCATACATCGAGGCTGCTAAGTCGTTCGGCGCGTCCAGTCTCCGCATCATGATGCAGCACATCGTCCCGAATGTAGTCGCGCCCCTGATCATCGTCTTCTCGATCAGCATCGGTGTGTACATCCTGGCAGAGGCGTCACTCTCTTTCCTCGGCTTTGGCCCAGCGGACAAGACGACCTGGGGAAAGATGGTCAACGCCGGCCGAAACGCCGTGGACCTGCATCCCTGGGAGGCGCTATTCTCCGGTCTGGCGATCACGGTTACGGTTTTGGGCTTCAACCTGGCGGGGGACGCAATCCGCGATGAGCTCGATCCACGGCTGCGTGGTCGCTGACCGTTCGTGCCGGTCCGCGGCAGCGACGCACGGGCGGCTGAGTTACCGGCCGCCCGTGCCTATCATCTAGGCTGTGAGCACCGTTAGCGGGATCATCTCTGGCGGACGCTGTCCACCGTTGCGCCGGGTCTCGGCCAGTTCGTTCACCTGGAGCGCGCACTGCTCCATGCCGAAGTTCTGCATGCCGCAGACGTTGCAGTCGCCGCGATGGCAGTCTAACGTCTTGGCGCGGTTGAGCGTGCGGTGCCATTCCTTGCGGAGATAGGCGGTGGTGGTGCCGGGATCAATGTGGCTCCACGGCACCGTTTCCCACAGGTCGCGCTCGCGGTAGGCGTACCACTCTGCCGACAGCCCGCACTCTGCCAGCGCCTGCGTCCAGCGTTCCCAGCGGTGGTGCTCGCCCCAGGCGTCGAATTTTGCGCCGAGCTGCCAGGCGCGATGCACCACCGCGGAAAGCCGCCGGTCGCCACGTGACAGAACCGCCTCCAACGTTGACTCGTGCGGGTCGTTCCAGGTGAGTTCCACCCCGGCCTTGCGACAGCCCTCGCGCAGGATGCGATGACGGGGCTCCAGTTCCTCCGGCGACATCTGCGCCGCCCACTGAAACGGCGTGTGCGGCTTTGGGATGAAGTTGGAGGTGGACACGCGCACCCGTGCCCGGTTACCAACGTAGCGACGGCCGATGGCGCGCACCTTCGCCCCCAACTCGGCAATACCTTCGACATCGGCCAGCGTCTCCGTGGGCAGACCGACCATGAAATACATCTTGATGCTCGTCCAGCCATTACTGAAGGCGTGCTCGGCAGCAGCCAGGATGTCGCTATCCAGCACCAGCTTGTTGATCACGTCCCGCATCCGCTGGGTGCCGGCCTCCGGCGCCAGTGTCAGGTTGTGCTTCTTGCCCTTGGCAACCGCCTCGGCCACCACCACTGAGAACGAGTCCACGCGCGTGGAGGGGATAGAGACTTTCAGCCAGGGGAACTCGCTGGTCAGCGCCGTCACGATCTCCACCACCTGGGTATGGTCGGTGGTGGACAGGGACATCAGCGACAGCTCGTCGTAGCCGGTGTTTGCCAGCACCTCGCGCGCCGCAGCGATCACCATCTCGGTGTAACGTTCGCGCGTAGGGCGGTAGATCATCCCCGCCTGGCAGAAGCGGCACCCCTGGGTACAGCCGCGCTGGATCTCGATGGCGGCGCGGTCGTGGATCGTTTGCACGTAGGGGACGATTGGCCGGGTAAGGGGCAGCGGCATCGCGTTCAGCGTCCGCCGCCGGATGCGCTCCGGAGCGCCCTCGGCCACGGGATAGAACCGGCGCAGGGTGCCATCCTCGTGGTACTCGCAGCTGTACAGCGACGGCACGTACACCCCGTCGATCTGCGCCAGACGGCGCAAGAACTCGCGGCGGCCGCCCCCCACCACCTTCCATCGCCGGACGGCATCCGCCAGCTCGATGATGACTTCCTCACCCTCGCCCAGCGCAAAGGCATCGATGAAGGCATGCATCGGCTCCGGGTTGAGCGCACCCGACCCGCCGGCGATGACGATTGGGTCACCATCGGCACGGTCTGCCGCCAGCACCGGCAACCCCGCAAGATCCAGCATGTTGAGGACGTTGGTGCAGGTCAGCTCATAGGAGAGCGAGAAGCCGATTACATCAAACTCGCGGGCAGCGTGCCGGGACTCCAGGCCGTAGAGCGGCACACCTGCGGCGCGCATCTCCGCTTCCATATCCGGCCAGGGGGCGAAGGCCCGCTCGCACAGCACGTCAGGCTCGCGATTGAGGATGTCATACAGGACGTTGACGCCGAGATTGGATTGACCCACGTCGTAGACGTCCGGATACGCCAGGAGGAAGCGGACGGACGTGCGGTCCCAATCCTTGGCAGTAGTGTTCCACTCGCCGCCGGTGTAGCGGGCGGCCTTGGCAACGCGCGGCAGCAGCGGCTCGATATTGACTGGCATCGTAATCCTCGTGCGCCGGATGCGGTAGCGCTGTTGCGGGTCAGCGGCTGCGACCGTGGCGGGATTGGCACACCATATGCTATCAAAACCGGCGGGCCCCGCCGCTATGAGGAACGGAATGTGACCCTCCGAGGTGAGGAGCGGGTGCCACTGAAGCGCAACCGCCAGGCAGCGGCACGTTCTGAGCCACGACACAGGCAATTCCCGAGCGTGCCGGTCAGCTGAGCACGGCGCTGATGCAGCAAACGGTCAGAGGCCAAGCGCACCGGGTTATCCCCGTTGCCGCTAGACATCCTCCGTGACAGACGTTTGTCGTTGCGGTTCGACCGGCGCTCGACCAGCTGCCTGGGCGGTTGCCCGCCCGGCGACCAGCGCCATCGCCAGCAGGAGCAGTGCCGCTACCGGGAATACGGCGCGTAGCCCCAGTGAGCGGGCCAGCATCCCGCCAAGAAAGGGCCCGCCCGAGAAGGCGATGGAGTTGATCGCGGTCACCGCGCCAAACACTGCCCCAGCCCGCTCACGCGGGGCGCGCGAGGCGATCAGCGCGTTGAGCGCCGGGACCTGGATGCCCTGGACGCCGCCCAGTGCCGCCAGCAAGGCGATGAGGGCCGGCAGGTTCGGCGCCACCCACAGGGCCAGATAGATGAGCACGGAGATCGGCGCCGACAGGCCGATCAACCGCCGGTAGCCGGCGCGTGCCACCAGCCGCCCGACGAACACCGCGGCCACGGCGCTGGCCAATCCCATCGCGAAGAACGCCACACCAGCCAGTGCCTCGGCGTGCCGGTCGCCGGCGATATCGGCGATCAGCAGCGACAGCACAGGGGTGGCGACGTTCGCGCCCAGGAGGGCCAGCACGTTCGCCATGATCGGAAACAGAAGCGGTCGCTCGCGCAGCACCTGCGCGAAATCGGATCGGACCGCCGACCCCAGGCTGCGTGTGATCGGCGGACGCACGAACCGCTCACGCACCAGCACGATCACGGGGATGGCCGACAGCACGTATAGCAGCGCTGTGATCAGGAACGCCGCCCGGTAGCCGGCCGCCACCGCCAAACCACCGCCGATCAGCGGGCCCAAGGTGTTCGAGAGGTAGACAGAGCTTTGCAGCGCGCCCATGGCGGAGCTGAGATGTTGTGGTGGCGTATTGGCGGCGATCAACGGATTCGCTGCGGGGACTGTGCCGGCCAGCAGCGAGAACATCAGCCGGCCCAACAGCAATTGCCACAGATTACCGGCAATGCCCATCACCGCCAGACCGGCCGCCGCCCCGGCTGTAGCGCGGATCAGCATCGGCCGGCGGCCCCGCCGGTCGGCAAGCTGGCCCCAGACCAGCGCCGCGATAGAGCCGGCCAGGCCCGTCATCAGCGAGATCATGCCGGTCCAGAAGGCTGCCTCACCGGCGTCGTAGTCGCCTAGAGTCTGGATATACAGCGGCAAGAAGGGGAAGACGAGATTGAAGCCGAGAATGCTGACAAATGCAGCAATCAGCACGCCAACGAGGTTGCGGCGCCACTGCTCACGGAACACTACGAACCTCCGTGCGCGGCAGCGCGGGACCGGGAGCAAACCCCTGCATGCATGGCAGGCGCGAGCGGCTCCCAGCGGGACGCACCGGAGCGAGAGGGTGCCCCCAGCTTACCAGCGGTTGTCACTAGCGTCGCCCGCTGCTGCTTGTTTGACAGGTCCCGGCGCCGGGCGCTATGCTATTGATGACTAATCTAGTCAACTTTCCCCCGAGCGGCTCGGGAGGAGGCCCGCTGGCGATGGTCATGCATCCTCAAATGGTTGAGCGCATTGAGTCGGCGCTCGATGAGATCCGTCCCGCGCTGAACATGGACGGCGGCACGGTTGAGCTGGTAGAAATCACGCCCGAGAACGTGGTCAAACTGGCGATGGCCGGGGCATGCTCTGGCTGTCCGCTCAGTGCTTTGACGATGAAGCTCGGCATCGAGCGTCTGCTGCGCGAGCGTGTGCCGGAGATCACGGCGATTGAGACCGAGGGTGTGGTTGACCCGGAGTGGGCCTGAGCGGGGAGCGTGGCCTAGCCGCCCGCGGCGGTTTTGCGCGCCTCTTCCAGCTTCCTGAGCAGCTCTTCCCGCGCGTAGGGCCCGTACTTGATGTCGCGGATAACGCCCGCGGCGTCGATGATGAAGCTGTTAGGCATTCCCCGCAGCCGGTACTGCTGGAACACTTCGCCGGACGGCGCATCCATCAGCATCGGGAACGACAGCCCTAGCTCATCGCGGAAGTCTTTTGCCAGCTCCCGTGCCTGCTCATACGGAGCGTTGTCCTCGTTGATCGCCAGCACGATCAACCCGGCGGCACCGGGAAGATCCTTCTGCTGCTGGTACACGGCTTCGATATCGGGCATCTCCGCCCGGCACGGCCCGCACCACGTTGCCCAGAAGTTGACGAGCACCGTCTGTCCGCGCAGCTCGGAAAGCCGCACGGTTTGGCCATCAAGCGATCGTAGGGCGAAGTCCGGCGCCGGCTGGCCGCGCTTGGGCGACAGCGGGTCGAGCGCTCCCAACCGCTCAGCCTCACGGCGGGCGGCGCTTCCCGGCGGCTCACTCGATTGGCTCTGCCACGGGCGGCTGAGTAGCAGGACGACCAGCGTCACCGCGGCGATGCCGGCGAATGGTGTTCCGTACCGGAACCACGGATTACGGCGCGGGGCCGCGGTGGCCGGCGCAGGCGAACCGGCGGGCTCTGGCGTGCCGGCGCTCACCTAGCGCACCTGCCCGCGCAGGTAGGTGACGGCGCGCTCCCTCACCGGATCAGTGGTTGGCGAGGCAACGCCCCGGATCGCCTCATCCGGCGCCAGCCCGACCCCTTCCAGTGAACGCTCGAAGCGGCCGGTGACAGCCTGCTCGACGGTGACAATCAACCCGGAGTCATCACCCAGCGTCAGCGGCCGGCCAACGGACAGGCAACCACAGGTGCGCCCGCCAATCACCCGACCGGCATCGTACTCCTGAATTGCGGAGGCGACGACTTCAGCGCCGGATGCGCTGCCCCGGTCGGTGAGCACCGCCAGCGGGCCCGTGAACACCGTGGCGCGGCTGACGGCGTTGTAGATAGTGCGCTTGCCTTCACGATTGATGGAGACGAAGATCACTCCTTGGGGAACGAAGTTGCTGGCCACGCTCACCGCCGTGAATGGATCCCCGCCGGGGTTGCCTCGAAGGTCGAGCACAATCCCCCTGGCGCCCTGGGCGAGCAGAGCGGCAAGCTGCTCGTCGAATTCCCGCGCAGCGTCAACCTGAGCGGACCGGCGTGGGAATGAGCGGATGCGGATGTAGCCAATTCCGCTTTCGAGCAGGTTCGAGCTGACGATCGGCGCCGTCGGCGGCACCACGCGGCCACGCACCACCGTGATGTCACCAAGCCGCTCGCCCTCGCGCAGAATCGATAACCGTACGTCTGTCCCCTCGCGTCCCCGCACCCGCGACGACACTTCTCCCACGTCACGCGACGTAATCGTCTCGCCATCAACCGCAACGATGACATCACCTGGCCGCAAACCGGCCTTCTCTGCCGGGCTGCCCCTGTACACCTCGGCGATGGCGATGCCGCTTGGATCCTGGTCGATGCGCACGCCGATGCCGCTGTACGTGTCAAGCTGTCCCTCGGCGGCGCGCCGCTGGCTTTCGGCCTGCTCAGGGGTGAGAAAGCGGGTGTGCGAGTCACCAACCGCACCGGCCATGCCCCGCACCGCCGCCTGGCTCAGCTTGACGTGATCCAGGTTCCTGGCCGGCCCGGCTAGTAGCGATTCGAACTCCCGCAAGAAGCCGTCGATGTCGTCGGCGCCATGCCGCTGGTACAAGTCGAGGTTCAGGCTGCGCAGACCCTGCCGGCGCGCCTCATCGCCAACGGCCTTCCAAGCGGAGACCAGCAACTCGCGCGGTGACACCTCGCGGTACAACTGTGCCGTGATCTGGCGATAGGCGTCACGCACGACCTCCGGGGCGAGCACCGGTGGGAGCGCCGGAAGGGCGGCGGCGTCCTCGCTGGCGGCGGCCGGCTGCGAGGACGGAGTAGTCGGGGCGAGAGCATGCGCATCGTCGGATGTCGCCGGCCGCACCGACGACCCGGCACAGGCGCCAAGCAGCAACGCGAGGGCCGCGATGAGTGCGATCCACCACGGGCGACGAAGGGGCGGGCGAACGTCCATCTCTCCTATGGTACCGCGTTCGGCTGTTGCTGTGGCGGCGGCTCGCTGTTCGTATCTGGGGGCGATGGTACAATCCCGCAGAATCACAGGAGGACACTATGGAGCTCCAAGAGATCCTTTATGAGGCCGGTGATGACGGCGTGGCAGTGATCACGCTCAACCGGCCCGAGAAGATGAACTCCTTTACCACACGAATGATCGAAGAGTGGGCCTGGGCTATCGAGCAGGCGCGTGAGGACGACCGCGTGCGCGCAGTGGTGGTGACCGGCGCCGGCGGCCGGGCCTTCTGCGCCGGGATGGATGTCCAGCAGGAAGCAGCCGGTGAAGGTGTATTGCGAACGGCGACCGCCGGTCCGGCCGAACGGCGCAACTCGCTGCGGTACAACGTGCACAAGGTGCCGCGCGCGCTGGCCTTGCTGGACAAGCCGTACATCGCGGCGGTCAACGGCGCCGCCGTCGGGGCAGGCATGGATATGGCCTCGATGGCCGACATGCGCTTCGCCGCCGGCAACGCGCGTTTCGGCATGGCGTACGTGCGGATGGGCCTGATCCCCGGTGATGCGGGCGCGTTCTTCCTGCCGCGGCTGGTGGGGCTGGCGCGCGCGCTGCACTTGATCTGGACGGGCGAACTGTTTACCGCACAGCAGGCGCTGGAGTGGGGCTATGTCTCACGGGTGGTACCGGCCGAGAAGCTGATGGAGGAGACGCGCGCCTACGCTGCGCAACTTGCCCAGGGCCCGGGTGTCGCTATCCAGCTTGCCAAGCGCCTCGTCTATCGCTCGCTAGAAACGGACCTGGACCATGCCCTGGACCTGGCGCAGACCGCGATGGTGATTGCCCAGTCCACCGACGATGCGGTCGAAGGGCCGAAGGCCTTTGTCGAGAAGCGGACACCGAATTTCAAAGGTCGCTGAGCGCAGCCGGCATCTGGGAAACGCGCCAGGCTGGTTGCCCGCATCACGCCGTCGCTTGATGATGGCACCAGACTGGTGACGGAGCATCACCCATGCAGTTTGCCTTCACGCCCGAGCAAGACGCGTTCCGTGAGGAGTTGCGCGCCTTTTTGGCGGCGCAACTACCGGCTGACTGGCAGGTCAAGAACGATCGGGAGGCGATGACCGACGCCGAATTCGCCTACAGCCAGCATTTCGCGCATAAGCTGGGCGAGCGCGGCTGGCTGACGATGCAGTGGCCGGTTGAGTATGGCGGGCGGGCGGCCTCCCACATCGAGCAGATGATCTTTGCCGAGGAGATGGCGTGGGCTGGCGCGCCGCTCGGCTTTGGCTTCGGCACGCAGCTTGTCGGTCCGACGTTGATGGTCTGGGGAAACGAGGAGCAGAAGGCACGCTTCCTTCCACCGATCGCCCGCTCCGAGGTGTTCTGGTGCCAGGGATTCAGCGAGCCGGGCGCCGGTTCCGACCTCGCCGGCCTCCAGACGCGGGCGGAGCGCCAGGGCGATGACTACATCATCAACGGGCAGAAGATCTGGACCAGTGAGGGGCAGTACGCGGACTGGATGATCCTGCTGGCCCGTACCGACCAGGAGGCGCCCAAGCATCGCGGCATCAGCTACTTCCTCGTGGACATGAAGTCACCCGGCATCACGCTGTCGCCGTTGATCAATCTGATGGGCTCGCATGCCTTCAACCAGGTGTTCTTCGATAGCGTGCGGGTGCCGGCCGCCAATCTCGTCGGCCAGGAAAATCGCGGCTGGTATGTAGCCACGACCACCCTGGACTTCGAGCGGACCGGCATCGCACGGGTGATCTGGTCGCTCCGCCAGTTTGAAGAGCTGGTGGGGTCGGTGCGGCGTGAGCGGCAGGCGGGGGTAACCTGGCCGTCCGGTGGGCAGCTGCGCAACCGGCTGGCAGAGCTACGCATTGAGTTCGAGATCGCCCGACTGCTGTGCTATCGCGTTGGCTGGCTGCAGACGAACGGCATCGTGCCAAACTACGAGGCCTCGATGGCGAAGCTGTATGGTACCGAACTGATACAGCGGTTCGGGGCGGCGGCGGTTAACATCTTGGGGATGGCCGGCCAGCTCGAGCCGGAGTGCCGGCGCGCGCCGCTTCAGGGGCGGCTGGAGCGCACCTATCAGGCGGGGCTGTCCTACACCATCGCCGGCGGCACCAGCGAGATTCAGCGCAACATCATCGCGCAGCGCGGGCTCGGTCTGCCGCGCGGCTGACTCGGTACGCCGCGAGACATCTCGTAGGGCTCAGTCCAGCAGCTCAACCTGGACGTGAATCACGCCTTCATCTGGATAGGCGAGTTGGGCGAAGGCGGAGGCGCTCAGATCCAGCTCGTGCTGGAATGCGCCCCGGTCTTCGACGGTGACGACGATGCTTCGCGCGCGGAAAGCGGCGAGGTCGTCCGGCGCAAGCTGGGCATCCCAGGGACTGTTGGGCAGGCGCCGCACCAGCAGGCGGGTGCCCAGCGGCCAGCGGTTTGAGGCGGCGACGTTGGGGTCGGTCATATCAAATCGTTTGCCACTGGCCATCAGCCGGCCATCAAATTCATCCGCGTAGAACGTCGCCAGGCCACTGGTACGCGCTCCCGCCACGGTATCGATCGGCACTTCGCCTCCGGTAGCGCCTTGCCACGGCGCTACACTCACTGCGGAGTGGCGCGATTCGATGGTCTGGGCGGGGCGTGGCCGCTCGAAGGCGGCCAGCATTGCCGCCCCGAACACAAGGGCCAGGACAAACAGTCCGGTATTCCTTTGCATGCCAGCCTTCCCCCATCACCAGTGTTTCTCAATGATGCGTTTGACGGAAGAGGCAGCAGCACATTGACGGACGCGAGCAGCCATGCACCGGCTGTTAGCCATGTGCCGGCCGCCCTCCAACCGGCAATGGCCGGCAGAACCTGCCATCCCGACGGCGATGTTCAAAGGTGTTTACGGGCAGCTACTTGTGTCTGTGCCGCTCCGAAGCTATGGTGAGCCCCAACGTTGGATGCGCGCATTCGCCGCTTGCCAACGGCCGGGAGTGCTGCGACACTCCGCGCACATACGGGCGTGATGGAGCGGAGGTGGACTGTGCCGGAGCCCGTCTTGGAGGTTCGAGATCTCAAGACGCAGTTCTTCACCCGCGACGGCGTGGTGAAGGCGGTCGATGGCGTGTCGTTTGCTGTCCATCGGGGCGAGGCCGTTGGTCTCGTCGGTGAGTCCGGCTGTGGCAAGAGCATGACCTCGCTGTCCGTCATGCGGCTGATCCCGCAGCCGCCTGGCAAGATCGTCGCCGGCGAGGTGCTGCTGCACGACGAGGGCACCGCCCAGGATCTGCTCAAGCTTGATGAGAGCGAGATGCAGCACATCCGCGGCCGGCTCCTGTCGATGATCTTCCAGGACCCGATGACCTCCCTCAATCCGGTGCTGACCATTGGCTTTCAGCTCACGGAACCGCTCAAGATCCACTTCAACATGTCCGAAGACGACGCCCGTAAGCGGGCTGTCGAGCTGCTCCAGCAGGTGGGTATCCCCGCAGCAGCGGAACGGCTGAACGACTACCCTCACCAGTTCTCTGGCGGTATGCGCCAGCGCGTCATGGTTGCCATTGCGCTGGCCTGCAATCCGAAGATGCTGATTGCCGACGAACCCACCACGGCGCTTGATGTCACCGTGCAGGCGCAATTGCTGGACCTGATCAAGGAACTGAACCGCGAGACCGGGACCGCCGTTCTGATCATCACCCACGACCTCGGCGTGGTCGCCGACCTTTGTGATCGTGTGATGGTGATGTACGCCGGGCAGATCATCGAATCCGGCACGGGCGACGAGATCTTCGACCATCCCCAGCATCCCTACACCGTAGGACTGATGCAGTCGGTGCCGCGCCTGGGGCCAACCGTACGTGATCCCCTGGTGCCGATTGAAGGAATGCCACCCGACCTCATCGCCCCGCCGGCAGGGTGCCGGTTTCGGCCGCGCTGCCCGCGCGCCATCGCTAAGTGCATCGAGCCGCCGCCGCGGGTGTTTCTCGGCGGAGAGCATTATTCCTCCTGCTGGCTGGCGGTTGAGGGCGTAGAGGACGAACCGGCGCTGGCGGGAGAACGGGCATAGCGACGCAGCGGTGGTGGCGGTGCAGGGGAGGTGAACGATGACGCAGCAGACACGAGATGCGCGCCCGACAGAGGCTCCGCCGAGCGGTGATCCCATTCTGCGGGTTCAGGGCCTGAAGAAGCACTTCCCGGTTGGCGGAGGCTTCCTGCGCAAGGCGTCCATTCTCAAGGCGGTGGACGGCGTCTCGTTTGACGTCTATCCGGGCGAGACGTTCGGGTTGGTGGGAGAGTCCGGCTGTGGTAAATCGACGCTGGCGCAGACGATTGTGCGCCTGTACGAGCCCACTGCCGGGACCATCAATTTCAACGGCAATGATCTTTCAGCGCTCTCGGCGTCCCGCTTGCGCCCGCACCGCCGCGAGATTCAGATGATCTTCCAGGATCCGTATTCGTCGCTTGACCCACGGATGACAGTGGGCGGCATCGTTGAGGAGCCGCTGCGCAACTACGGCGAACCAGACCGCCGCGAGCGGGTGCGTGAGCTGCTGTTGCAGGTCGGGCTCAACGCCTACTTCGTCAACCGGTACCCGCACGAGTTCTCAGGCGGCCAGCGCCAGCGCATCGGCATCGCCCGCGCCATCGCGCTCAACCCCAAGCTGGTCGTCTGCGACGAGCCGGTGTCGGCGCTTGACGTATCGATTCAGGCGCAGGTGCTCAATCTGCTCCGTGGATTGCAGCAGGAGAAGGGTCTAACTTACCTGTTCATCGCCCACAACCTGGCGGTCGTGGCGCACATCTCCGATCGCATCGGGGTCATGTATCTGGGCAAGATGGTCGAAGTGGGCAGCACCAAAGCGATCACCACCGACCCCAGACACCCGTACACCAAGGCCTTGCTGTCGGCAGCGCCCATCCCGCAGCGTCACCTACGCCGGGAGCGCATCATCCTGCGTGGTGAGGTGCCGAGCCCGCTCAACCCGCCGACCGGCTGCCGGTTCCATCCGCGCTGCCCAATCGCCGCGGATCGGTGCACACAGGAGGAGCCGGAGCTGCGCGTCGTCGGTCCCGGCCAGACCGCTGCCTGCCACTTTGCCTAGCCCTGCCCGAGCTGCTGGGAGGCTAGGCGTCGTCGCTCTGGGCACGGGGAGAGCCAACCCGCCGGAAGCCCGCCGCCTCGGCCTCCTCCGCTGAGTCGAACTCCTGCTCGGCCTTGGTGCGCTCATACATGGCGTCACCTGGCATGTGATAGATCTTCTCGCCGTCACTGCGGACATTGCCCTTGATCTTGCCCGTGCTGGGCGCGGAGGGATCAGGCACGGCTGCCTCGGTGGCAGCCGGAGCAGGCGCCTCGGTGGCCGCGGGAGCGCCACCGGCGAAAGCCGCCGGTTGGGGGCCGTCTGATGGCGGCGGTGATGCGTCCCAGATGTCGTCGTCCTCGTTGCGCTTGCCACGGCCGGTGAGCTTACGCACCGCGACCAGTCCCATCGCGCCCATGGCGACCGCAACTGCCAGCCGGCGAATCCGCATGGTCCACCTCCGCTATCGTTCTCAACTACCGGCGACCAGGCCGATTGTACCTCATCGACGTCTCTGGCTTGCGCAGCCTGCCGCCATCGGGGCGGGCGGGGTATGCTCGATGGGAGACATGACCCCTGGAGGTAGCATGGAGCCTGCCAACCCCGCAACCATCGGCCTGTTTGAGGCGCTGTACTCGACGCGGGCGATCCGCCGTTTCACGGCCGATCCGGTGCCCGACGAGGTACTGTTTCAGGTGCTCGATGCCGCGGTGCGCGCTCCCGCCGGCAGCAATATGCAGGTGTGGCACTTCCTGATCGTGCGCGATCCCGAGAAACGCCGGCAGATCGGCGAGTGGTACTGGCAGACCTGGGCCGACTATGGCCGCCAGTACGTCGAAGACCCGTCGCGCATCGATGCGCTGCCCCGGCAGATGCGGCTGGTGGTGCGCTCGACGGACGAGCTGGCGCGCACGATCGCCGAAGTGCCGGTGCACCTGTTCGTTTGTGGACCGAAGACCGCAGCCGGCACGATCTATCCTGCGATTCAGAACATCCTGCTCGCGTGCCGCGGGCTGGGGCTTGGTACGGTGCTCACCGGCTTCCACCGGCGCCACGAGGAGAAGGTGAATGCGCTGCTCGGCATCCCCGATGATCAGACGGCGCACGGGCTGTTGCCCATCGGCTGGCCGCGCGACCGATTCGGCCCGGTCAACCGCCGCCCGGTTTCGAAGGTCACAAGCCTTGATACGTGGGGCAACCCGTGGGAGTACGCCCGTACCCAACCGGAGGAGGGGCTGCGCGACCGATGGGCGCCGGCGCAGCCGCGTGCCTGAACGTATAGCGAGGCGGGCCGGGCGTCGGTGCAGGCGCGGCCCGCCTGCTAGCCCGTCAGGCTCGACGCGCCACCACGACGATGGCAGTGTGTGACATGCGCACCACGGGCACATCGGCCGCATCCGTGATCAAGACGTCGGCCGTCACGTACTCGTGGCCACGCTTCTCGAAAGCGTCCGTGATGACACCGTAGGCATGGTACCGGCCACCCACCAGCGCCGGACCGAGATGCTGGATCTCGCTGCGGGTGTGGATCCACGGACCGAGAGCAAAATTCTCCGCTAGCACCCGGTTGGCGATCCCCGGCCACCAGCCGGGATGCGCCAGCGGCCCGCCGAAGGGGGATCCGGCTCGGAACAGCGGGTCCTGGTTGCCAATACCGTCGAGATATGCCGTCGTGGCGTCGGGCCCGGCGTCGAGCAGCACCGGCGGCAGCGGCTCGCCCAGCGGCGCCGTCGCCTTGCTGATCGTGGGGCGCTGGTCGCGCAGGCGAGGTGTGCTACCCGGTGCGGCAAACGCGGGCCGTGGCGCCGGTACCGGGTCCGCGCCCCAGGTGAGCCCGGCCGTTCCCGGTGCACGAATCTCGCCGTCCGGACCAGCGACGTGGCAGTCTACGGTCAGCGCGCCGCGCTGGGCATCGCCGCTAGCCTCGCGCACGCTTCCGCCGAGCGTCACGGATTCGCCCTCATACACCGGCCGGATAAGCGCGATGCTCGATGATCCGTGCATCGCCCATTCAACGCCGAGCGTTTGCACCAGCCAGGAGGCCAGGTATGCATAGCTCGTGGCGCCCGGTACCAGGCCGCCGCCGAAGCCGTACTGACGAGCGACCTCATCGTCATGGATCTTGTTCTCGGATGCGGAGGAGGTGTTGTGCGCCCGGACGGTGCCAGGTGCAAGTTGCAGCCCGGTGGAGAACCGGCTCAGATCAACGCCAGCGGTCGTCATCGTGGGTAGCCTCCAGATGCACGGGCGGCTCGTGCTCGGCCGGGAGTGTACCATGCCCGAGCGCGCTAGACGAACGTAGCGATGTCGTGCAGCGGCTTCTTCGTGATGACGGGAACGGTGGCATCCGCCGCTGGATATCCCGCGACAAGGATCAGAAACGGGCGCTCGTTGGCGGGCCGCCTCAGCTCTGCATTCAGGAAGCCCATCGGGCTGGGTGTGTGGGTGAGTGTCGCTAGCCCGGCGTGGTGCAGCGCCGCGATCAGAAAGCCGGTCGCAATGCCGGTGGACTCCTGCACGTAATAATGCTTGATCTTCTTGCCGCTCGCATCCTTCCCGTACGCCTTTGCGAACACGACGATCAGATACGGCGCGGTTTCGAGGAATGGCTTCTGCCAGTTGGTGCCGAGTGGGGCGAGTGCGTTCAGCCACTCTTCCCCCGCCCGACCGGCGTAAAACGCCCGTTCCTCAACCTCCGCCGCATCGCGGATGCGGTGCCTGGTCGCTGGATCCTGCACGACGACGAAGTGCCAGGGCTGCAGGTTGGCGCCGTTTGGAGCGGTTCCCGCGGCGCGCAGCGCGTCTTCGATGACACCCCGGTCTACCGGCCGGGCCGAAAATTCACGAACGGTGCGCCGGCGCCGGATCTCCGCGTAAAACTCCGCCGCGCGCCGGCGCATCTCCTCGGGTGCGAGCTCGTGGAAATCCAGCGGGACGAAACCCTCGGCGGTCATGGGGTCTCCTATCTGCCGGTGCCGGGGGGCCCACCCTCACACCCGGCCATCTCGTATCCACTCTTCACAGCGCCGCACCAAGATGCTCGGTGATGGCTCCCTCACGGTGCACTCAGGCTGTCATGCCACCGTCGATGATGAACTCCGAGCCGGTGCAATAGACACTGTCATCGGACGCCAGGAAGAGCGCCAACCTCGCCACCTCCTCAGCCTCGGCGGTGCGGCCGAGCGGGATGCGCTGGAGGTAGGCCGGTGTGGCGCCTGCATCCCAGCCGGGAAGCTGATGGAGCATGGCCGTCTCGATCAACCCTGGGTGGATCGAGTTGACTCGGACGCCGTACGGTCCCAATTCCTGGGCGGCAGACTTGGTCATGCCACGCACGGCCCATTTGCTCGCACCGTAGGCGAAGCCGGACATCGCGCCGCGCAGTCCCGCGATCGAAGAGATGTTGATGATTGAGCCGGAGCGGGCTTCACGCATTGGCCGGGAAGCGGCCTGCATGCCAAGGAACACCCCGACCTGATTAACCTCGATCACGCGACGGTAGTCCGCGAGCGCGGTGTCGGTTAGCCGCCCCGTCACCCAGATGCCAGCATTGTTGACCAGCACATCCAGCCTGCCATGGCGGTCGATCACCGCCTCGACGACGCGGGTCCAGTCCTTTTCGCTGGTAACATCGTGGTGCAGATAGCGACCGCTGATGGCCGCCGCAGTACGCTCGCCCTCGGCGTCCAGCACATCTGTCAGCACCACCGCCGCGCCCTCCGCGGCGAACAGCGCCGCCTCCGCCGCGCCCTGGCCGCGCGCGCCGCCGGTCACCAGGGCGACCTTCCCCTCCAGCCGTGCCATCACTCCCTCCCTCGCTCGCCAAGAGTGGCTGCAAGGAAGATACGCCGCGCAAGCGCTTGATGGGAGGGTGCATCGGAACGCAAGAAGCGCCCCCTGCTCCACGGGCCTGAAGCAGGGGGCTGGTTGGGGAGCGGGGCCGCGTTCCCCAACGTCACAGCAGCGAACGAGCTGCCTGATCGGCAATCATTGCAGCGAACAGCAGCCCGAGATAGCTGATGGAGAACGTGAATAGCTTCATCACGGGGAAGCCGTCGCCTTGCCGTAGCAGCTGCACGGCCATGCGCACGATCCAGATGCCCAGCGCCACGGCTGCTGCCAGGTACAGGATACCGGCGCCGCCGCTGACGAACAGCAGCACAGAACAGGCGACCAGCGCCAAGGTGTACCAGAAGATCTGGACGCGGGTGGCGGCGTCGCCACGCGCCACCGGCAGCATTGGCACACCGGCAGCGGCGTAGTCCTCCCGGTACTTGATCGCCAGTGCCCAGAAATGGGGTGGTGTCCACACCACAACGATCAAGAACAGCACCAGCGCGGGCAGGTCGATGCGGCCGGTGACGGCGGCCCACCCGACCAGCGGCGGGATGGCGCCGGCGGCGCCACCAATGACGATGTTTTGCGTGTACCGTCGCTTGAGCCAGAGGGTATAGACGAACACGTAGAACAGCAGGGCGCTGATTGATAGCACCGCCGCCAGCAGGTTGACCAGGATCGCCAGCTCCAGAAACCCGACAATGCCGATGATCACGCCGAATGCCAGTGCACGGGCCGGCGCCACACGGTTACCCGGCAGCGCCCGGCGGCGCGTGCGCTTCATCACCTGGTCGATGTCGCGGTCAATGTAGCAGTTGATGGCATTGGCGCCCCCGGCAGTGAGGACACCGCCGGCGATGGTCGCGGCCATCAGCCACAGCGACGGCAGGCCGCGCTCGGCCAGGACCATGGCTGGCACGGTGGTGACAAGCAGCAGCTCGATGATGCGGGGCTTCATCAGGTTGATGTAGGCGAGGATGGATGCGCCGCGGCTCGTGGTAGGAATCGCCACGGTGCCGCCCGCCGCCACCGGCCGGGCCGCCACGCGGAACGCCAGCACGGTCATTAGCACCAGGGTGCCCCACGCCAGGGCTGCTGCGCCGAGGTGCGCCGCCCGCACCGGTTCCGCCAGGTCCAGCCACACGTTGACCGCGCCAAGCACCACCTGTGCGGCGTAGACGGCGGCAAGCGCGCCACCGGTCAGCACCAGCGCGCGGTTTCGCGGGCGGGCGGCGAAGGTCCGCCAGAGCAGGACGGCCACGAGCGTGCCGGCGCCGGCCGATGCCACGCGGTGGAAGGCGTTGATCCCGGCCAACCGGTCCCCGGCGGGGAACACCTCGCCATTGCACAGCGGCCAGCCGGAGCAGGCCAGCCCGGCGTTCTCGCCGGTGACGATAGCGCCGGTCAGCAGCAGGATGGAGGTCGCGAGAGCGGTGCCGGCGCAGAGCAGCGCGAACCCCTCGCCACCCGCGTCTGCCGCAGATTTCCGGCGTGCCCCCGCAGCCAGCACGGCCTGGGTCACCGTCACACCGAGCAGCGCCATGGACAACCCGAGCCGCAAGGCCGGGGCGCTGCGCTCAGGCCCGGCCTTGCCCGTGACGAGCAACAAGGCAATCAGCAGCAGACCGGCCACCGTCAGCAGCGTGAGTGGACGGACCGTTTTGCCGCGGCGGGCGGCCAGCACAGCGAGCACGACCGTGCTGAGCGCGCAGATGACCAACGCACCGCGTTGCAGGGCTAACGAAAGCTCACCGGCCAGTACGGCGAACCAGGCGAGCACGGCAGTCGCGGCGCCTTGGCGCTGCATCCACGTCATCGGTCGGTCCTCTCTCGCTGCCGGCATCACTGGGGAGGGCTACCAGGTCGTCAGGTACAGAGCCGGATAGAAGAACACCCACACCACGTCAACGAAGTGCCAGTACTTGACCGTCGCCTCGACCGGCCAGTAGTGATCCGGCCCAAAGCGGCCACGACGCACCAGCCGGTAGATCAGGACGAGCATGAAGACGCCGGAGATGACGTGGGCGGCGTGAATACCAGTCATGGCGAAGAAGGCGGTGCCGAAGGGCTCGTGCACCGAGAAATGAGCGGTGGCCCATTCGAAGCCGACGCCGACCGCAAAGATCGCGCCGAAGACAATGGTCAGGAATAGCCATGCCACACATTGGCCGGTCTTGCCGTGTTTGATTGCCGTCTCGGCCTGATAGGCGGTGACGGAACTGAGCAGCAGGATGGAGGTGATCAGCAGACCAAGGAACTGATCGAGGTGGGCGTCGTGACCTGCACCGGCGAGGTAGAACTTGCCGGCCAGCAGGCCGCCGAACATGAACGACTCGGAGAAGAAGAACATCCACAGCGCCACACGATTGATGTGGGCCCGCTTGGACTTGGGCATCTGATGCCCGGCGTGCACCGCCTCTCCGTATGCGGGCGCCTGCCTGGGTGGTGCGGTGCGCAGGGCCGCCTCGTTTCCTGTGGTGACCACTTAGTGCCCTCCGTCGCCGGTGTCGTTGTGGCTGCGCCATGCGCCGCTGATGTGCATGAAGTACCAGGCGATCATCGCGGCCTTTAGCAGCGCTACCGCCATCAGCAAGATCAGGTTCTTCTCGAGCTGGATGGCGACGATGTACTCGGCGATGGTGAGGATGGCGAGCGCCACGAACACCACCCAGCCGATTCCCGCCCCGCTCAGCCGGCCGTTTGCCTCATGTTGCGGTTGCACCGGACCTCCTTCGAACCCGCTGGCCGGGCGGGCCGCTATGTGACAGCCCGCCCGGTATCCACCGCTAATCGCCTGCCGCGGCGCTGTAGGCGGGGGCGGCATGGACCGCCGCGCCCGGCACGCCGTAGTCGTACGGGCCGCCCGTCACCAGCGGTGGCACGGGGAAGTTCTCCACCGGCGGCGGGGATGTCGTCTGCCATTCCAACGTCCGCGCGCGCCATGGGTTGGCCTGGGCGCGCTCACCGCGGAACAGGGAGGCCAGCATGTTCCATACGAATGGTAGGAAGCTGGCGCCCAGAATGAAGGCCATCACGCTGACAACGATGTTGATGTTCTGCAAGTCGGGGGTGTACTCGGCGATACGCCGGTTCATCCCCTGGATGCCGGGCCAGAACATGGGGATGAAGGTGAAGTTGAAGCCCAGGAACATCAGCCAGAAGTGCCATTGCCCCAGCCGTTCGTTGTACATGCGGCCGGTGATCTTCGGGTACCAGAAGTAGATACCCGCGAACAGGGCGAAGATCTCACCACCCACGATGGTGTAGTGGAAGTGAGCGACGACGAAGTACGTGTCCTGCAGGTGGATGTCAGTCGGCAGGTCTGCCAGGAAGATACCGGTGACGCCGCCGATCAGGAAGTTGAACACTTCACCGAGGGCGAACAGCATCGGCACACGCAGCCACAGTTTGCCCTGCCAGATGGTGCCCAGGGCGGCGAGGAAGATCAGGCCGGTGGGGATGGAGATCAGCTCCGTCGTGATCAAGAAGGGCTTGAGCAGGCGGGCATCCATGGTGCTGGTGAACATGTGGTGCGCCCACACGATACCGCTCAGCCCCAAGATGCCGAAGAACGCGCCCACGACCCACTTGTAGGCAAACAGCGGTTTACGCGACAGGTGGGACAGGATCTCCAGGATGATGCCAAAAGCAGGCAGGACGAAGATGTACACCGCCGGATGGGAGTAAAACCAGAAGACGTGCTGGTACAGCAGCGGCTGACCGCCGTGGGTGGCGTTGAACCAAGAGGTGCCGGCCACGCGGTCCAGCGTCACCATGATCAGCGAGACGGCGAACAACTGCGTGAACAGCAGCGCGATCCACGCCATCGCAAACAGCGACCAGGAGAAGACCGGGATCCGGCTCCAGGTCATACCCTCGGCGCGCATGAAGATGAACGTGCAGATGAAGTTCAGGCCGCTGAGGATGGAGGACAGGCCGAAGGTGATGATCGCCAGGTTGAACATCAGCTGGCCGGTGCCGTTCGTGGTGCTGAGCGGCGGGTAGGCGGTCCAGCCCGTGTCCCAACCACCCATCGGCAGCGCCGCCAGCAGCAGCACGGCCACCGGCGGAATCAGCCAGAAGCTCATCGCATTCAGCCGGGGGAAGGCCATGTCATCAGCGCCGAGCTGTAGGGGCAGGATGTAGTTGCCGAAGCTGCCCGCCACTCCCGCGACGGCCACGGCGATCATCACCGTGCCGTGCATGCTCATCACGCTGTTGTACTGCGCATTGGTCAGGATCGCGCCGTTCGGCGACAGGAGCTGCCACCGAATCACCATCGCGAACAGACCGGCGAACAGGAACAGGAAGACAAACGTGGCCAGGTACTGGATACCGATGACCTTATGGTCGTGGCAGAAGGAGAAGTACCGGCCCCAGTCTGATGGCGCGTGCTTGACTTTGTGCCCGAACCACTCGCGACCCCAGCCGTCCCACATGCCCATGCCGAACAGCCAGCCGGGCAGCGCCAGCAGGTAACCCGCGCAGATGCTGGCTTCCTTGGACCACCCATCGTGACCCGTAATGTTGCGGACCACCGCCAGCAGGGCCACACCGAGGGCGAATCCCACGGCCGCCCAGGCGACACCGCGTGCCATTCGCCCCGCGGCGTACCAGCCAGTGTAGGCCGGGCCGTCTCCGCCTGCTGCTCCGTGCGCGTGCGCTACCGCATCTGTCATCGCCCCATGCTCCCTACAAACCGGCTGACTGTATCCGCTGACCGGGCCCGCACGCCGGCTGGCCCTGCTCGCTGCTGAGGCTGGCGAAGTGCCTGGCTAGTGCCCGCTGTGGCCGCCCGGCTTCGACTTGGCGACGCTGGGCTTGAGACCAGGCTCGCCGCCGAGATCGGCAACCCACTGATCGAACTCGGTGGCGGCCACGACCCGGACCGGCAGCTGCATGGTTGCGTGATCGCGCCCGCATAGCTCGGCGCATTGCAGGCGCATCGCCTCGTTGTCTTCAAAGCTGCCGGTTTTGGTGGTCTTGAACTCGAGGTAGGTGGTCTTGCCTGGGACGGCGTCGACCTTCAGCAGGAAGGCAGGCACCCACACCGAGTGCAGCACGTCAGACGCCTGGATCTCGAAGCGGACATGCTTGTCGACCGGCAGCACCAGCTCCTTCAGGGTGGTGACGTTCTGGTCCGGGTACTGCACAATCCAGCGCCACTTGGTGGCCTGGAGCTTGACGACGATGTCGGTGGTGTCGTTCTTCTTCATCACCGCATCGATGCCAACCAGCCCGGGATACACGATTACGACCGCCGAGAGTGCGCCGGTCAGGACGAACCAGACCTTGGGCACCCAGTTGCGGCCGGTGTGGGGCGGGCCGTCCTCGGCAGGCTCGCCGCGGCGGCGGTAGGCGAGGAAGGAGTACGTGAGGACGGCAATCACAAATGCCATCACCGGGACCGCCATCAGGACGAGCGTCTCCCAGGCATGGCGGACATCAGCGCCCTTGTCCGAGTGCGTTTCCGGCAGGACATCGAATCCCGCGAGCACCAGACCAACGCCGATGAGCACCAGCCAGAGGACACTGACGATGCCGAGATCACGCTTCATCCCGCTCTCCATTGCCTGTGTGCAGCACTTGACCTAACGAATCGGCAGAGCGACAGACTTGGCCTCTGTCCGGTAATCCACCACGCGCTTGGTAGAGCGTGCCCGCACGTGTGGGGTAACGTCTGTCGGGCAATACCGCAATTGCCCATAGGATATTGCCGGGCAGCGTGTACGGGTTGCGCTGGCATCGATCCTCTACCAGGCACCCGAATTCGCCTGGAGCGCCAGAACCGGTTAAGCTCGGACGCGCCCGGCGTCCGGCGGCTGGAGTTCGGGCGCCAAACGAGGAGAGGAACGCATGGGCATCCGTTTCGGCATTCACATCGGCCCGCAAAACATCGGCATTGACGACCTTCGCCGCCTGTGGAACTACGCCGACACGCACGGCTATCAGTGGATCTCGGTGTGGGACCATTTCATGGAGGCGCCACCGGTCGACGGCACGTCGCCCCACTTCGAGGCGGTGGCGCTCATGAGCGCGATCGCCTGCGAGACGCGCAATGTCGAGATCGGCTGCCTCGTCTTCTGCATGACCTACCGCAATCCGGCGTTGCTCCTGCGGTCGCTGATCAGCGTCGACCATCTCAGCGGCGGGCGTTGTGCCATTGGCCTCGGTGCAGGCTGGCATGAGATGGAGCACAACGCCTACGGCTTCCCCTACCACCCGCCCAAGCAGCGGCTTGATCAACTGGCCGAGGGCACCCGCGTCATCCGGCTGCTGATGGCGCAGGACCGCACCACCTGGGACGGGCAGTACTACCACATCAGCCATGCCACGATGGTGCCAAAGCCATTGCGCAACCCGATGCCGGTGTGGATCGGTGGCCAGGGCGAGAAGCGCACGCTGCGCATCGCCGCGCAACAGGCAGATGGCTGGAATGTTCCCTACATCTCGGCTGACGCGTTCAAGCACAAGAGCCAGGTGCTCGATCAGTGGTGCGAGAAAGAAGGCCGAGACCCCACCACCATCAAGCGCTCGATCAACCTGTCTTTCAACATGGCGGCCACCCAGGCGCAATCCGACGCTTCGGTCGATGGGCTGCTGCGCCAGTGGGGCCCGTCTGCGGCACGGTTCCAGGGGCCGGATGGCAAGGTGGATCGGGACGCGGTGCGGCGTGTCGCCAGCGGCTCGCTGGTGGGCGGCCCGGCGGATGTGGCCGGCCAGATTGAGCAGTATGCTGCCGCCGGAGTGACGGCGCTGAACATCGCCTTTCGGCCGCCGGTGAACTTCGAAGCGCTACAGGCGTTCACCGAGGATGTGATGCCCAAGTTCCTTTAGAGGAGCATGACTGTGCGTTTGGGCGTGGTGTTTCCCCAGACGGAGATCGGCAGTGACCCGGCGGCGATCCGTGACTATACGGTTGCGGTCGAGCGAGCCGGCTACGATCACCTGCTTGTCTATGACCATGTACTGGGTGCGCTGCCGGAGCGGTTCACCGAGGGTACCGGCAGCGTTCGCCGGCCACCGTATACGCATGAGAGTACGTTTCACGAGCCGTTCGCGCTGTTTGGCTATCTCGCGGCGCTGACACAGCGGCTGGAACTCGTCACCGGGGTGCTAATCCTGCCGCAGCGCCAGACTGCGCTGGTGGCCAAGCAGGCCGCTGCCATCGACATCTTGTCAGGCGGACGGCTCAGGCTCGGCGCCGGCATCGGCTGGAACTTCACTGAGTATGAGGCGTTGGGGGAAGACTTCCACACCCGTGGCCGCCGCATGACCGAGCAGATCGCGGTGCTGCGCCGGCTGTGGACGGAGCCGGTTGTAACGTTTCGCGGGCGCTGGCACACGCTGGATCGGGTTGGGATCAGCCCGCTTCCAGTGCAGCGGCCAATCCCGCTGTGGATGGGCGGTATGGCAGAGCCGGTGCTCCGCCGGCTGGCGCGGGTCGCTGATGGCTGGTTCCCGCAGTTTCAGCCGTCAGCGGATGCCCGCGCGATTATCGAGCGGCTGCATGGCTACATCCGAGCGGCAGGGAGGGACCCAGCCGCGGTCGGTATCGAAGGGCGGATATCCGTGCACAGTGATCTGCCGGAGGTGCTACTCGACAGCTACGAGGCGTGGCAGGCGCTGGGGGCAACGCACCTCTCCGTCAACACCATGGGCGGCGGCTTCACGTCGCCTGGGCAGCACATCGACGCGGTGCTCCGCTTCAAGGAACTCATCGACCGTCGCTAACGGGTGGATCTGGCTGGCCGGGTGCGGGCGGGCGCCGTCGACGTGCCCACCCGTTGCCTCGTGCCCGGGCGCATCACTCGGGGTGGTTTGGCGGCTGTCTCATGCGAATGCCGCCATCACCTGTTCCAGCGCCTGCCACTGGCCGCCGCTGACCGATGACGGCACGAGGATCGGCGTGGTCACACCGGCGGCCCGCCATGCCTCAAGGCCATCGCGCACCTCGGCGGCGGTTCCGTATAGGGTCACGTCCTGCAGCCACCGCTCGCTCATCAGTGAGGGCAGCCGCTCGCGCTCCCCGGCCGCGATTGCGCTGCGTATTGCCGTGATCTCCTCTTGGTATCCGGCCTCAACCCAGTAGTTCTGGTAGTTGGGCAACTGGACATAGCCGAGCAAGCTGCGTCGCATCACCTGTGCGGCCGCCTCACGGTCGTCCGAGACGCAGGTTGGGATCATGTTGCCAACGAAGAAGCCGCCGCGACGCTGTGCCTCGGTGAGATGCGACAGTGAAGCCGCCATGTGCGAGCGTGCACCGTTGGCCCACACCGCCCCTTCGGCCAGATCCGATGCCAGCTTGACCATGCTCGTACGCAACGTCGCGAGGATCACCGGTGGCAACGGTCCCACACTGCCCGGGCCACCGGCAGCCCCGCGCAGCTCCTCCACAAACCGGCGCATAGTGCTTAGTGGCTTGCCCGGATCGACCCCCAACCGGCGGTGGACAGGACCATGGCTGACGCCGATGCCAAAGTCGAACCGCCCGCCGCTCAGCTCATGAATCAACGCCGCCGTGGCTGCATACTCCGTGGCATGGCGGGTATAGATGTTGGCGATACTGGTGCCGATTCGAATCGTGGAGGTGCGCAGGGCAATTGCCTCGCATAGCCCCATGCCATCAAGGAAGCTGGGGATGTAGATGCCGCTGAAGCCACGCCGCTCAATCTCTTGCGCGGCCTCCAGTGCCACGCCTCGCCGCCCGGGCGTGCCTACCATACTCAACGCCGGTCGCATGCTGACTCCGTGAAGGGGATTGTGCGGGGACCCGCACCCGGAGAGTGTAGCTGCTGTGTAGAGGATCGGCGGCTAGGGACGCGGCGCCGCCTTAATCCGCTCGTCCACCAGCTGTGCCAATTTGATCGCCGCATCCGGCGAGGTGCTGGCAGTTCCACCCAGATCCGCGAGTGACACGAAGAACGGCCCGCGCGTCCAGCCGATGAGAATCAGGCCGACGGCGGCCTCACCCGAGCCGAGTGTGCCGCGCTGTGCAACGTGCTCGTCTCCGAGCCCCGCAACGGTGAACCGTCCCTGGCCGCTCGGGTTGGCCGGATCGCCGGACTCGCGCAGCAGTTTCTTCGGCTCAGCCGGGTTGTTGTAGTAGGACACACCGACCGAAATGGTGCGGGCGCCCGCCTCAACGGAGAAGAAGAACTGAATGCCGCCTAACCGGCCACTGTCCTGAAACTGCTTGAGCTGTGCCTGATCGTTGGCCGCTGCCTCATTGCTCAGATCGATCTTGCTCTGATAGGAGACGCGATCCGGTAGATCCTTATCTGCCGGGATGTACTTCTCCAGTCGTGTCCAGTCAATCACCGTAGCTGTCCCTGTGGCAGTCGCCTGCGGCCCAGGGGTTGGGGTGACCGCGGCAGTTGGCTGGCCGTTGTTGGGGGGGCTGGCCGCTTGCTTGCTGTCGCCACCGCACGCCGCCAGCATCGTGACGGCGCCGGTGATGGCGGCAATGAGCAATCTGTTGCGATGCATTGATCCTCCGGGCGCGCCGGGCGGCGGGGCCCTGTTGCCAACGTACCGGACGTTACCGGCCATGCGCCAGCGATGCCCCACCGGTTGACGGCTCGCCGAATCCAGCGCTAGGCTCGAAGCGCGCGGGCCCGTAGCTCAGCGGCAGAGCAGTCGGCTCATAACCGAACGCGCGCAGGTTCGAATCCTGCCGGGCCCACCGACCCGCCAGTGCATTCAGCGAGTCCGATGACCGAACCGAACCCGTTCATGCTGCGTGCGCTTGAACTAGCGCAGATCAACGCCCGTGCCGGTGGCGGTCCGTTTGGCGCCGTCATCGTGCGCGATGGCGCGGTGATCGGTGAAGGGGCAAACCACGTCACGGCCGGCAATGACCCAACGGCACACGCGGAGATTGTTGCCATCCGCGACGCCTGCCACCGCCTGGCGATATTCCAGCTCGACGGCGCAGTCATCTACTGCACCTGCGAGCCGTGCCCGATGTGCCTCGGTGCAATCCTGTGGGCACGGATCGCAGGTTTGGTGTACGCAGGTGACCGTGCCGATGCCGCGGCGGCAGGGTTCGATGACGCCGCTTTCTACCGTGAGGTGTGCCTGCCTGCCCGCGCGCGCGCCCTGCCATCGTCTCGCGCACTTGCTGAGCAAGGGAGGGCACTGCTGGCTAGCTGGCTCACCGAACCTGCCCGACGGCCGTACTGAATCATGACTGGGGATCAGGCCTTGCCGTGCAGACCAACGCCCGCCCCCTTGGACGGGAAACCTGCCGCCGTCCCGGCCATTTGCCCGCTATGCGGTCGCGAAGTGCCGGTGATGGCGGCGCTGGTCTACCACGGTATCGTCTACCATCCGCTGTGCGCCTTTCCGGGAGGCGAACTGACGCGCGGACCCGGCCGCTGAACCCGCGGTGCAGCTGGGCGGAGTCCCGTGACCGGAGGGGCTTAGCTGCCCATTTCCGTATTGAGCCGCTGCAACTCTGACTTGATGTCCGTCCAAGCGCTGCTGTTGTTGACGTCAGTGTCGCGAATCCGCGTGCAGAGCTGGTCCACCCGGCCGGCGGAGTCAACCTCAGCCTTGCGCAATCGCTCCAGCGCGTCACGGCAACTCTGCAGTAACTGCTGCTTCGCATCTGTGTCGTTGCGGGTCTGTACGCGATCGACCAGGCGTTCGCCATCAGTGCGCAGGCTCGCCCACGCATCCTTCGCATCCGCTTTCAGGTCACTTGCCGATCGTTCGGCGGTAGCCATACCCGAGTCGACGCTTGCCTCATCCTCGGCCGTGCAGGCGACGAACCCGACCCCAGCGATCATCACCAGGATCGGTATGATGAACCTTCCCAAAGCGGTCATGATTGGTCCCTCTTCGCCTCCCAGATATCGGCTGGTGGAGGCGTCATGTCTCTACCGTCCCGTGGAGCGTGGCCGCCCGCCATACGCTGAACAGCGTAGGCAGCGCGCGCCGAGTTGGTAGGACCGGTGACCTATCGTGTCACGAGGGATTGCCAGGGCAGTGGCGGGGCCGCTACGCTGCCACCACGCAGCCGGATGGCCAGCGCTGAGCGGCGTCTCGACCAATGGCGGACGCCGGCGGGGGAACCAATCTTGGGGTGAATCCCCGGTCCCGGACCGGGGTAGGCGAGCCTTCACCTGCTGGGGCCGAACCCGACAGCTAACCCCGTAGGCAGACCAGTAGTGGCGGTTGCGGGCGAGAGTGGGTGGCCGGCTAGCTCCTTGCGGCCACCCACTCTTGACGTTCGATAGCACACAGCGTCAACTTTCACGCAGATCGACGCTCTGTCGTGAGATGCCAGCGGCATGGACGTACCGGCACCGCTGCCCCCAGCCGACGAGCCGCCGCCGCCACCTCCGGCGGATCAGCGGCCACCACCGCCGCCGCGCACTCGATGGCGGCAGTTCACTGCCTGGGCCTTCCCCGCGGGGCTAGTCGCTGCAGGGATGGTCGCAGGCGTGCTGTTGCTGGCCGCCTTTCAGATCCTGCTGGAGGACCGGCTCGGCGATGTCAACGTCCCCGGGGATCCGCGCGACCCCGCGCCGGACCTGATCATGACGCTCAGTCCCGGGCTGCTCACCGCCTCGATACGCCAGTCCGTCGCCAAAGGGAACTCACCGGTCCCGCTCCAAAACGTGCGCGTGGTGACCAAGAAAGACCGGGTGATCGTGCTCGGCGACGTCGCCGTGCTTGGTCGTGGCGTGCCAAGCACGATTGAGATGCGCCCGGTGGTGGAGGAGGGAATGGTGCGGATGAAAGTGGTCAGCGCCAAGCTTGGTCCGTTGCCCGTTCCTGGCAACGTCGAGCGCATCGCCGAGGATCCAATCAACTCGCGCGTGCGGGCGGTGGTCGAGGACTACCCCGCTACCGTAACCAGTGTCAGCGCCGGCCCGGAGGGCGTGACCGTCACCGCACGGGTGCGGCTATCGGACGGGACTGCAACGCCGTCACCGTCGCCCAGCCCCACGCCTACGCCGTAAGCTGCCCCTTTCGCTGACCTTGCGCTCATGCTATTGTGCCGTTCACAGCGCGGCAGGGGACATGGAAGCACGAATCGGGGCCTTTCTCGCCACGCAGATCGCGGGGGCGCGGGATGTGCGCGTGACCGCATTGCGCCGTATACCCGGCGGCGCCTCGCGTGAGACGTGGTCGTTTGATGCCGCGTGGGAAGGCGACGCCGGACCGCGGCAGCAGGGTTACATCCTCCGCCGCGACCCTGATGCCGGACTGCTGGAGTCTGACCGCGGCGCCGAGTATGCCGTCTACCGCGCGTTGGAAGGATCAAGCATCCCCGCCCCGCGGGCGTACTGGCTGGAGCTTGATGGCCGGTGGCTGGACCGGCCGTTCTTCGTGATGGAGCGGATCGACCACTGCTTCGCCGCGCCGGCCGCGCTGATGGCGCCCGCCATGCATCGCATCCATGACGAGGTTGGCCGTCAGAAAATGGCGATTCTCGGCGCCATTCACCAGCTAGACTGGCGGAGACTGGACCTGTCAGCGCTGGGAACGGCGCCGGAGCCCGCGCAGTGTGCGGCGACAGAACTGGAGAAATGGCGATCGGTGGTGCACAAGGAAGAGCTGGAACCGCAGCCTGTGCTTGAGCTGGCATTGACCTGGCTGGGCACGCACCTACCACCGCCGCCCCGCGCCGTCGCCCTGGTGCACGGCGACTATCGCACCGGCAACTTCCTGTTCGACCGGCACGGAACCATCCGCGGCGTCCTGGATTGGGAGATGGCGCACTTTGGCGACCCACTGGAGGACCTGGCCTGGGCCAGCATCAAGCAGTGGCAATACGCGCGCGATGGCAAGGTGGGCGGCCTGCTGACGCGGCGCGAGGCGATACGGCTGTATCGCGCAGCTTCCGGCATCGAGGTGGAGCCAGCCGCCTTCCACTGGTGGGAACTGCTCGGTAACGTCAAGATGGCTGCTATTGATCTGACCGGCGCCCGCTCATTCGTCGAGGGCCGGACGCGCGAAGTGCTCATGGCAATCGTCGGGCGTATGCTGCCCTCGCTCGAAGTTGAGATCATCCATCTGTTGCGCAGCGGCCCCCAGGCCGGCGAGGTCCGAGATTGATGCGGCGGAGGTAGGGGCATGGCGCTCAGGCCGGCACCCGATGAGATCATCCGCGGCGTGCAGCACAGTCTCGCCGCCCAGATCGTGCCGGCGCTACCGGCGCCGTATGCCGCGGCACAGGCCGGATATGCCTCGCATGTGCTGAGCGCGCTGCTGGCCCTGTCAGACGGCGCTGCACAACAGCTTGTGGATGACAACGCCGCGCTACGCGCGCTGCTGGCACATGCCGCCACGCTGGTGGATGGCTGCGCTGCCGGCCTGGCCGCTGCCGGCCGGCAGGCCGCGGCGGAGCAGGATGCTGATGTACGGCTCAGCACGCTCGCACCGGCCAACGACCGCCTGCGTGCGTTGGTGTCCCGGTTTGTGCCGCTGGCGGTCGCGCCGGATGCGCCGGCCGGCTTGCTGACGCTGCTGCTAGATGCGCTGGAGACGAGCGCCCAGCGCCGGCTGGTCGGGGCGCTCTAGTGGGCGGATAGAAGATGCCGGACCGAGGCAACCGCGCTATGCTGTGCATACCTCCACGTATGTCTGCCTGCCTGTGAGAGGACGACCGCCGGCGATGACCGACGATTTGATTCACCGCTCACGCTCTGTACTCGCCGGCTACGTCCCGGCGCCCGCCCCGGGCGATGCGGCGCGTGAGGCTGCCGTACTCGTGCTGGTCTATCACCTGGCCGGGCGGGAGACGGTGCTACTCACCCGGCGCACCGACACCGTGGATACCCACAAGGGGCAGATTTCCTTTCCCGGAGGCGGGCGCCACGGCGTGGATGAGGATCTATCGGTCACGGCATTACGCGAGACGTACGAAGAGGTAGGTGTGAACCCAGCTGACATCGAGCTGATCGGGCGGCTGGATGAGATCATCACCATCTCCAGTTTCCGGGTGGCGCCGTTTGTGGGCGTGCTGAAGCGCGCGCCGTATGATTTCGTGCCCAGCCCGCATGAGGTAGCCGAGGTACTAGAAGTGCCGGTGCGTCATCTGCTGGACCCAGCCAACAAGGTGATGGAACCACGGGTTAACTGGTCTGGAGGCCCGGCGCATTCACCTGCCTACTGGTATGAAGGGCACCGCATCTGGGGCGCCACCGCGCGGATGCTGGAGGGATTCCTTCACATGTTGCACCCGCGCTGATCGCGCCCGCAGACGAGGAGCACGGCATGACCGCCAAGCCGCTCACCGCGTCCCAGCATGAGACTCAAGACGGTCTGCAGGCCATCGAGTTCTTCTACGAGAAGGGCTGGACGGACGGCCTGCCGGTGGTGCCCCCCACCGAGTCACGTGTACGTGAGTTCTTGGCGCGCGCCGGCTATGAGCCGGATGAGATCGTCGGGCGGCTGGAAACCCGGCGGCGCGTGGTGCCTGCCGAGAAGGTCGCCATCAATGCCATCATGGCCGGCTGCATGGCCGAGTATACCGGTGTGGTCATGGCCGCCGTGGAAGCGATGAGCGACGACGCCTTCAATCTCCACGGCATCTCAGCCAGCACCGGGGGAGCGGGGGTACTGGTGATCGTCCACGGGCCGATCGTCGCCGATCTGGGTGTGAACAGCGGCGTTAATCTGTTTGGCCCCGGCAACCGCGCCAACGCGACCATCGGCCGCGCCGTGCGGCTGGTGCTGATGAACTGCTTTGGCGCACAGCCGGGAATGCTGGACAAGGCCACGATCGGTCACCCTGGGAAGTACAGTTACTGCATTGCCGAGGATGAGACTAGCAGCCCGTGGGAGCCATACCAGGTGGTGCGCGGTCTTGCGGCCGGGCAGAGTGCGGTAACGGTGTTTGCCGGCGAGGGTCCGCACCAGGTGTTCAACGAGACGGCGCAGGAGCCCGAGACCTTGCTCGCCAGCTACGTGGCCGCGCTCGCCAACCCGGCAGGCATGTCCTCCGCTCGGCCGGCCGAGTTCGCTGTCGTAATCCCGCCGCAGCACTACCGCTATCTGGCCGCGGCCGGCTGGTCGCGGCGCCAGGTCCAGCAGTTCCTGTACGAGCAGGCACGGGTGAGCCAGGCGGACTTCAGCCGGGCAGGCAAGGTCTCTGGGCGGGTGGCCCTTGAGGCACCCGTGTCGGTGGCCGGCGGCGCGGACGCCCTCCATGTGCTGGCGGCCGGCGGCGCTGCGGGAGGCATGGGCTGTATTATCCCGCCATGGGTAGGAAGATCCTCGCACGCAGTGACGCGGCCGCTGCGCCGCAACACCGCCTGACGAGAGAGGAGGCGCACGTGAGCACGATATTGGTGCTCGACCCGACCGTCGATCCTGCACCGGACATCATCCCGCTTGCTCCCAGACCGGAAACACTCAGTGGCCTGTGCGCCGGCCTGCTGGATAACGGCAAGCCCGGCGTCGCCCGGTTCCTCGATCACCTGGAGCGCCTCTTGGCGGAGCACCATCAGGGAATGCGCTTCGTCCGGGCGCGCAAACTGAACGCGAGCCGCCCGGCGCCCCCGGCGACGCTCGACCAGCTTGTCGCTGACTGCGACGTGGTGGTCAGTGCGGTCGGCGATTGAGGCTCTTGCAGCTCGTGCAGTTTGCACGATGGACTTGAGGTCGAGGTACGGGGCAAGCCGGCAGCGGTCGTCTGCACCGAGCCATTCGTCGTCACCGCCAGGGCCATGGCCCGTTCGCGCGGTAACGGCGCCTACCCATTCGCAGTCAACAGCCATCCGATAGGCAGCGCCAGCGACGACGAGCTGCGCGCGCGCGCCGAAGCAGCGCTGCCGCAAGTGGTGAACTTGCTCACGAAGGCAACCACATAGCCGGCAGCACCCTGAGGACGCCGTCAGTCCCAGCGCAAGGCGCTGTCACCCTGCCCTGATGAGGACTTGTGTATGCGGCTGCTGCTGATCCGGCACGCAGAGAGCGTGGGCAACGCCGAAGGGCGATTCCAGGGGCGAGCAGACTACCCGCTCAGCGACCGCGGCCTGCGCCAGGCGCGGGGACTGGCAGACCGGCTGGCGGTGGACCCCCCCGATGCCCTGTACGCCAGCCCGCTCAGCCGTGCCTATCACACCGCTGAGCACATTGCCGAAGCCTGCCGCATCGCCATCGAGCCGCTGGAAGCGGTGATGGAGTATGACTTCGGTCACCTCTCCGGGATGACCTGGGCTGACATTCGGGCGCAACATCCGGAGCTGGCTGCGGCACAACGCAGCCGCAGCGGCGAGTTTCCTGCCTGGCCTGGCGAGGAGGGCCGCGCGGCGTTCCAGGAACGAGTGTGCACGGCGCTGTGGGCGTTGGAGGCCACACACGCAGACCAGACGGTCGCGGTGGTTAACCACGGCGGTCCGATTCTGGTGTTCTGCATGAGCGTCCTGGGGCTGCCCTACCGGCGTCCGCTGCCGTTCGCCTGCGACAACGCGTCAATCACCGCGGTGGAGGTTCGTGGCGGGCGGGGCGTGTTGCTCAGTGTCAACGACACCTGCCACCTGGACCGGCTCTAAGCCCCGAGCCGCCGCAGCATTTCCGGGCTCAGGTCGCCACTGCACACCTCTTCTACCGGGCCCGACATCCAGATCTCCCCGTTCGCTTCGGTACGGATCCGTAGGGTTCCCCCCGGGGCGACGATGCGCACGTCATCACCACTTAGGCCGGCGTGCCGGGTGGCCGCGGCCACAGCGCTGGCGCTCGTCCCCGAGGCCATCGTCTCGCCTGCGCCCCGTTCCCAGATCAGGATGCTGACCTCATCGGCCGCCATGACCTGAGCGAACTGCACGTTCGTCCGATGCGGGAATGCTGGATGATTCTCGATGCGCGGGCCCAGGCGGTAGAAGTCGACAGCGCCCAAGTCATCTACCAGCACCACGCAGTGGGGGTTGCCGACATCGACGGTGATGACGCTGATGTCGTCGCCATCGACGCTGATTGACGTTAGCTCGCCGATGCGGGCACGCCCCATGTTCATCGTCGCTCCCACGACGCGGCCGTCCACGACATCCAGGTCGGCGGTGACGATGCCGCCGAGCGTATCAATGCTGAAGTGAGTGGCACGAGTGTGGCCATAGTCGTAGAGATACTTGGCGAAGATGCGGGTGCCATTGCCGCTTTTTTCCGCCTCCGAGCCGTCCGGGTTGAAGATGCGAACACCGAACTCCGCGCGATCACTGGTCGTGAGCGCCAGAATTCCGTCGGAGCCGACCCCGAGGTTGCGGTGACAGATCAGGCGAATGTTCTCTTCGGTGAGGGCGAAGGGCAACTTCTGGGGCTCCATCACGATGTAGTCATTGCCCAGGCCGTGACTCTTGACAAATTGGGTCATCTGCCTTCCCACCTCCTGGATGATGTGAGCCGGCGCGCTCCGCCGGCCGGATGTTGTCTGCGACTCAGCATCCCCCAAGACCGCGCTACGGACCAGCGCCGCCGGTGTTACCATGCTGATACCAAACGTGAGGAACCAGGCGGTGGCAGCTCCGATACCAATCGAGCGGCTGTTGGCCGGCGCCGGGTATGACACACCCGCGGCGCAGCAGGCCGCCCGCACCGTGCTGGAAGCGACACGGCTGACCCGGCCGGGCAAACATGCCATCGCTGCTGAGAAGCGGGAGACTGCCCTGGCGGTGCTCAGTGGCGCGCTGGCGCCCAGCTGTGGCGCTGCGGCCTGCAGTGCACTCAGTTCCGGTACGGGTCGCACCCCCGTGACCGTCAGCCCCAGCGCCTGCCCGGTGTGTAACGGTTCGAACAACCAGCGGGCGGCGCTGGCCCTGGCCGAGCGAATGCGTGCCCGTGGGTTGGCCAAGCTGCTGGTGGTGGGTGGCACACCGGAGCAGCATCGCCAGCTTGAGCGATTGCTTGCCCCGCTGGGTGTCAGCCTGCGCTGCGTCGATGGCGCGACCGGCTCGCACGCGCAGCGCGACGCTGATCCCAACCTGCACTGGGCTCAGATCGTCGTGATCTGGGGGGCGACGCCACTTCCGCACAAGGTGTCGGCACTGTACGCGGCACCGCCGCCAGGAGTCCGCCTGGTCAAGTTCGCCCGCCGCGGAATCGAGGCTCTGTGCCGCGAGGTGCTGCGCTCCATCGGCTAGCTTTCGCGTACCCTCCCCCCGTGCGGTGCGACCGCGGTACGATAAACGGCGCTGAACTCGACACCGAGCAGCATCGGGCAGTGAGGGTGGGACATGACTGCGGAGCGTCTGCGATTCGACGTCGTGGTGGTGGGCGCCGGCAACGCCGCGTTGTGTGCCGCGCTGGCGGCCCGCGAGGCCGGTGCCGCGGTGCTGGTGCTGGAGAAGGCGCCGGAGCACCTACGTGGTGGCAACACGTACTTCACCGGCGGTGGCTATCGCTTCCCTTACCGCGGAATCGACGACATCCGGGCCCTGATTCCTGATCTGACCGACGAGGAAGTTCGTGGCATTGATGTGGGCAGCTACCCACAGGCGCAGTTCTACGACGATCTGATGCGGGTCACTGAGGGCCTGGCTGATCAGGAGATGACGCAGACACTCGTCTCTCAGGCCTTCCCGACCGTCTTGTGGATGAAAGACCGAGGTCTGCGGTGGGTCCTGCTTTACGGCCGCCAGGCCTATCGCGTTGGTGGGGTTCTTACCTTCTGGGGTGGTCTGATTGCGGAGGGGATTGGGGGTGGTGCTGGCATCTCGGACCGCCTATTCGAGCTCGCGGTCGGGGCAGGGTGCTCGGTGTGGTACGACGCGAAGGCTACACGGCTGCACACGCACCGCACCGGGCGCGTCACGGGACTGACGGTACGGCTGCCGGACGGCGATCGCGATGTCGAGGCCGCCGCCGTGGTGCTGGCCGCCGGTGGCTTCGAGGCAAACCCTGAGTGGCGTACCCGCTACCTGGGTCGAGACTGGGAACTGGCCCGCGTACGCGGCACGCGCTACAACACCGGTGACGGCATCCGCATGGCACTGGAGGCCGGCGCGCAGCCCTTTGGCCATTGGTCAGGCTGTCACGCCGTGCAGTGGGACATCGCCTCCCCGCCGTTCGGAGACCGCAAGATCGGGGACCTGTTCCAGAAGCACTCCTATCCGCTCGGACTGATGGTGAACATCCACGGTGAGCGATTCGTCGATGAAGGCGCCGACTTCCGCAATTACACGTACGCCAAGTACGGCCGCGACGTGCTGGCCCAGCCGCAGCGCATCGCCTTCCAGTTGTTCGACGCCAAGGTGATGCACGCGCTGCGTGATGAATACCGCATCACCGCCATCACGAAGGCGACAAGCGACAGCATCGCCGGGCTGGCGGATGGGCTGGGCATCGACCGTGATGGGCTGGTGCGCACGATCCGCGAATACAATGCCGCCGTGCAGCCCGGCGAGTACAATCCCGCGATCCTCGATGGCAAGCGCACCGCGGGCATCACGCCGCCAAAGTCCAACTGGGCGCTGCCACTGGATACCCCGCCCTATGCCGGCTTTGCCGTCACCTGTGGCATCACGTTCACCTTTGGCGGTTTGCGCGTCGACCCGCACACGGCACAGGTGCTGGATACGGAAGATCGCCCGCTGCCTGGCCTGTTCGCGGCCGGAGAGCTGGTGGGTGGGTTGTTTTACCACAACTATCCCGGCGGCTCCGGCCTGATGGCCGGCGCGGTGTACGGCAAGCTGGCTGGAGAACATGCCGCGCGCGCCGCCCTCAGCCGCATCGCGCCGCTCTAGCCTGCGGTGGTGACAGGCCGCGCGGGCGCTTGAGGACGCCCGCATGACCCTGCCTGCAGTGCCGGCCTCCGTGGTTCACTGGAGGACGCCGGTCATCGATTAGCCCCGAGGCAGGCCCAGCCCGCGTGTGGCGATGATGTTGCGCTGAATCTCGCTGGTGCCCGCGGCGATGGTGTTGCCGACGGCTGCCATGTAAGCGGCCGAGTAGCGGCCGCCGTACGGGGCGCCCATCGACCCTTCGCTGAGAGTCCCGGCCTGGCCGAGGAGCTTCACCGCGGTATTGGCCACACGCTGCTGCAGCTCTGAGCCGAAGACCTTTACCATCGAGGCTTCGTAGTTGGGGATCTTGCCGGCCGATTGCATCCAGGCGACGCGGTAGGCGAGCAGCTTGCCTGCCTCGTTCTCGATAACGCGCTCAGCCAGCTCGACGCGAACGCTGCCGCTGGCCCCGCGCTCGCGGGCTGCCTCCGTCAGCTCTTCCAGGACACGGCGCGTCGAGGCAAACCGGCCGATGCCGCTGCGCTCAAAGTCGAGCGTCGTGGCGCCGACATACCAGCCGCGGTTGAATTCCCCCACCATCTGCGAGCGTGGCACGCGGACGTTGTCGAGGAACACCTCGTTGAAGGCGTGGCCGTTGAGCATGTTGACCAGCGGCCGTACCTGCACACCGGGCGACTTCATGTCTACCAGCAGATACGTGATGCCACGGTGCTTGGGAGCGTCAGGGTCTGTGCGGGTCAGCAGGATAGCCCAGTCTGAGCGGTGAGCGCCCGATGTCCAGATTTTCTGGCCGTTGACGACGAAGTCGTCGCCGTCGAGCACGGCCCGGGTCTGGAGTGAGGCGAGGTCTGAGCCGGCGCCCGGCTCGGAGAAGAGCTGGCACCAGATCACGTCACCGCTGGCGATGCCTGGGAGGAACTGTCGCTTCTGCTCCTCAGTGCCGTGCACCATCAGCGTCGGGCCGGTGAGCGAGATGCCTGAGCCGAAGCCCGAGGGCGCACCGGCGTAGCTCATCTCCTCGTTGTAAATGAGTTGCTGGGTGTGGCCGGCGCCGCCGCCGCCGTACTCTTTGGGCCACGCCATCGTCAGCCAGCCGCGGCCTGCGAGCTGCTTTGTGAACGAGCGAATGAAGGTGAACTGCTCGTCCGTCACCGTCTCCCGGCCGGAGGAAGGCTCCCAATCCGCCGGCAGCTCGCCGGCGAGAAAGCCGCGTACTTCCGCGCGGAAGTTCTCATCACTGGCACCAAACCGGAACTCCACAGCGTGCCCCCTTCGTCATGCGACCTGCTTCGATCCCGTGTCCTGCGCAGACAGCACACGGATTCTGACAGAGCCGGGGGACTGCGTCACGTGCCGTTTGCCCAAGATCTCCGACGTGAGTACGATCGGCAGCACGGCTCCAGGGAGGGAACGGAATGGCAGACCAGGCAGCGGCCTACCAGTTGCTCGAGCAGGAGATCACCGAGGCCCGGTTGCGCCATTCCCCGGCGCTCGCGACCGCTGCCGGCCGGCATGACTGGGATGGCGAACTGGGTGAGCTGTCGGAGCCGGCTATGCAGGGCCGGGCGCGCGAGCTCGCTGCCCAGATCCGCCGGCTGGATTCGCTCGATCACACGGCACTGCCCGAGCCGTACCGCACCCGCGCACCAATCCACCTGCGCAAGCTGCGCTTTGAGCGGTCGGAGATTGAGCAGGATGCCGCGTACCGCCACAATCCAGGCGCGCCGCTTGGTGTCATTGGTTACGGCGTCAACAGCCTCATGATTCGTGAGTTTGCCCCGCTCGCTGAGCGTATGCAGTCGCTCGCCTCCCGGTTATCGCAGGTGCCACGGTACCTGGCCGAGGCGCGGCAGGTGTTCGATCGGTGCACCCCGATCCACGCCGAAACGGCGATTCAGCAAGGCGCCGGTGTGCTGTCGCTTCTGGAACGTGATGTTCCCGCCCTGGCCGCGGGCGTGAGCGATGCAGCCATCCGGTCACGGGTGGAGGAGGCCGCCACCGCCGCCGCGACTGCCGCCGGCGAATACGTGCGCTGGCTGCGTGACGGCGTCCAGCCCGCAGCCACGGCGCCGGTGGCGTGGGGACTGGCGCGAATGGAGCGGCTGGTCTCGTGGCAGGAGTATGTCGATGCCAGCATCGACACCATCATCCGCCGCGGCGAGGAAGACCTGCGCCACCAGCAACAGCGGCTGCGCGACGTGGCGGCGCAGGTGCTACCCGGCGGCACCGTGCAGGAAGCGGTCCGCTCCGTGGCACGCGATCATCCCGCGGCTGGCGAGCTGCTGCCGTTCACCGAACAGACGCTTGAACGTCTGCGGCAGTTCTGCATTGACCGTGATCTGATTGACATGCCGACCGACGTGCGGGTGACGCTGCGCGAAACGCCCGGTTTCTCCCGGGCGACCACGCTGGCTGCCTGTTCGACCCCCGGCATCTATGAGCGGGTCGCCACAGAGGCGTTCTACTACGTCACCCCGCCCGACTCCGGCTGGGATGCTGAGCGCAGTGATCAGTACCTTCAGTTCTTCTCTCGTACCGCTCTGCCGCTAATTACCGCCCACGAGGCCTATCCTGGCCATTACGTGCACCTGTCGTGGCTGAGGCGTCTGCCTGACCAGGTGCTGGGCACGAATAGCACGACGACGATTGAAGGCTGGGCGCATTACACCGAACAGCTGATGATTGAGGCCGGCTGGGGCGACGGTGATCCGCGGGTTGAGATCATGCAGTTGCGTGAGGCGCTGATGCGGCTATGCCGCTACCTCGCAGCTTTCGGCATGCATGTGCGGGGCTGGACCTATCAGGACGCCGTTGCATTCTTCGAGCGTGAAGCGCTCGCCACCCGGCCGGTGGCAGAACTCGAGTCGCGCCGGGGCGTGGTTTCGCCCAACTACTTTGCGTACACGCTCGGCAAGCACGAAATCCTTGCCCTGCGCGAGGCGTTGCGGGCGCGCTGGAAGAGCGGATTCACGCTCAAGCGCTTCCACAACGCCTTCGTGCAGGAGCCGTATCCAACGGCAGTGATTGCCGCCCGATTGCTGGCGGAGGGCTAAGCGGTAGGATCGCCGGTCACCAGGCGGCGTGCCGCTAATGCGCCGGATAGCTCGGCCGCGGCTCCTCGCGGACGATCACGTCATCGAGCTTGGCGCGGATCTGCTCGCGTGGCTGCTCTGACTTCTGCGCGATCATGCCAGCGAGCCGGTCGAGGTCCCCACCTGCACTCATGATCTCTTCCACGGTCATCAATGGCCAGGTCTGCCGGATGCCTTCGGCTGCCTCACCGACGCGCGCCGCCATTGAGAGCTGTTCGGGCGTGACGTTGGTGCGGGTCGTGGCAGAGGACATCTGCTGTGCCGGCGCCGGTGCGCCACGTTCGCCGAATGCGCCGCCGCCGGTGCCGGTGTCAATCTCGTCCGAATCATATGAATTGCGGCTGAGCCGGCGGACCGCCACCGCCCCGGCCACAGCGCCAGCCAGCAGCCCGCCCACCAGCCATACTCTGCGCATTGATCACGCTCCTTTGCAGCACGTTCGCTGCTCACATGCTCGCAGCTGCAGTGATGCCCGGCCATACCACTCCGGCGGAGGCCGAACGCGATGCTGGAGCTAGGAGGGCTACGGCATGAACTCGGCCGCCCTACCCGCAGCGACTTGCAGGGCTTTGCCCGCCGCCGATTCATCGCGGATGATGGCGACGGTAGCGTCGGCGATTTCGTCCGGGGCAAGATAGGGAATCTGATCAATCAGGGCGCGCAGCCGCGGGTCCTCGGCGCTCCGCCAGATCTCAGTATCAACGGCTCCCGGGCAGATCGCTGCGACCCTGATGTTGCTCGTCTCGAAGAGCCCCGCCAGTGAGCGTGTGAACATCACCACTGCGCCCTTGGTGGCGGCGTAAACGGGATCGAGGGCAAATCCGTTGATACCCGCCAGCGAAGCAATATTGACGATCACACCGCCGCCACGCGCGACCATCAGAGGAATCGCTAGTTGCGTGCAGCGAATTACGGCGGTGAGGTTGACGGCTATCGCCCGTGCCTGCTTCTCCGATGGTGTGTGCGGAAAAGGCGGCGTGCCGGTGGCGATACCGGCGTTGTTCACCAGGATGTCGGGCCCGCCGAACCGCTGGGCAGCGCTTTCCATCATGCGCTGCACCGCCGCGTCGTCGGTGACATCGATGGCGACGGCCGCAGCCTCACCGCCCAGCTCGGCGATCATCCGTGCGGTCTGCGCCGCCGAGCCGCCGTTGCGGTCGGCCGCCAGCACCCGCGCACGTTCGCGGGCCAGCCGCAGCGCGATCGCCCGGCCGATGCCAGAACCGGCGCCCGTCACCAGCGCGGTGCGTCCGTCGATGTCCATGATGCGCTCCTTGCGCCAGGGCCGGACGCTACTCCTCGGGCAAGCCCTCAAAGTACTTGCGGCGAACCGCGATAACGGCGATGGACACATGCCGGAGCCGATCCGCTTCGGGCACGGCCGCGATTTCCTCACGGGCCACCACCATCAGCGCTTCATCACCGTAATCATGCGGGCGAGCGCCGATGGCCAGCGCCTGCTGCGCCACAATCGCGGCCTGCGCCGGGCTCAGCGATTGGAGGAAGTCTGCTGTGCGCCGAAGCCGGCCGGCCCACTCCTCCACACTCACGCCCGCCGCGATGATCAGCCGGCGCAGGTGACGAAGCTCATCCTCAGAGTACGGCTGCAGCTCATTCATCCTGTCCCTCATTCCCCTTCCATGCTACCCCACCAGCCATCCACCGGCCCGGGGCTGGCTAAGAGTGAAGAGCTTGGGAACGAGGGAACCTCACAGCCGCCGGTGCTGGCAGGCTGCTACCGGCGGCCGAAACGGCTGGGGAAACGGTCAGCAGACATCCCAAACGCGGTCCGCAGACTGGTCCGGGCTGGGGCCGCCGCCTCCCGCGAGGGAGCAGGCTGGGCGGTGGGTGGGGAGGGCGGAGCGCTCGGCTCCGGCCCAGCATTGACGGCAGCGGACGGGCGCCGCCTACTGGGCCCGGCCTGGTCAAGGAAGGCGCCGGTGCGCTCGAGCACCTTGTCCCAGCCGCCCAGGCGCTGAAGCACGGCTGCCCGCAAGGGGTCGTCTACGTGGGTATCGGGCAGCGTCGCCCCGGGTTCTATATCGTCAAACCCGCACCAGAGACCGTGATCGCGGCACATCGTGTTTGCTTGTGCGACGACATAAGACAGCCCATGCGACTCATTGAGCACGCCATGGTGCGAGCCGATGGCGTCGCATAATGCCTGCGGCAGCCGCCACACCTCGGCTAGCCGCTTGCCCAACTCCGGGTGGCTAAAGCCGAAGACCTCGTCCTCGGCGCGCTCCAGCGGGATGCCCTTGGCCGTGGCCGTCGACGCCGCGGCCTCGAACTCGTCGTGCAGATACTGGTTCATCACCAGCTTGCCGATGTCGTGCAGGATGCCCGCCGTGAACGCTTCGTCCGGCGGGGCCAGCTGGCTGTGGCGTGCCATCACTTCGGCGATCATGGCAACGGCCAGCCCGTGCCCCCAGAATGACGCCACGCTGAAGGTGCCTGACTCGGCGCCCGCGAAGTTGCCCATCAGCGCCGTGGTAAGTACCAGCCGCCGGATCTCCATCACGCCAAGGACAACGATAGCGTCACGGACGGTGACGATTTCACGGCCGGCCGAGAAATAGGCCGAGTTCGACAGGCGCAGGAGTTTCGCGGTCATCGCCTGATCAGTGGCGATCACCGAGGCAAGATCCGAGGCCGAACTGCGTTCGTCCTGGGCAAGCTCCAGTACCTTGAGGGCCACGGCGGGTAGTGGCGCCAGTTGATGTACCTGCTTGACCAGGCTGTCCAGATCCATCTGCCCCATCATGTCCTCGCAGTGAACCGCAGCCTCACTCGGCGATTCACCATAGGTATCGGTGGATCGCCGTGGTTTCAACAGGGTCCGAGACGTGATGGGGTGAGCCCCCGGCCCAATCAGCTGGGAATAGGGGAATGCTTTCCCGCTACAGCGTGGCCGAGGGCAGCGAGATGTGCGGGGGAAACAGCAACTCCAGTTCGCGGCGGATGGGGTCGTGTTCCGGCAGCATCCCGGAGAAGTCACCGTCAGGTTCAATCCGCTCTCGCCGGCCGGCTATCGATTCCTTCTTGATCTTCTCTTGCAGCATCATCAGGCCGGTAAGCAGCGACTCGGGCCGGGGCGGGCATCCGGGCACGTACACATCAACGGGGAGGATCTGGTTGACACCAGGCAGGGTGCTGTAGCCGTAGGCGAACGGGCCACCCATGATCGCGCAGCCGCCCATGGCGATCACCCACTTCGGCTCCGGCATCTGGAGGTAGACCCGGCGCACGGCCGGCGCCATCTTCCAGGTCACCGTTCCGGCGACGATCATCAGGTCTGCCTGGCGGGGCGATGCGCGGAACACCTCGGCGCCGAACCGGGCGATGTCATAGCGTGATGTCGCGGTAGCGATCATCTCAATCGCGCAGCACGCCAGCCCGAACATCGCCGGCCACAGCGAAGAGCTTCGCGCCCAGTTCAGCACCGTATCGACCGACGTCGTCAGCAGGTTCTGTTTGAGGTCGCGCTCGATGTCGGTGTCGAGCCGGTTCAACGTGATGATCTGAGGCGACGAATTGGTCATCGGTGCGCATCCCTGTCATGCTGCCTGTGACTGCCGTCACCAATGTACCGGGATTCACGGATGGGGGCTAGCGGGGACTCGTCATCTGTGCGCGTACGCGGGTGGCGAAGGCGGTGACCGCTGCAATCACCCGGGCGACATCGTCCATGCTCGTATCTCGCCCCAGGGTGAGCCGCAGGCTGTTGCGCGCCTGCCGCTCCGGCACACCCATCGCCAGCAGCACATGGGATGGCTCCAGCGATCCAGTCGTGCACGCTGCGCCACTGGAGGCGGCGATGCCGTTCAGATCCAGATACTGCAACAGCGCCTCGCTCTCAAGGTCAGGGAACGAGCAATTGACCGTCCCGGGCAGCACCGCTGCCAGTTCACGCGGGCCGTTAAACGCAATCCCGGACACGGCGGCGCTGAGGCCGGTGATCAGCGCTTCACGCAGCTTGCGCATGCGCTCCGTCTCCGTCTCACGCCCCGCGGTGGCGAGCCGCAGTGCCGCCGCCAGTCCGGCCGCACCGGCGACGTTCTCCGTGCCCGCGCGCCTGCCCCGCTCCTGGTTTCCCCCCTGCACCTGTGCCGCGAGCGCTACGCCCGTGCGAACGTACAGCGCGCCGGTGCCGCGTGGACCGTAGATCTTGTGAGCAGTGACGCTCAGAAGATCGACGCCTAGCCGGTCAACGTCGAGGTCCAGCCAGCCGGCTGCCTGCACCGCGTCGGTGTGGATGGTTACTTTGGGATTGCTGCGGCGGGCAGCGCGGGCGAGCGCTGACACGGGCTGAATGGCGCCGGTTTCGTTATTGGCGTACATCACGCTGATCAGCGCGGTGTCGGGCCGAATCGCTGCCGTCAAGACGTGCTCGCTGATCAGTCCGTCTCGGTTCACCGGCAGATACGTGGCACTGGCCCGACCGTCGCGCTCCAGCGCCTGGACAGTATGCAGCACTGCGTGATGCTCGATGCTGCTGGTCACGATGTGTGGTATGCCCGGATGCGCTGCCACCACGCCGCGAATTGCGAGCGAATCGGATTCGCTGCCGCCGCTGGTGAAGACGATCTCGCGTGGGGTGGCGCCGAGTATGGCCGCCACGGTGCGCCGGGCGTCGTCGAGCCCCTTACGCGCCGTTCGCCCCTCATGGTGCAGGCTGGACGGATTGCCAAACGCGGCGCCGAGGAAGGGCGCCATCGCCGCCAGAACCCGTGGATCCAGCGGTGTGGTGGCGGCATGATCGAGGTAGATGCGGCGCATGGTGGTCACTGAGCCGGCCGGTGCGCGCCGGCGCTTGTGCTCAGCGTAGCACCGCCGCGTGTCGTGCGCCGTTAGCCGAAGCGGTAGCGGGCGAGGTCTGTAGCGGTTATGGTGCGTGGCAGGTCAGCCGGCGCGATATCGTGGCCCATATGCGTGAGGATCATCGTCGTGCGCTCGTCCAGCAGGCCGCGCAGATCGCGTACTTCGTCCAGCGACAGGTGCTCCGGCAGACCGCGGCCCCCCGGGTAATTGGCGTCGCAGACGTATACCTCTGCGCCGGCGCCGATCTGCAGCAGCTCGTCACACCAGCCAGTGTCGCCGGTGTAGCTAAGCACCCGCCCGCCGGACTCAATCCGATAGCCCAACGCGGTGTCCAGGCTCTGCTTGGCGTGGTTCATCTGCGCCGCACTCAGACGCAGCCCGTTGACTTCGGCCTCGGCGCCGGGGGCGATCTCCACGTACCGGCGGCGGTAGCCCTGGTTGAGATGCAAAATGTTGGGGAAGGCGAGCGCGCAGAGCTGTTCGATGGTTCCGGCCACGCCTGGCGGACCGACAATGGTGAGGTCGCGGGTGCGCTGCGGGGTGCGCCCGCCTGCTGCGCCGGGAAACGTGTACTCGAGCAGCATGAACGGCAGACCAAAGAAGTGGTCGCCGTGGAAATGTGACAGCACAACCGTGTCGATTTGCTCCATCGGCAGGTGAGCCCGCTTGAGCGCGTACACCGCCGTAGGCGGGCAGTCGAACAGCGTCCGGCCGTTGAGCACAAACCCGCTATAGCAGCGCGAATCCCCAAACGCGTTGCCCGAACCGATGAACGTTAGATCCAGCTCACCGCGCTCGCCCATCGTCTCCCCCGTTTGCCGCACGGGCGCAGGCAGGTCTCCCTATCATCAGGGACACGGGCGTCAGGGTGAAGGGCTGCTGGCCTCAGCTTTTCGGCGTGACCCGGTATTCCAGCCGCTTGCCCAGCATCAGGCGTGTCTGCGCTTCCAACGCCGGCAGCGTGCTGAGGAAGAAGCTGGTGATGGGAAGGGAAAACCACATCAGCGCGGAGTTCAGCCGTCGCCAGGGCCCCCACGGCTGCACGCGCGCGGGCCGCAGGCCACGATCGAGGTAGATCCCAGCGGCATAGGGCAGCAGGCACAGCAGCAACGCCAGGCGCGCCACCGACTCCAGGCGGCCGAACTGCGCGGGCTCGCCTGCCAGTTCGCGCAGGAAGGAAGGCAGCCACCAGCCGATTGACAGCAAGAACCAGTTGGTGGACCACAACAGGTGATTGGCGCACAAGGCGATCACACGCCGCGCCCTCCGCCAGCGCCCGATCTCCGGGTGGGCAAGCGCGTGGCGCACGGCATACGGGATATCGGACGCGCCCCAGGCATGGCGTTTTTTCTGGTGGTACGCCTCCCGCAGGGACACCCACGTGCTGCCGGCCCGCACGGCGTCGTTGCCGGTCGGTAGGTACACCGGCGCCATCTCAACCTGGCCACTGAAGGTATAAAAGCACTTGAGGAACATGTGCCAGTCTTCTGGGATGATGTCGGTATCCCAATAGCCGGCATCGTGCGCCATCTGCATGGAGAGCGTGTAGGTAGACTGCGGGAAGAACATGCGGCTGCGCCGGGCCAGGTTGCCGAGAATGTGCAAGTCGGCCAGCATGCTGCTGACGCGGATCGGCGCCGGCGATTCCCAGAAGTTGTTCTTGAGCAGGATAGGCGACTGCCAAAAGGTGCGGTGGCGCCGCCGGTCCGTGGCGAAATGGTACGAGATGCAGGCGTAATAGGCAGGATGGAACACTGTGTCGGCGTCACAGCTGGAGACCGTCAGGTTGGCGAGGTCGTACTCCAGTTCGTCGACAAGATGCCGCTTGGCGATGCGTGCCGCCCAGTTCTCATTGGCGCTCTTGCCTGCAACTTCACCGGCGATATCGGCCGGGTGGAAGGTGGAGAAGATCCGATGGAAGCTGCCCTGGAACTCGGCCTCCAGCTGGCGCGCCTTCTGCCCGCTCCCTTGCTCGCGCGCCTCCATTGCCAGTACGACGATGATCTGGCCGGCGTTCTGCTGGGCGGCAATGCTGGCCAGTGTCCGGCGCAGGATGGAGATCGGCTCCTTGTAGTTAGGGATGACCACCACGTGGTATATGTCCGCCCATGACGCGAATGCCCGGCCCTCTCGCTCGGCGATGGCGTGCTCATGCTGCCAATCGGTGCGAACGGCGCGCCGCATCCGGCGCCGCGAGATGAAGGCGTTCCAGGTGGTGCGATAGGAGACAAACAGCCAAAACAGGTCAAACGCGAGGATGGCCGCGGCCAGTGCGCGGGGGAGCAGCAGGGCGCCCCAGAACAGGCTGCTGATGATCAGCAGGGTCGCCGCCCCCGGCGCAATCTCCAGTAGCCGTTCGAAGGTGCGTCCGGCGCGGGTGGTGTGATCCAGCAGACCGCGCATGGTTGCCACGCGAGCGGGAGCGGGAGGGACCGCTTGGACGCGGCGCTCTGGGACGGCGGAGGGGTTGTGGTGCGGGCGGGGTGGGACCGCCGGCGCGGCCAGGCGTACGTCGCGAGCCACCATGCGTTCGGCCTCCGGACGCCATCATCGCCGGTTGGGCGTGGCAGGGCCGTCGGCCGCGGAACTGGGCACAAAGAAAAGGGCCCCCGCTCAGCGAGACAGCCCTTCCAACGCCTACGAGGTTAGCTGACGGGTTAGGGCAGAAAGGTTGCCCCCTCCGGCGAACCGGAGCTCACCCCAACATTGGGTCCCCCGCTCCCCCGGCATCGGGGGACTCGGCGCGACATTGGCGTATTCAGTTCAGATCCGCTTGCAGCTTAGAGAGCAGGCTAGCCCCTGTCAATCAATCCAAATGGGTGAACTACTGCCATAGATGCGAGTGACCGCCACCCCGGCGCCCGCGCCTATTGAACCGGCGCCGGGCTATCGGATTCGCCGCTCACCGGTAATGCCAGCCGGTACGCCTCTGGCGTGTTGAGATCGAGCAGGCAGCGCCGATCGTTTGTCTCGATGAGCTGAACTGCGTCACGGTGACGGCGGATCACCTCCCGTAGCCCTTGCTGCTCCTCGCTCACCGATTGCAGCTCAGGCAACAGCGCCGCGCTGAGCACTGGCGGGTGCCCGCGCTTGCCGTGGAATGCCGGAATCGTAATCAGCCCGGCCCACCGCGCGTGCGCCGTCAGCAACGCGCGGATGAGTGTGGCCGGGCGCGGCTGGTCAACATTGAGGATCACGACCGCACCAGCGCATTCCGGTACCGCCATTGCTCCTGCTCGCAACGATCCGGCCCGCCCCGCCTGGTACTCCGCGTTGAACACCTGCCGCCCCCCTGCCGCTGCTGCCTCGGCGGCGACGCGCTCGGCGTCATGGCCGGTCACTACCACAACATCCTGCACACCGGCGGCCCGCAACTGCTTCACCTGATACGCCACGAGCGGTTGCCCGTGCCAGGGCAGCAGCGCCTTGGTCTGCCCCATGCGGGTGGAGAGCCCTGCCGCCAGCACGATGGCCGTCACCAGCCCGGCTTTATCGTCCATCGAGCGCTCCTCCTACCTGGCCGTGATACGGGAATGTGACGTAACATGCGCGCATCGCGCATCCGCAGTATCGTCACAAAAAGCTATACTTGCGATAGCAGCCCCGGACGCACGACGATGGCGCCACGCCACGTCAAGCGGCGCCGCAACGAGGATAGGGCATGGCGATTGACTTCTGTGTGGACTACGCCTGTGAAGCGAAGGAACACCTGGGAACACAGGGCCTTCTGGAGCTTACCCAGGCGCGGATCGCCTTTGAGGCGACGCAGCGCTCCAACACCCGCCGCCGCGAGGCGGACTTTTGGACGCGGATCGTGCGCGGCCCCGAGAAAGATCATGTTGAAATGGTCACCGTCGGCCAGTTGCGGCGCAGAAGCAACCGGCTCGTAGAGTTCACCGCTGGCTGTGACGGTTGTCCCGCCAACGTCACCGGCCGGGCGGCCGGCTGCTTTGGCCGTGTCACCTACCCGATCGACGCCGCAACCGAGCGGCGGCTGGCGGCAGGCGCGGCGCTGCTGGCCGCTCCTGATGTCGCCACCCCGGCGCGCACCTTCGTGCAGTGGATCGAAGATGGTCCGGTCGATGGTGCCCGCGTGCGGCGGATGCGGGCCGCCGTGAAAAAGGGCGTACGCTTCTTCGAGCTGGCCGAGCCACTGGCCGCGCCCGGGCCGGTCAGCGATCAGGGCGGCGCTCCGGCCGCGCTCACCACCGACCAGATCATCGAGCTGATGTTCTTCTCGTTCCCGTCTGGCTTACGGGGGTTTCACTTCTCAGTGCCCCATGCCGCCTTGGGCAGCCACCGCGCGTTCTTTGAGTTCATCCTCAACACGCTTGACCTGGGGGATCGGCGGGCGGCGCTAGAACGCTCAACAACGACAGAAGAGCTGCGATGGTATGCGCGCGCGGTGGAGATAGCCGAGCGGCTGGGGGTTGATCTGCTGGTGGACTAGCGTCCTACGCGAATTTGAGGTTGGGCTGAACGTCCAGCGACAGCGGGCTGCGCTCGCCCCGGGCGAGATGGAAGTAGGCGCAGCCGGCGATCATGACCGCGTTGTCCGTGCAATAGCGCGGTGGCGGGAAGCGCACGGGCACGGGACTGCGGGCGGTGATCTCCCGGCGCAGCGCCGAGTTCGACGCCACGCCACCGGCGAGCAGCACCTGTCGCACGCCCGCCGACCGCGCCGCGCGGGCCGTCTTTTCTGCCAGTACATCGACCACCGATGTTTGGAACGCCGCGGCAATCTGCTCGCGCGGCGGAGGTGCAGCGTCGCGCGTCAGGTGCAGCACAGCGGTCTTTAGTCCCGAGAAGGAGAAGTCATCGGTGCCGCGCAACCAGGCGCGCGGCAACTCGAAGTCCGGCACCGCGACCCCGGCTGCCACCCGTTCGATCACCGGCCCGCCGGGAAAGCCCAGCCCCAGCAGCCGGGCGACTTTGTCGAACGCCTCACCGGCGGCATCATCGCGTGTGCGCCCCAGCCGGTGGTAGCGTCCGTGGTCCTGCATGTGAATCAGGTCGGTGTGCCCGCCCGACACCACCAGGCACAGGGCCGGCTGTTCTGGATCGCCGCGCCCCGAGCCATCCTCCAGCCAGTTGGCGTAGATGTGTCCCTCCAGGTGATTGACGCCCAAGAACGGCAAGCCACGGCCAAACGCTAGGCTCTTGGCTACGTTCAGGCCGACCAGCAACGATCCGGCAAGCCCGGGACCGTAGGTGGCGGCGACGGCGTCAATGCCGTGCCACCCGCCTCCTGCCTCACGCAGGGCCTGGTCAACTACGGGGATCGCCGCTCGCAGGTGTGCCCGGGATGCCACCTCCGGCACGACACCGCCGTAACGGGCGTGCAGGTCAATCTGGCTGGCCACAACGTTGGAGAGGACCCTACGCCCTCGTTCCACGACGGCCGCCGCGAACTCGTCGCAAGAACTTTCGATACCAAGCACGCGCATGGCCGGTCACCGTCCGAGCGGGGCGCTAAATAGCGTCTGTCCGCTGACAGCGTAGAGCAGGCCACGCTCCTCATCCAGCGTCATCGCGCGCAGCGTGGGCAGCCTCCGATGGACCAACTGCGCCTGGAAGACGCCACCGGAGTCCAGCAGCACAATCCGGCCATTGCCGCGGTCGGCGATATAGAGCAGGCTGTCGGCTGGGTTGAACTGCGGCGCAGCCGGCGCCAGCAGCGGCCGGTCCAGCCCGCTAGGCCGAAGCTCTTCTTCGCGCCCGTCGATGATGCGCAACAGTTTGCCGCTGCTGCTGGTTATCACCGGCGATCCGGCCACACCGATGGCGCTGGCGTCACGCAGCGCCCCCTTGGTCAGCAGCGGCTCGGGACGTGCATCGTAGATTCCCGGTGCACCAGTGTATCGCCAGACCTGGTCGCCCTGCGCATCCAGCACATAAAGCGCCGCACCGTTCGCCGCAATCGCGGTGTCGGACTTCCAGGTCTCCGCCGCAGGCAGGGGTGCGCCGCGCCAGGCGCCGTCCGGGCCGAGCGCGAACAGCCGGCGGTTGGCGTCGAGCACCAGCAGGGTCCAGCGCCGGCCATTGCCGTCCGGGGCGGAGGTGATATGCCGGGCCTTGCCGGCCTTCTCCCCGCCCAGCGTTCTCCCCTCCTCGAAAATGGTTGCCGTCCCGCCGCTGCCGAGCGCCAGCACCTTTCCCTGCCCGGTGTCCAGCAAGTATAGGTTTCCGCCGGCCGCCGCCATCTCTATGCCGGATTGCTGGGCGATACCGGCAGCGGTGAGGTCTGCGACCTGCTCCAGGCCCGCGAGGTCGCGTGAGCCGTCCAGCGTGGAAAGTTCCAGCGAGACGCGATCCAGGCGGGTGGCAACCTCAGGGGTGTCCGGCCGGATCTGTCGCGCCTCCAGCAAGTCGGCCTGGGCATGGTTCAGCAGCTCGCGGCGGGCGGTTGCGTCCGGCGCGCGGCTGGCGGCGGCCACTGCGGCATCGGCAGTGCGCAGCAATTCATCATAGCGGTCATCCGCGCCCCGTCGCGCCAGCGCCGGAACGGCCAGCCAGAGCAGCAGTACCACGATCACGGTGGCCGCCAGCAGGGCGAGCACCCTGCGGCTTGGCAGCCGCAGGCCATCACCAAGCGAACCGAGTCCAGCGCCGCCAGGACGACGCGGAGACTGTGGCCGCGGCAGGGATTGGCGTGGTGGTGTCCCATAATGGGTGCCGTTCACATCGTCGGGCTCGAAGCTGTCCTCCGGCGGTCCCGGCGGGAGTGCACCTGCGCCGGGAGGGTAGCCGCGGAACTGGGGTACAGCACGCTCCCGGGGCCGCTGCCTGACCGGCGCAGGCCCGGTGCCAGGACCGGCTGCCGTCGCAGGTGGAGCGGCGGCAGCCCCCTGGATGACACCGGCGTACAGGGCGCCGAAGTGGGCGAGATGCCGGACGCGCAGGAACAGCAGCGGCATCGCCTCTTCCGGCGGGCCACTGGCGAGCTGGTGCATCACCCCGCGGTCGACCTGCGCTTCGCCGGTACCATGCAGTAGCAAGATCACATCGCCGGGGTGCAGTGTCAGCCGGGTGAAGACCGGCGCGGCGCGCTCACCCAGCCCAAGCGGCCGGCGGCTGTCATCGCCGACCGGCTGCGTCACCCGAAAGCGTCCGGCGGTTTGTGAGATCGCCAGCGCCGAACCGGACTGCGCCAGGTAAGCCTCGTCTCCGCGCGTGGCCATGCAACTGATGGCGACACCGGCGGCGGGGCCAGTGGAGTGAAGCCGGTTCCAGTCGCGAACATGCTGATGGCCGGCCGCAAGCGCACGGAGCAGATTCGCCGTTAGCGCCTGCTCCGGCTGGCCAAACGCCCGGGCGATCAGCTCAACGACTTCGTTGCACAGCCGCGGCGAGGCGGAACCGACCGGTTCGGCGACGATGTAGACACCGACGCCGCTGGCAGAGTGGGTGCCCTCGAAGATGCCCACATACGGGCCGTCCTCTTGGACCTGCCCCTCAACGATGTTGAACTGGCCACACCATACCGCGAGGGCCACACTGTTCCTCCACGCGCCACGCCCGCCGAGCGGGAAGCCGGCAGCGCGCATGGGCGCCACAGCGTATCGGCCCGCAGCCAGGCGGGCCGCCCAGCGGCAGCGTACACCCGTCGATCATAACAGAGCTACCGGTTTGTGACGGCGTGCACGGGTGCGCCGTGCGATTGATAGGGCCGCATGCGACAATAGCCTGAGCATGCAGCACAGGGTGTCCCACAAACGGCACGGTGTGCCGTGACTGCGTCCGGCCTGTGCGCGACGGGCTGTCACGCCGGCACGTCCTGTCGATGTCGGGATGTTGATCAGGTTCACGTATCCGTAGCTCAGCCCGGCCGGCAGCCCGGCAAGGCAAGGGGCGACAACGCAGATGCGGCGATGGCTGGCCTCAATCGGCGCCTCACCGGCCGAGCAGACCGGTTCGGATGGGACTGCTACCGCGGGCGTGGCAAGCAGCATCGAGCTGATTGTGGGGCTGGGCAATCCTGGCAGTGAGTACGCCACCCACCGCCACAACGTTGGCTACTGGACGGTGAACCGTCTTGGTCGCCGGCTTGGGATTGACGTGAAGAAGCACAGCGGCGTAGCGTCGACCGGCGAGGGCAGCTACCGAGGACGGCGCCTGGTGCTGGCCAAGCCGCGCACCTTCATGAATCGCAGTGGTGACGCCGTGCGCGAGCTGGCTCGCCGGTACCGGCTGCAGCCGCAGCAGGTGCTGATCGTCTATGACGACCTCGACCTGCCGGTTGGCCGGGTGCGCCTGCGCGCTCGTGGCAGCCACGGTGGCAACAACGGGATGAAGTCCATCGTGGCAGCGCTGGGTACACAGGAGTTCCCCAGAGTGCGTATCGGTATTGGCCGTCCCGCAGTAGCAGGTGAGCCATCGTGGGACCCAGAGGTCGTGGCCGGATGGGTGCTGTCCGATCCGTCACCCGCGGACAAGCAGTTGCTGGACGCCGCCGTCGAACGGGCGCAGGATGCCGTCATCGCTATCCTCGAC
>WBZO01000728.1_pt1 | contig 62724 bp, 66 predicted proteins | sample 5204261 | NCBI WGS metagenome assembly WBZO01 (sample SAMN12412400, study PRJNA552823) | activated sludge metagenome | isolation source: activated sludge from anammox sidestream of wastewater treatment plant... | place: USA: North Carolina | collected 2017-09
GGCGCGCATGGACCGCCGCTTCTATGCCGAGGACGACGACGCGGGCCTGCGCGCGGCACAGCGGCTCGGCGGCGTGCAGGTCGCCATCGCCAAGGCGCGTCAGGCCGTGATCAACAAGGCGCGCAATGCCGAGAACCTGCTCGAGGCCGTTCCGCAGGCGGCCCGCAACGACGCGGGCTATGTCTTCAGCCGCATTCAATGGCTGCGCCGCAACGACAAGGTCGCCGAAGCCGCGCAATGGATGTTCGCGGCACCGACCAGCGCGTCAGCCATCATCGATCCCGACGAATGGTGGACCGAGCGCCGCCTGCTCGCGCGCAAGCTGCTCGATGTCGGCGACGCCAAAACCGCCTACCGGGTCGCACGCGAAGCGGTCGAGCCGGAAAAAGAGAATGCCAGGGTCGAGGCGCATTTCACCGCCGGCTGGATCGCGCTGCGTTTCCTGAAGGACGCAGCGGCAGCCTCGGCGCATTTCACCCGCATCGTCCACAACGACCATCATCCGACGTCGCTTGCCCGCGGCCATTACTGGCTCGGACGCAGCGCCGAAGCGGCAGGCCGCCATGACGAGGCGCGCGCGCATTATCAGCGCGGCGCGCGCTATGTCGCGGCCTATTACGGGCAGCTCGCGCGCGCGCGTCTGGGCATGAGCGAACTCGCATTGCCGCCCGCCCCGCAGCCCTCGCCCGCGGCGCGCGCCCATGCCGGCCGCAGCGAGATCGTGCGCGCCGCCGAAATCCTCTACGCCATCGACGAAGGCGACTTTGTCGTGTCGATGGCCGCCGATCTGTCCGACCGCGCCGACGCCGACACGCTCGCCATGCTCGCCGACCTCGCTACCCGCCGGCAGGACGCCCGCACGCTGCTGCAGGTCGGCAAGGGCGCGCTTGCCCGCGGCCTGCCCTTCGAGGTGCATGCGTTCCCGACCGTCGGCCTGCCGCGCTACAAGCCGGCCGGCCAGCAGGTCGATCCGGCCGTCGCCTACGCGATCTCGCGCCAGGAGAGCGCCTTCAACCCGCGTGCGGTATCGAGCGCGAAAGCCTACGGGCTGATGCAGGTCACGGCCGGGACCGGCAAGCTGATCGCCAAGCGCATCGGCGTGCCGTTCAGCGCAAAGCGCCTGCTCGACGATCCCGCCTACAATGTGCAGCTCGGCGCGGCCGAGCTCGGCGATGTGCTCGAGACCTATCGCGGCTCCTACATCCTGTCGTTCGTCGCCTACAATGCCGGTCGCCGCCGCGTCAGCGAATGGATCGAGCGCTTCGGCGATCCGCGCGATCCCGCCGTCGATCCGATCGACTGGGTGGAGCGCATCCCTTTCTCCGAGACGCGCAACTACGTGCAGCGCGTGCTTGAAAACATGCAGGTCTACCGGCTTCTGTTCGGCTCCTCGCGCAAACTCCTGATCGAGGCCGACCTGCGGCGCGGCACGGTCGCGCAATAAACGCCGTCAAGCGCCCCATCATGGCGCACGCTCCGATCCGCGCGATATAGTGGCGGCCGCGCGGGGCGCCCTTGCCGCTGCGCGCCGCGAGCCGATCGGACAAACGATGACGCAGATCGAGGGACCCGAGAGCCTGTTCGTCACCGTGGCCGATGGTATTCGCATTCATGCCGCGCTTTACGGCCCGCGCGACCCGGAGCAGCCGCCGGTCGTGTGCCTGCCGGGCCTTGCCCGCACCGACAGCGATTTCTCCGCGCTTGCCGAAACGCTCGCCGCGCGCGGCCGGCGCGTGATCGCAATCGACTCGCGTGGACGCGGTCGCTCCGATCGCGACGCCAACCCGGGCCATTACAATCCGACGGTGGAGATGCTCGATGTCCTCGCGGTGCTGACCGCGCTGGCGGCGGAGCCTGCCGTCATTGTCGGCACCTCGCGCGGCGGGATTCTGGCGATGCTGATGGCGGCGGCGCGGCCTTCCGCCATCGCCGGCGCGGTGCTCAACGATATCGGCCCCGTCATCGAGCGCGACGGGCTGCTGCGGATCAAGGGTTATGTCGGCAAGCTGCCGGCCCCGAAGGATCACGACGCCGGAGCCGCCATCTTGCGCGGCGCGTTCGGCGCGCATTTTCCCCGCCTTTCGGATGCGGACTGGCACGCCTGGTCGCAGCGCAACTGGGTTGCGGAAGACGGCGGGCGACTCGTCGCCGCCTACGATCCGGCGATCGCGCAGACGCTCGCGGCGGTCGGGCCCGATACGCCCCTGCTACCGCTCTGGGACCAGTTCGGCGCGCTCGCGACCGTGCCGGTGATGATTATCAGGGGTGCCCTGTCCGACATCCTGTCGGCGCAGACCGTGTCGGCCATGAAGGTCGCAAAACCCGACCTCGAGATTCTCGAAGTTGCGGACCAGGGCCACGCGCCGCTGCTCAACGACGCCGAAACGATGAATGCGATTGCGGGCTTCGTGGCGCGCTGTCGCCAAGGCTCACGGCGCGCCTAGCGGCGCAGGGCTGTGCCCTCGACGACGAGGCGGAAGCCGCCGTCCGGCAGGTCCTCGAAGCCGATCCCCTGATCGCGCCAGAAGCGCTGGATAGTCACGACCGTCCGCAGGCGCGGCTCGACGCTGCCCTGCTCGATGCGATGAACCGATTTCTGGGTCAGACCAACACGTTCGGCCAGTTCGTCCTGGCTCAATCCGATGACTGCACGGGCGACGCGGACCTTGGCCCCGAACGATATGCGCTCCGCCCGCAGAGAGCCGGAAGAAGAAAATCCGGGTTTGGCGGTATCGAGCAAAATAGCTTCGGCCATGGTTCTGTCCCGCGGTCTCTGAAGGCAAAGAACCCCCGGCGGTGGCCGCCGGGGGTTCCGATTGTCAGGTCGAGATCAAACCGATCACGGCCAGAAGTTGCGCTGGATGCGCAGGATGCCCGACCACACGTGCGTGTCGTTCACGTTAAGCGTGGTGGGCAGCCCCTGCAGCGCGGTAGTATACTGCGCACCCTTCAGAGCGGAATCGACTTCCGAGTAGATGATGTCGAGACCGACGTCGAGGTTGGCAACCGGGTTCCACAGCGTGCGGGAACCGATCTGCCAGGCCGACCAGTCGGCGCAGCCGGCGCCGAGCGTGCCGCCACCGACACGAGCGATCGTCGTACAGCGAGCATCGATCAGAGCGGAGTTGGCTTCATAGTCGAAGTAACCGCCATAGATCGAGGTGCGCAGGGTCGGGGTCCAGTAGTGTTCGAACGCGGCAACCGCGCTGAACGCGTTCGACAACTGCAGAGACGAGCCCACGACGTTGCCGTCGAAGTAGGCATCGCTGATCCAGCCCACGCCGATGTCGGTCGTGTTGACGAGACCGAAGCCGGAGCCGTTGCCGAGCGTGGCAGACGGGTTGGAGCAGTAACGGGCCGCACCTTCGCAGTACGTCACGTGACCCGAGAGGGTGTCCTTGGCATTCCAAGGCATCTTCAGGGTCAGGCCGGCGCCCACAGCCCAGCCCCACTTCTCGTCGGGATGAGCGGTCTGGTTGGCGCCGTTGTAGTAGTTCGCCGCATTGTTATGCAGCGCACCCATGACCTGCGCGGAGCCCCAGGCCTGGTCGACGCGGATGTTGCCCACGACGTCCGGGATGTTGTAGCCGCGGTTGCGGGCGGCTTGGGTAATGCCACCCGGGAACAAGTTGGCGTTCGCGGCGGTAGCCGCATTCACCACCAGTGTAGTCGCAGCACTGGTATCGACGATCGGCAGACGCTGTTCGGTATAGTCTTCGATCGAGACCGTCGCGGTCACGCCGTTGCCGAGCTGCGCCGTATAGGCGAACACGGGCGTGCCCGAACCGCCGGTATCGACCCACAGCTTGTTCGTCTGCAGCGAGTAGCAGCCGGTGCAGAAGAAGTCGAAGAACGACTGCGTCTTGCCGAAGGTGAAGCCGGCGATCTGGATGAAGGCGCGGTCGAGATAGACCGTCGCCGACGAACCGCCAACCGTGGCGTCCTGCGACGTCCACTGCCAGCCGGCGCGCAGGTAGGAGCGCAGCGTGCCGAACTCGGTCTGCGAGCGGGTGTCGAACGTCACGATGCCGCGCGAGCGGTTGACCAGCGTGTTGCCGTCACGGGTATAAATGCCGCCGGCGCCCTCCACATACGGCGAGAACGAGCCGGCCGCATTGTGGTTCCACTCCGTGCGGACGAAGCCGCCGATCTTGATGCAGGTGTCGGTACCGGGGATGTAATAGAACCCGGCGCCATACAGGCTGCAGACCTTCACGTATTCGACCGCTTTGGCCTTAACGGGAAGATCGGCCGCCTGCGCCCCAGCGACTGCCACCAAACCGGCGGCGGAGCCGAGGAGAAGGCTTTTCACCATCTTCATATTGAACCTCCAAGTTTGCTTTAGGGAGGGTTCGGTCTCCGTCGGGCTAAGCACCCTTAAGAGGTTCCCTTGTCCCCCGCGAACCGTCCTGGCTTCCTTCGAAAATGCTTCTCAAGACGCCAAGATGGACGACCCGGGGTTGCCCCCCTCCGTCGCATCGCCACCTTAGCCGCTGTCCCTTGAGCCGCAACGACGAAGCGCCTCTCCCACAGCCGTTTGGAACGGTTTTCAGGACGATGTTGCACAAAAGGCACGCAATTTGACGCCGCCGAAGGCGGTTTAACGGCCGTTTGGCCCTGTCCGCCGGCAAAGTCCCCTTAATCCAGCTTTCGAGGGCATTGGCCGTCACCCGAGCTGATCGGCACAACCGGACGATTCGTAGAGCCGCCTCCAGCAGCAAAGCGAGCACCCGTTCCAGCCAATTTCGTTACAATGATACCAAAATCGAATGCCGGATTAGGATTTTTTCCTTATTGGCGGAATTGGACAGATTTTGCGGGAACCTTCGGCCGCTTCACAAAATGAGCGTGCCAAGAGCGACGTTGAACAACAAACCGTGGCAGCTGAGGCACGCGACTAAGCCGCGGCCACCTGCACAGGCACATCGTAGAGCCCGAAGGAAGAAACAAGGGTTCGAATTTCGCCACTCACGGCAATTGGCGGAGACGGAGGGATTCGAACCCAAAGGCCCCGCAACGGCGGGGCCGTCATCGCGCGAGGCACCCCGCTGCGCGGGGATGCCGCGCGCCGGAGGAATCGAGGGTTCGAATTTCGCCGTTCACGGCAATTGGCGGAGACGGAGGGATTCGAACCCTCGATACGCCTTTACAAGCGTATAACGGTTTAGCAAACCGCCGCCTTCAGCCACTCGGCCACGTCTCCGAATGCCCTGATATGCCGGAGTGCGGCTCCGGGCGCAAGCAACAGGACGGGCCGGTTTGCCGCTTAGTGCCTGGTCGAGGCGAGCCAGGCCCGGGCGGCGCGTTGTGCCTCTGCGATCTCGCCGGGCGACATGCTGGCGGCGATTTCCTGGCGCAGCCGGACTGCCTCGCGGTTGCCCTTCATGGCCGCGAGGTTGAACCACTTGTGGGCCGAGACGAAATCCAGCGGGACGCAATCGCCCACCGAGTATTTGATGCCGAGTTGATAGAACGCATCCGCCGTCGCAGGCGCCTGCGCGATTGCCGCCGTATCAAGGCTGGCCATTTCGAGACGTGCCATTCGATCCCCCTGTCGCACAGCCGCTTTTCCCCACGGCTTTGCGCTCCTGTCGTCACATCCGGTCCCTTGCCGGATGCAGCGATCCTTGCCGGGAAAATTTGAATGGTGGTTTAAGTATTGCGATGAATCGTCGGTGAACGCGGCGGCGGCTCGCGGTGCGCGCGCGTGCGCGAAAGCCCGAAATTCAAGGCTTTTTCTGACCTGCCGCGCATGCCGGTGACGATCCGCTAACCGAAACGCTTCAGCGCGCCGTAACCACGTCGCCAAGCGGCGAACGCCGGGCAGAGCGCGCTTCCATCTCAGGTCGCGCGCTGACCAAACAGAACTTTCTGCACGGCCGGATCTTTCATATCCACCTTGGACGCCTCCTCGACCCGCAGCTTCATGCCGCGCTGGACGGCGGGGCGCGCCAGCACGGCATCGAGCCAGCGCTTGAGGTGCGGGAACGGCCTGATGTCCTGCCCCTGCCGCTCATAGCGCGACGCCCAGCCGACGCATGCCATATCCGCGATCGAATAGGCGCCGGCCAGGAATGGCCGGTCGGCAAGCCGCTTGTTCATGACGCCATAGAGGCGATTGCATTCGTTGGTGTAGCGGTCGATGGCGTACGGGATTTTTTCGGGTGCATAGAGGCGGAAATGGTGTGCCTGTCCCGCCATCGGGCCGAGCCCGCCCATCTGCCACATGAGCCACTGGTCGATCTCGGTGCGCTTGCGCTCGTCGACCGGATAGAATTTCCCGGTCTTGCGGCCGAGATATTGCAGGATCGCCCCGGACTCGAAGACCGAAATCGGCCTTCCACCCGGGCCGCCGGGATCGACGATGGCCGGCATGCGGTTGTTCGGGGAAATCTTGAGAAAGGCCGGATCGAACTGCTCGCCGGCGGCAATGTTGACCGGGATCATGCGGTAAGGCAGCCGGCATTCTTCAAGCATGATCGAGATTTTCCAGCCGTTCGGCGTCGGCCAGTAATAGAGATCGATCGGGCGCTGCCGTGCGCGCGGCCTGGCCGTGGTGCGCGCGGTCTTGCGCTTGCGCGCCGATTTCGTGGCGCCGACCGCTTTGCGTTTTACCTTTGCCCGCGCCATCGCATCCTCCGTCGTCCCATGCACGCCTTTGAGCTAGGAGCCCGTGCCCAAAAACGCAACGGACGTCCCTGTCCGCTGTGGACGGCCCGCGGGTCGCGCGCGTATCGTTCACCTGCGGCCGGGGGCGGCAGCCTGCCGCTTCGCCGCATCTCACGGAGCGATGCCTATGCGTGTCAGACCGATCTGCGCCGCGGTCCTTGCCGTGGCGGTTACGCTTGCGGTTCCGGGATGGTCGGCGTTTGCGCAGACCGCTCCCTCCCCGGCCGACTCTGCTGCCGACAAGAAATCGAAACCGAGCGAGACCCGGGCCGAGAAGAAGGCCAAGGCTACGGCAGCACGCAAGGCCGCGCAGGAACGCCAACGGCAATGCGGCAGGGAATGGAAGGAAGCGCGCAAGGCTGGCACGGTCGACAAATCGATGACCTGGCCGAAATATTATAGCGCCTGCAACAAGCGCCTGAAGGAAAAGTCCGCCTGAACGGAGCGTGCCCGGAGCGCGCAGCACCGGGTATCAGAAACGACCGAGGGCGTCGGAGAGACTTTATTCGTCTCGCCGACGCCCTCCGTCGTCTTCAAGCCGGCGTCGCGACACGAATGCGCGTCGCGCGATCCGATATTCAGCGCCGCCGGCTTGTATGACGCGATCTTAAGACCGAGTTCGAAGCCCAAGATCGTGAAGCAGCCTTACGCCTTACTTCTTCTTCCGGCGCTTCGTCTTCTTCGCGGTTTTCTTCGCGGCGGACTTCGTCTTGGATTTACGCTTCTTCGCCATTGCTGCCCTCCTAGCTGTGATGAGAGATGGCGTCATCAAGTTCGTGCCATCGCGAATCGACAGCACTGCACTGCGATTACTACAGCACAACGCAAAAAACAGCGACTCCACTTAACGAAACGTGTATGGCGGCGCGCGTCGCCGGCGTCGTTTTACGCACGCACGCGGGTTTTCTCGCACACTGACGCACTGATTTTCCGCGCACGATGCAAGCAACATGCATCGTTTTTCAAAATTGCAAAAACATCGATGGCATAAGGCTTTTTCGCACGCCGCCGCGAAACGTCTTTGCGACGATTCCGATCGCGCGCACGCCGCATTAGAGGCGACCGCGCGCATCAATCGCGGCAAAACGATGCGCGCAACATGCCTTGAAATTTTTTTGGAGAACGTGCCCGCCAAAGCCATCCGCCGCGGCAAAAACGATCAAAAACGTGCGAATCAGCGCCAAGTGATTCGCATGCGCGGGATGTCCGGCGCATGCGCGCGCAGTCCGGATTTGGGAAATTCCGACGATTCGGCGCACCGCTTTGAAATCGGCGCACCATGCATGCGGGTGCGTCGCGGCTTCGATTGTCGCCGCAACGCATCGGCAGCGTACCGGGTGATCCTTCTGCCCTTACAGTGGTCTTCGTTGCAGTGCGCCAAACGTCGCCGGCTCGCTCAGACCGCTGTGCCGGTGCGAAACGCGCCGTTTATGAACGCGATCATGGCATCCCGGCCGCCAAGATCCGCGATCACGCTTGTCTCGAGGAGCGCCGCGATCGCCGCGTCGGACGCTTGTGAAAGACCGGAGCGGTGTCCCGGGGTGCGAAAATCGTCGCAGAAGACCGGGCCGGTGGCGACAGTAACACAAATCCGCTCCCAGATTTCCGGCGCGATCCGGTTTCGTCCCCAAACTCCCGACAGCATGAGGCGGAATTTCGGGCTCCGGCGTGCCAATCCTTCGACCGCTTCAATAATTTCAGGCCCGCAATGGTCGAGAACGTTCTCCAGAGGCCCCGCTGCGTGCACCGCAAGCATCTCCGCCGAGCGGACGCGCTCGAGGGCGAACACGATGAACAGCAGCGCCGCGGGACCGTCGTTGCGCTCGAGGTGGGACACGCAATCGCTGATCCATTCGTCCGACGGGTCGGGCTCGGCGTCCGCGAGCCGCGCGGTCCAGTAGCCCCGGTACGCCTCTGCCATGCGGTCGAAATCGTAGGCCTCGCCCCCGCTGCGGCAGGGCTGGGCCCGGTCATTGAATTCGCAATCGTAGCAGGGCGACACGGGATACGGACCTCGCAAGACGTGGGTCCGCTTTTCGGGCCTGCGCGGTTCATGGCGGGGCCGTGGCAGAATCCACTGCCGTCCGAAGCGAGCCCTAAAGGCCGAGCTTCTGCTTCAGGAGATCGTTGACCGCCTTCGGATTGGCCTTGCCGCCGGAGGATTTCATCACCTGCCCGACGAACCAGCCGAGCACGGCCGGCTTTTCCTTTGCCTGCGCGGCCTTGTCGGGATTGGCGGCCACGATCCCGTCGACCACCGCGGCAATGGCGCCGAGATCGGTGACTTGCTTCATCCCGCGCTGCTCGACGATCGCGCGGGGGTCGCCTCCCTCGGTCCAGACGATTTCGAAGAGGTCCTTGGCAATCTTGCCGGAAATCGTGCCCTCGCCCATCAGGTCGAGGATGGCGCCGAGCTGCCCGGCAGAAACCGGACTGTCCGCGATCGAATGCCCTTCCCGGTTCAGGCGTCCGGCCAGTTCGTTGATCACCCAATTGGCCGCGATCTTGGGGTCACGTCCGCGCGCAACGGCCTCGAAGAAGTCGGCCGTTTCCCGCTCGGCGACCAGCACGTCGGCGTCATAGGCCGACAGCCCCATGTCCGCGATCAGCCGTGCCTTCTTCTGATCGGGCAATTCGGGCAGGCCCTTCTTCAGCTCGTCCACGAAATCCTGGGTCAGTTCGAGCGGCAACAGGTCCGGATCGGGGAAATAGCGATAATCATGCGCCTCCTCCTTGGAACGCATGGAGCGCGTCTCGCCCTTGTTGGGATCGAACAGCCGGGTCTCCTGCTCGATCGTGCCGCCTTCCTCCAGGGTTTCGATCTGGCGGCGCGATTCGTAGTCGATTGCCTGCCCGATGAAGCGGATGGAATTGACGTTCTTGATCTCGCAGCGCGTGCCGAACGGCGCGCCCGGCCGGCGCACCGAGACATTGACGTCCGCACGCAGGCTGCCTTTTTCCATGTCGCCGTCGCAGGTCCCGAGATAGCGCAGGATCGAGCGCAGCTTGCTGACGAAGGCCTTGGCATCCTCGGCCGAACGCAAGTCAGGTCTGGATACGATCTCCATCAGCGCGACGCCGGAACGGTTGAGATCGACATACGACATGGTCGGGTGCTGGTCGTGCAGCAACTTGCCGGCGTCCTGCTCCAGATGCACGCGCTCGATCCCGACCGTCACGCTTTCCCCGTCGGGCAGATCGACTACGACCTTGCCCTCGCCCACGATCGGCGACTTGTACTGGCTGATCTGGTAGCCCTGCGGCAGATCGGGATAGAAATAGTTCTTGCGGTCGAAGACCGATTTCAGATTGATCGCGGCCTTGAGCCCAAGGCCCGTCCGCACCGCCTGCCGCACGCATTCCTCGTTGATCACCGGCAGCATTCCGGGCATCGCCGCATCGACCAGTGAAACATGGCTGTTGGGCGCGCCGCCGAAGGCGGTCGAGGCACCCGAAAAGAGCTTGGAGCGCGAGGTGACCTGGGCATGGATTTCCATGCCGATCACGACTTCCCAGTCGCCATCGGCTCCCTTGATCAGCTTCGACGGTTTTGCGTGTGCGTTCATCGCTTGCCGGGTCGGAAATGGAGCGCGGACCGGTGTTATGGATCGGCCGGCCGCGGTCAGCAACAGCCGATTTTCCGGAGGCGGACGGGGTACCGGCCGGCGTCTAGTTGAGATTGATCCAGCGGCCGAGCGCCTGCTCGGCGACGTCGAACGTGTCGACGAATTCCTCGAACTCGATGACCTTGCCGTCCCGCAGGCGCAGAAAATTCGCAATCCGGAAATTGAGAGTCCGGCCGGACGCCCGCTGACGGAACACCACTTCCGACAGCACCGCCGCCCGGTCGCCATCCACGACGACGATCCTGGGACTGTAGGATTCGATCATGTAGTCCTTGGCGATCGTGGCGAGCGCTTCGAGCACCGCCCGCTTTCCGTTCCGCGGACCGGTGAACGGAAAGATCTGGCGCGGCCCGTAGATCACCCACTCGATCTGGTCGTCGATCCGCGCCGCCACCCGATCAAAGTCGCGCCTGGCATAGGCATCGTACATGTCGCGGACTACGGCCCGCGTCTCGTCTTCGGTCACCGTTCGCCCCCCGGACGTCGAACGCTTCAACTTATGCGGGTCTCTGGCATGGTAGTATTTATAGTACAAGCGATCCGGTGACACATAATCGTCTGTTTTTAAGTCCGGACGGCATGACTGTGCATTGTTACCACCAGGTTTCAGGAGCGAAACGTCCGGCTGCCTGCTCGATCACTTCGCCGAGCGAAAACAGCGTCTCCTCGTCGAACGGCCGTCCGATCAGTTGCAGGCCGAGCGGCAGGCCTTCCGACGACAGCCCGGCCGGCACCGCCAGCCCCGGCAGGCCGGCCATGTTCACCGTCACCGTGAACACGTCGTTGAGATACATCTCGATCGGATCGACGCCACCTTTCTCGCCGATGCCGAAGGCGGCCGTCGGCGTCGCCGGCGTCAGGATCGCCTGCACGCCGCGGGCAAAGACCTCCTCGAAGTCGCGCTTGATCAGCGTGCGCACCTTCTGCGCGCGCAGGTAATAGGCATCGTAATAGCCGGCGGAGAGCACATAGGTGCCGATCATCACGCGCCGCCGCACTTCCTTGCCGAAGCCCCTGGCACGCGTGTTCTCGTACATGCCGATGATGTCGCGCCCCGGCTCGCGCAAGCCGTAGCGGACGCCGTCATAACGGGCGAGGTTCGACGAGGCTTCCGCCGGCGCCACGATGTAATAGGCCGGCAGCGCATATTTCGTGTGCGGCAGCGAAATCTCGACGATCTCGGCGCCCGCCGCCTTCAGCCAGGCAATGCCCTGCTCCCAGAGCTTCTCGATCTCGGCCGCCATGCCGTCGACGCGATACTCCTTCGGAATGCCGATCCGCATGCCCTTCACGGAGCGGCCGATGGCGGCTTCGTAATCGGGCACCGGGCGGTCGACGCTCGTGGTGTCCTTCGGATCGTGCCCGGCCATGGAGCGCAGCAGGATCGCGCCGTCGCGCACGGTGCGCGTGAACGGACCGGCCTGATCGAGCGAGGACGCAAACGCGACGATCCCCCAGCGCGAGCAGCGGCCATAGGTCGGCTTGAGGCCCGCGATCCCGGTGAACGCCGCAGGCTGGCGGATCGAGCCGCCGGTATCGGTGCCGGTGGCGGCAAGGCACAGGTTCGCTGCGACCGCCGCCGCCGATCCGCCGGAGGAGCCGCCGGGGACGAGCGGCGTATTCGAGCCTTTGCGGTGCCATGGCGAGGTCACCGGGCCGAAATACGAGGTCTCGTTCGAAGACCCCATCGCGAATTCATCGTTGTTGGTCTTGCCCAGCATGACGGCGCCGTCGCGCCAGAGCTGGGCGGTGACCGTGGATTCATAGGCCGGAACGAAATTATGCAGGATGTGCGAGCAAGCGGTGGTGCGCACATCCTTGGTGCAGAACAGATCCTTGACGCCGATCGGAATGCCCTCGAGCGGACCGGCCTCGCCCGCGGCGATGCGCTTGTCGCTCCGCGCGGCCATCGTACGGGCGACGTCCGGGGTTTCCAGCACATAGGCATTGAGCGAACGGGCGCGCTCCATGGCGCTCAGGTGGGCGTCGGCAAGCTCGCGCGCGCTGATCGTCTTTTTCTTCAACGCATCGCGTGCCGCAGCGATGGTCAGCGATGTGATATCCGTCATGATTTGTCGTTCGGGGCCGACTGTGCCTTCTCGTCCTGCGGCCGCCCGGACGACGATGGCGCAGGGACCGCGGCGTCCGCCGTCGCGGTCTCCCTGGCGCGGTTCGCCATGTGGTCAAGATAGGCGCGGTAGAACGCCTCTTCTTCGCATGCCAGGCACATCACTCGACTACCTTCGGCACGAGGAAATAGCCGTTCTCGGACGCCGGGGCGTTAGCCACGATGGTTTCGGGATAACCGCCGTCGGCCACTTCGTCGATGCGCTTCTTCATCGCCATCGGCGTTACCGACGTCATCGGCTCGACCCCTTCCACATCGACCTCGGACAATTGCGCCACGAAATCCAGGATAGCGTTGATCTCGCCGCGCAGGTGCTCGACCTCCCCATCCTCGACCGCGATGCGGGCAAGATGGGCGATCCGGCGCACGGTGGCGGCGTCAACGGACATCGGATATGGGCTCCGGAGTGTGACGGGAACGTCGCAGCGCTATAGCAGACGCCTGTTTCGCGGGGCAACCCGGCATGCGGGCCGACCCGGACGCACATTGAACGCACACCCGGAATGGCGCACAGTCCCGCCCTTCGATTTCGCTTTCCGGGGCATTCATGCTCTCCCGCCGCCTGATCCTGCTGTCCGGCCTCGCTTTGCTCGCGGCCGCGCTCCTGCCTACCGGCTCGCGCGCGCAGGAAACCGCGCACAAATTCGTCGCCGGCATCTATAAATTCTATGTCGGCAGCAATGCCGAAGGCTTCCCCCTCGATTCCCCGCAGATCGGGAAGGTCCTTACGCCCGGCCTGCGCAAGCTGGTGGAGGACGACGCGGCGCAGGCCGAAAAGCGCAACGAGCCGCCGGAGCTGAACGGCGATCCCTTCATCGACGCGCGGAATGGCTGGTCACCGACCTGAAAATCGAGATCAAGGAACAGGGACCGACGGCGAACGCACGCGTCACGTTCAAGAATTCTGGCGAAGACCGCGCCGTGACGCTGCAGCTTGTGAAGACGCGCGCCGGCTGGCGCGTCGACGACATTATCGGGACGACCGGCTCGCTGCGCGCGGCCCTCACGTCGAAGACACGCTAGCGCTTACGAAAACTTCTCGGCTATCACAGCAGTCTGCACCAGGGAGGCGAGATTGACCGCGCCATGCAGGACGATGGTGACCGTCGTCGAGCCCGAGCGCCAGCGCAGCCAGCCGAACAGCAGGCCAAGCACGAAGATGAGGACGATATAATAAGCTTCGTACTGGACGTGCATCACGGCCCAGATCGCCGACGGCAGCACGATCGCTCCAGCCAAGCCGACCTTTGAAGCAGCAAAGCCGCGAAACATGAAGCCACGGAACACGATCTCTTCGGTCACCGGCGCGGCAACGACGATCGCAAACCCGAGCAGCCAGAGTGTGCCGGAATCGCGCCCGGTACGGTACGCCTCCATGACGAACGACGGCACGAGCGTGCGGCCGGACAGATAGCTGTACAGATCCGAAGCCGGCAGCAGCACCGCAAGGCATGCAAGCCCGATGAGGAGCTCCCGGCACGGCGGCCGCACCAGCGCCAGATAATCGCCGAACCGGCAGCGCGCGAACCGGATCGCGAGCGCGATGATCCCGATCTCGACCGGGGCTGCCAGAATGCTGATCAGCGACAGCGCCACCGCGTGCGAGGCGAAGGCCTCGATCTCGCGGGGGCTCAGATTATCGCCCACCCCGCTGACTATGAACATGCCGACGAACACGGAGAACTGCATCGCCGCCCATGCCGCGATGGCCGCCGCCGTCCAGGCCGACGTCCCCCAGAATCCCCAGGGTACGCACGGTCCCGGCGCGGGTTTCGCTGCGCCCAGGGAGGTCGCGTTCGATGACATTTCGCTCATGGCAGCCCCGATTTTGGCGACAACAACCCTCTTGGGTCGCGCGAGCCGTCCCGGGGTTCAATCACACCGAAAACGGTTTGCCTTTTTCAGGAACGATCACCCTGGTGGCAGCCCCCTTCATCTCGGCGACGAACTTGTTGGCATTCGGCTCGATGATGGGGAAGCTGCCATAGTGGCACGGCACGGCGACCTCCACCTTGAGAAACTTCTTGAGCGCGAGCGCGGCCGTCACCGGGCTCATGGTGAAACGGTCGCCGATCGGAACGAAGGCGACTTTCGGCTGGTGGATTTCGGCGATCAGCGCCATGTCGGAAAAGATATCCGTGTCGCCGAGATGATAGACCGTAGGCTCGCCTTTGGCCTTGATGATCACCCCGCACGGATTTCCGAGATAGATCGGCGCGCCGTCGCGGATATCGCCGGATGAGTGGTCGGCGCGCACCAAAGTCACGGTGAAGCCGCCCTGGTCGGTCGTTCCGCCGGTATTCATCGGATCGAACTTTTCGAGGCCCTCGGCGGCGAGCCACATGCACAGATCGTAATTGGTGATGACGGGGGCGCCGGTCTGTTTCGAGATCGCGACCGCATCTCCGACATGGTCCGCATGACCGTGAGTGAGCACGATGTGCGTAACGCCTCTGATGGCCGCGTTGCGGTCGGACACGAAGGCGGGATTGCCGGTGAAGAACGGATCGATCAGCACGGCTTTACCGGCAAAATCGAGCCGGAAGGCGGAATGTCCGAACCAGGTGATCTGCATGGTTTGCTCGCTGGATACTCGCTTGAATCGGGCGGATTGGGACCGCGAGCATACGCATCGCCCGAAACCGATCAATCGGACATCTTGGCCCGGCCGCGGCCCTCTGTTACGGCTCTGCCATGCCCGCCGCGATCCTTCCGCTTGAAGATGCGCGCCCGCTGATCGGCGCACGCGGCGTCCTGATCGGCCTTGATCTCGGCACCAAGACGATCGGCGTTGCGTCCTGCGATCCGGACCGGCGGCTGGCAACCGGGATCGAGACCATCCGGCGGACGACTTTCACCGCCGATGCGGCACGGGTTCTCGCGCTTGCGGACGAGCGGCGCGCTTGCGGCTTCGTACTCGGTCTGCCGCTCAACATGGACGGTAGCGAAGGGCCGCGCGCACAATCGACCCGTTCGTTCGCCCGCAACCTCTCAAAACTGACCGACCTGCCGATCGCGCTTTGGGACGAGCGGCTCTCGACCGCCGCGGTCGAGCGCCAACTGATCGCCGCCGACGCCAGCCGCGCAAAGCGCGCCGCGATCATCGACCAGCACGCCGCTGCCTACATCCTGCAGGGCGCCCTCGACCGCCTGGCACGCGCTTAGGTATGCAAAAAAGCGGACCGTTTCCGGTCCGCCTCTTTGCTTCAACGGCGTTGTGGGCGTTGTGGCTTACTGGCCGTCATAGCGCGGCGAATAGGCCCCGCTGCCGTAATAGCCCGGATAGCGGTACTGGTAGGTATAGGTCGGGCCGGCCTCGTAGCCATAGTAGGACGGTGCGTAGGCATAGGAGGAGTCGTAATAGCCGTAGCGCGGTCCATAGTAATAACCGCCATGCGCATTGGCCACGGCCGCACCGACCAGGGCGCCTGCCGCAAATCCGGCGCCGGCGGCAACCCAGCGGCCGCTGCGCGCTTCGCCGGACGTAACCGTGGCGGTGACAAGTGTTCCGGCCGCGACGAGAACGGCGGCGGATTTGGCGATCGCGTTCATGAAAATTCTCCTCAATTCTCCGGGATGCATCGATCCCCGTTCAATAACGTCGCATCCTGGGCGCGGTTCCGCGCGGCAGCGGGGCGGAACGATGGCATCCTGGCGGCCGGATCGCGTTCGCCGCATGTCCGCAGCGATTAACCGAGCGGGCCGAGGCTGGGGATCGTTTGCCCATTGGCCTTGCCGCCGGTGCAGGTTGCGCCTATAGAACCCGCTTTAATGAACATCGCGACGAAATCATCGTTCGTGCTCAACCGGCGGCATCTGTTGGGCATTGAAGGCCTTTCGTACGACGAGATCACGGGCCTGCTCGACCTCTCCGAGGAATTCGTCACCCTCAATCGTCAGGTCGAGAAGAAGCGCACATCGTTGCGCGGCCGCACCCAGATCAACCTGTTCTTCGAATCCTCGACCCGCACCCAGTCCTCGTTCGAGCTGGCCGGCAAGCGGCTCGGCGCCGACGTCATGAACATGGCGGTCGGCTCCTCGGCCATGAAGAAAGGCGAAACGCTCATCGATACGGCGATGACGCTCAACGCAATGCATCCCGACATCCTGGTCATGCGTCACCACGCCTCGGGTGCAGTCGAACTGCTGTCGCAGAAGGTCGATGGCTCGGTGATCAATGCCGGCGATGGCGCCCACGAGCACCCCACGCAGGCGCTTCTCGACGCACTCACCATCCGCCGCAACAAGGGCCGGATCGAGGGCCTGACGGTGGCGATCTGCGGCGACATCATGCATTCGCGGGTCGCGCGCTCCAACATCGTCCTGCTCAATACGCTCGGCGCGCGCGTGCGCGTGGTGGCGCCCTCCACGCTCCTGCCCGCCGGCATCGAGCGCATGGGCGTCGAAATCGCCCGCGACATGCGCGAGGGCCTGGCCGGCGCCGACATCGTCATGATGCTGCGCCTGCAGCGCGAACGCATGAACGGTTCGTTCGTACCCTCGGTGCAGGAATATTTCGCCTATTACGGGCTCGACAGCCGCAAGCTCGCCTTCGCCAAGCCCGATGCGCTCGTCATGCATCCGGGTCCGATGAATCGCGGCGTGGAGATCGATTCGAGCGTCGCCGACGGCGCCCAGTCGCTGATCCGCGAGCAGGTCGAGATGGGCGTCGCGGTGCGCATGGCCGTGCTCGAAGCCCTGTCGCGGAATTTGCCGAATGCCTGAAGTGCGGGGGTGCGATGTCCGATAACGCCACAGAGCTGAAGCGCAGCGCCGGCGTCATCGGCGTCTTTCCGGGCGCGTGGCCCGGCCGGATACGCTGAATGCCCGCGGACCGTCGCCCGATCCTGCTCGCCAATGCGCGCATCGTCGATCCGTCGCGCGACCTTGATTTTCCCGGCGACCTCTTGATCGCCGAAGGCGTCATCCGGGAGGCCAAGCGCGGCATCGGCGCCGCCGGCGTGCCGCAGGGCACCGAGGTCATCGATTGCCGCGGCAAGATCGTGGCCCCCGGTTTGATCGACATGCGCGCGTTCATCGGGGAGCCCGGCGCAGAGCATCGCGAGACGCTGGCGACCGCGAGCCAGGCCGCCGCGGCCGGCGGCGTTACCACCATCGTCTGCCAGCCCGACACGAGCCCGGTCATCGACGATCACGCCATCGTCGATTTCATCCTGCGGCGCGCGCGCGACACCGCGATCGTGAACGTGGCGCCGATGGCCGCCCTGACCAAGGGGCTGCACGGCAAGGAAATGACCGAGATCGGCCTGCTCAAGGCCGCCGGCGCCGTCGCCTTCACCGACGGCGCGCGCAGCGTCACGAATGCCCAGGTCATGCGGCGCACCCTCACCTATGCCCGCGATTTCGACGTCCTCGTCGTCCACCATACCGAGGACCCCGACCTGATCGGCGAAGGCGTCATGAACGAGGGCGAATTCGCAGCGCGCCTCGGCCTCATCGGCATTCCGTCCGCCGCCGAGACCATCATGCTCGAGCGCGACATGCGGCTCGTGGCGCTTACGGGCAGCCGCTACCACGCGGCGTCCGTGACCTGCCGCGAGACGCTCGACGTGTTGCGGCGCGCCCGGGACCAGAATCTGCCGGTCACTGCCTCCGCCTCGATAAATCACCTGACGCTCAACGAGCTCGACATCGGCCCCTACCGCACCTTCTTCAAGGTCAGCCCGCCTTTGCGCGCCAACGATGACCGCGCCGCGCTCGCCGAGGCGCTGGCGTCCGGCCTGATCGACGTCGTGATGTCCGATCACAACCCACAGGACGTGGAAACCAAGCGCCTGCCGTTTGCGGAAGCCGCCGCCGGCGCCATCGGCCTTGAGACCATGCTCGCCGCCGGCCTGCGCCTTGTCCACGACGGCAGCGTGCCGCTATTGCGCCTGCTCCACGCCATGTCCACGCGACCGGCTGAATTGCTGACGCTGCCGGGCGGTACGCTGCGTGCCGGGGCGCCCGCCGACATCATCGTGATCGATCAGGACGCGCCATGGGTGCTGGATCCGGATTCGCTGAAATCGAAATGCAAGAACACGCCATTCGACGAGGCAAGGCTCACCGGACGGGTGGTACGGACCATCGTTGCCGGACGAACGGCTTACGAATACGCTTGATCGGGTCGTGTCCGTAACGAGGGGTCAGGCATGGTTCTGGATTGGCCGGCATCGCTTCTCCATGACGCGCTCGCATTTGCGATCGGCTACGTGCTCGGCTCCGTGCCGTTCGGGCTCTTGCTGACGCGCCTAACCGGCGGGCCCGACATCCGTTCGATCGGCTCCGGCAATATCGGCGCGACCAACGTGCTGCGCACCGGGCGCAAGGGGCTGGCCGGCACGACACTGCTGCTCGATCTGCTCAAGGGCACGGCGGCCGTCCTGCTCGCGCGCCATTTCCTCGGCGAAGGTCCTGCGCTCGCTGCCGGGCTCGGGGCGTTTATCGGCCACCTGTTCCCGGTATGGCTGCGCTTTCGCGGCGGCAAGGGCGTCGCGACCTTCATCGGCATCCTGCTGGCCTTCGCCTGGCCGCTCGTCGCCGCCTACGGAGTGATCTGGCTGATCGTTGCGGCACTGACCCGCTATTCGTCGCTCGCCGGTCTGCTCGCATGTAGCGCAACGCCGGCCCTGCTCTGGGCCTATGGCCGTCCCGACATCGCCGTGCTGTTCGTCGTACTCGCAGCCCTCGTGATCTATACCCACCGCGCCAATATCGCGCGCCTGATCGCCGGTGAGGAGCACCGGATCGGTGCATAATCGGCGGCGCGCATCTCGCTCCGGCCCGCAGCAACGGGCGCCCTCCCTGCAGCCTTCGGTTGTCGGACGCGAACCGGTGCGCCATGGTGGCGTGCAACGGCTCATGGACAAGCCGGATCGCCGCGCTGGGAGGCGATGTGCCGAACGAAACAGACAAGGTGCGGCTGACCGATGAGCAGCGGCTCGACTGGCTCCGGCTGATCCGCAGCGTGAATGTCGGACCGCGGACCTTTCGGACCCTAATCAATCATTTCGGCGGGGCGCGGCGCGCCCTTGCCGCCTTGCCCGATCTCGCGCGCCGCGGCGGCGCCGACAGGCCGGGGCGTATCTGCAGCGTCGCGGAGGCCGAAACGGAGATCGCCGCCGCGCGCCGTCTCGGTGTTACGTTCGTGGCATTGGGCGAGCAGGACTATCCGGTTCGCCTGCGCATGATCGACGACGCCCCGCCCCTGATCGCGGTGCGTGGACGGATCGAGACACTGCATCATGCGATGATCGCGATCGTCGGATCGCGCAACGCGTCCGCGGCCGGCGCCAAATTCGCCGCCGAACTCGCGCGCGATCTCGGTCGGGAGGGGTTCGTCACGGTATCCGGGCTCGCGCGCGGCATCGACGCCGCCGCACACCGCGCCAGCCTTGCGACCGGAACGGTCGCGGTGCTCGCCGGCGGCCACGATCACATCTATCCGCCGGAGCATGCCGAGCTTGCCGGACAGATTCTCGAACATGGCGTGCTGCTCACCGAAATGCCGCTGTCGTGGGAACCGCGCGGACGCGATTTTCCGCGCCGCAACCGTCTGATTTCGGGACTGTCGCTCGGCGTCGTGATCGTGGAAGCGGCGCGTCGCTCGGGCTCGCTCATCACCGCGCGCATGGCGCTGGAACAGGGCCGCGAAGTATTTGCCGTGCCGGGCTCTCCGCTCGATCCGCGCGCGGAGGGAACGAACGGCTTGCTCAAACAGGGCGCCACGCTCGTCACCGAGGCCGCCGACGTCATCGCAGTATTGCGCCCGATTGTGGGACAGGCCGCGCCCGATCAGCCGGCGGAAGAACCGTCGTTCGAGCCGGCCGTGCCGGATGAGCCGGCGGCCGACGAACGCAGGTGCGTTGTCGCGCTGCTCGGACCGACACCGGTGGAGATCGACGACCTCGTGCGGCTGTCGGGGGCCTCGCCCGCGGTCGTTCGCACCGTCCTGCTCGAACTGGAAATCGCCGGCCGGCTTGCGCGCCAGCCGGATGGACGCATCGGTCTGCTCTGAGCGCGACCGGCAGCGATTGCGGCGGTGATCGTCTAGCTGCGCCGGCCGCCGGAGGCGCGGATGTTATCGGCTTCCAGGCGGGCGATATCGAGCAGGTAGGCAAGCGTATCGAAGCCGCTGCGGCGGGCCAGCAACGCAAGGTCGCCGCTCAGTTCGGCGATGTAGGCCGCGGTTTCGACGGCCCCGGCGCGAAAGTTGGGCTGATGGGGCGCCGCCGGGCCGGCACGCTTATGTCCCATTTCCACTATCCGTTCCGACTGCGTCCGCACCAAGAAATGCGTCCAGATTAGGACTGAAATCTTTATATCCATAAAATTGTGATGTAACAATAAACAATCAATGATTGTATCAGGCCTCCTCTTCGGAGCCCGTCGGAAGGCCCCAGATTTGACACCGGGGGTCGATTTACCCATGTTCCGGCCCCACATGGAGACTGGATTCGTCGCGTTTGCACCGCCGAACCATCCTCAAGTTATTGGTATTTCATGAATATCGTCGTCGTAGAATCGCCGGCCAAGGCCAAGACCATCAATAAGTATCTCGGCCCCGACTACGAAGTCTTGGCGTCGTTCGGGCATGTGCGCGACCTGCCCGCCAAGGACGGCTCGGTCGATCCGGAAGCCGATTTCCGGATGATCTGGGAGGTCGATGCCAAGGCCCAGAAGCGCCTCAACGACATCGCCCGCGCCGTGAAAGGCGCCCGCAAGCTAATCCTGGCCACCGACCCCGACCGCGAGGGCGAGGCGATTTCCTGGCACGTGCTGGAAGTGCTGAAGGACAAGGGCGTGCTCAAGGACCAGGAGGTCGAGCGCGTCGTCTTCAACGCCATCACCAAGCAGGCGGTCAGCGAGGCGATGAAGCATCCGCGCGAGATCGACCGCGCGCTGGTCGACGCTTATCTCGCGCGCCGCGCGCTCGATTATCTCGTCGGATTCACGCTCTCACCGGTGCTCTGGCGCAAGCTGCCGGGTGCCCGCTCGGCCGGCCGCGTGCAGTCGGTGGCGCTGCGCCTCGTCTGCGACCGCGAGCTGGAGATCGAAAAGTTCGTCGCCCGCGAATACTGGTCGCTGGTGGCGATGCTGGCAACGCCGCGCGGGGATACGTTCGAGGCGCGCCTCGTCGGCGCCGATGGCAAGAAAATCCAGCGCCTCGACATCGGTTCCGGCAAGGAAGCCGAGGATTTCAAGCGCGCGCTTGAGACCGCGGCGTTCCGCGTTTCCTCGGTCGAGGCCAAGCCTACCCGCCGCAACCCGCCCCCGCCTTTCACCACCTCGACGCTCCAGCAGGAGGCAAGCCGCAAGCTCGGCTTCGCGCCCGCGCATACGATGCGGCTCGCCCAGCGCCTCTACGAAGGCGTCGAGATCAACGGCGAGACGACCGGCCTCATCACCTATATGCGCACCGACGGCGTCGACATGGCCGAGGAAGCGATCGGCGACATCCGCAAGATGATCGGCGCGGAATATGGCGCGAACTATGTCCCCGACGCGCCGCGCAAATACCAGAACAAGTCGAAGAACGCGCAGGAAGCGCACGAGGCCGTGCGCCCGACCGACGCGGGCCGTCTTCCGAAAGACGTCGCCAAGGTGGTCGAGCCCGATCAGGCCAGGCTCTACGAACTGATCTGGAACCGCGCGGTCGCAAGCCAGATGCAGTCGGCCGAGCTCGAGCGCACGACCGTCGACATCGCGGCGACCGTCAACGGCCGCAATCTCGACCTGCGTGCGACCGGACAGGTGATCAAGTTTGACGGGTTCCTTACACTTTACCAGGAAGGCCACGACGAGGGCGAGGACGACGAGGAATCCCGCCGCCTGCCCACGATGTCCCAGGGCGAAGCGCTGTCGAAACAGTCGATCAGCGCCACCCAGCATTTCACCGAGCCGCCGCCGCGCTTCTCGGAAGCAGCCCTCGTCAAGCGCATGGAAGAACTCGGGATCGGACGTCCCTCGACCTATGCCTCGATCCTCGCCGTGCTCAAGGATCGCGGCTATGTGCGTCTCGACAAGAAGCGGCTCATACCGGAAGACAAGGGACGCATCGTGGTGGCGTTCCTGGAGAGCTTCTTCCAGAAATACGTCGAGTATGATTTCACGGCCTCGCTGGAAGAGCAGCTCGACAGGGTCTCCAACAACGAATTGTTCTGGCAGGACCTGCTGCGCGACTTCTGGGACGGGTTCACGGCCGCGGTCGGCGAAATCAAGGATCTGCGCATCACGCAGGTGCTCGATGCGCTCAACGACCTGCTGGCACCGCACATTTTCCCGCCGCGCGCCGACGGCACCCCGGCACGACAGTGTCCGAGCTGTGCCGAAGGCCAGCTCTCGCTGAAGGTCGGCCGTTTCGGCGCCTTCATCGGCTGTTCGCGCTATCCGGAATGCCGCTTCACCCGTCAGCTTTCGGCAGGCGAGAACGGCGCCGGATCAGGCGGCACGCGCGTGCTCGGCAAGGATCCGCAGACCGGCCTCGAAGTGTCGGTGCGCTCGGGCCGTTTCGGTCCCTATCTGCAGCTCGGCGAGGGCGGCAACGGCGAGAAGCCCAAACGCGCCAGCCTGCCCAAAGGCGTCGGGCCCGACGAGATTGAGCTTGAGCGGGCGCTGGGTCTGCTGTCGCTGCCGCGCACGGTCGGCAGCCACCCGGAAGACGGCGAGCCGATCCTGGCCGGGGTCGGCCGCTTCGGGCCCTATGTGCAGCACGGAAAAACCTACGCCAATCTTGAAGAGGGCGACGACGTCCTCAATATAGGATTGAACCGCGCGGTCACGCTGATCGCGGAGAAGAAACTCAAACCGTCGAAGGGCCGCCGCTTCGGACCGGCGCCCGGCCGCCCGCTCGGCGAGCATCCCGACAAGGGCGGCGAGGTCGTCGCCAAGAACGGCCGCTACGGCCCCTATGTCAGCCACGATGGCGTCAATGCCACGCTGCCATCCGACAAGACGCTGGAGTCGATCACGCTCGAGGAAGCCGTGGCCCTGATCGATGCCCGCGCGGCAAGCGGTGGCGGCGGCAAGCGCAGGAAAGCCGCCAAACCGGCCAAGGAGCCGAAAGCAAAGACGCCGAAGGCCGCCAAAGAATCGAAGGAACCGAAAACCGAAAAGCCGCGCAAGGCCCCGACCAAAAAGGCCGCGGGCAAGAAGAACGACGTCACCGGCAATGGACTGGCTGCCGCCACCAAGCCGCGCACGAAGAAAAAGGCAACGGAGCCTGCTGCGAACTGAGCGCTAGCTGCCGGGCTGAACCGGCTGAAGGTCGAATTGGTCAAGACAAAGAAAAAACTGTCCCCTGCCCTGCCGTCCCGGCAGGACGTGCTTGCATTCATCAACGCCCAGTCGGGAAAGGTCGGTACGCGCGAGATCGCCCGCGCTTTCGGCCTGAAGAACACCGCGCGTGCCGAACTCAAGCGCGTGCTGCGCGACCTCGCCGACGAAGGCAAGATCGAGCGCCGGCGCAACAAGCTGCACAGACCCGGCATCCTGCCCATAATGACGCTTGCCGACATCGTCTCGCGCGACCGCGACGGCGAACTGATCGCGGTGCCGGCGGAATGGGACGAGGAAGAGCACGGCGCAGCGCCCAAAATCCGCATCGCCTCCCCCCGCCGCCTGCGACCGGGCGAGGCCGCTGGCATCGGCGACCGCGTGCTGGTGCGCACCGAACCGTCCGGCGAGGCCGACGATGACGCCGCCTATCGCGGCCGCGTCGTCAAAATCCTCGACCGCGCCAAACACCGTACGCTCGGTATCTTCCGCAGCTTGCCGGGCGGCGGCGGCCGCCTCGTCCCCGTCGACAAGAAGGCGCTCGGCCGCGAACTCGCGATTCCGCCGGGCGCCACGCTCGATGCCGCCGACGGCGAACTCGTTTCCGCCGATGTCGCCAAACAGGGCCGCTACGGCCTCACCGTCGCGCGCGTGAAGGAACGCCTGGGTTCGCTCAAGAACGAACGCGCGGTCAGCCTGATCGCGATCCATGCACACGGCATTCCCCATGTGTTCGGCCGCGAGGCGCTGGCCGAAGCGCAGGCCGCCCGTCCCGCCGACCTTGCCGGCCGCGAGGACTGGCGCTCGCTGCCGCTCGTCACGATCGATCCGGTGGATGCGAAAGACCACGACGACGCGGTTCATGCCGAGCCGGACCGCAATTCCGCCAACCGCGGCGGCCATATCGTCACCGTCGCCATCGCCGACGTCTCCCATTACGTCATGCCCGGCTCCGCGCTCGACCGCGAAGCGCTGGAACGCGGCAATTCTGTCTATTTTCCCGACCGCGTCGTGCCGATGCTGCCCGAACGCATCTCCAACGACTTGTGCTCGCTTAAAGTTCAGGAAGATCGCGCCGCGCTCGCGGTGCGCATGGTCATCGGTGCCGATGGCCGCAAGCGCGACCACTCCTTCCATCGCGTGCTGATGCGTTCGGCGGCCAAGCTGCATTATGCGCAGGTCCAGGACGCGATTGACGGGCGGACCGACGAGACGACCGCACCGCTGCTTCGGCCCGTCCTCTCGCCCCTCTATGAGGCCTACCGTGCGGTCAAACGTGTGCGCGACGCGCGCGGTCCGCTCGACCTCGACCTGCCCGAACGCAAGATCCTTCTGCGTCCCGACGGCACGCTCGACCGCGTGGTGACGCCGCAGCGGCTCGACGCCCACCGCCTGATCGAGGAATTCATGATCCTCGCCAATGTGGCGGCCGCCGAGACGCTGGAGCGCGCCAACGTCCCGCTTATCTACCGCGTCCATGACGAGCCCGCGCGCGAACGGGTCGAGGCGCTGCGCGAATTCCTGCAGACGCTCGATATCTCCTTCCCCAAGGGCGGCGTTCTGCGGCCGGAGCACTTCAACACCATCCTCGCGCGCGTGAAGGGCCGCGATGCCGAAAACCTCGTGAACGAGGTGGTGCTGCGCGCGCAGGCGCAGGCCGAATATGCGAGCGAGAATTACGGCCATTTCGGGCTGGCGCTGCGCCGTTACGCGCACTTCACCTCGCCGATCCGCCGCTATGCCGACCTCGTCGTGCATCGCGCGCTGGTGCGTGCGCTCAAGCTCGGACATGGCGGGCTGCCGGCCGGCATGGATATCGCAACACTCGGCGAAATCGCCGCCCGCATCTCCGCCGCCGAGCGGCGCGCCATGGCGGCCGAGCGCGAGACCGTCGATCGACTGATCGCGCATTACATGGCGGACCAGATCGGAGCCACATTCGAGGGTCGCATCGGCGGCGTGACGCGCGCCGGCCTGTTCGTGAAACTTGACGAGACCGGCGCCGACGGCTTCATCCCGGCCCGGAACATCGGCGACGACTATTTCCAGTATCACGAAGCCGAGCACGCGATGATCGGCCGTTCGACCGGCGAGACCTACCGGCTGGGCGACCGCGTGACGGTGCGTCTTGTCGAGGCGGTTCCGGTCGCGGGCGCATTGCGCTTCGAGCTGATATCGACCGGGCGCAAGGAAGCGCCGCGGATGGCAGGTCGCGCCCGCCGGCTGCCCGGGCGCGGCAAACGCGGCGCGCGGGACGAACGCATGTTGCCGCGCAAGCGGCATGGATAGGCAGAAGTGACATGACGACGGTCCGACCGGAGACATCCAGCCCGCCCGAACGCGATACCGTGCGCGCGCTCAGGCGTGGCTTTTGCTGTCGTTGCCCGAATTGCGGGCGTGGCGGGTTGTTCCGCGCCTTTCTGAAGGTGCGCGACTATTGCGAGGTGTGCGGAGAAGAGTTGCATCATCAGCGCGCCGACGACGCACCCGCTTACTTCGTAATCGTCATCGTCGGCCATATTGTGGTGCCGATGACCATGGCCGTCGAACTCGCCTTCACCCCGCCCTATTGGGTCCACGCCGCGCTCTGGATACCGCTGACCATCGCGCTGTCGATCGGATTTCTGCAGCCGATCAAAGGCGCTATTGTCGGCTGGCAATGGGCCCACCACATGCACGGCTTCGATCCGCACGCCGAGAAGGACGATACTCATCTCGTTGCGCCGCAGCCTGCGAATACCCGCCCCAACCCGTGACCAGCTTTCCATCATGTCCGAATTCACGATCCGTCTGACCAAGGCCGAACGCGACCAGTTCTTTCCCAATCGCCGCCCCAAGGACGCCGCGACCCTGATCCTGGTCGATCGCAGCGGCCCCGAGCCGAAAGTTCTGCTCGGCAAGCGGCATGCCCGGCACGCCTTCCTTCCCGGCAAGTTTGTCTTTCCGGGCGGACGCGCGGAGCCGAACGATCGCGCGATGCCGGTCGCGGCCGCGCTCGATAAGGATGTCGAGGCCAAGCTGATGAGCCATGTTGTGCGCCCGAGCGCGGTCAAGGCGCGCGCGTTGGCGCTTGCCGCCATTCGCGAGACGTTCGAGGAGACCGGGCTCCTGCTCGGGGCGCGGCGGCCGGACGAACGCGCCGTGCCCGAAGGACCATGGGCCGACTTCGCCCGTGCAGGTTTCTATCCCGACCTGTCCTGCCTGCATTTCATCGCGCGCGCCATCACCCCACCGCGGCGCCCAAGGCGTTTCGACACCCGCTTCTTTTCGGTGGACGCCTCCGCAATCGCCCATCGCGTCGAAAATATCGTCCACGCCGAAGCCGAACTGGTCGAACTGACCTGGATCCCGATCGCGCAGGCGCGCAGGCTCGACATGCCGACGATCACCGGCGTCGTCCTGGAGGAGCTGGAAGCGCGGGTTGCGGCCGGCTTCGGCCACGACCTGCCGGTTCCCTTCTACCGGATGCCTCGTCGGGAATTCGTTCGCGACCTGCTCTAGGGGTGCCGACGTTTTCTTGACATTCGCGGTTCGGACGCTAGGTTCCGCCGCAACTCACAACATTCCCTTCCGAGGTCCCCATGGCCAAGGCCGTTACGATCAAAGTGAAGCTCGTCTCGAGCGCCGACACCGGCTTCTATTACGTGACGAAGAAGAATTCGCGCACAATGACCGAGAAGCTGAGCAAGAAGAAATACGATCCGATCGCCAAGAAACACGTCGAGTTTCGCGAAGGCAAAATCAAGTAACCGGGAGCCTCGTCCGCGGCTGCTTTCCGGTGGGCGCCCCCAGGTGGGCGCCCATTGCATTTTGTGCGGCCTGCTGTGCGATGAGCGCATGGCCATAAACAACATCATATTTTCGTGAAATAGGTGGCCGGCCGGAAGCGGCATCATGAGGAGGCCACTCGTACCGCTTCCGGACCGGCCGAACCCCACGGACCCAGGAGATGCGGCGGACCTGAGCATTCCGCAGGGTTGTCCAACTAAGAAATAAAACGAAATGGGCCGCCTTATTCCGCGCCCGATCGCCAAATCGCAGCGCCTGCGTGTTACGGCAATCAGGCTAGCGGATACCGTCAGGAAATCAATCTGCAAGTCTTTGATTCAAAGGCCGAGTTTTTCTCAACCTAAACGATTGACCTTATTATACTTGGTAAACCCGCTACCACAGATAGCGCGGTCCCATAGCAGCTACCGCCGCTTAGTTTGCGGCTTTTCAGCAACCTTCGACCGCGCGATCTTGCCGAGCTTCTTTTCAAAGCGCGCCTTGTCTTCATCGCAGCCGAGACGGCGCGCTACGGAGAGAAAGTCATCGGCCATCTCCGCTTTGGGATTCTTGCGAACTGCCTTCGTTTTTGGCTTCGTTTGTTTCGGTTTGCTTGGCATCTACTTTTTTCCGTGCCGCTCTTTTTCTGCTTTGCTTCGCGAAGTCGAATAACGGGCCGTGGCTATCACTAGTCTTGGGCTTTGGCGTCTGTGCTGACTTCTGCTTTCGTTTCGGCCTACCCGACGCCGCCTTCTGTTTTTCGATTTGCAGCGCCTTTTGATCTTGATTCGAAACGCTCTTCAATCTCCCGTTCTCTGGCCAATTGGACGGGATGTGCCAGAACGTCCCAGGTTTCGTTTTCTTGCTCTTAATCTTGGCCGCGATCACTGGCCACCAATGAAGCAGCAACGCACACTTACGGAAAAACTTCCAACCCGACCATTGGTTTTCGAAGAAGAGAACGATCAGCCCAAGCTCAACAAGCGCTAGCCGTTCTTGCGGCACCTTCTTCATATCTCTGTTGTCAGAGATAACTACCTTGCCTCCATCAGCCGCGAAACGTCGCAGCCACGGCACGTCATTTTTCGGTATGTGATCAGCGTCGCCGGGTAACGGCGTATAGTCCCTCGCACTCTTGATCTCAAATTTTCCGCCAACAAGATTCTGCAATTGACGTTCGTTGGCGAAGGTCTGAAAGACCCTCACCATTGCGATGGGAATGTTCTCGTCAAACGCAATCTTCACGCAGCCTTACGCTCACGCCGCCTTACGCAAATGCTCCTCGAATTTCACGGCCTCACGAACGTGTTGCTCTGGCAGTTCGTAGATATCGGCCACAAAGCGCGTGCTTCCTTCCACTTTGTAAGCTTTCGCCACAGTCGTGGTGGGGATATTGCTGCGCTTCAAAACCGGCTGCCCGAAAGAAATTTTCGGGTGAACAATCACATTCGGAGCAATGTCTGGTCGTGGAGTCCACGCAACAGCTTCGCCCTCTGGATCAAAGACAACATTTTCTTTTAGAGACTTCATCACGACCGTTGGCATCTCGTAATTTCGAGATTTCAAATCGTAAATTAGATTGAGCCCTTTTCTCCGCGCGATTTCCGCAACGATCTTTTTCCCGTCTGTTTTGAAAACGATGTGCGTAGCGAACGGATGCGGATGATTCAGCGTCTGCTTTGCTTCTTGCAAAATGGCGCGAATATCGCGCAAGCCAACGCCGGCCTCCGCGAAGCGCGCAATAAATCGCAGCTCCATCAAGTTCGCAAAGCTGACTGCCGTCCTGCCGCCAACGCGCGGCAATTGATTGTCGATGACGGGGGATTGTTTGCCTGTGTGACCTTCTACCCAAACGCGCACGGATGCCTGTGGCGCGCCCACAAGCTCCGCAGCCTCTGGGATTGTGTAGATACCAGTTTCAAGCCAATCAGGCCGCGGCATGCGCTTGCTCACCCGCGGCCTCCCGACGAGTCCCGATAGGTAAGCCGCTTGCCAACAATACCCCGCAGGGCCTGAGTCGTCCGTGCGGCATCTTCGACGCCATGCGCAGACCGATGATTGTAGCGGAAGTCAAATTCCGCAAGATATCTGTGCAAATGCCGCTCGCTGCAATGTTGGTAGATGCCCTTCATGCCGCGCTTGAAGACGCTGAAATAACCTTCGACTGTGTTGGTATGGGCGTCGCCGCGCGTCCACTCTTCGCGCTTGTGGTTCACCACGTTGTGCTCTTTGAAGCCCTTGCCGATCTTCATGTAGTGGCCAGCTTCATCGGTCATGAGACGGGCCTCTTTGGAGATGTTGCGCCGGATGATCGGCGCAACGGTGCTGGGCCGCAAGTCTTCGATCACGACGCTGCGGACTTGCCCGCGCGTGCGGTCGAGCAAAGACAAAACCTTCATCTTGTGATGGAAGGCGCGACGCTTGTGTGCGCCCTTCTTATTGCCGATGAAAGTTTCATCGACTTCAACCGGGCCGCCCTTGTAGCCGAACGGAATTTTGAGATCGCCTTCGCGCATCGCTTCGCGCAGACGATGAGAAACAAACCAACCCGTCTTCACCGTCACGCCGAGCGTGCGGGAAAGCTGATGACTGCTAACGCCCTTCTTGCTGGAGCACATCAGATAGGCTGCCTGAAACCACTGGTGCAGTTTCAAATGGCTGGCCTCGAAGACCGTTCCCTTGCGGACGGTGAACTGACCACGACAATGGTAGCACTTGTGCAGGCCGAGCCGGACGCGGCCAGCCTTGTCCTTAACGCCCTCTAGGCGATTAATCCGGTCGGTAGCGCCACAATGCGGGCAAACGGGCCCCTTGGGCCACAGAATGGCCTCCAAGGCAGCAAAAGCCGCCGTTTCATCGTGAAAATACGCTTCCGTTAAGACGCTGGCCATGGCCGGTTCCCCTTATGGAATTCAATCTAGGGATAGCGGCTGGGTTTGTCAAGTATAACATCCTGAAACGATTGAGGTTATTGGACAGGGTAAACCCTGTACCGCATCGCAGGACCCCGGACGCACCACCGGCGGCGCTTCGCCGCGTGGATGCGGAAAAGGCGTTACGCGAAGAATATGCCGAATACCGCGCCGTCAGGCGGCGTCGGCGACGACGCGATTGCGCCCGTCGCGCTTGGCCCGGTAAAGCGCCTGGTCGGCGCGCTTGAGGATGTTGGCCGCAGTATCGTCGGCGCCCTCAAGACCGGCCAGCCCGATCGAAATCGTGACGTCGATCTGACGCTGGCCGCGGTCGATCGGGAACGGCTCGGTGGCGATGCGCCGGCGCAGCCGCTCGGCGACCGTCCCCGCCACCGCCATGTCGGTTTCCGGCATGACGATGACAAACTCCTCCCCACCGTAACGGCAGGCCAGATCGATGCCGCGGATCGACTTGCGCACACGGATCGCGAACTCGCGCAGCACGTCGTCGCCCGCATCGTGCCCGTGGGTGTCGTTGATCGCCTTGAAGAAGTCGATGTCGAGCACCAGCACCGACAGCGGCTTGCCGCGCGCGGCGGCCTGATCGACAAGCGCGGCCAGATGCGTTTCCATGTAGCGGCGATTGTGCAGTCCGGTCAGCGCATCGGTGATCGCCGCCTCGATCGACAATTGCACGTTGTCGCGCAGGCGCTCGGTATAGCGCTTCTTGCGGATCTGCGTGCGCACGCGCGCCTGCAACTCGTTCTTGTCGACCGGCCGCACCAGGTAGTCGTTGATGCCGATTTCGAGGCCACGGGTCAGGCGCGCCTGGTCGTCGCCGTCGGCGATCGCCAGGATCGGCAGATTGCGCGTACGGTCGAGCGAGCGAAGCTGGCTGCACAATCGCAGACCGTCGAAGTTCTGCAGGCCGAGCGAGACGATAAGGAGTTCGTAATTGCCTTCGGCCGCGCGAAACAGCGCGCCGTTCGGGTCGGATTCGATATCGACCGTGTTGTCGCTCGCGATCATGGCGGCGAGGCGCTCGTAGGACGCGCGGCGGTCGTCGACCAGCAGGATGCGCCCGCCCCGGCCGATCTCCGCAATCGCTTCGAGTTCGGGGTTCTGGATGCCGATCTCGCGCGAGGTCACCGCCCGCATGCGCAGTTCGTCGGTCATCATCTTCAGCCGCGTCAGCGAGCGCACGCGCGCGATCAGCGCCACGTCGGATACCGGCTTGGTCAGGAAATCGTCGGCGCCGGCATCGAGGCCGGTGACGCGGTCGGAGGACTGGTCGAGGGCGGTCACCATCACCACCGGAATGTGGTGGGTAAGCGGATTGGTTTTCAGGCGGCGACAGACCTCAAACCCATCCATGTCGGGCATCATGACATCGAGCAGGACGATGTCGCATTCGGCACGCTCGCAGATCGCGAGCGCCTCGGCACCGCTGTAAGCGGTCGTCACATCGAAATACTCGGCCGACAGCCGGGCCTCGAGCAGCTTGACGTTGGCCGGGACATCATCGACAACAAGGACGCGAGCGGTCATCTGCGGCCCGTTCAGGCATTGCCGAGAAAATGGCGGATCGTTTCGATGAACTTTCCGACCGAAATCGGCTTGGACAGATAGGCCTCGCATCCGCCCTCGCGAATGCGCTCCTCGTCGCCCTTCATCGCAAATGCGGTCACGGCCACGACCGGGATCGACTTCAGTTCGGAGTCGTCCTTGAGCCACTTCGTGACTTCGAGGCCGGAGACTTCCGGCAACTGGATATCCATCAGGATGAGGTCGGGACGATGCTGGCGCGCAAGGTCCATGGCGTCGATACCGTTGCGCGTACCGACGGTCTGGTAACCGTGGGCCTCAAGAAGATCGTGGAAGAGCTTCATGTTTAGCTCATTGTCCTCCACGATCAGGACTTTTTTGGCCATCCCCGCCCCTCCAGCGCCACCCTGCCCCGCGCCGTTCCTGTTTACGGCGTCGCTGTTCGCATCGCCACGCGGCGCGCGCTCGGGCACAATGACCGCTACAAGGTAGTTCTGATTTGTTACGGAAAGGCAAACGGAAAGCGATGGTTAAGGCCATGGCGAAGGCGCAGCACGAGGAGGCGGAATCGCTTGCGATTCAAGCTCTTAGCTTTATCGCCGGAGACCCGGAACGGCTCGGGCGCTTCCTGGCGGTAACCGGAATCGGGCCCGAACGGATCAGGGCCGCCGCGCGCGAGCCGAATTTCCTCGCCGGCGTGCTCGACCATATCGCCGGCGACGAGCGTTTGCTGGTCGCGTTCGCGGCCGAAGCGGCAACCGATCCGCATACCATCGCGCGCGCGGTGGCGGTCCTCAACGGGCGGAGCTGGGAACGCGATACGCCGTGATCGTCAGCCTGTGCAGGGATTGCCTTGCCGACACGCCACCGGAGGCGGCGCGCTGCCGCACCTGCGGCTCGCCGCGGCTCGTCCGTCACACCGGCCTGGACACGCTTGCCATCGCCCATGTCGATTGTGACGCCTTCTACGCCACCGTGGAGAAACGCGACAACCCGGAGCTCGCCGACCGGCCGCTGATCGTGGGCGGCGGCACGCGCGGCGTCGTCACCACCGCCTGCTATATCGCGCGCACCTTCGGCGTGCGTTCGGCCATGCCGATGTTCGAGGCGCGCAGGCTCTGCCCGTCCGCGGTCATCGTGCCGCCCGACATCCCGAAATACGCCGCCGTCGCGCGCGAGGTGCGCAAGCTCATGTACGCCCTCACCCCGCTGGTCGAGCCGGTCTCGATCGACGAGGCCTATCTGGATCTGTCGGGCACCGAGCGACTGCACGGCATGAGCCCTGCAAAGTCGCTGGCGCGGCTCGCCCGCGACGTCGAGCGCGCCATCGGCATCACGGTCTCGATCGGGCTTTCGTCCAACAAATTCCTCGCCAAGCTCGCCTCCGATCTCGACAAGCCGCGCGGCTTTGCGGTGCTCCTGCCTGCGGACGCCGCAGCCTTCCTTGCACCCAAGCCGCTGTCGTACTTGCCCGGCGTCGGGCGCGTGACGCAGGGGAAGCTCGCGAAAGCGGGCCTGCGCATCATCGCCGACGTACAGAAGGCCGACGAAACCGAGCTGTTGCGGCAATTGGGCAGCGAGGGCTCGCGTCTGTTCCGACTCGCGTATGGCCGCGACATGCGGCCTGTCTCGGCCGACCGTGAAACGAAAAGCATCTCGGCGGAAACGACGTTCAACAGCGACATCGCCTCCTATCGGCCGCTCGAGAAGCAATTGTGGCTGCTCAGCGAAAAGGTCTCCGGCCGGCTCAAGGCGCAGGGTCTCGCCGGCAGCGTCGTCAACCTCAAGCTCAAATCGGCGGATTTCAGGATCAGGACGCGTGCACGCTCCCTCGCCGATCCGACCCAACTGGCTGCGCGTCTGTTCGAGGCCGGCCGCGATCTGCTCGCACGCGAAGTCGACGGCATGCCCTATCGCCTGATCGGCATCGGGATCTCCTCGCTTACCGCCGCAAGCGCAGCCGATCCGGCGAACCTGCTCGATCCCGTCAGCGCCCGCAGCGCCGAAGCCGAGCGTGCGCTCGACCGCGTGCGTGAACGCTTCGGGCGCGACGCCGCGGTGAAAGGGATCGCCTTCCGGCACAAGGAGGGCGACTAGAGCCTTTCCTGCTTTGATGGAATCAAAGCAGGGGCTCCAGCTTTTTGTTTTGATGCGTTTTCTTCACGCGAACCGGTGTCCACTTCGCTCGAAAACGCTTTAGTCTGCCCTCAGCGGCAGGGCGCGCGCTTCTTGAATTCGAGCGAGGTCATGTCGGCGGAGATCACGAAATCATTGTAATCAAGCGCGAGCGCGCGCGAGACGCCATTCTCGTACAGTTCGAACGAAATCGCATAGACCGGGGTCTGTTCACCGCCGGCCTTGGCCTTGTCGAAATAGCTGATATGGACGGGCCAGCGCGTCAGCCCGGCAAGGCCGGGGTCCTTGCCGGCCGCGTCATCGGGGGGAGCGCTGCCGGGTGCGATCGCCTTTCCGATCACCGCAAGCGTATTGTAGGTCTTCTCGCCGGTTTCCGAGCCGTCGAAAATCGGCACCGAGAGGATCGTCTTTTCTGCGCGCGCGGCGGCAATGATCTGGCGCATATGTTCGGTCGGAAAGATGAGCGCAGCATCGAGCGTCACCGTCTTCCCGGACGGCTTGCTCAGCTTCACATTGAGCCCGGCGGCACGCCGCTCCGCCCGCCCGTCGACGGAATCGACCAGTCGCTGGTTCATGTAATTCTGCGAATTGAACCGGAATGTTTTCGCCTCGCCGTCCTCCCAGGTGGCGGCGCGCAGATCGGTGAAGAGATTGCCGCCTTCCCCGATGCTGAGTTCGGAAACGTGCCGGAATTGCAGTGCGTAACCCTCGCAGGCATTACCCGAGAAGTCGTACAGGATGCGTCCGCGCACCGCCTCGACCGGGCGCTTGCCGCGCGCCACCTTCAGCTTGAGATCGTAGACGGCCCGGTGCGGCGCAAGCTCGATCCGTTCGCCGCGCGCCGGATTGGGCTGTTTGGCGATCTGGGCCTGCGGCACGCCGGCCCCGAGAAGCAGGCCGAAAGCCGCAAGCGACAGCACGCGCATACATCCGGCCGGAACACGAAAACAGATCATCGCCGATTCCCTCAATTCCTGCGTTAAGATAAGCGCCGTCCCCCCGGCCCGCAACCGAGCGGCCTGCGCCCGAGAGCCGGCTTGCGTGCCGCTTATCGATCGGACAAGAGTGAACAGGGTCGCGCGGAGAGCCGCGCGCCGCCACAGAGGTTGCACGGAGGTACACACATGGGGGCGCACGAACAACGACTTGCCGATCTGGGCCTCGTCATTCCGCCGGCGGCAGCACCGGTTGCGAACTATGTCGGCGCCGTGCGCACCGGCAATCTGCTGGTCGTCTCCGGGCAAGTATGTTTCGCGCCGGACGGCACGCTGGTCGCCCGGGGGAAGCTCGGCGCCGGAGTATCGCTCGAACAGGGTCAGGCCGCCGCACGCGCCTGCGCCGTCAATCTGCTGGCGCAGATCAAGACCGCGCTCGGCAGTCTTGACCGGGTCCGGCACGTCGTCCGCCTCGGCGGTTTCATCAATGCCGATCCGGCTTTTCTCGATACGCCGAAAGTCATGAACGGCGCCTCCGACCTCATGGTCGCGGTGTTCGGCGAGCACGGCCGCCATGCGCGTACCACGATCGGCGTCGCCGTCTTGCCGATGGACGCGGCGGTCGAGGTCGAGGGTCTGTTCGAGGTCGCATAAGGCTCGCAGAGTTTCCGGAGCACCGTCCAATTCGTTCGAAAATCTTGTCGCCCGAAACACTACAGGAAGGACATCGATGGCCGGCCTGTCCTGGCTGACCGCAAGACCGATCGCCCATCGCGGGCTGCACGACGCTGCAGCCGGCGTGATCGAGAACACGTCGTCGGCGTTCCGCGCCGCGATCGCGGGCGATTACGGGATCGAGTGCGACGTGCAGATCAGCGCCGACGGCGAGGCAATCGTCCATCACGACGATGCGCTTGGTCGTCTCACGCAGGGAAACGAGCCGCTGCGCACCCTTTCGGCTGCAGTGCTCAAGGCCGTGCCGTTCCGCGCCACCGTCGACCGCATGCTGACGCTTGCGGAATTGTGTGAGCTGGTTGCCGCCCGTGTCACGCTAATCATCGAGATGAAAAGCCGCTTCGACGGCGACATGCGCCTGCCCGCGCGCGTGGCGCAAACGCTGGAGCGCTATGCCGGGCCGGTCGCCGTGATGTCGTTCGATCCGGAGCAGATCGTCGCCCTGCGCGCAGTGGCACCCGGCCTGCCGCGCGGCATCGTCGCCGAACGCCGCTACGATCATCCCGAATGGGCGGCGCTGCCGCCCGGCCGCAAGCGAAGCATGGCGTTCCTGCTGCATGGCTTGCGCACGCGACCGCATTTCCTGGCCTACCGGGTCGCCGACCTGCCTTCGATCGCTCCGCTGCTCGCGCGGCACGTCTTCGGAGTGCCGCTGCTGACCTGGACGGTGCGCACCGAGGCCGACCGCAAACGCGCCGGCCGCTGGGCGAGCCAGATGATTTTCGAGGGATTTCGGCCATAAAACGCGGCTAGATTATCGGCGTGTCCGACCGCGCCCCACCGAAACGCCCCGAAGAGCTCCAAACCGCCGCAAGTCCCGCGACCGGCGGCATCCGTTTGCGCGTGCTTTCCGCACTCAGCGCCATTCCCGCGGCGGCCTGGGATGCCTGCGCCAATCCGGCCAGCGCTCCAGTCACCTCCGCGCTGCACCTGAAAACAGATTATGCTGATCCATCAGCTATTAAAAACGCCGCCTCTAATGTAAAATATAATCATACTTATAAAATACATGAGGATAACCTTGAGCTACGAGGATATCCTTTTAATCCATTTATAACTCATGATTTTTTATCTGCGCTTGAAGTCTCTCGTTCTGTTGGCCCGCGGACCGGCTGGCTCCCCCAGCATCTCGTCGCGGAGGATGCCGGCGGCCAACTCGTCGGGGTCGTCCCCTGCTATCTGAAGTCCCACTCCAGGGGCGAATACGTTTTCGACCAGGGCTGGGCCGAGGCCTATATGCGGGCCGGCGGCGCCTATTACCCCAAGCTCCAGGTCTCGGTGCCCTTCACGCCGGCGACCGGCCCCCGTCTGCTCGCACGGCCCGGCAAAGACGCTGCCGCGATCCTGCATACGCTCGCCGATGGCCTCATTGCCCTGTGCCGGCAACGCGAAGCATCGTCCGTCCACGCCACCTTTCTGCCGAAGGGGCAGTGGGACCTCCTCGCCGCGCACGGCTTCATGCGCCGGACCGACCAGCAATTCCATTGGATCAACGAGGGCTATTCCTCCTTCGACAATTTCACCGCCGCCCTCGCCTCGCGCAAGCGCAAGACGCTCAAGCGCGAACGCCGCGACGCGCTCGCCGGCGGCATCACCGTGCACTGGCTGACCGGCAGCGACCTGACCGAAGACGTCTGGGACGCCTTCTTCGCCTTCTACATGGAGACCGGATCGCGCAAATGGGGCAATCCCTATCTGACGCGCAGCTTCTTCTCGCTGATCGGGCAGAGCATGGCGGAGCGCATCCTGCTCGTCATGGCGAAGCGCAATGGACGCTGGATCGCCGGCGCGATCAATTTCATCGGCGGCGACACGCTCTTCGGCCGCAACTGGGGAGCGCTCGAGCACCATCCCTTTCTGCATTTCGAGCTCTGCTACTACCAGGCGATCGATTACGCGATCGCGCACGGGCTCGCGCGCGTGGAGGCCGGCGCACAGGGCGAGCACAAGATCGCCCGCGGCTATCGCCCGACCATGACTTATTCGGCGCATTACATCGCCGATCCCGGCCTGCGGCGGGCGGTGGCCGATTATCTGACACGCGAGCGGGACTATATCGCGGCCGCGACCGAAGAGCTTGCCGCTGCCGCTCCTTTCCGTAAATATGACACGGAGGAGTGAACAGCATGCCGGCCTACGATCCAAACAACATCTTTGCGAAAATCCTGCGCGGCGAATTGCCGTGCCACAAGGTCTATGAGGACGACCGTGCGTTCGCGTTCCTCGACATCATGCCGCGTGCGCCGGGACACACGCTGGTGATCCCGAAAAGCCCGGCCCGCAACCTGCTCGACGTGGCAGCGGACGATCTCGCCCATGTCGCAATGATCGTGCAGAAGGTCGCCAGAGCCGCCCACACCGCCTTCGAGGCGGACGGCGTGACGCTTCAGCAATTCAACGAGAGCGCGGGCGGCCAGGTGGTGTTCCACCTGCACTTCCATATCATCCCGCGCAAGGAAGGTGTGGCGATGAAGCCGCCGGCGAGCGAGAAGGAAAAGCCGGAAGTCCTCGCCGAACATGCGCGCAAACTCGCCGCCGCCCTCGCCGCCGGCTAGGACGCGTCAAAGCGACAGCAGATAGGCCCCCCCGATCAGCACGATCTCGCCGGTCAGCACGCCGACAAAAACCGAGCGCCGGGTGGCATAGAAGCCGGCGACGCCGCAGCCGACCGCGACGAGCCGCAGCGCAAGCGGCACGCCGGCAAGCGCGCCCGGCGCAAAGATCGTGAGCTTGGCAATGACCGCGGCGAGCACGGCGGTCGCGACCGCCCTCACCCACACCAGCCATTCCGACCCCTCGTCAAGGCCGCGCGCGGCGAAGAAGCCGAGCGCACGCCAGATTTCGTTCGGCAAGTATCCGACCAGGACGAGCAGGAGATAAGGCCACAACTCGCCCGCAAGCGCGTTCATCGCAGCGCCTCGCGGATCCGGTGCCCGACATAGGCGAGCGTGCCGCCCGCGATCCCGGCCCAGAGGATGTCGAGATCGACCGCCGCATAGGCGAGTGCGGGCCCGATGACGAGGCCCAGCACCAGCGCCAGCCGGTCGACCAGCAACACGCTGTTGCGGGTGATCGAGACCAGGAACGACATCGGCGTCAGGAACAGAAGTCCTGCGGTCAGAAGGTTCGGCAATCTGGCCGCGAGGTAGTAGCCGATGACGGTCGCGAGCAGCGCCGACATCATGTAACCGGAGGCGATCCCGTTGACGAACGCGACGCGCCGCTCGACCGCGATGCCGGGGATCAGCCGCATCGACTCCACCCACATGCTGACGGCGGTGAAATGCGCGGGCAGCACAAGGTCGCGCGCACGCGTCTGCGGCGCCTTCAGGCGCGGTAACAGCGACACTACCATCGGCAACAGCCGCACGCCGCTGAGGCCGACCGCGACCGCAACCTCGATCAGCGAGGAGCCCGCGCCGAGCGCTGAGATCAGGATGACCTGCGCCGGTCCCGCCCAGACCAGCACCGTTGAAAGCGTGGCCCAGAGAAGGCTGAAATTGAAATCGTGGGCGAGCGCCCCGATGCCGATATAGGTGCCGAACAGCACATAGGCGAAAACGGACAGCCAGGCCGCGCGTACGCCACCCAGAAAGGCCGCTCCCGAAGTTTCGAAATTCGTTGCGCCGCCCGGCATTGCGCCACCATGCGTTGCGACCGCATTCAAAGCAACGCGTGCTACAGACATGGGACGCATGATGGAGCGCATGCGGACACCCTCCTAGAGGGCTTGCGGCCGTGCGTCGGCCGGCGCTGCCGCACTCCCGGCATACCTCAGGTCTATCCACTGACATGGCAACATGTTCCTGATATGTTCTTGCGATCGCAGGCAGACGATCTTGGAAAACAAGGAGGCCATCGTGGCCGAAAACATCATCCTCTACACCAACCCGATGTCGCGCGGCCGGATCGCCCGCTGGATGCTGGAAGAGACCGGCGTGCCCTATCGCGTAGAGAGCCTCGACTTCGCCACGACCATGAAGGCGCCCGCCTATCTCGCCATCAATCCGATGGGCAAGGTGCCGGCGATCCGGCACGGCGACGCGGTAGTCACCGAATGCGCGGCGATCTGCGCCTATCTTGCCGACGCGTTTCCGGCTGCGGGCCTGACGCCCGAAGGCGCCGCGCGCGCCGCCTATTTCCGCTGGATGTTCTTTGCCGCGGGTCCGCTGGAAGCCGCTATTGCCGACCGCGTGCTCGGCGTGACCGTCCCTGCCGACAAGCAGGCCATGATCGGCTACGGAACCTATGCGAAAGTCATGGACGCGCTCGAGCACGCCGTGTCGGCGACGCCGTTTGTCGCCGGCGAGCGCTTCAGCGCGGCCGACGTCTATGTTGGCTCGCATGTCGGCTGGGGCCTGCAATTCGGAACGATCGAAAAACGTCCTGCCTTTGCCGATTACTGGACGCGGGTCAGCGATCGCGAGGCGCACCGGCGCGCGAGCGCCCTCGACGACGCCGACATGGCGGCGATGAAGGCGGGTTGAGCGCCCGCGGCCTCTTCACCTTCGCTTAAAGTTCCTGTCGGACACTGACGACTGCAGGGTGCGGCCCCGCGCTCCCGGCAATTTGCGTCCGACCGCCGCCGGGCGCATGCCACCGGTTCTCGCAAACAGGTTGAGCTAGGTTAAGCCATGACCACCACGACCAAAGACCGCCGCGGCGCGCCGCGCCAGAAAAGCTTCCTGCAGGGCCGCATCTATTATAACGGGCGGCGTTCGTCTGCCGACTGCCTGATCCGCGACATCACCGAATCCGGTGCGCGCCTGCGCTTCTCGGGCTCGGTCACGGTGCCGGAAGTGTTCGAACTTTACATCCCCAACAAGCAGGAAACGCTGCGCGCCCACATCAAGTGGCATCGTGGCGAGGATGTCGGCGTCGAGTTCGAAACCAACCAGCGGCAGGTCGACAGCCCGCAACTGGTGCCGGCAGCCGGCGCGCTCGAGGAACGCGTCAGCAAGCTCGAACGTGAGCTCGCCGCCCTGCGCCGGCGCATCGACGCCGACCGCGAATAGGCCGGGCTCTCCGCACAAAAAGACAGGGGCCGCAACGCGGCCCCTGTCGGCAATCTGCCAGAGACATTCTCACTCAGGCTTTGACGAGCGGCACCTTCGGCACCGAGCCGCGGCCGGAGGGGCCGTCGCCGCCCTTGGGACCGCTTGAGGGCGGCTTCGGCTTGCGCGGGCCGCTACGCTTGCGACGCGGTTTACGCTCGGGAATTTTCTCCGGCTTCGGGGTCACCGGGCCATCGAGATATTCGAAGCCGAGCACGTCGCGGCCCTGCTCGTTCTTGAGCACGACCACGCGGACATGGCCGCCGCCCTTGAGGCGTCCGAACAGCACTTCGTCGGCGAGCGGCTTCTTGATGCTCTCCTGGATCACGCGCGCCATCGGCCGCGCACCCATCAGCTCGTCGTAGCCGTTCGCGATCAGCCAGCGCGACGCTTCGTCCGACAATTCGATCGTCACGTTGCGGTCGGCGAGCTGCGCCTCAAGCTGGAGCACGAACTTCTCGACCACCTTCGAGATCACCTCTTCCGACAGGTGGTGGAAGGTGATGATCGAGTCGAGACGGTTGCGGAATTCCGGCGCGAACAGGCGATTGATCGCCTCGATGTCGTCGCCCTCGCGCTTGTTGCGGGTGAAGCCGTAGGTGCCCTTGGCAAGATCGGCGGCGCCCGCGTTCGTCGTCATGATCAGAATGACGTTGCGGAAATCGACCTGCTTGCCGTTATGGTCGGTCAGCTTGCCGTGATCCATGACCTGCAACAGCACGTTGTAGAGGTCGGGATGCGCCTTCTCGATCTCGTCGAGCAGCAGCACGCAATGCGGATGCTGGTCGACGCTGTCGGTCAGAAGGCCGCCCTGGTCGAAGCCAACATAGCCGGGCGGCGCGCCGATCAGGCGCGAAACCGTGTGGCGCTCCATGTATTCGGACATGTCGAAGCGCACCAGCTCGACGCCGAGCGTCGCGGCAAGCTGCTTGGCGACCTCGGTCTTGCCGACGCCGGTCGGGCCGGAGAACAGATAGCAGCCGATCGGCTTTTCCGGCTCGCGCAGCCCGGCGCGGGCGAGCTTGATCGATGCGGCCAGCGCCTCGATCGGCTTGTCCTGTCCGTAGACCGTCGTCTTCAGCGTGCTTTCGAGATGCTGCAACACCTCGGCATCGTCCTTGGAGACGGTCTTGGGCGGGATACGCGCCATAGTCGAGACGGTGGTTTCGATCTCCTTGGCGCCGATCGTGCGCTTGCGCTTGTTTTCGGGCAGCAGCATCTGCGCCGCGCCCGATTCATCGATCACGTCGATCGCCTTGTCGGGCAGCTTGCGGTCGTGAATGTAGCGCGCCGACAGTTCGACTGCCGCCTTGATCGCATCGTTGGTGTATTTGAGCTTGTGATAGTCCTCGAAATACGGCTTCAGTCCTTTCAGAATTTCGATCGTGTCGGATACCGACGGCTCATTGACGTCGATCTTCTGGAAACGGCGGACCAGCGCGCGATCCTTCTCGAAATACTGCCGGTATTCCTTGTAGGTGGTCGAGCCGATGCAGCGCAGCGTGCCGCCGGCAAGCGCCGGCTTGAGCAGGTTGGACGCGTCCATCGCCCCGCCCGAGGTGGCCCCCGCCCCGATCACGGTGTGGATTTCGTCGATGAACATGATCGCGCCCGGCGTCGCCTCGATCTCCTTGATCACCTGCTTGAGGCGCTCCTCGAAATCGCCGCGGTAGCGCGTGCCGGCGAGCAGCGTGCCCATGTCGAGCGCGAAGACCGTGGCGTTCTTGAGCACGTCCGGCACTTCGCTATGAACGATGCGTCGCGCCAGCCCTTCGGCAATCGCGGTCTTGCCGACGCCGGCGTCACCGACGAACAGCGGGTTGTTCTTCTGGCGACGGCACAGCACCTGGATCGTCCGGTTGATCTCGGGCTCGCGCCCGATCAGCGGATCGATCTTGCCGTCCCTGGCCTTCTTGTTGAGGTTGATGCAGTAGGCCTCAAGCGCGTCGCCCTTCTTCTTCGTCTCCTCGCCGCTCTTGGTGTCGGTCTCCTCGTCGACGCCGCGCACCGGGCGCGATTCCGACAGGCCCGCGCGCTTGGCGATACCGTGGCTGATATAGTTCACGGCGTCGTAGCGCGTCATATCCTGCTCCTGCAGGAAATATGCGGCATGGCTCTCGCGCTCGGCAAAAATCGCGACCAGGACGTTCGCGCCGGTGACCTCCTCGCGCCCCGACGACTGGACATGGATGACGGCGCGCTGGATCACGCGCTGGAAGCCGGCGGTCGGCTTGGAATCCTCGCCGCCCTCGGTAACGAGGTTCTCAAGCTCGGATTCGAGATAGGTCAGCAGGCTGCGCCGCAGCTTGTCGAGATCGACGTTGCAGGCGCGCATGACCGCCGCCGCGTCGGAATCGTCGATCAGCGCGAGCAGCAGATGCTCAAGGGTAGCATATTCGTGGTGCCGCTCATTGGCGAGCGCAAGCGCGCGGTGAAGCGACTGTTCCAGACTGCGGGAAAAACTTGGCATTGACGTCCCTTATCGGCCCCCGCCGTTCACTTCTTCTCCATGACACACTGGAGAGGATGGTGATGTTTGCGCGCAAAGTCCATCACCTGCGTCACTTTTGTTTCGGCCACCTCGTAGGTGAATATTCCACACTCGCCGATCCCGTTATGATGAACATGCAGCATAATGCGCGTGGCCGCCTCGCGGTCCTTGTTGAAGAACCGTTCCAGCACATGCACCACGAACTCCATGGGCGTGTAATCGTCGTTGAGCAGGAGGACGCGATAAAGGCTCGGCCGCTTGGTCTGCGGCTTGGTCTTGGCAATGACCGCCGTCCCCGACCCGGCGTCCCGGCGCTTCCGGTCGTCGTCGGCCATCGATAGCGGTAAATCCTGCCGCTCCACTACGGTATTTCGGGTCGTCTGCAGAATCATCAGCGTGCCGGACCAGCAAAAATAATACCCAAAACGGGGAACTCAACCCCGTCCCTCTCCTCCATAGCCGACATTCGCTGCAAACGCCGTACCATTTGTGCGGCATTTTTGACGACTTCGGCTGGGCGGCGCAGGCCGCAGGATCCATCAGGATCCATAGAGACCCTTGTCCCCCGGAACCGCCCGGCCAGCCGCCGCGGGCGGCATGGTAAACGCAATTGCGGACGTTGCGCGACAAATTTGCCTGAAATTTGAATGTCCGGACTCACCGGATAGCAAGGCTTTGCTGCCAGTATTTCTTTGAATGTGACAAACAGGACCGGAGCCGGAGTCCGCAATATGCTCTTCGCGCGTTTCATCAGGAATCGCGACGGCGGCGCAGCGCCCTTTCTGGCGCTCGCAATGCTCCCCCTCATGGGTTTCATGGGTGCGGCTGTGGATTACAGCCGCGCCAATTCCGCGCGCACAGCCATGCAGACCGCGCTCGACGCAACCGCGCTCGCGCTTTCCAAGACCGCCCAGGGCATGGCCGCCGGCGATCTGTCGGGCAAGACGAACGAGCTGTTCGCCGCGCTATTCAATCGCCCCGAAGTTCTCGACGCCGCGGTCACCACGGAATTCCTCTCGCCGCAGGACGGCAGCTTCATCCTCAAGCTGACCGGCTCGGGCAAGGTCAATACGGTCTTCTCGCAGTTGATCGGCCAGTCGCAGATCTCGTTTACGGCCAAATCGGAGGTGCTCTGGGGCATCAAAAAGCTCAACCTGGCGCTCGCGCTCGACAATACCGGTTCGATGTCATCGAGCGGAAAAATGTCGGCCCTGAAGACCGCCGCCCATAATCTGCTGAATACGCTCAAGGACGCCGAAAAAACTCCGGGCGACATCAAGGTGTCGATCGTGCCGTTCGCGGTCGCCGTCAATGTCGGAACCGAGAAGGTCAATGCGACCTGGATCCGCTGGGATCAATGGGACAAGGACAACGGCACCTGCAGCAAATCGAGCTACACGACCTACAGCAGCTGCGTGAGCAACGGCAAGGTCTGGACGCCGAAGAGCCACAGCCTGTGGAACGGATGCGTCAATGACCGCGATCAGAACTATGACGTTCTCGCGACCGCGCCGAGCGGCTCGGCGACAAGGTTCCCGGCCGATCAGGCCACGCATTGTCCGGTGGCGATGATGCCGCTCTCGACAAACTGGAGCACGCTGCATGGCAAGATCGACGAGATGACACCGGCGGGCAACACCAACGTCACGATCGGCCTGCAGATGGCGTGGCAGACGCTGGCCGACAATGCGCCGTTCGATGCGCCCTCGCCGGCGCCGGATCTCGACAAGGTCATCATCCTGCTCACGGACGGCGACAATACCGAGAACCGCTGGACCACCAGCACCTCGTCGATCAATGCGCGCACGCAGAAGGTCTGCGACAATATCAAGGCCGCCAGTATCCGCATCTACACGGTGCGGGTGATCAACGGCAATGCCACGCTTCTGAGAAATTGCGCGACCAATCCCAACATGTATTACGACGTCGATCAGGCCGACGAACTCAACGGCGTGTTCAGCTCGATCGCGCAGAACCTCGCCAACCTGCGGATCGCGAAATAGCCGTCCGGCAGGCCGCCGCATGGTTACGGGATCGTTTCACAAAAGACGCGAATTTGAAGGGAACTTTAGCGATCCGTTCGCCAAATGGCGCGGCAACGCCATGGTTGACCGGTAATAACCGTCTTTTTGTATCGAGCTTTACGGCACTTTCACACCTGCCGTTTACGAATTCAGCGAGCGTACGGTGAGGTGCCGCCATGGCCGTTTCAAGCATGCCTATCCCGAAACTGATCTCCCACCTTTGCGCGCGCGCCCGCAAATTCATGAGCGCGCAGTCGGGCAACGTCACGATCACGTTTGCGCTCGCCACAATTCCGATCGTCGGTCTCACCGGCGCCGCGGTCGATTACAGCCGCGCCAATTCCGCGCGCACCGCGATGCAGGCGGCGCTGGATTCCACCGCCCTGATCCTGTCGAAGGAAGCGCAATACCTGTCGGCCGCGCAGCTCAACCAGAAGGCGCTCGACTATTTCAAGGCCAATTTCAACCGCCCGGAAGTCAACAATATCGTCGTGACGCCGGTATTCAACGCGCCGCAGGCCGGCAGCTTCTCGCTCAACCTGACGAGCGCGGCCACGATCGACACGACCTTCACCGGCATCTGGCAGCCGAATATCACGATCGGCGCCAAGTCGCAGGCGCTGTGGGGCATCAAGAAGCTCGAGCTGGCGCTCGCGCTCGACAATACCGGCTCGATGTCCTCGAGCAACAAGATGAGCAATCTGAAGACGGCCGCGAAGAACCTGCTGTCGACGCTGAAAACCGCTGCCAAGAAGGACGGCGACGTCAAGGTTTCGATTATTCCCTTTGACACAACCGTCAATCTCGGCACGTCCTACAAGGACAACAACTGGTTCGAGTACGGCAGCCTCAATTGCAGCGGCTGGTGGTGGGGCTCCGGCGGTTGCACCAGCAGCAACTGGAAGAACTACTGGGAGGGTTGCGTCCGCGACCGGACCTATCCCTATGACGTGCAGGACGATCCGCCCACCGGCAGCGCGACTTATTTCCCGGTATACGATTGCGGATCGCTGGCCACGCTGATGCCGCTGACCTACAACTGGACGGCGCTCAACAACAAGATCGACGCCATGAACCCGAACGGCAACACCAACGTGACGATCGGGCTCGTCTGGGCGTGGCATTCGCTTACGCCAGGCGCCCCGCTCTCGGAAGCGTCGGCGCCCGCCACCGATCTCGACAAGGTCATCATCATCCTGACCGACGGTGAGAACACCGAAGCGTGGAAGAATTCCAACAACACCAAGGTAACAAGCTCAAGCGCTATAGATGAGCGCACCAAGCTCGTATGCAACAATATCAAGGCCGCGAACATCAAAATCTATGCAATCCGCGTCATCGACGGTAACGCCAATCTGCTGCAGCAGTGCGCGAGCAATCCGACGATGTATTACGACGTCCAGAACGCGAGCCAGCTCACCAACGTGTTCGGCGCTATCGCGCAGAACCTCGCAAATCTGCGTCTCGCGAAATAGAATGGGACCCTCTACCCGTCAAACAAAAAGCCCGGCCGAACAGCCGGGCTTATTCGTTTTCGCGGGTGAGCGCGGACGCACTTACTTCACCGGCGTCACTTTCGCGATATAGCCTTCGAACGGCTTGTAGGCTTCCTTGGCAAGGTCGGTGTAGAGCTCGCCGATCTTGGTCGCCTTCGCCACGAAGCCTTCGTAGGCGTCCTTCAGATAGGCCTGCTGCACTTCGATCGCCTTCTCAACCGACTTGGAGCCGACCAGCTTCTCGAACGCCTGCGTACCGTCCTCGAAGCTCTTCTTGGAATAGTCGGCGACTTCGAGCGCAATCGCCTGCGTGCCCCTGGAGACGGCACCCAGAGCCTTCACGGTCGCGTCGACATTCTCTTTTCCAAGCTGCTGAATTTCCTCGAAATTCTTGATCATCGTCGTGTCCTTTCCCGGCCTGATCGGCCTGTCGCATTGCCTCTGAGCCGGTCAACCTGACCGCTGCAAAATCAATCTATGTTGCATCGCACAAAAACACAAGGGTAATTTTTGCGTTGCAAAATCACTCAGCTAACCCTTTCCGATCATTAACGTTTCAGCAACTGCATTCGCTTAACATTTTAACGATCGGCCGTTCAGGCGACGGCCCCACGGACGCGGCTCCAGACCGCAGGCGCACTTCGAACCGTCATTGCCGCAGTTTCGGGCAGATTGTCGGTCAACCGAAGCGGCCGGCGGGTGGGTCCGAAATCAAGGAAGGCGTTGGGCATCTGCAAAATGCCCGCGGACGTTAGACGGGGAAGACCATGTATCGCGTATCGGTCGGGCCCTGGTTCGGGCTGCACGGCGTCGTTTGCGCCCTTTTGTCCGGACTTGTCCTGCTGTCCATCTGTGCCGATCCGTCCGAGGCGCGCGCGCGCCGCAGCAAGTGGAAGCCGGTTACCACCGACCAGCGCTATGCCGACATCGTCGTCGACGTGAATTCCGGCGACGTACTGCGCGGCACCAATCCCGACGCGACACGCCATCCGGCATCGCTCACCAAAATCATGACGCTCTATCTGCTCTTCGAGCAGATAGAGGCCGGCAAGCTCAAGCTATCGAGCCAGCTTGAAATCTCTCCCGAAGCCGCGAGCCAGGCCCCCTCGAAGCTCGGCCTGAAACCGGGTGGACGCATTGCGGTCGAGGACTCCATTCGTGCGCTGGTCACCAAGTCGGCCAACGACGTGGCCGTCGTGGTCGCCGAAGCGCTCGCCGGCACCGAGGACGAGTTTGCCCGGCTGATGACGCGCAAGGCGCGCGCGCTTGGCATGAGCCGCACCACCTACAGGAACGCATCCGGACTGCCCGACGACGACCAGGTCACCACCGCCCGCGACCAGGCCTTGCTCGCGATGGCGATCCAGGACCGGTTCCCGAAATACTATCCGTATTTCTCGACCCCCGCTTTCCGCTGGAACGGCCGCACGATGCGCAACCACAACCGGCTGCTCGGCCGCGTGGAGGGAGTCGACGGCATCAAGACCGGTTATACGCGCGCCTCCGGGTTCAATCTCGTGACATCGGTACGGCGCGGCAAACGTCACATCGTCGCCGTCGTGCTCGGCGGCCAGAGCGGCGGCGCGCGCGATGCGCGCATGCGCGAACTGATCTCCGCAAACATCATGCAGGCGGCGCTCAACCGTACGAGCCCGAAAGTCGCGGAAGCGCCGGACGCCGCGGTTCCGACCAAACGTGCGCGCGTTGCCGCCGCAGCCCCTGTCGCAGCGGTCGATACGACGCCCGCCAAAGCCGAAGCCAGCAAAACCGACATCGGCGCAACCGCCGCCATTCCGGTGCCCCGCCCAGCACCCGGCTCGATCGAGCCGATCAAACCGCACCTCGTGAAGACCCTGTCGGTAAGGCCGAGCACGCAGGTCGCCTCGGCCGCGCCGCTTGCCTTGACGCCGTCGATGGCCGCGCCCGCCCACACGACGCTTGCCGTGCGCACGGTCGACCTGCCGCCTCCCGCTCCCCGCCCGGGCCAGCTCGGCGTCCTCACCGTGCCGATGCCGCAACCCGCGCCGGCCGCCGAAACCCAGCGCCCGCAACCTCAGACCTATGCGGTCGCCACCGCACCGGCCACGGCGCCCGCGCCGTCAGCCGCCGCACCGTCTACGCGCGCCAAGCCTCGCACCGGATGGATCATCCAGGTCGGCGCCTTCGAGGCCGAAAGCGAGGCACGCGAACGCCTGTCGTCGGTGCAGGAAAAGGCGTCAAAGCTTCTTGCCGGCAGCGAGCCGTTCACCGAGCCGGTGAGCAAGGGCGACAAGACGCTCTACCGGGCCCGTTTCGCCGGACTGAAACCCGATCAGGCCGAAGCGGCCTGCCGCATTCTCAAACGCAGCGATATTGCCTGCATGGCCTTGCGCAACTGAGCTGCGACGATGGTGTTGTTCCAGGAGTAATCAGCGATGGCCGCGAAGAAGGACATCCTTGGCTTCATTGACGCGCGCCGCGAGGTACGTCGAGCCCCCCTGGTCGGGATGCAGTTTCTTCATGAGCGCCCGATGCGCACGCCCGATGTCCTGGACGCTGGCTCCCGGCTGCAGGCCAAGGATCTCGTAGGCCTCCTGTTCCGTCATTTTGGCGCTGCGCGCCGATCCCCGCCCCGTTGCCGCATCGGCCTGCGCGTGTTCACGCCAGCCGGGCTCCCGGCGGTCAAGATACGCTGCCAGTAACGCGCGGCTTTCGTCGTCGATCTCGGCGGCGAACGCGGCGAGCGTCGCGATATCGAGGGCCTCCAGCGGCACGCCTTCGTGGCGGCCCGCAACGATGCGCCCGCGCATGGCGCCGCTATCGTGATCGAGCTCCATCTCCACGAATTGCGTGCGCACGCGTGAAACCTGCCCGGTCGTGCGTTGCGTGCGCCGCCCGAAGCTCGCCGCGCCGGGCAACCAGCCGAGCAGGCTCAGGCCCGCGACGCCAAGCGGCAGCGCAAGCCCGACCTGACCGCGCACGACCAGAAAGGCCGCCCCCGCAAGCGCGCCTATGCCCCCGCTGGTGCGCACGATCGGCACGAGCTTTCGCGGATCGGCCTTGGCGAAGCCGTGCAGCGCCCAGATCAGCAGGACGAGCACGATGGCGCCGAGAAAAACAAATCCCATTGTCAGCTCATCTGTTTCAGCAGGCGGACTGCTCCGCCATGGCGCTGCGCCGAAAGGTTGGAAAGCGCCTTCATGCCGCCGGCCGCATAGGCCGCCGCCGCACGCAGCAATTCCGCAAGCTCATGCGCCGCGCCCGGCGCGAAACGGCAATAGGCGCCGTGCGAAAGACGCGCAATCTCGCGGAAGGCGTGCTCGGCAATCGCGTCGCCGCCTTCCTGGAACATGAAAGCCGGCACGCCGAGCAGCCCGAGCTCGCCGGCGGTCGCGCACAGATCGTCGATCGCCTCCTCCATCGCGTCGCCGACATAGACGAGGGCATGGACCCTCGCACGCTGGGTCTCCCCGCGCGCGTGTGCAAGCACGCGGCCGATCTGGGTATGGCCGCCGCGGCAGGCGATCGTCTCCATGAGCCCGGACAGACGCGCCGGAGCCGACACCCAGGCCGAGGCACGACATTCCCGCAGGCCACGGAAATAGACAAGCTGGACGTCGAGCCCACCGATCGAGGCCGCTTCCTGAAACATCTCCGCCTGCAGGCGGCAGGCGCTGTCCCAGGTCGGCTGCCGGCTCATCGTGGCGTCGAGCGCGAAGATCAGCCGGCCGCGCTGATCGGCCACAACCGGCGGCGCCAGCGTCTGCACCTTGGACAAGAAAGCGTCGATTTCGCTGCGCGACGCGGTGGCCGCGGGCGGCTTCGCAGCGGAAGCCGGCTTGTCGGTGCGATCCTTGGTCATGACCCGGCCCAGATGAAATCCACGACGCGCCGGCGGGGGCCGACGGTCAATAGATTGTCATCATGGCAAAAGCGCGCAATGGCTGCGACCTGCGGTCACAGCCCGTCCAGAACGTCGTGAAGCTCGATCGGGCGGTCGGCGGCGGCGAACCATTCCGACCGGGCGGCGGCGCGGCGGCGTCCCCGCTCGTCGATCGGCAGCCGCAGGGCGGCGAGCAGGTTCTGCACCTCCTGGCGGGCGGTGACGTGCGAGACGTTCGGCCGCGTGCCGAGCGTCGATTCATCGATATCGTCGAGCGCCGTCAGCCCGCGCGGGAAGAATTCGCGGTAGATGACGCGTTCGGCAAAGCCTTCTGCGCACCGGAATCCAAGCTGCAGGCCGAGGTCCTTGAGGCCCTCCGCAAGCAGGCGCTTGCTGCGGGAACCGAGCGGCGACAGGCGGTTTCGCACCACGATCCAGTCGGTGCTTTCCTGATCGACGCGGCGGCGATGCCGGCGCGCCTCGCGCACCATTTCCGCGTAATGGCTCGTGCCGGTCAGCGCATAATTGGCGGGATCGACCGTGCCAAGGACGTCGAAATCGACAAAACTATCGTTGAGCGGCGTGATCAGGGTGTCGGCCATCGCATGCGCGAGCCGCATCAGATAGCTGTCGTTGCCGGGCGTATCGACGACGACGAAATCGTGGGTATGCTCGACGCCCGAAATCGTTTCCGCGAAGGCGGAGAATTCGGCATGTTCATTCTCGTCGGCGCGGATGCCCTCGTGCCGTTCGACGTAATAATTGTTCGGAATTTCGAGATCGAGCCGGTTGCGCGCCGACCAGATGCGGCGGTTCTCGATATAATGGGTCAGGCTTTTCTGCCGCGAATCCAGATCGATGGTGGCGACGCGCTGTCCGCTCTTCATCAACGCGATGGCGACGTGGACGGCCGTGGTCGATTTCCCCGACCCCCCTTTTTCATTGCCGACGACGACCACATAAGCGGACTTACGCGGCTCCAAACTCGCGTGCACCAGCATGATGAAGCGTCCCCTGCCAAGACCAAGCTTAATTTCGGCTATGCTCCGGTCAAGCCATTGCAGCGATCGCATTCATTCATCATTAACCGCGTGGCGCCGCGGCAACGGGTTTGATATAGGGGCCGCGCCGTCATTTTGACCTCGCTGCCGGGGAACTGGTCATGGCTCGACGTCCGTCCGTCGCGCGAAACATTGCCGCTTTGAGAAACTCTGTCGCGGGATACCGGAAAAAAGGCGTAACCGTCGCGCTCGTCCCGACCATGGGGGCGCTCCATGACGGCCATTTGTCACTGGTGCGCGCCGCCAGGAAAAAAGCCAAGCGCGTGGTGGTTTCGATCTTCGTCAACCCGGCGCAATTTGCGCCGACCGAGGACTTTTCGACCTATCCACGGACATGGTCTGCGGATATTGCGGCACTTGCCGCGCTCGGCGTCGACCTCGTCTGGGCGCCCTCCGCCGCGGTCATGTACCCGGAGGGTTTCTCGACGCGCCTCGAGCCGGGCGGGCCGGCCAAGGTCGGGCTCGAGGACCGGTTCCGGCCGCATTTCTTCGGCGGCGTGACGACGGTGGTCAGCAAACTTTTCATCCAGGTCGCGCCCGATATCGCGGTGTTCGGGCAGAAGGACTATCAGCAGCTCATGGTCGTCACCCGCATGGCGCGCGACCTCGACCTGCCGCTGAAGGTGGTCGGCATACCGACCGTACGGGAAAAAGACGGGCTCGCGATGTCGTCGCGCAACGTCTATCTGTCACCGCCCGAGCGCGCGACCGCGCCGACGCTTTATCGCACGCTGAAGGAATGCGCCACCAATCTCAGGTCCGGCCAGCCGCTCGAGCGGGCACTGTCCGGCGCGCGCGCAACGATCGAGCAAGCGGGCTTTGCCATCGATTATGTCGAGGCTCGGCATGCCCAGAGCCTCGCCCCGATCGCGAGCCTCGACGAAGGGCCGGTGCGGCTGCTGGTCGCCGCGCGGCTCGGTCGCACGCGGCTGATCGACAATATCGCGGTCTGAGGCGGAGAGCCGGCGTTACTGGATCGGGGCGCGCGGGAGCCTGGCTTCGCCCGCCTCCATCACGAACGCATAATCGAGTGAATACCACGGCCCCGTGACGTCGCCCGCCGGCGCACCGCCCTCATCATGGCGGATGAAATTTCCGATCAGCGTCTGTGTCACGCCGAACTGCACGTCGGTCTCCAGATACGAATCGTCGTTGCTGTAGACTTGCGAGATCAGCGTCTTGAAGCCGGGTTTGAAGATCAGGAAATGCAGGTGCGCGGGCCGCATATTGTGCGGTCGGCGCACCGCGCGCACGAGCTCGCCGACCGGTCCGTCGACCGGGATCGGATAACCGGCCGGCTTGACGGTACGGAACCAGAAGCGGCCATCGCCGTCGCTCGTGAGCTTGCCGCGCAGGTTCATGTCGGCCTGGCTCTCGTCCTGGTTCTCGTAGAATCCTTCCGGCGAGGAATGCCAGACATCGACTTCCGCGCCGGCGACCGGCTGTCCCTCGGCGTCGAGAATACGCGCGTGCACGAACAGCGCAGGGCCCGGCGTCGGCGAGCGCACGAGCGAGCCGCCATTCTCCGTCCGTGGCGCATTCAGCCGCCAGAAAGGCCCCAGCATGTTGGCGGCGGTCTCGGTTTGGCCCTTGTTGCCGTTATTGAGCAGGCACACGAGCGCCGACAGGCCGAGCGAACCCGCCATCAGCACGACCTCGTTGTGCGCAGGCGTACATTGCTGGCCGGTGCGCATGACGAAATTGCACGCCTGCTGGAATTCCTCCTCCGTCAGCCGCACCTCGCGCGCAAAACCGTGCAGATGACGCACGAGCGATTGCAGGATTTCGCGCAGGCGCGGATCGGGCGCTTTCTCAAATGCCGCAAGGACGGCGGCCGTGACGTCTTCCTGGCGACGAATGATCATGGCTGCCTCCCTTCCCGAGTCAGTCGTTCAGGGCGCGGACGCGACAGTCAAATCAGTCCGAGCTCGCGCAGCTCGCGCCGCATCGGCTCCGGCATCGCCGCCAGTCCCGGTGCGGAACGGTCGAGATCGCGCGGCGCGTCCTTCTCTGCTAGGTAGCGCCAGCCCTGGAAGGCCCGGAACGGCCGTGGCTCGACCGGAACGCATTTCGGATCGAGCACGAGATGGCAGCGCCCGATCCCGTCCTTGTCGACGAACGGGCGGATATCGATGAGGCGCTCGCGACACATGATCTGGCCGCGGATCACCCAATAGATCGAGCCGCCGTCGAGCAATTCGTCGATGCGTTTCGGGACCATGCGCGTGGTGTGGATGCGCTCGGCTTTCTGGCCCTTCTTCTTGCGCTCCTTCATTTTCGCGCGAATCCATTTCTGGAGTTCGTCAACGGACTCCGTTCCCACACTGAGCTTGAGAAGGTGCAGCGGCATCGGATCAGTTTTCGTTCACATCGGCGGCTTTAAGCACGATCAGCCGCGCACCGTCGGCCACCTGGGCGCCGGGGCTGACGGCGATGTCGATGACGACGCCCGCGACCGGGGCGGTCAGAGCATGCTCCATCTTCATCGCTTCAAGGACCACCAGACGCTGTCCCTTGGCGACATTCGCCCCTTTCTCCACCAGAATGGCGAGAACCTTGCCATGCATCGGCGCACTCACGACGCCGTCGCCATCCTGGTGTTCGACATCGATCGCCTCGAAATCGGTCAGCGCAACGCTCACCTGGCGCCCCTTGCGCAGGACGTAGACGGCCGCGCCGCCGGCGACAATCTTCGCCTGGGGATCAGGCGCGACGCCATCGACCGAGACCTGCGCGCGCCCGCCGTCATAGACAACCGTAGCCAGCGCCTTTTTTCCATCGACCGTGAAGGGAACGCCGACCTGCCGTTTCCCGGAAAGCTGGAAACCGTCGCTGGCGTCCCATGGCGAGTTTGGCCCGTCGGTCTTGCGCTGCTGCGCCAGCCGTACGCTCTCACGCGTCAGAATGTGCGCGATGCCCGCGGCGGCCGCGCCCTTGTCGATCTCTTGCGGCACGGCGCCGAGCGCCGCGAGATTGCGGTCTATGAAGCCGGTGTCGAAATTGCCGGCGCGGAAATCCCAGGCCCGGCACAGGTTCGAGAGGAAGGCGAGATTGGTGCGCGGGCCGGCAACGATCGTCTGGTCGAGCGCTTCGGCAAGCCGATCGAGCGCCTTCTCGCGCGTCGGCGCGTGGGCGATCACCTTCGCGATCATCGGATCGTAGTAGGGTAGAACCTCGCCGCCGATATCGACGCCGGCATCGACACGCACGCCCTCGCGGTCCGGAAAGGACACCTCCGCAAGCCGTCCGGTCGAAGGCAGGAAGCCGCGCTCCGGGTCTTCGGCGTAAAGCCGCGCTTCGACCGCATGACCCTCGAGCGCGACCTGATCCTGCTGCAGTGCCAGCCGTTCGCCCGCCGCCACGCGGAATTGCCATTCGACGAGATCGAGGCCGGTAACCGCCTCCGTGACCGGGTGCTCGACCTGCAGCCGCGTGTTCATTTCCATGAACCAGAACGCGTCGACCTTGAGGCCGTCAGCACCGTCGGCAATGAATTCCACCGTCCCCGCACCGCAATAGCCGACCGCGCGGGCGGCCGCGACCGCCGCCTCGCCCATCCTGGCGCGCATCGGCGCCGTCATGCCGGGTGCCGGAGCCTCCTCGATCACCTTCTGGTGGCGTCGCTGCAGCGAGCAGTCCCGCTCATTGAGGTGAATGACGTTGCCGTGGCGGTCGGCGAACACCTGGATCTCGATATGACGCGGCGAGGCAATGTATTTCTCGATGAGCACGCGGTCGTCGCCGAAGGCCGAGGCGGCCTCGCGCATGGCACCTTCGAGCGCCACGTCAAAATCCGCATGCCGATCCACGCGCCGCATGCCTTTGCCGCCGCCGCCCGCGACCGCCTTGATCAGGACCGGGTAACCGATCTCGTAGGCCTTTCGCTTGAGCAGGTTGGGATCCTGGTTCTCGCCATGATAGCCGGGCACAACAGGAACGCCGGCTTTCTCCATCAGCGCCTTGGCGCGATCCTTAAGACCCATGGCGCGGATGGCGTCGGCCGGCGGCCCGACAAAGACGATACCGGCTCTCTCGCACGCCTCGGCGAAGTCCGGCTTTTCGGACAGGAAGCCGTATCCGGGATGGATGCAGTCCGCCCCGCTCTTGCGCGCCGCCTCGATCAGTGCTTCGGCGACAAGATAGCTTTCCCGCACGGGCGCGGGCCCGATCCGGTGCGCCTCGTCGCAAAGACGGACATGCAGGGCATTCGCATCGGCGTCCGAAAACACCGCAATCGTTCGCAAACCGAGGCGCCTTGCAGTGCGCGCGATCCGGCAGGCGATTTCTCCGCGATTGGCGATGAGGACGGACGTGAACATGTGCGCACAGATTGTAGCGCCCGATACTGCGATTTCCATCCTTGCGATGACACTATCCTCGCTGAAATCAGCAAGGCGCCTTATTGGGTTTGCGGCGCGGGCGTGTTGCGCGCAGCGGCGCCCGGCGAGGCGGCGGTGCGGGGAACGGGTCGGGGCGACGGCGTCGCTGCGGGAGCGACGGCCCGCTGGGCCGGAGCCGGCTTGCCGTCGCGCTCGGCAGCCTTCGGCGGAGCATCTGTGCCGGTCTGACCGGTCATGCCCGGCTCGTTATTCATGATGCTGACCGGCGGAATGGACGCGGCTGAAGGAAAGTCGATATTGACCGCCGACGTTGCCGGCGTTGCCGCATTCGCCTGCGGCGCAGGCGCCGCGCCCGGCGCGGCAACGGCCGGTTGCGGACCCGCAAGCCAGGCGCCGACATACCGGCCGACATTCACTTCAAACGTGCGCTCGCGCAGGTTGTCGACAATGCGCGCCGGCGAGTCGAACGACGACAGCATCATGCAGGAAACCACCGTACAGCCGTACCGCACCGCGAGAACCTGTGCGACAAAGCCGAAGCGGTCCCGCTCGAGGAATTGCCGTAGCTGGCGTACACGCGTCTCCGCCTGCAGATGCCCGCGCGCATAGAGCGACGTCGCCTCGTTGTACAGCGCGATCCGCGCGGCCACGTAGGCGGCGGCGCCTGCAACCGTCTCGGCTTTGCCGAAAAGCGTCTTCTCGCAGGCGTCGCCCACGACCGGACCGGACAGATTGTCGAGACAGGCGAGCGCGGAATCCGCGTGCATCGCCCGCGCGTCGAGATCGACGAGACGCTGCTCGAACGCCCTCCATTCCGCCGCCGCCTCCTGGGAGGTCATGCGGTCGAAATAATTGAACCCGAGGAGTCCGATGACCAGAAGCGCGCTAAGCTGGAATACAACGGACGCGATCGAACGCCATCCGGCGCGCGACGCCGCGGCCAGGCCGAGCAGCACGACCAGCAGCGCGACCGCCATCGCGGACCACCAGGGCAATGCCAGCATTCCGGTTTCGGGGTCGAAGAGGTTCATCGCGGACCCGGCTTGCGTCACGTTGTCAGGTCCCGCCCGCCGGACGGAAATGAGGCGCGAGGTCGCTCGCCGCCGCGAATGCCCCCTTCGCCTCGATCGAGGTCATCGCCAGCGTCGTGCGCAAATCTGTTACCCCACCCCCGCTTCCGGCGGCCAGCAGCACCGCCGCCATCTGCGTCTCGCTCGGCGCCTCGGCAATGGCCAGGAAATCGTATTCGCCGAAGGTCAAATAATAGGCGATCAGCCGACCGCCGGCCTTTGACAAAAGTCGTGAAACCGCGTCGGCGCGATCCTCGGGCTTGACCACCATGCCCTTGATCGCTTCGCGGGTGTAGCGGCCCTGCGTGATGAATATCGGCATCGTTATTCTCCTGACGCGCGGTCCCGGCCGGTCAGACCGTTTCGAACGTCATCACAACAGCGCCGCAATTGACGGGAACAACGCCTGCGTTGCGGCGTTTCTGGTTCCGAGCCTTATCGCTGGAGGACGACATGCGAATCCTGATTGGCATGATTTTGGGCGCCGCCCTGACTGTCGGCCTTGCCTATTATTCCGACTCCATGCGCACGTCATCGGTCGCGTCCGGGCCCGCGGCAACGGACAATCGTCCGATGGTCAATTGGGACGTGGTCCAGACTAACTGGGATATCTTCATGCAGCGGGCGCAGCACGGCTGGTCTGAATTGCGTGCGCGCATTTCCCGCTCCTGATTCAACGATTTAGCGATCGCGATCGAGCTGGCTTTCCTTCGCCACCCGTTCAAACGCCTCGCCTGTGCTCTTGATGCGGTACTGGTGCTCGTCGCCGTCCGGCGGCAGGAGCTTGACGACCTTGAAGGTCCCGGTACCGTTCACCCGCGTGATCGGACCGGCGATGAATTTCACGGTCTGACCTACGGCGTACTTGTGAGATTTCAACACAACGCTCTCCACTGACGCATCGGGTTCGCCGCGCCGCAGCGACGGCCGTCCCAGCTGACCTGTTGTTTGGTGTTATTTATAGCACCAGCGGCCAAAAGATGGGGGAAAAAGCAGAACTCATTCTAAAAGAGAATATCACTTTATTATCAATAGCTTATATTTCCTTTCGTGAATTGACTTTAAGTTTCCGTGCAAGCGCGGCAAATGACGGCCCCGGGCATTGCCCGGGGCCGATGCATTCATGGACGATCCAGCGGTCAGCGGCGGATTTCCTCGCAAACGGTGGTGCCGTCGCTGGTCGTCACGCAGTTGCGTTCGCGCACGGCAGGGCCGGACTGCTCGATAATTACCCGCCCCTCGGGACGAACGCGATTGGTATCGCCAGCGCCCGCGCCAACGGTCCCGCCCACGCCGGCACCAACCGCCGCGCCCACCGGACCGCCAACGGCAGCACCGACGCCTGCGCCGACGGCCGCCCCGGTGGCGGCGCCCGCAGCCGCATCCTGCGCATCCGCGTGCTGCGCCATCACCACGATCGCCGCCACGGCGATACTCGTCGTCAATAATTTGCGCATCGTGTCCTCCTCTCATTCAGTGAAGGACAGAACGCATCGAAGACGAGAAACGTTCCAGCAAGGTTCAGGACTGACGGAAACGGCGCCACAGGAAGAGAATAATGATCGCGCCGATCATTGCGGCAATCAGCGTGCGGAAGAATCCGAACACCGCAATCTGCAACACCTCGGCAAGTTTGCCGCCGACGAACGCGCCGGCGATGCCGACCAGGATATTGGTGAAAATGCCGTGGTCCGATTCGGTGACTTTTTCCGCCACCCAGCCCGCAATGGCGCCGATGATCAGCATCGAAATCAGACCGACGCCCGGATTGCCGAGAATGCTCTGCATGTCGCCCATACGAACGCCTCCTTTGCGAATCTCGCGTCCACGCGCGCTAAAACAAATTGTAGCGCGCCGGGCCTTCGTTGCACAATAAAACAGATTCGCCTCGCGCGGGTGACGGGATAAAATAATGCGATTGCAATTCGTCGGTTGCGGCGATGCCTTCGGTTCGGGTGGCCGGTTCAATACCTGCCTGCACCTGACCGGTACGCAAACCAATGTGCTGATCGATTGCGGCGCCTCCTCGCTCGTGGCGATGAAACGCCTGGGCATCGACCGCAACGCGATCGACGCCATCGTCGTCACGCATTTTCACGGCGATCACTTTGCCGGCGTTCCGTTTTTCGTGCTCGACGCCCAACTCATCGCCAAGCGCCAGAGGCCGTTGGTGCTCGCGGGCCCCCCGGGCCTGCGCGGCTGGTATGAGCGGATATTCGCCGCCACCTTTCCGGGCGAGCGGACCCTACCCTTTCCGCTCACCCTGATCGAGGTGGAGATCAGCAACCCCAACAGCGTGGCCGGCGTACAGGTCATGCCCTTTCCCGTGCGGCACGACGAGAAGGCCGGGCCGTGCCTTGCCTACCGCATCGAGGCCGAAGGCCGCGTGTTCTGTTATTCCGGCGATACCACATGGACCGAGACACTGATCGACGCCGCACGCGGGGCCGACCTGTTTGTCTGCGAATGCTATGTGTACGAGAAGGAATTGCGTGCCCACATGTCGCTTCGTGCGTTGAGGCAGAACCTGCCGGCGATCGCGGCGAAGCGCGTCGTACTCACGCACATGAGCGACGACATGCTTGCCCATACCTCCGACGTGTCCGAGGCGTGTGCGCAGGACGGCATGATCGTCGAGTTCTGAACCGCTATTGCGCGCAGGCGGCTTCGATGTCCCTGCGACGCGTCTCAGGGATCGGCGACGGCGCATTATAATCCTTGCAAAGCTGGCCGATGCGCCCGCCATCTTTGGCAGCACCTCGCACACAATAAAGCCCGCTGCCGTCCTTCTGCGGCGTGAACCGCAAGCCGCGCGCGCCGGCCGCGCCGTCGTCAAGTGTCGACGCGAGGTGGTTCAGCACATGGACCCGCAAAGCGCCCTGCTCCGGCGGCAGCCGGCGTACGCGCGAATGGGTATCGGTCAGCGGCAGGACCTCAACCGCGCGAATGGCGGCCGCCCCACCAGGCGCGAATCTTACATGCACGCGCGCCATCAGCCCGTAATCCTTGCAGACCGGATTGGCGGTCATGTTGGCGGTGCCGTGATGCAGGAAATTGCCGAGGCCGTAGAAGATCAGCGACTTGCCTGCCATCTCCACACCGCGCACGACATGGGCGTGATGGCCGACGATCAGGTCGATGCCGCCTCGCTGCGCCGCATCGCCGCGCCACTGCGCAAGCTGCAACGCATCGGCGCGCACCTTGCTTTCATAACCATAATGGATCGACAGGACGCGGAACGCGGCCGGCGCCGCGCGCAGCCGTTCGAGCACCTCTCTGAAATCCTCATCAAACCGATAAGCGATCTGGCCCGGGCGGTCCGGCCCCGCGCGATGACGCTCGAGATTGTTGGTCACGATGCCGAGGGCGGAAAACGCGACCGTGCGGCCCTTCACCTTAACGAGATGCGCTCGCACCGCCTCGTTGCGATTGAGCCCGATGCCGGCGGCCGCCAGCACGCCCTTGCCGCGCAGCGCATCGACATGCTTGAGCGTGTCTTTCAGCCCCTCGACGCCGAAATCCATCGAGTGATTATTGGCGAGCGACAGCAGATTGAACCCGCTGTCCACCAGATGGCGCAGCCCGGCCGGATGCATGCGGAAACTGAACGGCCGCGCCTGGCCCTTGTCGTCGGCCACGAGACCGGTGCGTTCGCTCACCACCGTCTCGACGTTGACGAAATTCAGGTCGCCGTCGATCTCACCCTTAATCAGCGCGGCCGGCTCCGGATAGGCGTAAAAAATATTAGCCTTGGCCGATCCGCGCGGGTCGGCACCGAAACCGGCATCGCCGGCAAGCACGATCGTCATTTCGGTGACCGCGCGCGGCGTCTCGCCGAACGCAGGCGCGTCGGCGAGCGGCAGCATCAGGGCAAGCCAAACCAGGCTGAGCGATCGCATCGCATTCCCGCCTAGCCTGCGGCGTGATTCCGATCCAGCGCCAATTCGCAAGCTTGCTCGCAAACCCACCGATCTCGCCAGATTTGAATTAAACGCCGGGAGCGATCAATATGACCCCGACGAGACATCAATCCGGCGGCTCCAGAGCCCGACGTCTTCAAACAGCCGACATGCAGACAACGCCCACCGAGGTCAGCGAGATTGCGATCCGCATACGCAGCCTCGGTCAACTCTTCAACCTGCTCGATCCATCGCCCTTTTTCGAGAAGGACCTCGACAGCGACGCAGAAGAATTCATCGTCGGCTGGGCCCGCGAATTGCCGCGCACCGCGGCCGTCCGTATCGCCATCTATCTGCCGCCCGAGATCGCGGCCCTGCCCGAGACGGCGCGTCTCGGCGAGGTCCTTGCGCACTATTTCAATTATCGGGCGCGCATGATCGAGCGCGATCTGCGCGAACTGTTCCGCATCGGCCGCAGCGCGCTTGCGATTGGCATTCTGGCGCTCGTGCTCTGCCTGACCGCGAGCCAGCTCGTCGCGCCGCTGGCGCCCAATCCGACGGCCGCGCGTATCATCGAGGAAAGCTTCATCATTGTCGGCTGGGTCGCGAACTGGCGGCCGATCGAAATCTATCTTTACGACTGGTGGCCGCTCCGCCGCCGGGTCCAGCTCTATCGGCGGATCGCGGCGGCAGCGGTCGTCATCAAGCCGGAATAGGCATTCGCGCACAATGCGCTATAGCCGCGCGGAGTGCTCGCCGGACCTGTGCTTGAGCGCTTTTGCCAGATCCGCGTGGTCCAGGTGCGTGCCATCGTCACCCTCGATCAGCATGGCGCTCTGGCCATTGCGGCTGACCTTGTGCGCCCAGCCGATCGCTTCGTCGAGCGTGGCGAACGACTTGAAAAGATGCCGGCTCTTGTCGAGCGGACCAAGTTTCGACCCCTGCGGGCCGCTATAGACACGAAACATGGCGGTCTCCCTGGTTCGAAGCCCCCGTCCCCAATCGAAGGATAAACAACAATCGGGCCGAACGATGGTTGCGCCGCCCTCACATCCTGAACACGCCGAACCGCGTCTGCGGAACAGGCGCATTGAGCGTGGCTGCGAACGCAAGCGCCAGCACGCGCCGCGTTTCAGAGGGCAGGATGATGCCGTCGTCCCACAGCCGCGCCGTTGCGAAATAAGGATCGCCCTCGCGCTCGAACTGGTCGCGGATCGGCGCCTTGAATTCCTCCTCCTCCACTTCGCTCCACTTGCCGCCCGAGGCCTCGATATTGTCGCGCTTGACCGTTGCCAGCACGTTGGCGGCCTGGTCCGAGCCCATGAGCTGCACTCGCCCGATCGGCCAAGTGAACAGGAAACGCGGCGAGTAAGCGCGCCCGCACATACCGTAATTGCCGGCGCCATAGGAGCCGCCGATCACGAGCGTAATTTTCGGCACCGCCGCGCACGCAACCGCCGTCACGAGCTTGGCCCCGTTCTTGGCGATGCCGCCGGCCTCGTATTCGCGCCCGACCATGAAGCCGACGATGTTCTGCACGAACAGCAGCGGAATACGGCGCTGGCAGCACAATTCCACGAAATGCGCCGCCTTGAGCGCACTCTCCGAATAAAGGATGCCCTGGTTGGCGACGATGCCGACCGGCATGCCGTGCAGGTGGGCAAAGCCGGTCACGATCGTCGTGCCGTAGAGCTTC
>WBZO01000729.1_pt1 | contig 62707 bp, 42 predicted proteins | sample 5204261 | NCBI WGS metagenome assembly WBZO01 (sample SAMN12412400, study PRJNA552823) | activated sludge metagenome | isolation source: activated sludge from anammox sidestream of wastewater treatment plant... | place: USA: North Carolina | collected 2017-09
TTTTTGCTTGGCCAGTTCGCGAATACAAAGCACGATGGATTTGGTCAGGCGGGTTCTTTCCTTGCCGACTGAGTCGGGGTTGATGATTCGGCTCAAAACGATCCTCCAGTTCGATGATAATCGCGCGATTATAACGCCTGTTTCAGCCGCATCGGATAAAATAACGACGGCTCGCGCCCATTTACCGGCGACTCCCCCGCCCCATTGATGCGGGATTTCTCGAAGAAGGAATTGATGCATGGCAGGAAACCTCCAAAAGAAAATGCTCGAAGCGATAGAGAGCGAATTGCAAAGGCAGGCGGGCAGGCTCGACCAACCCCGCACCCGTCAGTTTCATGAAATGCTGGCGTATCACATGGGTTGGACGGGCGAGGGGGCGGGGGCGCAGGCGGCTGGGAAACGAATCAGGCCGCTGTTGTTATTGCTGTCGCTTGTTTCCGCCCATGGCGGGGAAAGCGGGCGGGAAGATTATGTAAATTGGCTGCACGCGATCCCCGTCGCCGCTTCTGTCGAACTGATCCATAACTTTTCGCTTGTCCACGACGACATACAGGATAATTCCGAACTCCGACGCGGACGGAAGACCGTCTGGGTCAAATGGGGCGCGCCCATGGCGATCAACGTCGGCGACGCTCTTTTCGTCATCGCCAACCAAGCCGCGCTCGACCTTCAAGATCATTTCCCGGCTCCGATGGTCGTTCGCGCGGCGCGCATCCTTAACGATTGCTGCCTGGAACTTACGAAGGGCCAATTCCTGGATATGTCTTATGAAGACCGCTCCGACCTTGCAATAGGCGATTACATGCCGATGGTCAGTGGGAAAACTTCCGCCCTGCTTTCTGCCTGCACTCAGGTTGGAGCCTTACTTGGCTACGCGCAAGGCGAGGCGGTTGAGTGTTTCCGATTGTTCGGTTATCACCTGGGGTTTGCCTTTCAAGTGCAGGACGATATTTTGGGCATTTGGGGCGATGAAGCCGTCACCGGGAAATCGGCGGCGAGCGATCTCGTCGAGGGGAAGAACTCCCTGCCTGTTTTATACGGCTTGGAGAAAAACGGCAGGTTCGCCCGGCGTTGGAGGGAAGGTCCCATCGCCCCCGCTGAGGTGAAGGAGGTCGCGTCCATGCTGGAGGATGAAGGCGGGAAAAATTTCGCAGAGGAGGTCTCGGAAGAGGAGACCCGCAAGGCGCTTGATTTTCTCGACAAGGCAAACCCGCAGGGAGAGGCTGGCGAGGTTCTGCTCGGGCTGGCAAACCTGCTCCTGAAACGCAACCAGTGACCGGGTCCGGTTCGAGGCGTTTAAATCCGCGCTTGACACGGCTTTTTAGCGTGCCGTATAATCCCATTACCCAAGCGGGTGTAGTTCAGTGGTAGAACGCTTGCTTCCCAAGCAAGATATCGTGGGTTCGACTCCCATCACCCGCTCCACAGCCGAGGGATGCGTTCCCCCGGCTTTTTGTTATGCTATACTATTTGCAAGTTGTAAGGTTGCTGTCATGGATACGCCCGCGCAGTACAGTAAAATTCCGCGTGGAGAATTGCATGAGATGACAAATGCAGGCAAAGGCACAATCTTGTATGTGGAAGACAACCCGGATAATCGCAACCTTATCCGCAGGGTGTTGAACGCCGAGGGGTATGCGGTGATCGAGGCTTCACATGCGGACCACGCCGTTCAAAAACTTGCGCAGGAAAAAATAGACCTGATCCTGATGGACATCAATATGCCCGGCGTGGACGGGTACACGCTGACGGCAAAGATCAGGCAAATGGAAAAATTTTCCGGCATCCCGATTGTGGCGGTGACCGCCAACGTGATGCGGGGCGACCGGGAAAAATCGCTCGAAGCAGGCTGCGACGGGTACATCCAGAAACCGATAGACATTGATACGCTTGCCCAGCAGATCGAACGCTTCCTTACAAGGAGAACCAATGCCTGACCAAGACCAGACTCTCGCCGTTTCAGACACCCAGCCCATCCGTAAGGCGACCATTCCGAAAGACGCCGCAGTGCTTGTGGTGGAAGATAATGTGTCGAATTTTGTCCTAATCGCCCGCATGTTGGGGTATCTCGGAATTCATTGCGAATGGAAAACTTCCGGGTATGAAGTTGTGGAATATGCCGACACCCTGCCGCGTCTCGACCTGATCCTGATGGACATCCGCCTGCCGTATGAGGATGGTTACGGCGCGCTCAAGAAGATCCGCGCTTCGGACAGATTCAAGTCCGTGCCGATCGTGGCGGTCACGGCAGAAGCCAGCCTGGAGCAGATGAATAAGGCGAGGGATTCCGGATTCGACGGTTTTCTTGGGAAACCGCTCGACCCGGACCGTTTTCCGGACCAGATTCGCCGCATCTTGAACGGCGAGCCGGTTTGGGAATTCAGTTAGCGTTGATGTAAAACCTTCGAATGGAAAATCCCGCGGCGCCGACCAAACATGGATCTCAAAAAGGAAGGTTCAAGGGCAGCCTAACCCGCACCCTCGTCAGGACGCTCTTGATCTTTACGTTCATTCCGCTTGTCTCGATGGCGGGAGTCGCGTACCTGCGCGCGCAAACGCTTCTACGCGAGCAGGCGAACGCCCAGTTGAAAAACCTGCTTGCGAACCAGGTGGGTGAAATCGAGCGGGATGCAAGGGAAAGGGAGAGGGAGTTGCAATCCCGATTCGAGGGGGAGGAGGCGGCGGTTTTGATCGAAGCCGCCCTGCATGCCAACCGGCAAAGCGACCAATTCCAATCCATCCGCCGGGAATTTTTCGAGACCCTGCTCGACAGTCCTACGGGAAACATGGCGGGATACGACGGCTTCATCCTGCTCGACGACGACGGGCACATCGCCCTTGCCAGCGACGAGAATTGGGAAGGCGAGTCGCTCGACCCGGCGCTTTTTGAGTTCGAGGAAAGCCGTTCGATTCTGCTCTTCGGGCTGCCGCCGCTGTATCCCGATGAAGTCATTCTTCTGACTGCCGTTCAATATAAAACTGCGCAAGGGGATTCGATCCTGGGAGCGATTGTCGGAATCACAAGGGAGGCGGGCGCGCAGGAAATACTCGAGCCGTTGAACGTGCTTGCCCCCTACGCAAATTCCTATTTCGTCCTGCCGGACGACACACTCTTCACTTTGGATCGGGAAAGCGGCTCTTTCGCCGCCGCAACTTTAACCGGCGCGTCGAGGGACGCGCTTCACGCCGAGATGGATAGGGCGACCAGCCTCGAAGTTTCCTCCCCCACCCCGCTGGATTTGGAGTTTGAGGCCGGGACGGGCATCATCTCGCAGTTTCTCTGGCTTCCAGCGATTCACAGCGGGGTTGTGCTGGCGGTCAACACCCGGGACATCTTCGAACAAATCAACAGCCTTGCCGCGTTTACGATTCTGCTCATCAGCGCCTCGATGATCGCAATGGGGGTCATCCTTTATTACGGCACAAAAAGGGTCATTCAGCCCCTTCAAGCGCTTTCCGCCATCACCTTGAAAATGGCGGACGGCGACTGGAATCAACGCGCCCGCGACACCGGTTCGGACGACGAAGTGGGCGTCCTCTCGCGCTCCTTCAACCTGCTTGCCGATCAGATCGAAGAGAGTCGCCGCTCCCTGGAGCGAAAGGTGGACGAGCGAACGCTTCAGATTCGGACGGCGGCTGAGGTGGCGCAAAACGTGACCGCCATCGCCGACCTCGACGAAATGTTGCGAAAGACGACCGAACTGCTCGCCAGACAGTTTGGCTTCTCGCAGGCGAGCATATTCCTCGTGGATCGCAGCGGAAAAAACGTGGAATTCAAAAGCGGGTTCGGTTCGGCGTCCAGGGAATTTGCTGAAAGAAAACACAGCCTGCCCATCGGCTCTCAATCCATCGTCGGCTGGGTGGCGGCAAATAACGAGGCGCGGCTTGCCTCCGACGTGACGGAAGACCCGCTTCATCTGAAGAATGAACTATTGCCCGAAACGCGCTCCGAGGTCTGCGTCCCAATCGCGCTCGGCAACAACGTGATCGGCGTGCTGGATGTGCAAAGCGCCCAGGCGGGAGCCTTCAACGAGGAGACGACGGTCATGTTGAAGACGCTCGCCAGCCAGGTTGCCGCCGCCATTCAAACCGCCGGGCTGGTCGAAGCCAGCAAGGTTGATTTTCAAGAGTTGGATAGACTCTATCGGTCGAGCCGCATGGTCGCCGAGGCAAAGGACAAGGCGGAGGTTCTGCGCGCAGGCGGTTTGATCTTGAAAGACTCCCCGCACCCAGCCCTGCTCTTTCAATCGAAGGGCAACACTTTCAAGGTTACGGCGGCGTCGGATGTCGTTCGGGACGAAGTTCCGCGCAACTGGTGGGGGGAAGGCATGTCAGCCGATGAGCAAGACCTGGATACGTTCTTTTCAAGCGGCATGGTTTCCGCGTCCAGCGCAAGCGTCGAACTCCCCATGATTCTGCGGACTATTCTCCGGTCGCTCAACCTGCTGAACGGCGTTTTCCTGCCTGTGAAGGGACGGGAGGCGCTCGAAGGGTTGGTCTTGATCGGCTCGAAACAGCAAAGCCCGGCAGAGGCTTCGATCCGTCCTTATGAAAGCCTGGCAGATTTGATGTCCGTCGCCATTCAGCGCGCCGACGCGATTGCCCAAACAGAGAAGCACTTAAGTGAGGTCGAATCGCTGTCTTCGATCAACGAATTGAGTTCCTCGGTTTCCGATATCCAGGGATTCTTCCACGCCCTGCTCGCCAAAATACAGCAGATCATCGGAGATTACAACCTGATCGTCGCCATCTACGACAAGGCGACCGATTCGATCCGCATCCCGTTCAGCTACGAAGACGGAAAGGTCGTTTCGATTCCTCCCTTCCCCCTCGGCGAAGGGCTTACATCCATCCTGATTAAAACCCGTCAGCCGTTAATGCTCATAAAAGACACGGAACGGAGGTTGGCGGAACTCGGCGCCAAGGTGATCGGCAAACCCGCCCGATCCTGGATGGGCGCGCCGATGCTGGTGCAGGGCGAGCCGATCGGGGCGCTCATCATTCAGGACCTGGAACGCGAAGGGGCGTTCAATGAAGACGACATGAAATTCTTCCTGACCGTCGCCGGGCAGGTGGCGGGCGTGATTAAGAGCGTGGAATTGTTGGAGGAGAGCAAGCAAAAGGCTCTGCAATTGGAGACCGCCGCAGAGATCGCGCGCGACATCAGCGGCTCTCTCAACCTGGATGAACTTCTGAGCAAAGCCGTTCAATTGATCCGCGAACGGTTCGATTTCTACCATGCGGCGGTCTTCCTGCTCGACATGCCCGGCGAGTTTGCCGTCGTGCGCGAAGCGACCGGCGAGGCGGGCGCGCAGATGAAACGGCAGGGATACAAGATCGGGGTCGGCTCGAAATCCATTGTGGGTTATGTGACCGGCAAAGGCGAACCCCTAATCGTGAGCGACACGACCAAAGACCTGACCTATTATCCCAACCCGCTTTTGCCGGACACCCACGCTGAGGCGGCCATTCCCCTGCGGATCGGCGACCGCATCCTCGGCGCCCTGGACGTGCAAAGCGTCATGCCGTATGCGTTCCATGAAGACAACCTGCGCAGCCTGCAGATCCTCGCCGATCAACTTGCAATTGCCGTGGAAAACACGGAACTCTTCGCAGAAACGCAGGAACATCTCTCGCAGCATCGCCTGCTTCACCACATTACATCCTCCGCCGCTTCGGGGACGACGCTCGAGGAGGCTCTCGAAAGCGCGGTGAGCGGGCTCCAGGTGACGCTGGGAGGCGACCGCGTAATGATCCTGCTCGTAAACCGCGAGAAAAGCGAATTGGAAGTAAAGGCGTCGGTCGGTTTTGCCAACGACATCGCGGGGATGAAGATCGCCATGGGTTCGGGAGTCGCCGGTTGGGTCGCCGCGCACCGGCGCGCGCTCCGCCTGCGCGACGTTTTGGAAGACCCGCGCTACATACAAATCAGCGCGAACACAAGGTCTGAAATGGCAGTGCCTTTGATCTACCGCAACGAAATTCTGGGCGTGATCAATGTCGAGAGCGAGCAAACGGACGCCTATTCCGATAACGATGAAGAAATGCTGGGAACGCTGGGCGGGAGCCTTGCCGCCGTGATCGCCAATGCCCGGTTGGTGGAACAGATCCGGACGCAGTCGGAACGCGAACGGCTCGTCCACGAAATCACTGCCCGCATCCGCCGCTCCACGGACATCCAATCCATTCTTCATACCACCGCAAGCGAAATCACCCGGGTGACGGGAGCGCGTTATACCCGGATTGACGTGCGCCCGAAAACGCGCGCCAGCCTGGAAGAGGAATAGATGACACAGTTGTCGAATCCCGCTCCCGGCGAAGTAAGCGACGCCACAAAACGCGTGTACCGATCGTGGCGGGAAGGATTTGTCCTTCCCCTGCTGATCGGCATTCTGGTCTTTGGCGCGATCGCGCTGTTCCCCGCAATCAGCGCGTCCAACAGCCTGCTGGTTAACTCCATTTTTATAGGCGTATACGCGCTCATCGCCGTCAGCGCGGTATTCAAATTTCCCTATGCGGTCCGCATCTCGGCTTTCCTCTTTGGGATATATGCGGTCGCGATCGGCGAATTGATCAGCCTGGGAATACTCGGCGACAGTCTGTTTTTCTTCCTGGCGCTGATTGTTTTTTCCACAATGTTGTTATCGCCGCGGGCGGGCATTTACGCCATCGCCGCCGGAATCGCCACGTTTCTCGTCGTCGCGCCCTTAATGCTCGAAGGTTACCTCGTCGCTCTCAACCCCAACGCCGCCCCCGCCAGGTGGGAAGACTGGCTCAGCGCCGCCGCCGCCCTGCTCATGTTCGGCGTGGTAATCATCATCGGTTTTCGCCAGTTGGAGAGGGAGTTTTCCGCCGTGCAGGAGAAGGTCGCTCAAACGCTGGCAGAACTGCGCGACGAAAGAAACAACCTGGAAACCCGGGTCGAGGAGCGCACCCTGCAGTTGCGTCGCATCAATGAAGTGGAAAGGGCGGTGGCGGCCATCCTGGACGCGGGCGAAATCCTGCCCATGGCGACGCGACACATCCAAAGTGAATTCGGCTTCTATTGCACCGCAGTCTATCTCATGGATTCAACGGGACAATGGGCGGAACTGACGGAAGCTGTCGGCGAAGCGGGCCGGTTGATGAAGGAACGAAAACACCGCCTCAATGTCAACGGGAAAAGTTTGGTAGCCCAGGTCATCCGCTCGAAATCGGGACAGATCGTCCAGGACGGTTCGCAGATTCGCCAGGAGTATCCGCTCTTTCCCTACACCCGCTCCCTGATCGTGACGCCCCTGGTGGCGGGAGACGCCATCCTCGGCGCGCTGGAGATGCACTCGTCAAAAGAGAATGAGTTTCTTCCCCAGGATCTGGACGCCTATCAAAATATGGCAAACGGCATTTCGATCTCAATCGAAAATTCCCGGCTTTATCAACAGGCGCAACAAAGCATCAGGGAAATGCAGGCGACACAGCGGCAATACCTTGAAAATGTGTGGAATTCGCTCGCGGCGGATATCAAATTGCAGTACGCCATCGGCGACACGGATCAGCCGGGAAACCATCTTTTGGAAGCGCCGCTTTCATTAAGGAATCAAGTCATCGGCCAGATCACAGCGCAGGGCGACGATGAGTGGAGCGCCGAACAGAAAGACCTGGTCGAGTCCATAGCGGTTCAGGCTGCGCTTGCGTTGGAAAATGCGCGCCTCGTCGAGGAAAGCCAGTCCGCCGCCTCGCAGGAGCGCCTGACGAACGAGATCGTCGCAAAAATATGGGCGTCGCAGAACATGGATGCCATTCTCCAGACCGTCGCGCGCGAGTTGGGGCGCAACCTGGAGGCTTCCGAAGTCGAGATCGAAGTTTCGCTGGAAGGAATCGCGGATGAATAACAGCCTGCCCGACGTTTCCTTCGATCTAAAAGAGTGGCGGGAACGGTTCATCCGCGCCGTGTTGCGCCTTGCGGCGCTGCTCGGGGTCGTGATGATCGCGGTATCCTTTCCAACCGCCCCCTCCGCCGACAGGATTCTGTTCCTGACACTCTACGTCGTCCTGCTTGGCGCTGCGATCCTGCCGGCGCCCTATACGTTGCGCGCTTATCTGCTCCTTGCCGTGACAGCCACCATCGGGGCGAACGCAATTCTCGGCTGGGGTCCCTGGGCAGACGGCGCCACATTCCTCCTCGCGACCGTCGTCCTCGCCTCATTCCTGCTGGACAATCGAACCGACATTGTCGCGCTGGCGGGTTCCATTATCTTTATCGTCGCGGTCGGGTATCTGGAACAGACAGGCGCGTATCGCCTGAATGAGATCGCGCCGGCAACAGTTCTCGCGGACTGGGGGGGATATATTGCGGATTTTGCGATCATTGGGACCATCCTCGCTTCTGCGGCGACCATGCTTAAAACCGCCTTTGCGCAAATCACCGGCCAAACGAAAGAAGCCTTCAATACCCTGACCATGGAACGCCATGCCCTGGAAGACAAGATTCAAGAGCGGACGGACGAGTTGGAATCCCACATGTTCCAGTTACGCGCCGCCACCAGCGCCGCCCGCGCCATAGCAGAGACGCAGGAGATCGCCGGGTTGTTGCAAAAAGCCGTAGACCTGATCTCGGAGAGATTTGAATATTACCATGTCGGCGCCTACATTCTCGACGATCAACGGCGAACCGCCTACCTACAGGCGTCGTCTTCGGAAACCAACAAACCTTTGGTCGGTCAGGCATTTCGCATCGAACCGGACAGAAAAGATCCGCTCTCACAGGTCATGGAAAGCAGGCAGATGGTCGTCGCCACAGACCTGGACAAGACGCACTTCCATCGCGATGCTAATTTCCCGCTGACACGCTCCCGGATGGCGATCCCTCTCGTCGTTCGCGGGGCTTTGATCGGCGTTATTGACATCCACTCTGAGCAACCGCGCGCCTTCGGCCCGGAGGATGTGGAAATTCTTCAGACCCTGGCGGATTTGACGGCTATCTCATTCGACAATGTGCGCCTGCTTGAAGAAACAAGAAGCCTCCTGTCTCAATTGGCGGCGGGCTCGGCATATCAAACCCAGACGATCTGGTCGAAGTTCACCAGCCGTCAAAAAAACGCATATCTGTATACGCCCGCCGGCGTGCGCCCGGTATTCTCCCGCGAACCGGGTCCCAAGGAGCGGGACGGACTTTATGTCCCCATCGTATTGCAAGGACAGGCGATCGGGAGCATCCGCCTGAAGCGGAAGGGGCTCTCTACGCAATGGTCGGAACGGGAACGCGATTTTGTGGACAAGATCGCCAACCAGACGGCGCTGGCGCTCGAAAACAGCCGCCTGGTGGACGAAGCGCAGAAGAGCGCGCTCCGCAACCAGATGATCGCCAGTTTTTCGACCCATGTGCGCGAGACGCTCGACGTGGATTCGGTCGTCCGCAGCGCGGCGACTGAGTTGAGAAAAGTCTTCGATCTTAAAGAAGCGGAGATCATGATCGGGATCGCCCAGCCGGACGCCCCGGCAATTTCGGCGCGGGATTCAAACCCGTAACAGGCTCAACATGAATCGACAAGGCAGCATCGAAATCACCTACACACGGTGGCGCGCATCCTTCCTGCGCTCCACCTTGATTGCGGCTTGCATCTTCGGGCTTGCCACATTGATTCCTGCCTTGTTTACCAGCGCGCCGGTCTATCAGGCAGTTTATCTGATGCTTTACCTGACGGTCCTGGCGATTACGTTCCTGCGGATCAACGACGACGTGAGAGCGGGGACGCTGGTTGCGCTGATCTTTGCCGTCGGCGTGGCGGGCATCACCGAAACGGGCATTCGCGGCGACGCGCGGCTTTTTGTGTTGGGCGCAATCGTGCTGGCTTCCTTATTTTTCTCCTGGCGGGCTGGGTGGGCGGTTTTTATACTTGGGATCGTTCTCTACGCGTTGATGGGCTGGTTAATCCTGACCGGGCGCTTTGCGATCACAAACAAGAGGGTGGAAATCGGGAACCTGGAAATATGGATAACGAATATCGCCAGTATGACGATGCTGTCTGTCCTCATCATCAACGGCATCCGGTTGACGCAGACCGAATATGAAAATTCCAGGTCGCAAGCCTATAACTTCTTCAGCGACCTGACCGCGGAACGCTCCAAACTGGAGGAGCGCATTCTCGAGCGCACGCGCATCCTGGACAAGCGCACATCCCAACTGCAAGCGGTGGCGGAGGTGGGGAAATCCATCGCTTCATACCGCAACCTTGCCGAACTCCTGCAGAGAGCCACGCATTTGATCCACGAAAAATTCGGGTATTACCACGTGGGTATCTTCCTGCTCGACGAGCGCAGGGAGTTTGCCGTGCTTGCCGCCGCCAACAGCGAGGGCGGGCGGAGGATGCTCGAAAAAAAGCACGCTCTCAAGGTCGGCGAAACCGGCATTGTGGGGTACGTCGCCGAAAGTCTGCGCGCGCGAATTGCGCTGGATGTGGGCGCGGACGCCGTGTTCTTCAACAACCCCGATCTGCCGAATACGCGCTCTGAGATGGCGCTGCCGCTGGTGGCAAGCGGCCAGCTTTTGGGTATCTTGGACGTGCAAAGCGCGGAAGCGCGCGCTTTTGTGGAGGACGACATCGCCACCTTGCAGATCCTTGCGGAACAGATGGCTGTAGCGATCCGGAACGCAAACTTGTTCGATGAGACTGAAAAAGCGCTTGAAACTGCGCGCTCCACCTACGGTCAAATGAGCCGCGAAGCCTGGAGCAGGATGCTTCGCAACCGGGCAAGGGTGAACTTTCTGGCGACCCCGCCCCATACCGCCCAAATCCAAGACGACAAGGTCGAACCGATCATCGCCAAGGCGGTCGAAACGGGAGATTTGATCCTCGGCGAGGACGGATTGTCAATCAGCGTGCCTGTAAAGATTCGCGGGCAAGTGATCGGCGCCATTCGACTGAAAAAGGCGGATATTGCGGAAGCCTGGACGCAGGATGAGACCAACCTGGCGATTTCGCTTGCCGACCAACTCAGCGGCGCGTTGGAAAGCGCCCGTCTTTACGGCGAATCGCAGCAACGCGCGGCGCGCGAGTCGCTGGTATCGGATATTTCGGCGAGGATCAGCGCCTCTGCGTCGCGCGACGCGATTGTTCGCGAAACCGTGCAGGAATTGGGGCAGGCTTTTGGGAATACGGCGGTCACCTTCCAGTTGTTGAACAAGCCCAATGGACGGGATCCGTTCCCGGTTCAGGGACGAAGCGCGGCGGATGCCGATCGGGATGGGGCGGAGGGATAGCATGTCCGAGATTCAAATCCCCCAATCGGCGGCTTTTCTGGAGCGCGCTTCGCGTTTATGGCAGTCGTTGATCGCGCCTTCGGCTTTCCTCTCGACCGTCGCCGAAAGGCGCAAGGCGCAATTGCTTGCGGTTCTGACGCTGATCCTTGCCGCTTTCCTGACGGTCGCGCTTATCGTCCGGTTTGCGATCTTTAAAGTCACAGACGCGGTTCCCTTCCTGAGTTTGACGATTATCACGCTTGTGTCGTATGCGTTGAGTCGCACTCGTTATTATCAGGCGGGAAATTATCTGTTCGCCTGGGCGTTCACAGCGTTGGGGTTCATCCGCATCTATCAGGGCGCGTCCGTATCCATCGAGGCGTCGGTCGTGTCCACCGTGCATATCGCGCTGGCGCTTTCCAGCGCGCTTCTGCCGCGGCGCGGATTTATTTTGCTTGTGGTCACGGCGGCGGCGGCGACGTTCACAGCGCCGTTGTACGCTTCAACCGCCGCCGATGAAGCATCCACTGTCGGGCGCTTGGGGGGCGTCGTCCTGACTATTGGGGCGATCCTGTACGGGTTTATGGTTTTTCGGGAATCGCTGGAGCGGGAGCAGCGCCTTGAGATGGGCGAAGCAAACCGCAAATTGCAGGATGCGCAGGTCAACCTGGAAAAACGGATCGAAGAACGCACGCGCGAGTATCAATCGGCAAACCTTCGGTCTCAGGAGCGGGCAAACCGCCTGCAAAACATCACGGAGATTTCAAGGGAGATTGCCGCCGGGCTCAATCTGAACCTCGACGAATTGTTGATGCGGGTCGCGCGTTTGATTAGCGAGAAGCTCGGTTATTACCATGCCGGTATCTTTCTGATTGACGCAACCAGGGAGTTTGCCGTCCTGCGGGCGGCGAACAGCAAGGGCGGTCAGGAGATGCTGGCAAGGGGACATCAACTCAAGATCGGCGGGACGGGCATCGTCGGGTATGTCTCTCAAAGCGGAAGCCCGCGCATCGCCCTCGACACCGGGGTGGACGCGGTATTCTTCAACAATCCCTACCTGCCCGAGACGCGCTCCGAGATTTCGCTTCCCATTAAGTTCGGGAATACAACCCTTGGCGTGTTGGACGTTCAAAGCACACAATCTTCGGCGTTCTCGGACGAGGACACCAATACATTGATGACGATAGCGAACCAACTGGCGTTGATTGTCGGGCGGAAGGCGGAGTTCGGCGGCGCAACGCCGCAGGGCGCGAGGCATCCTCTGCCGATCCAGGCGCCCCAGGCGCAATTGGGATACACATTCACCGCCGACGGCAGTATTGTCGAAAGCCGGGGTCTGCCTTCGAGTCCGTATCTTGAACGCGCTGTGAAATCAGGCGATACGGTTTCGGTCGGCATGTCGGCGGACGGCGGGAGCGCCGCGCTGATTGTGCCGGTGAAATTTCGTGAGCAGGTTGTCGGCGTCATCCAGATCGAGGCGAATACGCCCGCCCGAACCTGGACGGAGAATGAAATTCTTCTGGCGCAAGCCGTGTCGGACCGAGCCGCGCTGGCGCTGGATAATGCCGGTTTGTTCGAAGAAGCCACCCGGCGCGCGGAACAGGAAGAGGCGATATCGAGGATCACAAACCAGATCGGCGCTTCGACCGACTTCGAGCGGATTATGCAGACCACCATTCAGGAGTTGGGGCAGGCGCTTGGGGCTTCGCGCTCCTTTATTCATATCGGCGCGCCGCCCGGCGACAAGGAGGCGGCGAAATGAGCGACTTCAATCGCGTCCAACCTCCCGATGCGCCCGGGGAACGACCGGGCGTATCCAACCGCCGAATCAGCCTCGGCGTAAAACTTCCGGCGACTGTGATCGGTTTGCTTCTCTTCGCGCTTGGCGTATATACCTTTTTAAGTCTGCGCCTCTCGCGGCAGGCGCTGGTTGACACGCTGGAGGACGAACTGCTTGAACAAGCCTCGACCAAGGCGGAGGTCATTCAAGCCAGGCTGTTGATTGCGCGTTCGGTCGCACTGGATCTGGCGGCATACGCCGAAACAGAGACCGTCGGAGGATCCGACCTGATTTCAATGTTGCGAGCCACCCTAAACCGGAACAAGGACGTTTTTGGTTCGACGATCGCCTATGAACCCAATCAGTTTAAACCGGGCGTGGACTCTTATGCGCCTTATTTCAATCGCCTGCCGGATAACTCGCTGATTTTCTCGAACCTTGGAACGCCGGAATACAATTATTTCATCCGCGAGTGGTACACGCTTCCCAAGTCGAAACAAACGACGGTCATTTCGCCGCCCTACTACGATTACGGGGGCGGGGAAATCTGGATGGTCACCTGGAGCGCGCCGTTCTACAATGAAGACGGCAGTTTCAAGGGGGTCGCCACAGCGGACATCGCCTTTTCTCAAACGCAGGAGATCGTCAATTCCATTCAGGTTGGCAGAGAAGGCTATGCTTTCCTTCTCGACGCGAACGGGATCATCCTCGGCATCGGCGCGAATGCGGGCGAGTATGAAACCATGTCCGACTCGATGGTTCTGGAGGCGTACACAGACAAAACCGAGAAATGGATCGACCTCGTCGCCGACATGCGCGCCGGCAAGAGCGGTTTTATCGAAGCGACCGACCCGCGCGGGGAGCGGATGCTGGTGGCGTACGCGCCTGTTGGGTTGGATACGGGCTGGTCGCTGGCGCTCGCGCATCCTCGCGAAGAATTGAACGCAAGCACAACCCGGCTTCAAAACACTCTATTGGTTTATACCGCCATTGCGATCGTATTCTTCGGCGCGCTCCTGTTTGGGGTCACGCGCTCCATCACTGACCCCCTGATAAAACTGAGGGAATTTGCGGGCAGGGTTTCGGGCGGCGACCTTGAGTCGGCGGGGATGATACAGATTCGCACTCATGACGAATTGGAGGATCTTGGCAACGCCTTCAACCAGATGTCGGCAGACTTGCAGCAGGCGTTCGGCACGCTGGAGGAGAAGGTCGCCGTCCGCACCCGGGACCTTTCGCGCCTTGCGAACGAAATGCGCACAATCTCCGAGGTTGCGCGCGAGCTCAGCGTCATTCGCGATCAGGACACCCTGCTGAACGTCTCTGCGAACTTGATTCGCGAGCGGCTTGGGTATTATCACGTCGGCATCTTTCTGTTGGACGATAAAAACGAATACGCCGTCCTGCGCGGGGCAAGCGGACCCGCCGCCGAACAAATGCTTGCCCGAAATTACAAACTCAAAGTGGGCGAAACCGGCTTGGTCGGAAATGTGAGCCGCAGCGGGCAGGCGTACATCGCCCAGGATGTTGACCTCGACGCCGTGCATTATGAAAATCCATACCTGCCGGAGACGCGCTCCGAGATCGCCCTGCCGCTCCGAAGTTTCAACATCGTCATCGGCGCGCTGGATATCCAGTCCTCCACGCTCCAGGCGTTCGACGAAAGCGACATTCAAACCCTGCAAATCCTCGCCGACCAACTCGCCGCGGCAATCGAAAACGCGCAATTGGTGCAACGGCTGGAGGGGACGCTTATTGAACTTTCGACAACCAAACGCGCCAGGACGCGCGAGGTCTGGCAGTCCATTTTGGGCGGGCGCGAAGCCGCCGGATATGAGTATGACGGCGTTCAAATTCGACCGATTCCGCAGGGTCTTTCGCCTGAAATTCTCGAAGGACTGGGGAAGGGACTCCCGGCGACGACAAGTTCGAACGGCGACGACGCAAAGAACACGCTGCTGGTGCCGTTAATGGTATTCGATCAAGCGGTCGGCGTGATCGGGCTGGAACAGGAAGACCCCGCCAAGCCCTGGTCGCAGGAACAGATTGCCGTCGCGCAGGCGGCGGCCAACCGCGCCGCGTTGACGCTGGAGAATGCGCGCCTGCTCGAGGAAACCAACCGCCGCGCCGCGAAGGAAAGGACGATCTTCGAGGCGACAAACCGCATTGGCGCAGCCCTGAGCATGGAAAATATCCTGCTTACCGCCGCCGAAGAACTCGAAAAGGCTCTGGGCGGTTCGGAGATCACGATCCAATTTTCCGGCAACCCGACCGACAAGGCTCAGGAATAGACCGACATGTTGAAATTTATCGCGCCCCCAATCTTCCAGGACGAAGAGAAAAACCGCATTGCCGCCCTGTTGAACAGTATTTTGTGGACGGTCATTGTAATCGGGTCTCTTTACACTGTCGTCGCGCCTTTTCTTCTGGGGCAGATGTTTTCCGCCGCGTTGACCGCAACCGTCGTGCTCGCGAGCGTGATTGCCCGCATTTTGATGATGCGCGGCAGCGTGCGTCTGGCGGCCATGATCCTGCTGGCGGCGTTCGATATCATCCTGATTGCGTCCATCGCGGTTTCGGACGGGGTCACTGGGGCAAGTTATTTCAGCCTGACGCTCACCGTAGTGTTCGCCGGCGTCCTGCTGGGAGGGCGCGGCGCCTATACTTTGGCGGTTATCAATACGCTCATCGGGTTGGGATTCATGGTCTTCCAGGATTCGCTTCCCACGGCGCTGATTCCGCAAAGCCCGATCACTTATTTCTCGTCGCTGGCGGTTTATGTGTTCTTCACCGCCGCCCTGCTCCATGCCTCTGCGACTGGTTTCGGAAAGTTGCTGGCCAATTTCCGCGCCGCGCAGGATGAGTTGACCGCCAAGAATCTGGAATTGCAAAAGTTCACCGCCGACCTTGAATCCACCATCGCCGCGCGCACCGCCGAACTGGAAGCCGCCAATCGCGGGAACGAACGCCGCGCGAAACAATTCGAAGCGATCGCCCGTATATCGCGCGCCATCAACCAGACCCAGGACTTCGACCGGCTGATCACGCTTGTGACGGAATTGATCAGCGAGCAGTTCAATCTTTATCACGCCGGGGTTTTCCTGTTGGACGCCAACAACGAGTACGCCGTCCTGATCGCCGCCAACAGCGCCGGAGGGAAAAGGATGCTGGCGCGCGGCCACAAATTAAGAATCGGACAAACCGGCATCGTAGGCTATGTGGCTGGGTCGGGTTTGCCGCGCGTCGCGCTGGACATCGGGGCGGACGCGATCTATTTCAACAATCCCGATCTGCCCGAAACCCGTTCCGAAATGGCGCTCCCTTTGTTGCGCAGAGGCAATGAGATCATCGGCGTCTTGGACGTGCAAAGCCGCGAACCAAACGCATTCAGCCATGAAGACGTGCGCGCGCTGGCGACCCTGGCAGATCAGGTGGCGATTGCCATTGAAAACTCGCGTCTGTTCGAGGAACAGGAAAGGACCCTGAAAGAAGCCCAGGCAGTCTATAGCCGCGACCTGCGACAGGGCTGGTCGCGCTTTATGCGGACGGGGAACATCGCCGGGATTCATCGCCGAAATCTGAAAACAAGCATCTTTGCAGAGCCCCAGGAAGTGCCGGGCGCCCTCGAAGCGACCCGGTCTGGAGGCGCGTTTCGGAAAACCGAAAGCGACGGGTCCTCCCTTCTGACGCTCCCCATCAAACTGCGGGAGCAGACCGTCGGCGTCTTGAATGTAAAGGCAGGGGGGCAACACATATGGACGGACGACGAGATAGATATCGCCAACGCCATCATGCAGGGGGCCGCATTGTCCATAGAAAACGCGCGCCTGCTCGAGGAAAGCCGCAAGACTGCGGAACGGGAGCGCGCCATCGGCGAAATCTCCGCAAGGATCGGCGCGGGCGCTCATATCGAAGATATTCTTCGAACCGCCGCCAAAGAATTGGGAAGCCGCATTGCCGGTTCCCAGGTAACGGTGGAGATCGGAGGCGGCGGATAATACCGCCGGGCATTTTGGTATGCAGAATTCAGTTCAATCATCCGTGGATTCCCGTCTGACGCGCAACGCGCAGATCATCGCCATTGTGTTACTCGCCTCCGCCGCGCTGACCGGGGCGCTTTTCCTCGTTCTTGGAATCGCCAACCGCCTGACGATATTGTTCGTTCCCGCAGGCTTGCTCGCCGCATCCATGGTCTTCGACCTGCTCCCACTTTCACTTTTGAGGCGGGGAAGGCGCGACCTTGCGATGATGCTGGTCTTGACGGTATTTCTCGTCAATGTGGTCGCCGTGCAGTTCATCGTTCAGGGGCTGGGGCTGATTATTGTTTCCGCCATATTATTGGTCGTCTTCTCGATCGTCGCGCTTGGCATGTCTGCAAAATACACGAATGCGGGGGCGATCCTGGCAGTGGTGTCCGCCGTGGCGGTATCCACCCTTGAGTTTTTCCTCGGCGCGGATCGCCTGCGCGTCCCCGAACTGGAACGCTACATCCCATATATTGTCGCCTTCATGGCGGCTCCTCTTGCTGTCATCTTCATCCGCGAATATCGCCGGTTCAGCCTTCAGGCGAAGATCACTTTGGGCGTCCTCGTCACTGGCGGCGTGGCGGTCGCTGTAATTGCCTTCTTTGCCCTGACCGTCGCCAACCGGATCACAAGCCTGCTCGCCGCGCGGCTGGAGTCCAATGTGCGGCGTCTCGCAGAGGCGCAACTGACGAACACAGTGGAGCGCGAGGCGAAGCTTACCAATGACTTCTTTGCGGCTTTCGCGCATAATGCAACCGATCTTGCGGAATACCGGGCAAAACTCCACGAGCAACAAGGCAGCCTCGGTCAGGGCAATTACTGGAACGCCTCGGAGAAATTGATTCAACTGGAAGGCGGTCACTTCGGAAACCCCGCCGGAGACGTTTCGTCGGTGTTCATCCCCGTCGGCGCGCCCGTGGACGAAGCCGCCCTGCTGGATTTGAACGCCTCGGCTTACCTCGACTTCATCGCCCCCCACAATATCGAGGACAACTCGAGCATTCTCGCCATTTATTCCATCAACCCGAACGGAATCATCCGCTATTACCCGAACATCCAACTGGCTTCGCTCCTGCCCCCCGATTTCGACGCGACTCAGCGCCCATATTACAAGATTACCTCGCCCTTATTCAACCCGGACCGCCTCACCCGCTGGACGATCCCCTACGTGGATGCGGCGGGAGGCGGACTGGTCGTCACAGTCGCATCCCCCATCTATTACGGCGACACATTCGCCGGGGTTGTGGCGGCGGACGTTCAACTTTCCGCGATCACCGAACAACTTGCCAACATCAAAATTGGGCAGAGCGGGTTCGCATTCATGGTGGACGATGCCGGGCGGCTGATCCATATGCCTCCCGCCGGATATGAAATGTTTGGCATAGACCCGTCGCTGATCGTTGCGGACGAATTCTACAAGTACACCATCCTGGGGCAAGGCTCGCGCGATCTAATCAATTTCACCAACAGAATGGTCGCCGGCGGAAGCGGGTTGGGAATCGTGAAGGTGAACGGCGTAGACACCTACATCGCCTTCTCGCCAATCCCCGCCAACGGCTACAGCCTCGGCTTGGTTGTGCCGACAGCCGAAATGCAAACAGCCATCCCAGCCACGCAACAGGAAACAAGAAACCAATTTCGCGCGGCGACCCAGACTGCGTTGCTGATCATGGTTAGCACCTTCCTCGGGGCGCTGGTTGTCAGCATCGCGCTGGGACGGCTGATCTCCGCGCCTGTGAGAGGTCTCATCCAGGCGGCGAATCGCATCGCCGGGGGCGATCTCAGCGCGCGCGCGCAAGTCATCTCAGGCGACGAGACCGGCGCGCTGGCGGACTCGTTCAACCTGATGGCAGACCGGCTCTCCGACACCCTGCAAGGGCTGGAAGACCGGATCGCCGAACGCACCCACGAACTTAGCGAGGCAAATCAAAGCAACGCCCATCGCGCTTCGCTATTCGAAGCGATTGCGCGCATCTCGCGCGTCATCAGCGCCTCCCAAAACGTGGAACAGCTGCTCCCCCAGATCACTGAGACGATCTCGAGCCAGTTGGGCTATTACCATGTCGGCATTTTTCTTGTGGATGTTCACCGGGAATTCGCCGTGCTTGTCGCGGCGAACAGCGAAGGCGGGAAGACCATGCTCGCCCGCGGTCATCGCCTGCGAATCGGCGAAACAGGCATCGTCGGGTTCGTGACCGAGACCGGAAATCCGCGAGTCGCCCTCGACGTCGGAAAGGATGCGGTGTATTTCGACAATCCCGACCTGCCGGAGACGCATTCCGAGATCGCGCTTCCCCTGCGCGGCGGACCGGCGATCATCGGCGCGCTCGACGTGCAAAGCAAAGTCGCCAACGCCTTCAGCGAGGAGGATGTCAACATCCTGTCCGTTCTCGCCGACCAGGTCAGCGTAGCGATCCAAAACGCCCGCTCTTTTCAGGAAAGCCAGCAGGCGCGCGAACAGGCGGAACGCGCCGCCGCGCAATTAAGCGAACAACAATGGCATCGTTTCGTTAAACGCCAGACGACCCCCGGATATCACTTCGACGGCGTCAACTCGCATCAAGTCGGTCCCGGCATCCCGATTCACAAAAATCAACTCTCCATTCCGATCCTCCTGCGCGGAAACCAGATCGGCGCGCTCAAATTAAGCGCAGCCGACCCGGAGCGTCAATGGGACGATAACGAAATCGCCATGGCGCAGGCGACCGCAGAACGCGCCGCTCTCGCCATCGAAACCGCGCGTCTGCTCGAAGACGCCCAGAAACGCGCCGCAAAGGAACGCGCCATCGGGCAGATTTCCTCCAAAATCGGCGGTCTGGTCAACATCGAAAACATCATCCGCACCACCGTCGAGGAGCTCGGCGGCGCGCTGCCCGACACCGATGTCGCCATTCAATTCAACACGGGCCATTCCACCCGATCCGACGGGAGCAGCCATGTTCGATAGGTTGAAGAAGTTTCTGGCAGGCGAATTTGACCGCGACCCGTCGTTCATCCGTCTGGCGCGGAATATTCTGATCGTTGTCATGATCGCAACCCTTGCCATCCTTCCCTTGTTTGCAGGAATCACCGGCGAAGAGGGCTCGCGGAATCTGCGCGCGTTCTACACCCTGGCTGTCAGCCTGCTCCTGGAACTGATCTCGCTGGCGTTTATCCTGCGCGGGGAAATCCTCCCGACAAAGGTCATCGTTCCCGCCGGGTTGATCATGGTCGTCTTGATCATCTCGCTGGAAACCAATGGGCTTCGCAATACATCCATGCTGGCAATGCCTGCCATCCTGATCATTTCCGCGATTCTGCTCGGCAGGCGGTCTTTGACGGTCGCGTTGCCGCTCATGCTCGCCGCGACGATTTACATCGCCCTGAAGGATTTGCAGACGGGCAATGTCCCCGCCCCCATCGGCGTTGACAGCGCCATCAGCGCGGTCATTTTGATCCTTGCCACCGCCGGCATCACACAGTTATTGATCGCGCGCCTCAATGAAAGCGCGGAACGGGCGCGTCAAAGCGAACAGGCTCAAAGGCTGGAAAACGCCGAACTCCTTGCCCTGCGCGCCAGCCTCGAGGAAAGGGTTAGCAGCCGAACAGCCGAACTGGAAGCGGCGAACCGGGTGAATGAAAAGCGCGCCCGCCAATTCAGCGCGGTGGCGCAGGTGATGAGCGCCGCCTCCAGCGCGCAATACCTCGACGAACTCCTGCCGCTCGTCACGCGCGTAATCAGCGAACAGTTCAACGTTTATCACGCGGGAATTTTCCTGCTGAATGAACAGCGCGACGTTGCAGTGTTGCGCGCCGCGAACAGCGAAGGCGGTCAAAGGATGCTTGCCCGCAGGCACTCCCTTCCAGTCGGACAAACCGGCATTGTGGGTTTTGTCGCCGCCACAGGAAAGCCGCGCATCGCTCTCGACGTCGGAGCGGATTCGGTCTATTTCGACAACCCCGATCTTCCCGACACCCGTTCCGAGATCGCCCTTCCCCTCCGCTATGCAGGGCAGATCATTGGAGCGCTGGATGTGCAAAGCGTCGAACCGAACGCGTTTGGGTCCGACGACGCCGACGTGTTATCCACGCTTGCCGACCAGGTTGCGGTGGCAATCAACAACGCCCGCGTCATCGAAGAGGCGCAAAAGACGCTGGCGGAAGCGCAAAGCGCCGTGGGACGCATCGCCCAGGAGGCCTGGCAAATCCTCCGCCCCCAAAAACTTGGTTACGGTTTTTCGCTGACAGACGCGGGCATCCAGCCCCTGCAAATCCCCATTGAAAACGATCAGGTCAGGGAAAGCGTGTCCATGGCGAGGTCTGCGCGCGGGGTGGGGCCCGGCAACCGTTCGCGCATCGCCGTTCCCGTGCGCCTGCGCGGACAGGTGATCGGCGTGATACAGCTCAGCGCCCGCAGACAAAACCTCCTGACAGAAGACGACACGGAGATTGCCGAGGCAGTGGCTGAACGCCTCTCGCTTGCCATCGAGACCGCGACCCTGCTTGAAGCCACTCAACACCGCGCCGACCTCGAACGGGTGACGACAGACATCGCAGGCAAAGTCAATTCCTCCACCCGGTTCGAAATCATCATGCAAACCGCCGCCCGCGAATTAAGCGCCGCGCTGGGCGGGTCTGATGTGATTGTCCAAATCGAACCGGCGGCGTTGGAGCTCAGCATTAAGGAAAACCTGTAGACGAAACCCGGAGTTGAAATGACGCAGGATAGAAAAATGGAGACAGGCGGCGAAGCCCGACAGCGCTCGGCGCGGACAATTACCCTGGTGACGCTCGTCATTATGACGGTCATTTCAGCGGTCACCTTGTTGTTTGTGCCTGCCAGCGACAAAACGCCGATAGACAATTTTATGATGCCGTTTGTCGCATTGGCGGCGGCAGCCGGGTATTATTTTGCGCGGCGCGGCAGGAGCGACCTCGGCGTTTACCTCCTTTTGGCGGCAATCGGGGTCACCGTCCTCATCTACCCAATGGCGGCTGACAACATCGGCTGGCAGACCGCCATTGGAATGATCCTGGTCGCCACCGGCATTGCCAACAGCGCGCTGCCCGAAAAAGCCGCCGGGCGCGTCATAACCGCCGCCTTCGGGTTTGCGATCGCGATCATTTTGATCGAACTGTTCACGACCGGCGCCGTTCGCAACCCCGTCACACCCTCTTCGATCGTCGTCATCGTCCTGCTGGCGCTCGTGTATGTCGGCATAACCCTTTACCGCTTCCGTCAATTCGGGTTGCGGACGAAATTCATAATCGTCTTCGTGCTTCTCAGCGTCTTTTCAGTGAGCGTCACCGCGGTCACAATCAGCAGCCTTGTATCGAATCAACTCAAACTCAAGGTCGAGCAACAACTGACCGGCGTGTCGGAACTCACCGCCACCGCCATCGGCAGGGAGTTGGTCACGCAGATCAGCGTCATTCAGGCTGCCGCCCTGAGCGAATCGCTGCAATCCGCGCTCGTCCGGCGCGAAGCCCAATCGAATATCGTCGAATTGCTAAAATTGGACGAACAATGGCGCGCCGCGGATGCGGCGAAGAACGACGACGATCCCCTTGTGCGAAAGGCGACGACGGGCGCCCTTGCCGATCAACTGCGCGCGCTCCGCGAAGAATTCCCCGCCCATGTCGAAATATTCATCGCCGACGTGTACGGCGCCAACGTCGCCGCAACGAATCGCACAACGGACTACTATCAGGCGGACGAGGAATGGTGGCAGGTCGCCTATTCGAATGGAGAGGGCGCCGTCTATCTCAGCCAGCCGGCGTTTGACGAAAGCAGCGGCTCTTTTTCGATTCAAGTCGCCTTGCCGATCTTCGACAACCATAGCGGCGCGATGCTGGGGATCATCCGCTCGACTCTCGACCTGAGCGTCTTCATACCCTCCCTAGAATTGGGAAAGCCCGGCGAAACGGGACGCACAGAGATTTACATGCCGGGGAATTTGGAACTTGAACTTCACGTGGAAGACGGTCAACCCATGCTCGAAACAGAAACATCGCCTGCCGACTTCGCATCCACCCTCGCCGGGCAACCACATGCGACTTTCCTCGACACAGTTCACGACGGCAGCCCGGTCATGGTGGGCATTACAGACTTTACCGGGTCGGGCGTGGAAAACCCTGAAATCTCTGAAGCATTCGAATTATTAAACTGGCATGTGGTCACATTACAGGATCGAAGCGAGGCGCTTCAGGCGGTGGAGGATACATCCCGCGCGGCTCAATTGGTCGGTCTGGCGGCCCTGGTCCTCGCCAGTCTGGCGGCAGTGGGCATCACCCGGTTCATTACGAGACCGATCCTGAGTCTTACCGAGACCGCCGAAGAAATTTCAACCGGAAATTTGAACGCCGTTGCGCGCGTTGAATCCCCCGATGAGGTCGGCGAACTGGCAAAATCCTTCAACCGTACGACCGCGCAACTGCGCGACACGCTTTCCAACCTCGAACAGCGCATCGAAGAGCGCACATACGACCTTGAAGTTTCGCGCCGTCAGACGGAACATCGCGCCGCGCAATACATCGCCATCGGCGAAATTTCGAAATTGATCAACAGCGAACAGGAATTGAACATCCTCCTGCCGCTTATCGCCCGCCTGGTGAGCGAACGCTTCGGCTTTTACCACACCGGCATCTTCCTCCTCGACGATACAGGGCAATACGCCGTCCTGCTTGCGGCAAACAGCGCCGGCGGACAGAACATGCTCAAGCGCGGTCACCGGCTCAAGGTCGGGGAAAGCGGAATCGTCGGAGCGGTGGGAAAAACCGGGCTTGCGCGCATCGCCTTCGACGTGGGACAGGATGCGGTCTTCTTCGACAACCCGGACCTGCCCGACACCCGCTCCGAAGCGGCTGTGCCGCTAAAGGTTCGCGATGCGATCATCGGCGTGCTGGACGTGCAAAGCGAAAAGCCCGGCGCATTCACCGAGGACGACACGAACATGCTCGGCATCCTGGCAGATCAGATCGCAATCGCCATCGAAAATACAAGGCTGCTCGAGCAGACCCGTCAGGCGCTCATCGAAGCGCGCCTGACGTATCAACGCACGCTTCACGAAGGTTGGAAGAGCCTGATCGAAGACGAAGATATGATCGGATACCGGCAATCCATGAGCGGCGGCAGGCGGCTGACCAAGCCCGTCGTCAGCGACGAAATCAGCCAGGCGATGAACCGGGGCAGCGCGCTGGTCTTCCATGCCGACGGCAAAACCGACGACCCGACCATGGTCGTGCCAATCAAATTGCGCGACCAGATCATTGGAGTGTTGCGCATCAAATCGCCCTCCCGCGAACGCCCATGGACGGCGGATGAAATCAACCTTGCCGAAGCCATTTCAGATCGCCTCTCGCTCGCCCTCGAAAATGCGCGCCTGCTCCAGGAATTCCAACGCCAGGCGGTCAAGGAACAGACCATCGCCGAAATCACCGGCAAAATTGGCTCGTCCATCAACCTGAATAACGTCTTATTGACCGCCGTGGAGGAATTGGGACGCACCATCCCCGGTTCGGAAGTGACCATCAAACTCAAGGATGAAAGCGGAAACAACGGCAACGGATGAGGGCCGAATCATGAACCAGTCCCGACGATTTTCATTACAAAACCTGGCGGAAAAGTCGCCGCTGGCGCGGCTGAACCTGCGGGGAAAATTGACCGTAGGCAATATGGCGATCACGATCCTGGTCGTCCTGATCATGGGCGCTTACGTCTCCCTGCGCATCCAGGAGGGCAACCGCAAACTGATCCTGCGCGTGGAGGAAAATGCGCGCGCGCGCGCCGAAGAAGACTTCTTCAGAAAGAACGGCGAACAGGCGAAAAATCTCGACGCGTTTTTCGAAAACATGCGCGGAAACACACTCATCGCCGCCGACTCGATCCAAACCATCCTGGAAGACCCCAAACTCGAGGGCGATTCATATTGGGACGCGACAACGACGCTGGGTCGCCTCCCGAACGGAAGTTGGGACAACCCAAACAACGAACCCTCCGCCATTTTCATACCGGCGGCGATAGAACTTGGCGATCCTCTCGTCCGAAAATTGAATCTCCTGAAACACGCCGAACTTATCTTCCCCTCCATTTTGGAGGCGAACCCGGATATCGTCGCCATTTACTTCGGGGGGGAACTCAAGGAAACCGTGTACTTCCCGAACATAAACCTGGCGGACATCGTCCCGCCGGATTTCGACGTAACGAGCCGCGGGTGGTACGTCTCAGCCATTCCGGAAAACAACATTGATCTCACGGTCGTCTGGGCGGCGCCCTATGAAGACGCCGCGCAGAACGGGCTCGTCATCACAACCAGCGCCCCGGTGGTGGTCCCCGAAGCGGGCTTCCAGGGCGTCGTCGCCATGGATGTGCAGATCAACCGGGTGATCAGCCTGGTCGCAAACACGCCGGTCGGGGAAACCGGCTACGCCTTCCTGGTGGACAACAACAACCGCCTGATCGCGCTGCCCGATAACGGGTTCAAAGATTTCGGGATCGGCGACGAAAGCGCCATGCTGAGCGAGATCATGGATCCTGCCGCGCTTCCATCGGCGACGCAGGAATTTCTCGATTTCATGGAGAAAATCTCCAGCGAAGATTCAGGCGCCTTCACAACCACCCTCAACGGAGACGAGAAGCGGATCGCGTTCAGCGAGATATCGCAGGTGGGCTACAAACTGGTATTCGTCGCGCCGTTGAAGGAGTTGACGCCGGGCAGGGAGATCGTTGCGGAACAAATTTCACGCGAGACGCGCTCCACAATCTATTTCAGCATCCTGCTGATCGCCGCTGTCTTCTTCGCGGCAAGCGCATTCTCCTTTGCCGTCAGCGCCCAGTTGACTTCCCCGCTCCAGACCTTGAGCAAAACCGCCCTGGAAATCAAGAAGGGAAACTTCGACGCAAAAGCGGACGTACATTCGGGCGATGAATTGGAATCTCTGGCTGTCGCCCTTAACAGCACGACCGACACGGTAAAAGCCCTGGTCGCCTCGCTGGAACAAAGGGTGCAGGAACGCACTGCCGACCTGGAGACGGAAATCCGGCGCGGCGAAAAGCGCGGCAAACAATACGAAGCGATTGCCAGAGTCGCCCGGGCGATCAGCGTTCAAACCAACCTGCGGGAACTGTTGCCGCAGGTTACGCAGGTGATCAGCGAGCAATTCGGGTTTTACCATGTGGGCATATTCCTGAACGACGCCCTCAACCAATATGCCGTGCTGGCCGCCGCCAACAGCGAAGGCGGAAGGCGCATGTTGGCGCGCAGACACCAACTTAAGATCGGAACGCAGGGCATCGTGGGCTACGCCATCGGAGCGAACAAACCTCGCATCGCCCTGAACGTCGGCGAAGACTCGGCGTATTTCAAACACTCCGACCTGCCCGATACCCGGTCGGAGATGACGCTGCCCCTGGTCGAAGCCGGGCAGGTCCTCGGCGCGCTCGACGTTCAAAGCACGGAAGCCGACGCATTTTCGAACGAAGACCTCGAGACCCTCGGCATCCTGGCGGAACTGGTCAGCATCGCGATCCAAAACGCGAAACTATACGAGCAAATGGAACGGTCGCTCTCGGAAGCCGAGGCTGCTTCGCGCCGGAGCTTCCGCGAAAATTGGAATCGCCTTGCAGATGCCTACAAAATCACCGGTTACCGGTATACTGCCGGAAGCGTTGAACCGATTCCACCCTCCAAAGACGAAGACGGACACGCCGCGCAATCTTCCGACCGCAAGCAGGTCGCCGTCCCGATCGTCATGCGCGGGCTGGAGATCGGCGAACTGGCTGTGACCATCCCTCAGGATGAAAATATCAAAGCCGACCAAATGGACATGATCCGCGCGGTGGCGGACCGGGTGGCGGTCATCGCCGAAAATGCGCGGCTGTTCGACGAAACCACCCGCCGCGCCGAACGCGAACGGCTTGTAACCGAAATCACCACAAAGATCCGCGGCAACAACGACCCGCAAGCCATGATCGAAACCGCCGTCCGCGAACTGCGCGAGGCGCTGAAAGTCTCGCGCGTGGACATCATCCCGCAGAAGAACAAATCGCCCGATCGCTGAAACCCGTTGCAGGCACAAGGAATGTAGAGGTGTTTATGCCAAAAACCATCGCTGTTTCCAACGAAAAAGGCGGGGTCGCCAAAACCACCACCGCCCTCTCGCTGGGCGCCGCCCTGGCCGAATTGGGAAATCGCACGCTATTAATAGACCTCGACGCGCAGGCGAACCTCACGCTCGCCCTGGGCTTGGAACCGGGCGAAAGCGAGTTGACCTCAAGCAACATCATGCTGGACAATGAACCGCTCCTCAACGCGCGCCGCAAAACCGAGATCGAAAACCTCGATCTGATCCCATCCAGCTCGCGCATCGAAACATCGGAACAATTCCTGCCGGTTCGCACGAACTACACCACCATCCTCCAGCGCGCCATTCAATCGGCGCCCGCCATGCCTTACGAATACATCGTCATGGATTGCCCGCCCGCGCTTGGGGCCATCACCCGCAACGCGCTCGCCGCCGCAAACCTGTTGCTCATTCCCACCCAGGCCGAATACTTCTCCGCCTACGCGCTCCGCAACATGATGGGGCTCATCCGCCGCACGCGCGAAACGGACAACCCCAGCCTCTCTTATCGCATCCTCGTCACCATGCTGGATCGGCGCAACCGCACCCACCGCAACATCCATGAACAGCTGCGTTCCACCTTCGGCGCGGGCGTTTTCAACACCGTGATCGAACTGGACACAAAACTCAGGGAAAGCCCCATCGCCGGGCAGCCCATCACCCAGTACAAACCCGCCGCGCGCGGCTCGACCCAATACCGCGTCCTCGCGCAGGAACTCATGGAATATGCCAAAGAAACAGAAAATCAGCAAACGCCTTGACGGTCTTTTCAAAGACGTCAAGCCCGAGGAAAACCCAGGGAAACGCGGATCAAAGCCCGGGGCGGGGAAAGACGCGCCTCCACCCCAGGCGGACGCAAGCCCCGCCTCATCTGTGACTGCGACTCCCGTCGGCGTTCCCAAGCCTGATCCAAGCCCAAAGCCTGCCTCACTTCCCGCGCCCACGCCGGCGAAGACCTCGCGCCGTCATACAGGCACGTTGCTCCCGTTGAGCGATCCGATTCCATCCGACTCGTCTCCCGGGTCGGCGTATTCGACCACCCTGCAACTCGGCGAAGAAAATTGGGCGATCCTGCGCATGGTGGACGAAAACCAGGGGCGCACCTTCACGACGGACGAACAATTGCTGATCCGCCAGGTGACCGATCAACTCTCCCTTGCGCTGGAAAACGCGCAATTGTTCCAGGAAACCAAAAAACGGGCGGAAGAAACCGCGGTCTTGAACGAACTGGGAAGGGCGCTGGCTTCGCGCCTGACCCTGGACCAGGTCGTATCGGAAGTCTACAGGGGCGTTCGCAGGCTCTTGAATGCGAAGAATTTCTACATTGCATTTTACGACCGCGAGAATAAAGAAATTCTCTTCCCGCAAAATGTGACTGAATCCGCGACGGACTTGAATATCACCCGTATGCCGCTCGGACAAGGCATCACCGCGCACATGATCTCCACCGGGGAAAGCGTCCTCATCACAAACGGCACCGACGAATGGTCGAAGGAAAGGGGACTGATCCCCGCCGGGGAACCCGCGAAATCCTATCTTGGAACGCCGATCCTGGTGGGCAATGAAGCAATCGGCGCGCTGGCAGTCCAGGATTATCAGGAATACAACGTCTATACCCAGGACGATCTCGAACTTTTGCAGGCGTTCGCCAACCAGGCTTCGATCGCGATTCAAAACGCGAGGTTGTTCGAGGAAATCTCCGAACGCCAGAAGGCGCAGGAACGCTCCGAAGCGAACCTGCGCACGCTGTTCAGCGCGATGGACGATGTCGTGCTGGTCATCAACAGCGACGGACGCTACGAACAAATAGCGCCGACCAACCCCTCCCTGCTTGTGCGCCCGCCCGATGAAATGCTGGGAAAGATCTTCCACGAATTCCTGCCGCAGGACATCGCCGATAATTTCCTCGGCAAGGTGCGCGAAGCGTTATCTTCGGACGAAAAGATCGCATTCGAATACGAATTGAACATAGGCGGGCAACCGTTGTGGTTTCTCGCCAACCTGACCAAACTGGACAATACCCGCGTCTTCTGGATCGCAAGGGACATCACCGAGCGTAAAAAAGCAGAAGAAGCCATCCGCCGCAGGAACGAATACCTGGCGGTCTCAGCCGAGATCGGCAAACTGGTCACTTCGATCCTCGACCTGAACACAATCTTTGCCCGCACGGTGAACCTGATTACCGAACGCTTCGATTTCTATCACGCCGCCATCTACATCGTGGAGGAGACCGGTTTCAAACTTGAACTGAAAGAAGCCACAGGCGAAGCCGGGGCGGAAATGAAGGAACAGGAGCACAAACTCCGGCTGGATGAGCGCTCCATCGTCGGTTCGGTCGCCTCGACGGGAAGCCCGCTGGTGGCAAACAACGTCCTCGAACACCCCCTGTATGCGGCGTCGCCCCTGCTTTCCGATACGCGCGCCGAGGCGGCCATTCCGCTGCGCATTGGTCCCCGCATCATCGGCGTGATTGACATTCAGGCGCGGGAGATAAACGCCTTCAACGAAGACGAAATCTCCGTCCTGCAAACCCTCGCCGACCAGGTGGCGGTGGCGATTGACAACGCCCGTTCGTTCGAACTCTCACAACAGGCGGTCATGGAAATGCGCGAAGCGGACCGCCTGAAAAGCCAGTTCCTCGCCAACATGAGCCACGAACTGCGCACACCGTTGAACTCGATCATCGGTTTTTCGCGCGTGATCCTCAAAGGCATAGACGGACCCGTGACCGAGTTGATGCAACAAGACCTGACCGCCATCTATAATTCCGGTCAGCACCTTCTGGGTCTCATCAACGACATCCTCGACCAGGCGAAGATCGAAGCCGGTAAGATGGAACTCGCCTTCGACGAGGTCAACGTGGGCGACCTGATTCACAGCGTGCTATCCACCATGAGCGGCATCGTCAAGGATAAACCGATCGAACTGCGCCAGTTCGTCGCGCCGGAGACGCCCGCCGTCCGCGCCGACGCGATCCGCATCCGCCAGGTGATGATCAACCTGATCTCGAACGCGGTCAAGTTCACGGAGGAAGGCTCGATCACGGTCAACGTCGAACCCTACAGGCAAGACGGGCGGCGGCTCGTCCGCATTAGCGTCATCGACACGGGACCCGGCATCTCCCCCAGAGATCAGGAGAAACTCTTCCAAGCCTTCTCCCAGGTGGACGCCTCCCCGACGCGCAAGAGCGGCGGCACGGGTTTGGGCTTGTCCATCTGCAAGCAGTTGATCAACATGCACGGCGGCGAGATATGGGTCGAAAGTGAAATCAACAAGGGGAGCGCCTTCCACTTCACTTTGCCGCTTTATCACAAGGAACTTGAGGCGGAGGTCGAGAGTCACAAGACGATTCTCACCATAGACGACGACCCGCAGGTGATCGGGTTGTATCAACGATATCTCCACCCGGAAGGTTTTCGCGTGGAGCCGCTCACCGACCCGGCGCGGGCGGTGGAGGCTGCCCGCAGAGTCAAGCCCTTCGCCATCACCCTCGATATCATGATGCCCGGCACCGACGGCTGGACAGTGCTGGACGCCCTGAAATCGAACGCGGAGACGCGCAACATCCCGGTCATCATTTGCAGCATTGTCGAAGATATTGAAAAGGGGTTCCATCTCGGCGCGTCGGACTATCTCGTCAAACCCATTCTCGAAGAAGACCTGGTCAATTCGCTCGACCGTTTGAACGCCGACGGGTCCATCCGCGAAGTGCTGGTGATTGACGACAACCCGAACGACGTGCGCCTGATCGGAAAGATGCTGATTGACGACGGCAGGTACAAACCCATCCTCGCCGAAGGCGGGCAGAACGGCTGGGCGGCGCTCTCTTCCGGAAACCCGCCTCACGCCATCATTCTCGATCTGTTCATGCCCGAGATGGACGGCTTTCAGATTCTCGAACAGATGCAGGCGGATCGCAGGCTGCGCGACATCCCGACCATCGTCATCAGCGGCATGGACATCACGCCCGAACAGAAAAATCAATTAAAAGAGTTCGGTCAGCGCCTGTTGACCAAGGGCGCCTTCACAGAGAAGGAATTGCTCACCTCCCTTCAACGATCGCTGGAAAGACTTAAGGCTGGGAAATAACCGAACCGTCACAGGAGCTCCGTTTTGTCGTTCATCATCAAATGTCTGGATTGCGGGCATAACGCCCCCTACTTCCCCGCCGCCACCGCCTGCCCGAAATGCGGCAGCCAGTGGCGCGAAGCGGAGTATGACTACGAACTGCTTGCCAAAACCCTGCCGGAAAAGGTACTCTCAAGGGGATACGACCTTTGGCGGCGCAGAGAACTTTTACCCGTCCGCAACCCAAACCCAGGGCTTTCGCTGGGCGAGGGCTATACGCCGTTGATCCGCGCGGGTAATCTCGGTATGATGCTGGGATGCCCGAACATTTTCATCAAGGACGAGCGCCAGGGACCGACGGCTTCGTTCAAGGACAGGCAAGCCGCGGTCACCATCGCCGCGTTGAAAGAAGCGGGCATCACCGAAATGGTGGCGGCTTCGACCGGCAATGTCGCCATCTCATATTCCGCGTACGCCTCGCGGGCGGGGATGAAACTCTGGGCATTCGTCACCAGCCTCGTTCCGTCGGTCAAGATGCGCGAGATCGCCCTGTACGGCAGCCAGGTCATCAAGATCACCGGGTCCTACGATCAATGCAAACAGGTCGCCGCCGAATTCGCCCGCCAGCGCAACCTCTACCTCGATATGGGCGCGCGCACGATCACATCCATCGAAGCGATGAAGACCATCGCCTTCGAGATCGCAGACCAACTCAGCATGGCGCTTGGAGCGGCGGAGAACGCGCCTCTGCGCGCGCCGGACTGGTATGTGCAAGCCGTCAGCGGCGGAATGGGTCCGCTGGGGGTCTATAAGGGGTTTCGTGAAATGCGGCAAATGGGCTGGGTGGAACGCATCCCCGCCTTTGCGCCGATTCAGGCGGACGGTTGCGCCCCCATGGTACACAGTTGGAAAAAAGGGCTGGCCAAAGCAGAGCCCGTCGCATCGCCGAAGACGCGCATCGAAACGCTCGCCACCGGCGACCCGGGACGCGCCTATGAATTCCTGCGCGCGCATGTAGATTCGACCGGCGGCGCCTTCGAAAGCGTGACCGACGAAGAAGCCTTTCGCGCCATGCACGTCCTTGCCAAAATGGAGGGGATCTCCGCCGAACCCGCCGCCGGCGCCGCCTTTGCCGGATTGTTCAAACTGATTCGCGCAGGAATCATCAAACCCAGCGACACTGTGGTGATCAATTGCACAGGACATACCATGCCCGCCGAACAGGCGATCTTGGGCGAGAATTGGTCGCGCGATGTCAAGTTCCCGTCGCTGACCCAGGCGCCGCAGGAGGAGGGTCTGCTCTCCGCGCTGACCCAGGTGGCGCCGGAGCGATTCCCGAAGATCGTCATCGTGGAGGATACGCTCGAAGCGCGGCGGCTGATCCGGCGCATTTTGCAGTCGCAGGGCAATTTCACGATCCTCGAGGCGGAAAACGGACGCGCCGGGCTGGACCTGGTCAAACGCGAACTGCCCGATCTGATCATCCTCGATTTGATGATGCCCGAGATGGACGGATTTTCGGTGATCGAGGCGTTGCGCGCCATCCCCGAGACGGCGACCATCCCGATCATCGTCGCCACGGCAAAAGAACTGACTCCGGACGAAAAGAACCGGCTGGGCGGCCATATCCAGGCGCTCCTGCAAAAGGGCGACTTTCTCAACGATGAGTTTCTCGAAGAGGTGCGCTCGCTCCTCAAGTAACCCGCAACGAACAAAGGTTGGCGCGATTGGCAACAAAACGAAAAGCAGGGATCGCCGCGGCGTTCACATCCGCGATCTTTCTTGGAACGGCTCCCGTGTTTGGCAAACTGGCGATCACCCAGGGATTTTCGCCGCTTGCCGTCGTCGCCCTGCGCACAGGGCTGGCGGCGGGGATCATGGTCCTGTTCATGGCGCTGTTCCAGCGGAAATATTTTTACATCTTCCCGGTCGGTCTGATCGGCTGCGGGCTGGCGGGAGCGATCAACGGACTCGGCTCGGTCTTCTATTATCTCGCGCTCCAAAGGCTCGAAGCAAGCGTGGGGCAGATGCTCTATTCGCTCTATCCTTTTTTCGTCGCCCTATGGCTGATCCTCGACCATCAACCGCCGAGCCGCCTGACGATCTTCCGCATCACCCTCGCCGCAATAGCCGTCCTGCTATTGACAAACATCCCCCGCCAGCCCCTTGATTTTGGCGGAGTGGCAATGATGCTTGTTGCGGCTGTCCTTTACGCCATGCACCTCCCAATTAATCAGCGCGTCTTATACGAAGTCCCCGCCCCAACTGTCGCCCTCTATACCCTGCTCGCCATGAGCCTGATCGTCATTCCAGCCTACCTGATCTTCGACCGCCGCCTGCCCGCCGCGGATGTCTCGTGGTACCCCGTGGTGTGCCTGACTTTCGTAACCGTCTTCTCGCGCGTGGCTTTGTTCCTGGGCGTCAAAAAGATCGGCGGGATGCAGACCGCGCTTCTGGGACTCGCCGAACTGCTGATCGCCATCCTTTTCAGCCACCTGCTTCTGGGCGAAAGCCTTTCCGTCACGCAATGGCTCGGCGCGCTCGCGCTCGCCGCCAGTCTGACGCTTGTGACCTACGAAAAGCCCGCCCCGTTTGCCCCCGCCGCAAAAACCGGCTGGCTATCCTGGATCCGCCCGCCTGCCCTGCCGCGCGATACGTTCGGTCCTTACGAATGACCGCCTCCGGTTGATCCCTGCCTAGCGTCTCTCGCGCAACATCTCCCGGTCGAAAATGGACGGGTTGGTGTATAAGCCTGCGCGCAACTGATTGCGGGCGGTTTCAAGATCGTCAAAGATGCCCTCGATCCCGCCGTACTCCGCATCGCAGAGCAGAACCCCCAAATTGGCGCGCAAACCAAGCCCGCGATCGTTCGCATCGAGAAAACGCTTCATGGCGTCGCGCAGGCGGCTGGCGATCCTGAGCGGCGTCTCAGGCGTGGGGATGTCTTCGATCAAGGTCAGGAATAGATTCTTTTCGGAAGACCAAGCCATCGTATCCGTGGGGCGAAGCGTGACGCGAAATTGATCGGCAAGTTTCCGCAAAAATGCGCGCATCTCGGCCTCGTCAAGGTGAAGTTTCAATTCGTCCATCGGCGTCACATCCACAAACAGAACGCCGAAACGACGGAACGAACTCTGTTTGATGCGCTCCAGCGAAAAAGTCAGGCGGACGCTGAAAAAAGGCAGAGCGTACAAACCGGTGACGATATCGTGCGAGGGTTCGTCGAGCGCGCCTTGCGTGGCTTGCAGGCGCTGAACGAGACTGCTCAACTGGTTGATATCCACCGGTTTGAGCAACAACAAATCCGGTTCGACGGGCAGGCTGTCGGCGTATGGAGCATAGGCGGTAATGACCACCACCGGCACGCGCATAAGTCGTTCATCGTCGCGCATACGCTTGAGAATCTCCACCCCGGACAACCTCGGCAATTGCAAATCCAGCAGGACGATATTTGGACGCATCGCCTCAAGGCGGTCCATGGCGTCTTTGCCGTCCAGGACGATCTCGGTCTGATACCCGGCAACGTCCAGCACATGCCGGAAGAGGGCGACAATGTCGCGGTCGTCTTCTACGATCAATGCAACGGGTTTTTCCATGGTCGCGCTCTTGTTCATAACAGATGGTAAAGGCGCTCCCATTATACGACCTTCCGTCCGCTTTTGGGCCGCCCTTACCGGGCGCCGGGTTTCTATCATACAATTACAATGAACGCGAAACGATCATGAATATTTTCCGCGCCCTGAGACTCGACCAAACCCCCAGCCCGCCTGTCCTGTGTTTTACCGGCTCCGGCGGAAAGACAACCGCCATGTTCAAGGTCGCGCGATTGTGGGCGGAGAGGAACAAACAAAACGCGGTCTTCGTCGCGGCGACAACCCATCTTGCGGCCTGGCAAATCCCGCTGGCGGACCGTCATATAACCGTCGGCGCGGATGAGATCCGAATCCCCGACGAAGGCGTCGTCCTGTTTACCGGCGAAACCGAAGGCGGCAGGACGAAGCCCGTTGACGAAAATTCGCTGCAATGGATCCGCGCCGTTTCCCGGCAAAAAAACATCCCCCTGCTCATCGAAGCGGACGGTTCGCGCCAAAAACCGCTCAAAGCGCCCGCCGAACACGAACCGCCCATTCCCGCCTTTGCCGAGATCGTCGTTCACGTCAGCGGGTTATCCGCATTGGGCAAACCCTTGAACGAGGAAAACATCCACCGCGCGAAAATTTTTTCGGACCTCACCGGGCTGGCGATGGGCGAAACCATCGCGCCGCAAACCCTTTTGAAATACCTGACTCATCCGCAGGGAGCGTTGAAGAACATTCCACAAAACGCGAAACGCATCGCCCTGCTCAACCAGGCTGAGACGCCGGAACTTTTATCGAGCGCCGGCAGAATCGCCCCCCAATTGCTGAACGATTTCGACGCGGGGATCGTCGGTTCGCTTCATCTGGAAAACCTTCAACTCATCGAACGCGCGGCGGGCATCGTCCTTGCCGCGGGAACGTCCAGCCGGTACGGTCAGCCAAAGCAACTGCTGGATTGGAATGGAAAATCCCTCGTGCGCCAGGTGACCGAAACCGCGCTTCGTTCGGGACTTGAGCCGGTGGTGGTCGTTTCCGGCTTTCGCCACGCCGACATTGAGTCCCACCTACGAGACCTGCCCATCAAGTTGACTCACAATCCCGCATACGCGCAAGGACAGGCGACTTCGATCCAAGCCGGGTTATCCGCGCTTCCGCAAAATGTCGGTTCGGCGGTCTTTCTGCTCGCCGACCAACCGCAGGTTCCGGTCGAAGTCATCCGCGCGCTGGTCGAGTCTCATTGGAGCGAGCGTCAAACCATTCTTGCGCCGCTCGTGTTGGAGGAAAAACGCGCCAACCCCGTGCTGTTCGACCGCGCCGCCTTCGCGGATCTAAAGCAACTGGAAGGCGACGTGGGCGGGCGGGCGATATTCGATAAACATCGCGTCTCCTATCTCCCCTGGCATGACGACACACTCCTGTTCGATGTGGACGAACCGGAAGATTACGAAAAGTTGAAGGGGATGAAATGGACCGAAAATAAAGGATGAAACGAAGATGATCTCAGCGATTGTGCTGGCGGCAGGAAAGTCCACCCGAATGGGGAGGCAGAAGATGTTGATGCCATGGGGCGATACGACTGTGTTGGGGAAGGTCGTTCAGACGCTTCGTAATTCAGAAGTAAAAGAGATCATTCTCGTCGCAAACCCGGAAGTAAGCGCGCGTCTTACGGATTGCGGATTACGCATTGCCCTCAACTCCACCGGCGAAATGCTAACCTCGCTTCAACTTGGCTTGCAAGCGCTTAACCCATCGGCGCAGGCGGCGCTCATTTGTCTCGGCGACCAGCCCCAAATGGAAGAAAGAAGCGTCCGCGCGGTGTGCGAGGCGTTTTTGAACGGAAAACCCAATCTCGTCGCCCCAAGTTACCGGATGCGGCGCGGACATCCCTGGCTGGCGGCGCGCCCGCTTTGGGGCGAAATACTGGCGCTGGACGCCAATCAATCCATGCGCGAATTTTTGAACAACCATGCAGACGAGATCCAATACGTCAACCTCGACACGCCGACCATTTTGCAAGACCTCGACACGCTCGAAGATTACTTGAAATATAAACCGGGCATGTGATACACTCGCCCGGCGATGTTGGAGAACGTCCGCTACGCAAATTGCCGGAGGGCTGTATGAAATATTTTGTGATCGTCAACCCGGTCTCGGGACGGGGGCTTGGGGAGAAATCCATTCCGCAAATCGAATCTTTTTTGAGGGAACACAACTTCGATTACACGCTCGCCCGCACGACCGGGGTGTGGCACGCCGCCGAACTTGCCGAAGGCGCGGCGCGCGACGGTTACGATGTGATCGTATGCGCCAGCGGCGACGGCGCCATAAATGAAGCGCTCAACGGGCTTATGCGCGCAAAAAAAGCGGGACACAACAGCGTGGCTTTCGCGGCTCTTGGCATAGGCACCGGCAACGATTTCGCAGGCGGCGCGGGCATCCCCACAAACCTGAACGACGGGCTGAAAGCCTTGCAGGAAAACAAACGCAAAAGAATAGACCTCGGCTTCGTCAAGGGCGGCGATTACCCCGACGGACGGTATTTCGGCAATGGGATCGGCGTTGGGTTCGACGCGGCGGTGGGACACGAAGCCATCAAGGTAAGATGGACGCGCGGGTTGCTGGCGTATCTCATCGGCGTGATCAAGACCGTCTTTCTTTACCATAACCCGGCGGATGTGGAAATCGTCCTCGACGACGGCGAGATCATCCGCCAGCGTTCGTTGATGATCTCGGTCATGAACGGAAAACGCATGGGCGGCGGTTTTCAAATGGCGCCGGATTCAAAACCCGACGACGGCTGGTTCGACCTGTGCATCGCCGAGACCGCCTCGAAGGGGCGCATTTTGGCGATCATCCCGCATTTCATCAAGGGAACGCAGAAGACCCTGCCGGAGATTCAAATGAAGCGGGCGAAAAAGGTTTCGATCAAATCGCTGGACGCATCTTTCCCGGCTCACGCGGACGGGGAGTTCATCTGCCTCGAAGGGAGTCATCTTACGCTCGAAATCCTGCCGCAGGAGTTGGAGATCATCCATGCTTAAGCGGGATATTCCAAACAGCGGTCTAAAGTCAGAAGACTTTGGACTCCAAACGCCCAATTCATGAAAAAATTATCGCTCTGGCTTATCACGAACATATTGAGGGTCTATTTTCGACTGACCTTGAAACTTGATTCGCCCGACCTGAATGGAATCATCCCACAGACGGGACCGTTGATCGTCGTCACGAATCACACCGGGCAGGTGGAAGTGCCGGTCTTCGCCACGCTTTTGCAACCGCGCAAGATCACCGGCTGGGGAAAAGCCGAGGCTTTCGAAAACCCCTTCCTGCGTTGGGTGTTTTGGGCATGGGATATCATCCCTGTCCATCGCGGCGAGGCGGATATGAAAGCGCTCAAATCGGCGCTGCGGGCGCTGGAGGAAGGCCGCATTTTCGGCGTCGCCCCGGAAGGGACGCGCAACTATACGGGCATCCTGCGGCGCGGGCTGCCCGGAGCCGCCATCCTTGCCTTGAAATCCGGCGCGCCCATTCTGCCGATCGCGCATTGGGGCGGGGAAACCTATATGAAGAATCTCAGGCGCTTCAAACGCACCGATTTCCACATTCGGGTTGGGAAGCCGTTCACGGTCGGGGCGGAGGGGAAAGTCACCTCGGAGATGCGTCAGCAGATGGTGGATGAGATGATGGTCAGAATCGCCGCGCTCATGCCGGAGGAGTATCGCGGAGAATATGCCGCCGCAGGTCAAGCCGCGCAAAAATACCTGCGCGACGTCAAGTTCGGCGGTTGAGGCGCCGGGCTGGTTTATAAATTCAATTGGTAGGCGTTGGTTTCGCGCTTCTTAAACCCCAGTTTGACATACAGCCGGTTCGCGGCGGCGCGCGCGGGGTTGGATGTGAGCGCGATATTTTTTGCGCCCTTTTCCTTCGCCAGTTCGATGGCTCTCTTCATCAGCGCCTGCCCCACTCCCCGCCCGCGGGCGGATGTATCCACAATGACGTCTTCGATGATGGAGCGAACGCCGGTGGGGACTCGATAGACCGTCAGGTTCAATGCGCCGACGATGCCGCCGTCGTCGGCGCGGGCAAGCAACAGCGTGGACGACGGCTCCTGAATAAGAGCGACCAACTCCCCCTGAGTCGGAGGCGGGTTGTTCGAGGTCAGTTGAGGGACAAGGCGTTGAAAAGCCTCGTAGAGTTCGTCGTCCGCCCGGGTGGCGACATCAATTTGCATGGGCGGTATGTTTGGGGATCAAACTCAATACAAGGTAGTAAGCCACATAAACAAACGACGCCCAGACAACCCAGCCGGGATGGTCCGGGTATTGCAACAACGCCCAGATGCCGATTATGCCGTAAAGCCAGGTAAGCGCAAGCGTGACTGTTCGCAGGTAGGTGTTGCGGCTGGGGTAGATGTATTTGACCGGGATGAAAACCATGACGTTGAATAGCATGAGGAAGCCGAAGTTGACCCAGGGCGGCAGGTTCATCAGGAGCATGTAAAGCGCGGCGACGTTCCAGTAGGACGGAAAGCCCTTGAAGTGGTGGTCGTCGGTCTTGGCGTCGGACTGGGTGAATTGATAGGCGGAGGTCAGCAGGATGAGGCAGGCGGTGAACCATTTGACCGAATCGGGCAGGAGGTCGGCTTTAATCAGAAAGGCGGCGGGGACGAGGACGTAGTTGAGGTAGTCGAGGATGTTGTCGAGCAGGGCGCCGTCCACGTTGTTGGCGTAGGTTTTTACATCCGCCCAGCGGGCCAGCCCGCCGTCGAGTCCGTCCACGAGCATGGCGGCGATCATCCACAGGATCATGGCTTTGTAGTCGCCTTCGAAGACGGCGAAGAGCGCCAACATGCCCCAAACGGCGCCGGTGGCGGTGAAGAGATGGACAGAGTACGCGGCGGCGACTCTCAGGGGGGTGGGGAGAGGTTTTGAAATCACGGTTGTGGTCATGGCTGTTCCTTATAAAATTATACCCCTCACTCCCCCGTCGGCGCCCAGATATTCTTCACCTGCGTCGCCTCATGCAGGAACTCATGCCCTTCGCCCTGCTCGCGATCCATCCAATCGCGCGGCAGTCCGTAGCCGACCCACGTCCTCTTCATGTTGGCGGCGGACTCGTACTCCACCCAGTAACTGCCCTCCGCCGAGCCAAAGTACCAGACTGCGTCCACGTCTTCGTGCTGGACGAGAGTCTTGGTCAGGTGGTCGCGGTCGCCGGTGACGATGTTGACCACGCCGCCAGGCACGTCGGACGTGTCCAACACCTGATAAAAATCCGTCGCGCTCAACGGGAAGCGCTGGCTGGGGATCATCACCACGGTGTTGCCGCGCGCAATTGCAGGCGCCATCAGCGAGACGAATCCCAACAGCGGGTACTCGTCGGGGCAGGCGATTCCGATTACGCCCACAGGCTCGTTCACAGCCACTGTGATTCCGCGCAGGGTGGTCTCCTGCACGACCCCGCCATATTTATCCGCCCACGCCGCGTATGTGAAGAGGCGCTCCACCGCCGCGTCCACTTCGGCTTGCGCGGACTTTTGCGCGCGCCCCGTCATCGCGACGATTCGCTTCGCAAACTCGCTATTGCGCGCGTCGAGATTTTCGGCAATGAAATACAGAATCTGCGACCGGTTATACCCGTGCCGCATCGCCCATCCCTGTTTGGCGACGATGACCGCGTGCGCGGCTTCGACTGCATCGCGAATATCTTTTCGATTCCCATCGCCGACCTGCCCGACGACCTTTCCCTTCACGCCGAGTATCGTGGTTGTGTATGCGCCATCGGGGCGGACTTGTTTGCCGCCGATGTACATTTTGGGAGTGCGATCTATCGGCGGAAGCGAACCTCCATTTGCCCGGCCAGCCCCGGGTCGCGCCGGACCCGGGGGGGTGTGCTCGCCCCAGGCTTTTTTCTCCGCTGAAACGTTCGCCGCGTCGAGTCTCATCCCCGACAAATCGGGCTGCGGTCTCTCCATCCACTTCGGTCTCACATATTCGAATAAGCCTTCGCGTCCGCCCTCGCGCCCGAATCCCGATTCGCGATAGCCGCCGAATCCCGCCGCCGCGTCGAACACGTTGTGACAGTTGACCCACATCGCGCCCGCTTTGATCTTGCTTGCCGCGTCGAGCGCGAGGTTGATGTTGTCGCTCCACACGCTGCCGCCGAGTCCGTAGCGCGTGTTGTTTGCGAGTTCAATCGCTTCGCCTGGAGTTCTAAACGTCAATGACACAAGCACGGGACCAAAGATTTCCTCCTGCACAGTGGAGGCGGCTGGGTCGAGCCCGGTGATGAGAGTCGGCTTATAGAAGAGTCCCTTTGCAGGCAGGGGGATGTCGGGCTGAAAAACTTCGCCGCCCTCTTTTTCGCCAGTCTTCACCCAATGATCCACCGCTTCCCATTGACTCTTGTCCACGATGGCGCCCATGTCAATGGCTTTGTCGAGCGAGTCGCCGACGCGCAGATGACTCATGCGCGTTTTCAATTTTTGGATGAAGCGCGGCGCGATGTTCTCCTGGACGATGAGTCTTGATCCCGCGCAACAAACCTGACCTTGATTGAACCAGATCGCATCCACCACGCCCTCAACCGCCGCGTCCAAATCGGCGTCTTCGAACACGACGACGGGACTCTTGCCCCCCAACTCCAGCGAGATCTTTTTCCCCGTCCCCGCCGTGAGTTGACGCAGTGTGCGCCCGATCTCGGTCGAACCTGTGAAGGCGATCTTGTCCACGTCGGGGTGCGTGACGATCATCTCGCCCGCCCTGCCGCTGCCCGTAATGATGTTGACCACGCCTGGCGGAAGCCCCGCCTCAGCGACGACCTCCGCGAACAACAGCGCGCTCAACCGCGTATACGAGGCGGGTTTCAGCACAACGGTATTTCCCATCGCAATGGCGGGCGCGATCTTCCACGCCAGCATCATCAACGGGAAGTTCCACGGGATGATCTGCCCGATCACGCCGACGGGCTGGTAGTCGCGCAGTTCGGTTTCCATGAGTTGCGCCCAGCCCGCGTAATAGTAAAAGTGACGCGCCAACAGCGGCACATCCACATCGCGCGACTCGCGGATCGGCTTGCCGTTATCCATTGATTCAAGCACTGCCAGCAGACGATGATGTTTTTGAATGTTGCGCGCGATGGCGTACAAATAACGGGCGCGGGCAACGCCTGGGGTTTTGCTCCAACTTTCAAAAGCAGTGCGGGCGGCAGCGACGGCGGCATCCACATCTTTCTTCTCCGCCTGCGCCGTCTCCGCGAGAAGTTCCCCTGTGGACGGGTTGAACGACGAATAGTATTTCGCGCCCTTCGACGTCACCCATTCGTTGTTGATGAACTGCCCGAACTTCCGTCCATGCTCCTCCAGCCACGCATTGACAGCGGCAGGAGACTCGGGGGCGGGTCCGTATTCCATGGTTTTGAAGAGGTCGAGTAAGGTGGACATAAGATCTCCGTTTCAGATTAGAACCACAGATGAACACAGATAAACGCGGATGGGCGATAAACAAAAGAACCAAAATCTGTATTCATCCGTGTTTATCTGTGGTTTATTTTTATCCCATCGGCATGTGATGTTTCGCGGCGTAGCGACCTGTGATGAAGTGATACAGCTGTCGCTCCAAATCGGTCAGCAGGCTGGATGCGCCGAAGCGGAACAGGTCGTTCTTCAGCCACTCGTCGCCGAGTTCTTCCTTCATCAGCGACTGCCACGCCATCGCCTGTTTTGCAGAACTGATTCCGCCTGCGGGTTTAAATCCGATCTTGTAGCCGAAGCGATCCACATACTCGCGGATGGCGCGGGTCATCACTAGGCTGACTTCCAGCGTGGCATTGACCGATTCCTTGCCCGTGGATGTTTTGATGAAGTCCGAGCCTGCCATCATCGCCACGAGGCTGGCTTGATAGACCTGCTTGAGCGTGCCGAGGTCTCCCGTCGCCAGGATGGTCTTCATGTGCGCGTCGCCGCAGGCTTCGCGGAATTGTTGCAGTTCGTCGTACATGGCTTTCCAATCGCCGGTGAGAACATAATTACGGGCGATGACCACGTCAATTTCTTTCGCGCCCGCCTCCACGGCTTGCTCGATCTCTGCGATACGTTGCGGGAGGGGGGTCTGTCCCGCAGGAAAACCTGTCGCAACAGAGGCGACTGGAATCCCGGAGCCTTGAAGCGCGTGAACTGCATCCGCGACGCGATTGGGGTACACGCAGACTGCGCCGACGTGGATCGGTTCGCCCGCCAATCCAAGCCGCTCCAGCATATCCGGGCGGATCGGCTGTCTGGCTTTGGCGCACAAACGCTGGACGCGCCCGGGCGTGTCGTCGCCGGCGAGGGTCGTCAGGTCAATGCAGGTGACGGCGCGCAACAGCCACGCCGCCTGCCAATCTTTTTTGACAGTGCGGCGTTTTTGAAGCGTCTCCACGCGCCGTTCCACCGCGCTTTTGTTGATGTGCGCGCCCATTACCCAATCCAGGTCGAGAGGCGTTCCGGGGTTGCGAGTGTGATTACTGGACATGGAATCTCCGATTTTTAATCTAATGTGATTATACAGCGAATATCCGGCGCGGAAACCGCCGTCCAGGATTGGTTTGGAGGGACGGTAGTAATTCGCCGGGTTTTCATATATACTTGCAGTAAATCCCAAAAAGTCTATGAGCAGGCGGTCATGGAATCAACGCATCCGCAACAAACCGGTTTCAGGTTTCCGTTCGGCGAAGAATCTTGCGAGCATGAATTCAAGGTGCTTCAGGACGAATACAAAAGGTTTTACTACAACCAGAGCCGCTTCAACGCGGAGGCGCTGGAAGAGGACGTCTACCTGATCGTCGGACGACGGGGTTCCGGAAAGACCTCGCTGACCAAGTACTTCGGCTTTCAGGATCATATTAAAAAAGCGCACAGCATAGACGTTGACGAACCCAATATCTACAGCGGCATCCTGCAGGGGATCGCGGAGCGCCCCTCCCTATCCGCCGACCTGGCGGTGATCGAGGTGGGAAAAATTTGGGACTATCTGATCTGGTCGCTGATCTTCGACAAGTTCCGCGAGAAGGACCCCGCCGTCAAAGCCGCCAGCCTCATGGTGCGAAAGGGAACCGCGTCTCATTTCGTCTACGACCTGCTCACAGGTTTGTTGAACAAATATGTGGATGAAAGCGGCAAGGTCGCCGACGACGTCTCAAAGACGACTTCCTCCCCGATTTTCGAAAACGCCAAAGCCAGGGTGTTGGAATTGACATATAAGGAACCGGTCATCGTCGCAATAGACACCTTCGAACGTTATAACCGCGAAGACCTTGCAATGATGATCGTCACCGCCGCCCTGATTCAGCGCGCCAACGATTTCAATATTTCCTATGCGTACAAGGGCGTTCACGTCAAGGCTTTTGTTTCGGCGGAGATCTTCCCGCATATCAAGGAAAGCGTCATCACGAACACAACCAAATTTATCCGCAACCCTGTTTATTTGCGCTGGAAGCCCAGGGATTTGATCCGGCTCATCATGTGGCGTTTTCATCGTTACATGGAGGAGCGCGGGCATCGCATTTCGCTCCGCGAGCCAGCGTGGGATAATTTCGATGAAATTCTCGAAACCTTCTGGAATCCTTACTTCGGCGAATCGGTGCAAAATTTACGGGGCGGGACGGAACGAAGTTTCCCTTATATCCTGCGTCATACCCAAATGCGACCCCGTCAATTGGTGGTGCTTTGCAACCAGATCGCCCGCCAGGCGGAGCGGGGCGGGAAGTTTCCGCAATTCAAGGAAGTCTCCATCAGTAAAATCATCTCAGAATGTGAGTACGATCTCGCGGACGAGGTCCTCAATTCCTACGATTTGATCTACCCGCGCGTGGCGGACATCATCACCGCTTTGACGAACGCCCCCGTGATGTTCAAGGGCAATTATCTCGACCAGGTCGCCAAACGGACATCGAGCGCCTGGCCCCTGGGAACTTATTCGACGGGAGCGTTTCGCCGGGTCGTTGCAGAACTTGGGATTGTCGGCAAGGTGCGGACAAAGGACGAAGCGACGAAGATCGTCGCCGCCGACTTCGAATACGCCATGCAGGACCGCCTGACTTTGACGAGCGACGATGAGTGCGTCATTCACCCGATGTTCTATTCCAAGTTGCAGGTGAAAAAGAACGGCTGGATCGTTTATCCGTTCCCGGATCATGAAGACTATCATCCCCTTTTGGATTAGAATAACGCCGGGAAAAACAGCAACCTTTGGGGTGTTTTTCCCTATTTTAGTATCACATTGCAGGATCACACTCAAAGCCGCCGTCGCTTCGATAAACTCAGCGCAAGTTCGGCGGCGTGTCGCGCGGGAAACCCAGCGCTGAGGACGGCGCAGGGAACAACTTTGCTCTATAATATCAGAACCGACTGTAGAAAGTGAAAAACTAAAAAATCGCATGACGAAACACGCCCCCATCGCCCCCAAACGCCCGCGTGTCATGGCCCGGCACGGAATCACCCGCATTGACGATTACTATTGGATGCGCGATAAAGACGACCCGGAGACGATGAAATACCTCCGCGCGGAAAGCGATTATCTCGAAGAGACGCTGGGACATACAAAGCCGTTGCAGGAGCGGCTCTTCTCCGAGATGAGGAAACGGATTCAGGAAACCGATTCAACCGTCCCGGAGAAGCGAGGCGAATACTTCCATTACGAGAGACACGAGGAGGGGAAACAATATCCCATCTTTTGCCGCAAATATAAATCGCTCGACGCGCCCGAGGAAGTCCTGCTCGACCAGAATGAACTGGCGAAGGGGAAAGCCTTCTGCGGCATCAGCGGAATCGAGACCAGCCCGGACGGGTCGAAACTCGCGTATCTTGCGGACTTCGACGGCGCGGAGATTTTCACGATCTACATCAAAGACCTCGCCACTGGAGAATATTTTCCCGAAACGATCCACAACGTATCCGGCAGCGCCTACGAAAGGTTCGGCGTGGAATGGGCGAACGATAACAAGACCATCTTCTACGTCACGCTCGACGAGACCCTGCGCCCCGACAAATTATTCCGCCACACCGTCGGCGCAGACCCGAAAAACGACGCGCTCATCCTGCGTGAGGCGGATGAGGCGTATCACCTTTTCCTGTATAAATCGCGCGATAACGCGTTGATCGGCGTTTATCATTACAGCACGAACACGCGCGAAGTCCGCTTCATGGACGCGAACGATCCGTCGAGCGAATTGCGCATCCTCCAGCCGCGCATCGAGGGGTTGGAATACAGCGCCGCGCATCACAAGGGCAGGTTTTTCATCGTTCACAACGACGGGGCGAAAAATTTCAAACTCAGCGTGGTTTCGGCGGACGCGCCGGGCAGGGAAAACTGGACGGAGGTAATCCCCCACCGCGAGGATGCGCTGGTGGAATATGTAGATACTTTCGCGGAGCATCTGGTTGTGTATGAACGCAAAGGCGGGGTGAAACAGATTCGCCTTAGCGGCGCGGACGGCGCGAGCAACGTCCGTTACGCGCAATTCCCCGAAGCGTCGTACAGCGTTTATCCCGAAGGCAATCCGGAGTTCGAGACGAATCTCCTGCGTTTGAAGTATTCTTCGCTCATTACGCCGGACACAATCGTTGACGTTAACATGGATACGGGCGAATGGGACGTCAAAAAGGTGGACGAGGCGCGCGGCTTCGATAAATCAAAGTATGCGCTGGAGCGCATCCATGCGGCGGCGAAGGATGGGACGAGAGTCCCGATCACGCTAGCCTATCGGAAGGATTTGCAAAAGATGGACGGGACGAATCCCGCCTTGATGTACGGTTACGGATCCTACGGCGCGACGATTGACCCGTATTTCGACTCGAACCGCATCAGCCTGATGGATCGGGGATTCGTTTATGCGGTGGCGCACATCCGCGGCGGATACGACATGGGGCGCGACTGGTACGACCAGGGCAAGATGGAACACAAGCGCAACACGTTCACCGATTTTATCGCCTGCGGGGAACATTTGATCAAGGAAGGGTATGCCGCGAGGGATAAACTGGCGATTCAGGGCGGTTCGGCGGGCGGGTTGCTTGTCGGCGCGTGCATGACGATGCGCCCCGACCTGTTCAAGGCGGTCATCGCCAAAGTCCCTTTCATGGATGTGGTCACGACGATGGAAGACCCGACCATTCCGCTCACGACTCAGGAATACGATCAGTGGGGCAACCCGGCGGATAAGGAAATGTTCGAGTACATGCTTTCGTATTCGCCGTACGACAATTTGAAGGCAACGGACTATCCCCACCTGCTTATCACCACTGGTTTGAACGATCCGCGCGTGGCATATTGGGAGCCTGCCAAGTTTCTCGCCAAATTGCGCGAACTGAAAACGGACGATAACCTGGCGGTCTTCTACGTCAATTACAACTCCGGTCACGCCGGGGCGAGCGGGCGCTTCGACTACATCCGGGAGATCGCGCTCGATTACGCCTTTTTGCTGGATCGGTTTGGTTTGGAACCGCCGGCAAACGGTTGATTGAAGGCAGATTCAGAGCTCCGTAAGATTAAACGGGCGCGCTTCGTTCAAAGAATCAAAAAAACTCCCGGAGGTTTAGGCTCCGGGAGTTTCTCTTATTCCTTTCATCCACCCGGTTGAATCGCTTTTGCTACAACGTCTTCCAGCATCTTTGTGGTGAGCGACTTGGGGCGCTCGATGGGCATACCAAGCGCGCGCGACCAGACGTAGTTGGCCGTCACGCCGAGGGCGCGTCCTACGCCGAAGAGGACGGTATAGAAATCGAACTCGCGCACGCCGTAGTAATGCTGGAGCGTGCCGCTGATGGCGTCCACGTTTGGGGCGGGGTTCTTCGCCTTGCCCTGTTCCTTTAACACGGTCGGCACGACGTCGAAGACCATATCCGCGAGGCGGACGAGGTCGTCGTCGGGGAAGCGCGCCTTGGCGAACTCCATTTGCGCCGTGAAGCGCGGGTCGGGGACGCGCAGGACAGCGTGACCGTATCCCGGAATCACCTTGCCGCTGTGGAGCGTATCCCACGCGAATTTGTACAAGTCGTCGCGCGATGGCACGCCGCCGAATTTTTTGTGAACGTCCAACAGCCAGCCGAGACATTCCTGGTTGGCAAGCCCGTGCAGGGGACCGGCGAGTCCGCTCAACCCGGCGGAGTAGGCGAAGTAAATATCCGAGAGCGAGGAGCCGACCAGGTGCGTGGCGTGAGCCGAGACGTTGCCCGATTCATGATCGGAATGCAGGATGAAATACAGGCGCGCGAGTTCCGCATATCCCTTCTTGTCGGCGACCTTCATCATGCGGGCGAAGTTCGCGCCGTAATCCAGTTTGACGCGATAGATGGGTTTCTTCTTCTCGCCGAAGTATTTGTAGCGGTAAATGAACGCCGCAATGACAGGAATCTTCGCCGTCAGGTCGAGGCTGTCTTCGAGCGCCGGCTCCCAGTATTCGTCCTTCTTCATGCCTTCGCGATAACGTTTGGAGAAAACCGAATTGCGCTCCAGCGACATCACCGCGAGATTCAACAGTATCATCGGGTGCGCGTCCTTGGGCATGGTCTTCAACATCTTGTAAACGTAATCGGGGATTTCGGCGCGTTTGTCCCATTCGTCCTCGACCGCCATCGCTTCTTCCATTGTGGGAACTTCGCCGACCATCAGCAGGTAATACAAACCGCCCACCAGCGGAATCTTGGTCCCGCGCGCCTTCGGAAGTCGCTTCAACACTTCGGGGATGGACAGCCCGCGAAAGCGGATGCCCTCGCTGGAATCCACGTAGGACACATCCGTAAGCAGGGACTTGATGTCTCTCATCCCGCCCGCGATCTGACCGACGGTGACCTTGTCCACCACCACGTCGGCGTGTTCCTTGGACAGGGCTTTGATGCGTTCGCGCCAGGCGGGAAGTTGCGCGGAAATTTTTTCGTGCAGGATCATGGTTGGCTCCTAGAGAGTAGAGAATGGAGAGTAGAGAGTGGAGAGTGGAGAGTAGTAATTGAAGATTCGCAATCTCCAATTACTACTTACCAATTACCAATTACTAAAGACTCACCACACTCTTCAACGCTTCATGCGACTCGCGCACCGATGCCGCCGATTTCTCGAACATGGCTTTCTCGTCGGCGTCGAATTTATATTCGACGATCTTCTCCATGCCGCCCGCGCCGAGCATGACCGGCACGCCGAAGTACATGTCCTTCAAACCGTATTCGCCGTTCATGTAGGCGGCGCAAGGCACGATCAGTTTTTTGTCCTTGAGAATCGCCTCCGCCATTTGAAAACAAGCCAGCGACGGCGCGTAATACGCCGAGCCGGTCTTCAATAAATTCACGATCTCGCCGCCGCCCTTGCGCGTGCGCTCGACGATGGCGTTCAATTTGTCGGCGGGGAAATATTCCTTCAAGGGAATGCCCGCAATGTTCGAGTGGCGCGTCAGCGGAACCATCTCGTCGCCGTGGCCGCCCAGCACATAGCATTGCACGTTTTCCACGCTCACGCCCGCTTCCATCGCCACGAAGGCGCGCATCCGGGCGGAATCTAAAATGCCCGCCTGCCCGATCACCCGTTCGCGGGGGAGCCCGGTCATCTTCAGGGTCAGGTACGCCATCGTGTCGAGCGGGTTGGTTAGCACGATGAAGATCGCGTTCGGCGAGTGTTTCAAGGTCTCCGTCGCCGCCTTGCCCACGATTCCGGCGTTGGTCTTCAGCAGGTCTTCGCGGCTCATGCCCGGTTTGCGCGCAATGCCCGCGGTGATGATGATGATGTCCGAATCTTTGGTGTCGTTATAATCATTCGTCCCCATCACGTGCGCGTCCTTGCCGATGATGGGCATGGCTTCGAGCATGTCGAGTCCCTTGCCCTGCGGCATTCCCTCCACCACGTCCAGCAAAACCACGTCGGCAAGTTCGCGTTCGGCGATCCAGTGCGCGGCGGTGGCGCCGGTGTTGCCCGCGCCGACGATCGAAATTTTCTTCATCGTTCCTCCGTTGATATCGGCTCGTTCAGCCGAATTTTTTCACGTATTCTATCCGAAAGCGCCGCAGACCAAAAGTACAAAATGTCATGACTTTTATCAAACAAGAACGGACTCGCGCGCGGCGAGTCCGTGGGTGGAAAAACTTTGGGGTTTGGATTCCGCCCCTCGGACGGGATCCGCTGTCCCTGAGTCTGAGGCGAAGCCTTCCGCTTCTTTCTTAACCGGGAACGGATTCGGTTTCCTCGAGGTATCGCGCCGCCTGGATCGCCGCCGCGGCGCCCATGCCAGCCGAGGTGACGACCTGCTTGAATGTGGCGTCCGCCGCCTCGCCCGCCGCATACACGCCGGGGATGTTGGTCTCCATTTTGTCGTTGACTTTGAGGTAGCCGAGGTCGCTCATTTCAAGTTGACCCTTGAACATTTGGGTGTTGGGGGTATGCCCGATGAAGATGAACACGCCGTCGGCCTCGAAGGTCGATTCTTCTCCGGTGACGACGTTCTTGAGTTTGAGCGCTTCGAGTTTTTCTCCGCCGATGATCTCGGTCACGACAGTGTCGGTGATGAAGTTCATCTTGGGGTGTTCTTTCGCCCGCTTTTGCAAAATAGCTCCCGCGCGGAATTCGTTGCGCCGGTGGATGAGCGTGACGGAGGAGGCATAGCGCGTAATGAAGAGTCCTTCTTCAAAGGCGCTGTCGCCGCCGCCGACGATGACGACTTTTTTATCCTTGAAGAACCAGCCGTCGCAGGTGGCGCAGTAGGAGACGCCGCGCCCGGTGAGTTCGACTTCGCCGGGGACGTTGAGATGCACCGGGCTGGCGCCGGTGGCGATGATGACAGTTTCGGCGAAGTAATCGCCGCTGTCGGCTGTGACTTTGTACGGACGTTGGGAAAAATCCACTTCGTGCGCCATGTCAAATTCGACCTTCGCGCCGAAACGCTCCGCCTGTTTTTGGAAGAGTTCGCCCAGTTGGGGCCCGCCCACGCCTTCGGGAAAGCCGGGGTAGTTTTCTATCGTGTGTGTGAGAGCCGCCTGCCCGCCCAATTGCATGCCGGTCAATACCACCGGTTCAAGTTCCGCCCGCGCGGCGTAGAGAGCCGCCGAAAGCCCCGCCGGTCCTGCCCCGAGAATCAATACTTTTACATGTCTGTTGTCTGTCATATTTACCTGTCCAATTTCGATTGTAACCACCTTTGAGACGCCGGTAGTTTCGTTATTATTACGAGTCGGATTGTATCAGATGCTTAACGGAGTCGAAAGCCCGGCAATCAAACAGGAGGGAAGTCATACGCAAAAACCGCCGCCCTGCTTTGACGGAGGCAATATCCCCTGCTATACTCCAATTAGTTCGGTAGTTCAGTAGTTCGGTAGTTTAGTAGTTCGGTAGTTTAGTAGTTCAGTAGTTTAGTAGTTTAGTAGTTTAGTAGTTTAGGTAGTCGTGAATTCCACTGCCGGACTGTAAAACTACCCAACTACCCAACCACCCAACCACCCAACTATCCGACTACCCAACTACCCAACCACCCAACCACCCAACTATCCGACTATCCAACCACCCAACCACCCAACTACCCAAGGAGAACTCCCATGGCTTTCAAACTCACATATTCCACCATGTTCAACCCGCCAGACGCCCTGCATAAAGGCTTCGATAAAGCCGTCGCCAGCCTGAAAAAGAACCTCGGCAGGGAGTACGGGATGATCATTGACGGCCAGGATGTCTTCGCCGACGAAAAGTTCGACGATTTCTCGCCCGTCAACACCGAGTGGAAACTGGCGGTCATGCAAAAGGGCAACGCCTCCCACGCCAAAATGGCGATTGACGCGGCGCGGCGCGCCTTCCCCAAATGGAGCCGCACCCCCTGGCAGACGCGCGTCAAACTCGTCCGCAAGGCGGCGTCCTTGATCGAAAAACGCATCTTCGAACTCGGCGCGGCAATGGCGCTGGAGGTCGGCAAGAACCGCATGGAATCCCTCGGCGACGTGCAGGAGACCGCCGACCTGATGTACTGGCCCGCGCAAATGATGGAGGAGAACAACGGCTTCATCAAACCGATGGGCAAGGATCCGCTAACGGATTTCGACTCGACCAACGTGTCCGTTCTTCGCCCCTACGGCGTGTGGCTGATTATTTCTCCATTCAACTTTCCCTTTGCGTTGACGGGCGGGCCGACCGGCGCGGCGCTCGTGGCTGGAAATACCGTCGTCATCAAGCCCGCCTCCGACACCGCCTGGATCGTGCGCCTGTACGCGGAATGTCTGCGCGACGCGGGAATCCCCGACGGCGTGATGAACTTTGTGACCGGCCCCGGCTCGACTCTTGGCCAGGCTTTGGTGGACAGCCCCGAGATTGACGGCGCGACCTTCACCGGCTCCTTCGACGTCGGCATGAAGATGTATCGCGATTTCGCCAACCGCAGTTATGTGCGCCCGATCGTCCTTGAACTGGGAGGGAAGAATCCCGCCATCGTGTCGCGCAACGCCAATTTGGAAGACGCCGCCACCGGCATCTACCGATCCGCGTTCGGCTTGCAGGGGCAGAAATGCTCCGCCGCCTCCCGCATCCTCGTCGAAGAACCCGTCTATGATGAACTGGTCGCCAAACTTAAAGCGAAAGTGGACGCGCTCGTCATCGGCGACCCGACCGAACGCGCCACCTACATCGGACCCGTCATCAATAAAAATTCATACAACGACTTCAAGAATTTCACCGAGGAGATCAACGGCGCGGGCGGAAAATTCCTGACCGGCGGCAAGGTCAAGAGCGGCGGCATTTTCGACAAGGGGTACTTCTGCGAACCGACTCTCGTCACCGACCTGCCCTTCTCGCATCGCCTGTGGCAGTATGAAATGTTCCTGCCCATCAGCACGATCGGCAAGGTCAAAAACCTCGACGAAGCGATGAAGATCGCCAACGACGTAAACTACGGGCTGACCGCCGGATTCTACGGCTCGCAAAAGGAAACCGCCTGGTTCTTCGACAACATCGAAGCGGGCGTGACCTACGCCAACCGCCCGCAAGGCGCCACCACCGGCGCGTGGCCCGGCTTCCAACCCTTCGGCGGCTGGAAAGGCTCCGGCGCCAGCGGCAAGAACGGCGGCGGTTATTACTACGTCCAGCTGTACATGCACGAGCAGATTCAAACGCTGGTCAAACCGGCGAAGGCGGCTCCGGCAAAGAAGAAGGCGGCAAAGAAAGCCGTCAAGAAGGTTGTAAAGAAAGCGGCAAAAAAAGCGGGGAAGAAAAAGAAGTAACGAGCGACGAGTAACGAGAGAGCCTTCCGGAGTAAGTTCGGGAGGCTTTTTGATTCGGAAAAATTTTAAAATGCGGCAATGTGCTGAAGGTTGAAGCGAAACTCAACCAAAGTCAAGAACTCCGATTCCAGACACAACTCAATCGCCTCGCGGATACGCTCCATTAAATCGTCCAGCGATTTGGCTTGCGTGTGACAACCCTGCAATTCCGGTACGCTGGCAACGTACCAACCCTCCACATCGCGTTCGATAATGACGTTAAAGTTTTTGGTCATCGGGATGTCCTTTCGTTCTTTGTTTGATTATAAACCAAACGCTTTCGCCCATAGTAAAATATAGCCACCGAACTCCCAAAACCTGATCTTCCTGCGCCGCGCCGGTGGCGGATACATCTTCGTCCACCGTCTATTGACGGCACGCTTCGCCGAAATGTACGTGGAAACGACAAAATGAGATTTGCAGACAACCATCCACGAATAAGACCCCTCACGAATACTCGAAGACTCGCCCGTCGGCATTCGTTTATTCGTGAATCATTCGTGGACGGTCTTGCCCTCATCTTCCTGCGCCGCGTCGGTGGCGGATACATCTTCGTCCACCGTCTATTGACGGCACGCTTCGCCATAGCGAAAAAATACCCTGATCGTGATCTCAGCGTGATCTGGTCCCTTCGAACCAGAGACTCTTCGCCCCGCTCAGAGCGCTATAGGAGAAATACATGATCGAACACAACTACGCCGAACCCGTATCCAAACTTTTGACAATTGGAAGACCCGGCAACAGTCAGGGATGGCTCGATTACCAGAAAATGGGAATTTCCCGCGCAGACGTTCCAGAATTGATCCGCCTGCTCAAGGATAAAGACCTGCGCTGGATGGAAATCCCCGACGACCTGCTCGAAGAAGAGGATTTAACGGAATGGTACGGGCAAATCCACGCCTGGCGCGCGCTGGCTCAACTCAAAGCGGAGGAAGCCATCCCCGCTTTGCTGGACAACCTGAAAGAAATTGACGAATACGACGACGACTGGTACGGAGAGGACTCCTTTAAAGTATTTCCAATGATCGGACCCGCCGCCATTCCTCCGCTGACGGAATTTTTATCCAACACCGACCATGGAACCTGGGCGCGGGTGGCTGCAAGCGCATCACTCGAAAAGATGGCAGAAAAATATCCTGACACAAAAGGAAGTTGCGTAACCGCCATCCACGCCGCGCTGGAAAAATACGAAGACAACGACCAATCCCTGAACGGCTCCCTGATCTCCGACCTGATGGAAATGGACGCCGCCCGCGAATACCTGGGGTTGATCGAGCAGACGTTCAAATCGGGCAATGTGGACGAATTCATTGAAGGCGATTTTGAGGACATTCAAATCAGGCTGGGGTTAAGGGAAAAGCGCAGTAAACCGCGCTCCACTCCCTTTTTCTTCGAAGGGGGCCGAATGGTCGCGGATAAAAACCATCCGATCATCCGGAATGAAATCGAAAAGATAAAGAAAGATAAGAGAAAACGAAAGCAGGAGAAGAAATCGCGCAAGAGGAATCGGAAAAAGTGAAACGGCGGCGATGCAAAGCGCGGCAACATCATCGCCGGCGACGAGAATGACGCAAAGAATTGATGCCTAGCGCAAGCATTGCTCCGAGATTATCAAACACAATCACATCCGTGATTGCGGCGTGACGCCCCGGCACGAAGGATTGATGGAATTCGTCCGTCGCGGAATACAGGACAGCGAGCGGCCACGCAAGAAAATAATTCCTCTTCGGCAGGGCGCGCAGGTAGGAAAGCGCAAGCAGTCCGTACCCCAAAGCATGCGCCCCCTTCTTGAAGAAATAATCCCAGCCGCCGAAGTCCGGCAATTCATCGGGCGAACGCGAAGAAAACGCAAAGATGACCGCCATCAAGGTCAGGGCGGGAAGCCAACGCGGAAGTTTTTCGAGCAGTTTGAACATGATGTAATTCTAACCGCGCGGCGCGCAAAAACGCGGGCGGGGGAAGTTATTTGTTATAATCCCGTCGAAAATAAAACGAAAGTCATACAACCATCGAATGAAACAAAATTTGAACCGGCGCGATTTTTTGAAACTGGCGGGCCTGGCGCCGCTCGGTCTCATCGCCCCGCCTCTCGTCAAAAAACTCAGCGAATACAATCCCCTGCAAGGCGAACGAAAGAACGCGCTTGTCATACTGTTCGATTCGTTTTCAGCCAGCGACATCAGCATGTACGGGTATGAGCGCGAGACCACGCCCAACCTCGCGCGGCTGGCGAAGCGCGCGACCGTTTTCCACAACCACCATGCCGGGGGGAACTATACGACGCCCGGAACCGCCTCCCTGCTCACCATGGCGCATCCCTGGTCGCACCGCGCGTTCCGATTTGGGTCCCAGGTGATCGAGCCTTACGCGAACAAAAGCGTATTCCACGCCTTCGACGACTATCATCGCGTGGGCTATACCCACAACCCGCTGGCAAACACCCTGCTGATGCAATTCCAGATGGATATGGATCAATATGTCCCGATGGAAAAACTATTCATCAGCGACGACGGGCTCATCCGCGAGTTATTTTCGAAGGATGAGGACATCGCCACCGTCAGTTGGACGCGCGAGATCAAACGCAGCGAATACGGATATTCGTATTCGTTGCTGCTCTCGCACCTCTACGAAAAATACAAGGATCTGCAACTCGCCAGTTACAAAAGCGCCTACCCAAACGGACTGCCGAACACCAACGGCGGCAATTACTACGTCCTCGAAGAAGGCATAGACTGGCTGAGGGACCAGATCGCCGAATTTCCGCAGCCGTTCTTCGCCTACATTCACTATCACCCGCCGCATTTTCCCTACAAACCCCGCATCGAGTTCAACGATACTTTCACCCGCGATTCGTACAAGCCGCCGGCGAAGCCCGACGATCTGTTCACAGAGGATAACTCCTACGACACCCTGGCAAATGCGCGCGCCCGCTACGACGAATTCATCCTCAACGTGGACAGCGAATTCGGGCGGTTGTTCGACACGCTCGAATCCTCGGGTATGCTCGAAAACACCTGGGTGGCGCTGACCTCCGATCACGGCGAGATGCAGGAGCGCGGCATCTCCGGGCATGTGACGCCGACGTTGTACCAGCCCATCGTGCGCGTGCCGTTGATGATCTTCGAACCGGGAAAAGCAACCGGCTCCGAAGTCCATGAGCCGACCAGCGCAGTGGACCTGATGACCACATTGCTTTATCTGACGGGGCATGAAATTCCGGAATGGTCGGAAGGCAACATCCTGCCGCCCTATGCCGATGGAGCGCCGAAACGGTCGAATTTGGTCTACACAGTCCAGGCGCGGCGCAACAATGTGGAACTTCCGCTCACCGAGGCGACGATCAGCCAGGTGGTGGATAATTTCAAATTGATCTACTACATCGGCTACCCGGAATTGGAGGGACTCGGCGAAAAGATTCAACTTTTCGACATCCAGTCCGACCCGGAGGAAATGAACGACCTTTCGGTCGCAAAGCGGGAGACCGCCTCCGAATTGCTTGATCTCTTGAAGATTAAGTTAAATGAAGTAAATCGTCCCTACCAATCCGGTTAACGCGGCGTTTGTTATAATCCCGGCGCAAAAATGACAAAGAAAGAAAAGAGGAAAGTATGTATATAGACCCTGGTTCAGGCGGAATGTTGTTCCAAATCCTCGCCGTTGCCTTCGGCGTGATCTCCGGCGCGGCGCTGATGTTCTCCAGCAAGATCAAGATGACCATAGCAAAGTGGCGACGCGCCATGCGCAAAGAGGAAAACGCGGGTACTGAAGAAAACAAATGAGCAAGGTGAAGCGACTGTCGCCTTCTTTATCATAAACACATGCGAACCCTCATCATCGGTCTCGACGCATTCGACCCGACATTCTTCGAAAAACTTCACTCGCAAGGCAAGACGCCCAACCTGGGCAAACTGCTCGAGGCGGGCGGCTATTCGCGCCTTCGCGTTTCTGACCCGCCGCAGAGCGAAGTCTCCTGGACGAGCATCGCCACCGGAATGAATCCCGGCGGTCACGGCATGTTCGACTTCGTGCATCGCAACCCGGCAAATTACAGTTTACAGGTTTCGCTGCTTCCCACGCAAAAGAACCTGCTCGGCTTGCAGTTCGTGCCGCCGTATAACGCGCGCACAATTTTCGACGAAGCGGTCGAAGACGGCTACCCGGCCACAACCTTATGGTGGCCCGCCACCTTCCCCGCCAAACAGGCTTCGCCGGTGCAAACCATCCCCGGGCTCGGCGCCCCGGATATTCTGGGGCGACTCGGCGTCGGCACATTTTTCTCAATAGACGATCTTCCCGCCGACCCCGAACGAAAAACCGCCGTCCGCAAACTGGCGAAAAAAGGTTCGAAATACACAGGCGCGCTCGAAGGTCCCGCAAAAAAAAACGGGACGATCAATATTGATTTCGAACTGGAGATCGGCGACGAAACAGCCGTCTTGCAATTGGCAAAACAAAAAGCGTCCTTCAAACCCGGCGAATGGAGCGCGATCTTCGAACTGCCGTTCTCCGTCGGCTTCGGCATGACCGTCAAAGCCGTCAGCCGCGCCATCCTCACCAATCTCAACCCCGTCTCGATCTATTTCCTCCCGCTTCAACTTCATCCGCTCGCATCGCCCTGGCCCTACGCCACGCCGAAGAACTTCATACAAGAGCAGTGGAAGAAAAACGGTCCCTTTCTCACCCTCGGCTGGCCCCAGGACACCACCGCGCTCAACGAAGGCTTGATCAACAACGATCAGTTCCTCAAACTGTGCGAAATGATAGACGAAGAACGCGAGCGCGTCCTGAATCACTCGCTCGATTCCTTCGACGAAGGTTTGCTTGCCTGCGTCTTCGACAGCCTCGACCGCGTCCAGCACATGTTTTTCAAGGGGCGCGAAGACATCATCGAAGCCTGGTACATCCGCCTCGACGCGCTGGTCGGGCGAATCGCCGGACGCGCCGCGCGCAAAAAACAAACGCGCATCCTGGTCGTCTCCGATCATGGATTTGGACGATACGATTACAAAGTCCACTTGAACAAATGGTTGAGCGAGCGCGGTTATTTGAAGACGAAAGACAGCGGCTCTTTCGACCTTCGGGCGGTGGACTGGACCCAGACTCAAGCCTACGCTTTGGGTTTGAACAGCCTCTATCTCAACGCTGCCGGGCGCGAGGGACAGGGCATCGTCGCCGAAAACAACGCGGCGCAGACTCTCGCCAAACTCAAGGATGACCTCCTGCAATGGAAGGGACCCGACGGCGGAGGGGTCGTGCAATCGGCGTTGATTCGCTCCGAAGCGTTCCAGGGCCCGCTCGCGGCGTACGGTCCCGATATCTTCGTCGGCTATCGCCCACCCTATCGGGGGTCGGCCGAGACCGGCCTGGGTCAGTGGCGAAGCGAAGAAATCCAAAAGAACGAAGAGCATTGGGAGGCGGATCACTGCTTCGACTCGCGAGCCGTCCCGGGCGTTTTATTCTCCAATGACCCGCTGACAAATTTTCCATCGCCCTCCTATCGCGACATTCCGGCGCTGACCATCGGCAGGGATTTGAAAACGCAAGCCTCGGCGCCGCCCCCAAAATACAGCGACGAAGACCAGGAAGAAATTGAAAAGAGGTTAAAGGACCTTGGCTATCTTTAGCAGATTCTATTCGCGGCAGGGATTGTGGTCGCTCTTTCTCGTCACAGCCCTCCCGCTTCACATCTGGACCTTCTTCCTCGCGTTTCGGGATTTCGACTGGGTCACCGAACGAACCAATTCATGGGACGCAGTCGGCGTGGTCGCATACGGCTTGACCTTTACGCTGGTCGAATGTTCGATCGTTTTCATCGTCGCGGCTTTGCTCGGCTTGCTGGTTTCGCCTAAATGGAGCGAAAAGAAACGCATTGCGGTGATGGGCGTTCTGGCGATTGTCCTGGCGTTGTGGTCCATGTTCAATCAGATCTATTTTCTGCGCGAGACAAAATTACCCGCGCAGTTCGTCGGTTTTTACGCCGCCACCGGGCGCCCGCTGCTGGCTTTATATGCAACCGCGCTGATATTTGCCAGCCTCTCCGCGGCGTTGCCTGCTTACGGCATCCTCCGCTCGGACAAAGTGGAAAAAGCCGTCACGGAGGGATTCGAACGCCTTTCCGTGTTGATGATCCTCTATCTGGTCTTCGACGCCGCCGCGTTGGTCATCCTCGTTATTCGTAACATCTGAAACCGCACATGCCGAACAAGTTAAGCCGCCGTGATTTTCTGAAACTGGCGGGGCTCGCATCGTTGGGGGCGATCATCCCGCCCTCGGCGGGACTCGCGGCAAACCTCCTGCAAAACGACAAAAAGAATGTATTGATCGTCGTCTTCGACGCGCTGTCTGCTAGGAATATCTCCCTGCACGGCTACGCCCGCGACACCATGCCAAACCTCGCCCGCCTCGCCGGGCGCGCGACCGTTTATCACAATCACTACGCCGCCGGAAATTACACAACCCCCGCCACCGCCTCGCTGTTGACCGGAACCCTGCCCTGGACGCACCGCGCGCTTCGCTTTGGAAACCGGGTGAAGCCGGAACTTGCCGAACAAAACATCTTCCGCGCCTTCGACGACTATCATCGCTTCGGCTATTCCCACAACATGCTGGCGGACATCTTTCTCAAACAGTTTGCCGAAAATATCGAAGGATACATTCCGCAGGAGCGATACCTGCTGGTCAACGACGGCGTCATTCAGAATACGTTCGAAAAAGACGCCGACATAGCCACTGTCGCATGGGCGCGGGAGATCAAACGGCAGGAAGGTTTTTCCTATTCGCTGTTTCTTCCTTACATTTACGAAAAACGCAAGGAAAGCCTGATCAAAGACGCAGGCAGGGAATATCCGTACGGACTGCCCGCCGTCAACCTCGATAACTATTACGTTTTCGAAGACTGCATCCGCTCGCTGACCAAGCAGGCGATCGAAGTCCCGACTCCGTTTTTTGGATATTTGCATTTCTTCCCGCCCCACTTCCCCTACAAACCGCGCCGGGAATTCGCGGGCGCATTCGAAGGCGACTTCTTTCAGGCAGTATCCAAGCCGGACGACATTTTCACGGAAGGCGACTCTCCCGAAAAACTGGGCAAATGGCGCAGATATTACGACGAGTTTATCCTGAATGTGGACTACGAGTTCGGGCGTTTATTCGATGCGCTCGAATCGTCCGGCGTCCTCGACGATACCTGGCTGGTCTTCACGGCCGATCACGGCGAAATGTTCGAGCGCGGGATTCAGGGTCACACCACTGCCACGCTCTACCAGCCCATCGTCCGCGTCCCCCTGTTGATCTTCGAACCCGGGAATCAAACCCGGCGGGACGTTTATACCCCGACCAGCGCAATTGACCTGATGCCCACCCTTCTCCACCTGACCGGTCACGAGATTCCCGCCTGGTCGGAGGGAACCGTCCTCGCCCCCTTCGGGGAATCGTCCCCCGGCGGAGTCTTTACCGTACAGGCGCGGAACGACCCGGCGCTGCCCCTCGTCACAGCAAGCGTGGCGCTCGTCATGGACAATTACAAACTCGTCTACTACACCGGCTACGAAGAACTCGGCGCGGATACGGAGCGCGCCCTGCTCTTCGACATCTCAGCGGACCCGGAAGAACTGAATGAATTGTCCCGGACAAAAAGGGAAACCGCTTCCGAGATGATGAACATCGTCAGGCAGCGGCTGGATCAGGCGAACGAGCCGTATTTGTAGGTCGGATTGGCAATCCGACCTACGTTCTTTGGCGATAAAATTGATCCTGCGGCACGTCCGCCATCGCCTGCACATTCAAGGGGGCGCCCAAAAAGGCGGCGACCTTCGCCGCATATTCAGCGGGCGCTTTCAACATCTCGTTATAACGGACAAACAGTACATCCATTTTGGGTTGCGACCCCAGCCACGCCTTGACCTTGGCAAGGTGCTTCCCATAGAGTTCGGCGAACTTCCCATCCTCGGCGGGATTCCCCGGCTTGCCGCGCCGCTCCAGCATCTTACGCTGCGAGGCGAGGACCTCCATCATCTCGCGTTCCATAAAGACGATCTTATACACGTACCCGGCGGGCAAATGCTCCAGCAGGGCGGAGATGACCTTGACAACTTTCCCTTGCGCCTCCCCCACCCAGGCGGAATCGCCCTCCTTCAATTGTTTGACGCGCTCGAACTCGTAATAACCCTGCTGGTTATCGTCGTCCGCAGTCCGGATGTTATCCGTCACAATCTCCAGCCCGCCCGCCTCGAGCATCTTCATCATCATCGAAGTCCCCGAACGCGGCAAGCCGGAGACGATGTAGATCGGTTTAGTTTCTGTCATTGATTGAACCTTCTTCGTTGGAATATGCGGGGATGATACACGCAAAATGGGGATTTGGAAATGAGACGCTGCGAGGTAGTTGACAGTTGACTGGCGATTAATTCCCAGCCTGCGTATTGTCAGTTATAATGCGCCGACAATCAGACAGCCTCCGCTCTATAAGAAATAAACAACCCCTCAGAGAGGGACTGAAACGATCAAGAAAACCGTCCACGAATAGATCGCGAATACTCGAATAAGGATGGGCGTCCGTCATTACGCGCGGCTCTCGTTAAAGATTCGAGCGCCTGTACCGAGCCTGTCGAAGTATTCGTGACAGGTTTTATTCGTGGACGGTTTTTTCGTTTTAATGTCGGCGATTTTCAGGAAAGCCTGCGGCCTGGGCTATAATCCGCGCATCGTCGCGTTTTCCAAAGCGACAGTCGCCTGCGAGACGACTGTCGCTTACGTTTACTTTAGAGACCCGCCATGCCCAATTCCCTTATTAATGAAACCTCCCCCTATCTTCTTCAACATGCCGACAACCCGGTGGACTGGCATCCCTGGGGCGACGAAGCGCGCAAGAGATCGAAGGACGAAAACAAGCCGATCTTTTTATCCATCGGGTACGCCGCCTGTCACTGGTGTCACGTCATGGCGCATGAGTCATTTGAAGACCCCGAAACCGCCGCGTTCATGAACGAGCATTTCGTCAACGTCAAAGTGGATCGGGAGGAGCGCCCGGACCTCGACAACATTTACATGCAGGCGACGATTGCGATGACCGGCTCGGGCGGCTGGCCCATGTCTGTGTTTCTCGCGCCGGACCTCAAGCCTTTCTTCGCTGGCACATACTTCCCGCCTGTGCGAAGATACAACATGCCGTCGTTCCGGGAGGTGTTGGAAGGGCTGGCGAACGCATGGGAAAATCAAAGGAACGCGATCGAAGAGACCGGGGAAAAAGTCCTCGAGCATTTGCGGGCGCAGGTCCACAACGAGGCGGGCGAACGCCTGCCCCCCGAACATCTCGCCGCGATCGCCAAATCCATGCAGGGCGCGTATTACTGGGGCACGGGCGGCTGGGGCGACGCGCCGAAATTTCCCCAGCCGATGGCGCTCGAATTTCTGCTTCACCATTCCGTCGCCGCGAAGCAAAACGAATATCTCAAACTCATCGAACACTGTCTCAAAGCCATGGCGCGCGGCGGGATGTACGACGCGATCGGCGGCGGCTTCTCGCGTTACAGCACGGACGATCACTGGCGCGTGCCCCACTTCGAAAAAATGCTCTACGACAACGCCCTGCTCGCGCGCGTTTACCTGCACGCCTGGCAGGTCGCGCGCGATCCGTTTTACAGGCGCGTCGCCGAAGAGACGCTTAATTTTGTCGCAAAGGAAATGACG
>WBZO01000730.1_pt1 | contig 62699 bp, 68 predicted proteins | sample 5204261 | NCBI WGS metagenome assembly WBZO01 (sample SAMN12412400, study PRJNA552823) | activated sludge metagenome | isolation source: activated sludge from anammox sidestream of wastewater treatment plant... | place: USA: North Carolina | collected 2017-09
GGCGGAGCGCTACCGCGTCCATTTTCTCGCGCGCGATCCGGAGCTGCCGCTCTTTCCCGGCACCCGGCCGATGCTGCAAGCGCTGCGCGATCGCGGCCACGCGCTGGCGATCGCGACGGGCAAGAGCAGGGCGGGGCTCGCGCGCGCGCTCGCCCAGACCGGCCTCGCCGGGCTGTTCGACGCCACCCGCTGCGCCGACCAGTGCGCCTCCAAGCCGGCTCCGCAGATGCTGCTCGAACTGATGGCCGAGCTCGCGGCCGACCCGGCGCGCACCCTGATGATCGGCGACACGTCGCACGACCTGCAGATGGCCGCGGCCGCCGGGGTCGCGGCCGTGGCGGTGAGCTACGGCGCGCACCGGGGCGATGCCCTCAGGACGCTCGACCCGCTGGCGGTGCTGCCCTCGACCGCGGAGCTGGCCGCGTGGCTCGCGGCGAACGCCTGATCGTCTGCCGCTCCGAGGCGCTCGTCGACGGCGGCGCCGGGGTGCGCTTCGAGGTCGAGTCCGCGGGGACGCGCCGCCCGGCGTTCGCGGTGCGCTACGCCGGGCGCGTCTACGCCTACCGCAACCGGTGCGCGCACGTCGGCGTCGAGCTCGACTGGCAGCCGGGCCACTTCTTCGATGCCGATGGCATGGTTTTGATATGCTCGACGCACGGCGCGCTGTACGATCCCCGGACCGGCGCATGCCGCGGCGGCCCGTGCCGTGGCGGGGGCCTCGAGCCGGTCGCGGTGGAGGAGGTCGACGGGAACGTCGTGCTGGGCACGAAGGACTGAGAACGTCATGACTGAAGGCGGCGGCAACTGGGAACGCGGGGTGATCGAGAAGCTCGCCCTGGAGGCGCTCAAGGAACAGAAGCGCGCGCGGCGCTGGGGCATCTTCTTCAAGCTGCTCACCTTCGCCTACCTCACCTTCCTCATCCTGATGGTGCTCGAGTGGCGCGGCGACGCCGACCGGCTGGCCGGGACGAAGCACACCGCGCTGGTGGACGTGATCGGCGTCATCGACTCGAAGGGCTCCGCGAGCGCGGACAGCGTCACCGGCGCGCTGCAGAGCGCGTTCAAGGACAAGAACACCCAGGGCGTGATCCTGCGCATCAACTCGCCCGGCGGCAGCCCGGTGCAGGCCGGCATCATCTACGACGAGATCCGCCGGCTGCGCGAGAAGCATCCGGACATTCCGCTCTACGCCGTGGTCGAGGACGTGTGCGCCTCGGGCGGGTACTACATCGCCGCGGCGAGCGACCGGATCTACGTCGACAAGGCGAGCCTGGTCGGGTCGATCGGGGTCCTGATGGACCAGTTCGGCTTCGTGGAGACCCTCGAGAAGCTCGGGGTCGAGCGCCGCGTGCTCGCGGCCGGGGAGAACAAGGCCTTTCTCGATCCGTTCTCGCCGCTGCAGCCGGCGCACGTCGAGCATGCGCGCAAGCTCCTGAGCGAGATCCACCTGCAGTTCATCGACGTGGTCCGCAAAGGGCGCGGCGCGCGGCTCAAGGAGTCGCCGGAGCTCTTCAGCGGTCTCCTGTGGTCGGGCGCGCGGTCGATCGAGCTCGGCCTGAGCGACGGCTACGGCACCGTCGACTACGTCGCGCGCGAGGTGATCAAGGCCGAGCAGATCGTCGAGTACACCCGCAAGGAGAACCTGCTCGACCGGCTCGCCAAGCGCTTCGGCGCGGCGGTGACCGAGTCGATCGCGCTCGGCGGCGCCGGCGCGGTGCGGCTGCGCTAGGTCGGGCGGCGCCGCGCGCCGGCGAGGAGCAGGAACACCGTCGGCCGCTTGCCGATCCGATGGCGCAGGGTGCGCCAGTGCGCGACCGTGTGCGTCGCGACCGCCTCGGCGGGCAGGGTGAGATCGGTGGCAAGGCAGAGCAGCGTGTCGTCGGCGCACACGGACACGATCGCCTGCAGCAGCCGGTCGTTCCGGTAGGGCGTCTCGATGAAGATCGCGGTAGCGCGGCGCAGCCGCGAGTCCGCTTCGATCGCCGCCAGCCGCCGGCTCAAGTCCGCCTCGGGGACCGGCAGGTAGCCGTGAAACGCGAAGCGCTGTCCCTCCAGGCCCGACGCCATCAGGGCGAGCAGCAACGAGGACGGGCCCACCAGCGGCACGACGCGGATGCCCGCGGCGTGGGCCGCGCGCACCAGCGCCGCGCCCGGATCGGCGACTCCCGGCGCCCCGGCCTCCGCGAGCACCGCGGCGCTGGCGCCCGCGCGCACGGGCGCCAGCAGACGCCCGAGCTCGCCCGGCGGCGCATCGGGCGCCAGTTTCTCGATTGCGAGCTGTGCGAGCGGGCCCGGGTGCCCGATCGCGCGCAGGAATGCGCGCGCGCTCTTGGGTTGCTCCACGATGAAGCGCCGCAGCTCGCGCAGCCGGGACTGCACGCCGGCCGGCAGCGTGTCGGCCGGGTCGGACGCGCCGAGGAGCACGGGCGCCAGGTAGAGCACGCCGGCGGTCAGCCGCACGGCAGGGGCGCGACGCCGAGCTCGGCGAGGAGATCGACCAGCGCGATGAGCGGCAGGCCGATCAGCGCCGTGGGATCGTCGCTCTCGACCCGCTGAACGAGGGCGATGCCGAGCGATTCGATCTTCGCCGCGCCCGCGCAGTCGTAGGGCTGGTCGGCGCGCAGGTAGGCCTCGATCGCCGCGTCGTCGAAGACGCGGAACTGGACCTCGGTCGGCACGAGCCGCGACCGCGTCGCCGCATCCCCGGCGCGCGCGACGGCCACCGCAGTGAGGAACCGTACGCGCTGCCCGCGCAGGGCCCGCAGCTGCGCGGTGGCGGCGTCGTGCGTGCCGGGCTTCGAGAGCACGAGCGCGCCGAGGAAGGCGACCTGGTCGGCGCCGATCGCGACGGCGCCGGGATGTCTGGCGGCCACGGCCTCCGCCTTCGCGCACGCGAGTCGGAGCGCGAGCGCCGCGGGCGCCTCGCCGGGGCGCGGCGTCTCGTCGACGCCGGGCGCTGCGACGTCGAAGGGCACCCGCAGGCGCGCGAGGAGTTCCCGCCGGTAGCGCGAAGTCGAGGCGAGAATGAGTCGAGGAGGCGACACGGCGAACGCGCAGGCAATGCGCTAGCTCTATGATTTTTTTGACGCAATCGGCGAAAGATACTATGATCGCGCGCTTATGTCTCGGGCCGGGACGCTGATCGATGGTCCGCAGTTCGCGCGCGACCGTGGCGTCGTTTCCGGCACGCTCGACATCGACGCGCTGCCCCGGCTGGCGGCATCGGGGTGCCGTACGGCAAGGCTCCGTTACCGCGTGAGCGGCGGGGCAAATGCGCAGGGGCGGCCGTGCCTGACGATCGAAGTGACGGGTCCCGTGTCGCTCGTCTGCCAGCGTTGCCTCGGCGCACTTGATTCCGCGGTGGAAGTGGACGTCGCGCTCGAGCTGGCGGAGAGCGAGCGCGCGATCGCGGCAGCGGACGACGACGTCGATCGGGTGCTGGCGAGCCGCGCGATGGGCGTGGCCGAGCTGGTCGAGGACGAGGTCCTGCTCGCGCTCCCCATGGCGCCGATGCACGAGCGCTGCGAGGCGGGCGCGGACGCGCGCGCGGCGCAGCAGCGCGCCGGACCGTTCGCGGCGCTGGCGAGGCTGCGCAGGAGTGGGGGCGGCGGTGGCTGACCTCCGGCAGAGTTGAAACGAAGGAGCGGTAAATGGCTGTTCAGCAGAACAAGAAGTCCCCGTCGCGGCGCGGCATGCACCGCTCGCACGACTTCCTCACCAATCCGCCGCTCGCGCTCGAGCCGGCGACGGGCGAAGTCCACCTGCGGCACCACGTCAGCCCGAGCGGGTACTACCGCGGCAAGAAAGTCGTCAAGACCAAGGCCGAGTAGGCCGGCCCGAGCCGGCAGCGGCCGCACCGAGAGGAGTTGCCCGGCGGCGCCGCACGGCCGCGCGAAGGGGCGGGGCGCGCAAGACGTGGGTAACGAGGTCACCCTCGCGATCGACTGCATGGGCGGCGACTTCGGCCCGTCGGTGACGGTGCCGGCGGCGCTGCAGTTCGGCGCGCGCCACCCGGCGGCGACGGTCCATCTCGTCGGGCGCGAGGACGCGATCGACGCCGAGTTGCGCCGGCGGCGGGCGCGCGCCGGGGACCGGCTGCGCGTGCATCACGCCGCCGACGTCGTCACCATGGACGAAGCGCCCGCGGTCGCCGTCAAGCGCAAGAAGCGCTCGTCGATGCGCGTCGCGATCGACCTCGTGAAGAGCGGCGAGGCGCGGGCGTGCGTCAGCGCCGGCAACACCGGCGCCCTGATGGCCACCGCGCACTTCGTCCTGCGCACCCTGCCCGGCATCGACCGTCCCGCGCTCGTGTCCGTCCTGCCCACCCTGTCCGGGCAGACCTACATGCTCGACCTCGGCGCGAGCCCCGACTGCAGGCCCGAGCACCTGCTCCAGTTCGCGCTGATGGGGTCGATCCTGGTGGCGGCGGTGGAGCGGCGCGAGCGGCCGACCGTCGGCCTGCTCAACATCGGTGCGGAAGCGATCAAGGGCAACCAGGTCGTCAAGCAGGCGGGCGAACTGCTGCGCGCGAGCGAGCTCAACTTCGTGGGCAACGTCGAAGGCGACGGCATCTACCGCGGTGAAGCCGACGTCGTGGTGTGCGACGGCTTCGTCGGCAACGTCGCGCTCAAGACCTCCGAGGGGCTCGCGCGCATGGTGGAGCGCTTCCTGCGCGAGGAGCTCACGCGCAACCCCCTGCGCAAGCTCGGCGCGCTGGTCGCGCTGCCGGCGCTCAGCGCCTTCCGCCGGCGCGTGGACCCGCGGCGCTACAACGGCGCCACGCTCCTCGGCCTGAAGGGCGTGGTGGTGAAGAGCCACGGCTCGGCCGACCGCCTCGGCTTCTACCACGCGATCGAGCGCGCGGCGGAGGAAGTGCGCGGCGCGGTGCTCGAGCGCATCAGCGCCCGGCTCGCGGCCGCCGAGGCGGTCGCCGCGCTCGCGGAGGCCGCCTCGTGAAGTACGCGCGCATCGTCGGCACCGGCAGCTACCTGCCGCCGCGGGTGGTCACGAACGCGGAGCTCGCGCAGCGGGTCGACACCTCGGACGAATGGATCGTCACGCGCACCGGAATCCGGCAGCGCCACATCGCCGAGACCACGCAGACCGCGAGCGACCTGGCGCTGGAAGCGAGCCGCGCGGCGCTGCGTGCGGCCGGGATCGATCCGACCGCGATCGACCTGATCGTCGTCGCCACCTCGACCCCCGACTACGTCTTTCCGAGCACGGCTTGCCTCCTGCAGGCGAAGCTCGGCGTCGCAGGCTGCCCCGCGTTCGACGTGCAGGCCGTCTGCAGCGGCTTCGTCTACGGCCTCGCCGTGGCCGACGGGCTCGTGCGCGCGGGCGAGGCGCGCTGCGCGCTGGTGGTCGGGACCGAGGTCTTCTCGCGCATCCTCGACTGGCGCGATCGCGCGACCTGCGTGCTGTTCGGCGACGGCGCCGGGGCGGTGGTGCTGCGCGCCGACGAGCGGCCGGGGGTGCGGGGAAGCGTCCTGCACGCCGACGGGCGCCAGGCGCGGATCCTCGCCGTTCCGGGCAACGTGTGCGGCGGCGCGGTCACCGGCAGCGCGTTCGTCCGCATGGACGGGCAGGCGGTGTTTAAGTTCGCCGTGCGCGTGCTCGACGAGGTGGCGCGCGAGGTGGTCGCGAAGTGCGGCCTCCAGCTCGCCGACGTCGACTGGCTCATCCCGCATCAGGCGAACGTGCGCATCCTGGACGCGACGGCCAAGCGGCTCGGGCTTCCGCACGAGCGACTCGTCGTGACCGTCGACCGGCACGCGAACACGTCCGCGGCCTCGGTGCCGCTCGCGCTGGACGTCGCGGTGCGCGACGGCCGGATCAGGTCCGGCCACCGCGTGCTGCTCCAGGGCGTCGGCGGCGGGTTCACCTGGGGCGCGACGCTGGTCGAATTCTAGGAGGCGGCGGACAAGCGATGAAGTTCGGAATGGTCTTCCCCGGGCAGGGATCGCAGGCCAAGGGCATGCTGGAGGGCTACGGCGACGCCCCCGAGGTGCGCGAGGTGCTGGCGACCGCCTCCGCGGTGCTCAAGCAGGACCTGGCCCGCCTGATCGCGGAAGGGCCGGCCGACGAACTGAACAAGACGGTCAACACGCAGCCGGTCATGCTCACCGCCGGGTATGCCGCCTACCGTCTCTGGCGTGCGCTGGGCGGCCCCGAGCCCGCGGTGCTCGCCGGACACAGCCTCGGGGAGTACACCGCGCTCGTGGCCGCGGGCGCGCTCGCGTTCGAGGACGCATTGCCGCTCGTGCGGCTGCGGGCGCAGGCGATGCAGGAGGCGGTACCCGAAGGCGAGGGAGCGATGGCAGCGGTGCTCGGGCTCGACGACGACGCGATCCGCGCGGCGTGCGCAGCGGCCGCGCAGGGCGAGATCGTGGAGGCGGTCAACTTCAATGCCCCGGGGCAGGTGGTGATCGCGGGCCATGCCGAGGCGGTGGGCCGGGCGGTGGATGCGGCGCGGGCGCGCGGCGCGCGGCGCGCCGTGCCGCTTCCGGTGAGCGCGCCGTTTCATTCGTCGCTCCTCGCGCCCGCCGCCGCGCGCCTGCGCGAGCACCTGCGCGCCGTGCCGGTGCGGCCGCCGCGCATCCCCGTGGTGCACAACGTCGACGTGCAGAGCTACGACGATCCCGAGCGCATCAAGGACGCCCTGGTGCGCCAGGCCGATCACCCGGTGCGCTGGGTCGAGTGCGTGCGCGCCATGGCCGGACGCGGGATCACGCTGATCGCGGAGTGCGGTCCGGGGAAGGTGCTCGCGCCCCTGGCGAAGCGGATCGTCGACGGAGTCGAAGGCGTGGCGCTGCTCGACCGCGAGGCGATCGAGCAGACGATTGCGATGGTACGCGCGGGATGAGCACGGACCTCCGGGGACAGGTGGCGCTGGTGACCGGAGCCTCGCGCGGGATCGGGCAGGCGATCGCGCTCGCTCTCGGGCGCGCGGGCGCCGCCGTCGTGGGCACGGCCACGACGCAGGGCGGCGCGCAGGGCATCAGCGCGGCACTCGCAGCTGCCGGCATCGGTGGTCGCGGCGCGGCGCTGGATGTCGGCGACCCGGCCGGCATCGACGCGCTGATTGCGGCCATCGAGCAGGAGCTCGGCGCCGTGTCGATCCTGGTCAACAACGCCGGCATCACCCGCGACAATCTCCTCCTGCGCATGAAGGATGCGGAGTGGGACGCGGTGCTCGACACCGATCTCAAGTCGGTGTTTCGCCTGTCGCGGGCGGTTCTGCGCGGCATGATGAAGGCGCGCGCCGGGCGCATCATCAGCATCACCTCGGTGGTCGGCGCGAGCGGCAACCCGGGCCAGGCCAACTACGCGGCGGCCAAGGCGGGCGTCGCCGGGCTCACCCGCGCGCTCGCGCGCGAGATCGGCAGCCGGGGCATCACGGTGAACTGCGTCGCGCCGGGGTTCATCGACACCGACATGACCCGTGCGTTGCCCGAAGCGCAGCGCACGGCCCTGCTCGGGCAGATCCCGCTCGGCCGTCTGGGGACAGTGGAGGACGTCGCGTCCGCGGTGCTGTTCCTCGCCTCGCCCGCGGCCGCGTACGTGACCGGTACGACGCTGCACGTCAACGGCGGCATGTACATGAATTGAACGGGATTCGGCCCGCCGGGGCGAGGTCGCATGGCGTTCTGGTAAGATTTCGGCCGCTCGGGTCGGCCAGGTCCAGGGAGGCCCCGTAGAGGGACGCGCGAGGAGGCGCGGCGCAGGCGCGCAATCGAATCCCCAGAACACATCCGCGAAGGGAAGGGAAGCCCGCAATGGAGAACGTCGAACAACGCGTCAAGAAGATCGTCGCCGAGCAGCTCGGCGTCAACGAGGCCGAGATCAAGAACGAGTCCTCGTTCGTCGACGACCTCGGGGCCGATTCGCTCGACACGGTCGAACTGGTGATGGCCCTCGAGGAGGAGTTCGAGACCGAGATCCCGGACGAGGACGCCGAGAAGATCGCCACCGTCCAGCAGGCGGTCGACTATATCAAGGCCCACAGCGGCAAGAAGGCCTGAGGCGGCACCCGGGAGGCTGCTTGTCGCGCCGCCGCGTCGTCGTCACCGGCCTCGGCATCGTCTGTCCGGTCGGTAACACGGTCGACGAAGCCTGGAGCAGCGTCACCGCCGCCAGGTCCGGCATCGCCCGCATCACGCGCTTCGACCCCACCGGCTTCGGCAGTCAGATCGCCGGGGAGGTGAAGGGATTCGACGTCGCGGCGTACCTGCCGCCCAAGGAAGCGCGGCGGATGGACGCGTTCATCCACTACGGGATGGCGGCCTCGATCCAGGCCATCCGCGACGCCGGCGTGGACGCCGAGGGGCTCGACCGCGAGCGCATCGGCTGCGTGATCGGCTCGGGGATCGGCGGCCTGCCTCTGATCGAGGACACCCACGCCGATCTCGCGCGCGGCGGCCCGCGGAAGATCTCGCCGTTCTTCGTCCCCGGCAGCATCATCAACATGATCGCGGGCAACCTGTCGATCATGTTCGGGTTCAAGGGCCCCAACCTCGCACTGGTGACGGCGTGCACGACCGCCAATCACTGCATCGGGGAGGGCGGGCGCCTCATCGAGTACGGCGACGCGGATATCGTGATCGCGGGCGGTTCGGAGGCGACCGTCAGCCCGCTCGGCGTAGGCGGCTTCGCGTCGATGCGCGCGCTCTCGACCCGCAACGACGACCCGGAAAGCGCCAGCCGCCCCTGGGACCGGGACCGCGACGGGTTCGTGCTCGGCGAGGGCGCCGGTGTACTGGTGCTCGAGGCGCTCGAGCACGCGCAGCGCCGCGGCGCGCGGATCTACGCCGAGCTGGCCGGATACGGAATGAGCGCCGACGCCCACCACATGACGGCGCCGTGCGAGGACGGCGAGGGCGCTGCGCGCTGCATGGCGAACGCGCTCCGCAACGCGCGCATGAATCCGGCCGACATCGATTACGTGAACGCGCACGGCACCTCGACGCCCCTGGGCGACATCGCCGAGACGATCGCAGTCAAGCGCTGCTTCGGGGAGCACGCGCGCCGGCTCGCGATCAGCTCCACCAAGTCGATGACCGGGCACCTGCTCGGCGCCGCCGGCGGCGTGGAGGCGATCTTCTCGGTGCTCGCGCTCCATCGGCAGGTCGCCCCGCCGACCGCGAACCTGCGCAACGTCGACCCGGCCTGCGATCTCGACTACGTCCCGCTCGCCGCGCGCGAGATGCCCATCCGCGCCGCGCTGTCCAACTCGTTCGGCTTCGGCGGCACGAACGGCACGCTGATCTTCACGCGCGCTTGAACGATTCGCTGCGGGTGCAACTGCGGCCCTCCCGGACGCTCGCGTGCGCCGTCGTCCTCGGGCACCTGCTCGCGCTCGCGGCCGCGGGCACGGGCCTGCCCCCCGCGGCCGCGGCGGTCGCGACGGTGGGGCTGCTGCTCTCGCTCGTGCACTACTGGCGCTGGGCGACGCACCGCACGCCGGCCGCGGTGGCGGCGCTGGAACTGCGTCCGGACGGCGGCCTCGCCGTGGCGGGGCCGGGGGCGGCATGGCAGCCTGCGGCGCTGCGGTACGTCGCGGTTCCCGCGAGCTGGCTTGCACTCGTGATCGCGCGCGACGACGCAGGGCGCGATCGGCGGGCGTTGATCCTGCCCGACGCGCTCGATCCGGGCAGCTTTCGGCGGCTGCGGGTCCTGCTGCGATGGCGGACGATTCCTGCAGTCGAGCCGCGGTGCGGGATCGCCGGCGATGCGCGGCGCTGAACTATCGTTCGGGCGGCGTGTCTCTAGTGCGAGGTCGCGGTTTAGCGACCCGGCGGGCTCACCATCGAGGGCCGGCCGCGGGCCGATAAGCGCTTGAAAAACAAGGATTCAGGGGGACCCGCGGGAGGCGGCGGTGGCGGACCGCGAGATTGACCAGCGGCTCGTCGAGCGGGCGCAGCGGGGCGAGAAGCAGGCTTTCGACCTGCTCGTCGCGAAGTACCAGCGCAAGCTCGGGCGGCTGCTGTCGCGGTTCATCCGCGATCCGGCCGAGGTCGAGGACGTGGCGCAGGAGGCCTTCATCAAGGCCTACCGCGCCCTGCCGAGCTTCCGCGGCGACAGTGCGTTTTACACGTGGCTGTACCGGATCGGGATCAACACGGCGAAGAACTACCTCGTCGCCATGGGGCGGCGGGCGCCCACGGTGACCGAGTTCGACTCGGACGAGGCCGAGGGGTTCGAGAACGGCGAGCAGTTGCGCGACATCAACACGCCCGAGAGCGTGCTGATGTCCAAGGAGATCGGAGCGACGGTCGAAGCGGCGATGGCGGACCTGCCCGAGGATCTGCGCACGGCGATCACCCTGCGCGAGATCGAGGGCCTCAGCTACGAGGAGATTGCGAGCATCATGAACTGCCCGATCGGGACGGTCCGGTCGAGGATCTTCCGGGCGCGCGAGGCGATTGCCGCGCGCCTGCGCCCGCTGCTCGAGACGCGCAAGGACAAGCGATGGTGACGCGATGAAGGAACGGTTGTCGGCCCTGATGGACGAGGAACTCGGCGCGCCGGAGGCGGACGGCTGCCTCGCCCGGCTCGCCGAGGACGAGGAGCTGCGCGACGCGTGGCGTCTTTACCACCTCATCGGCGACAGCCTGCGGGGCCAGGCCGGGTACGCCCTGCCGCCGGCGTTCGCGCAGCGCCTCGCCGGGGAACCGACCGTCCTCGCGCCGCGGCGCCCGGCGGCGCGCCGAACGTGGTACGCGCTCTCGGCGGCCGCCAGCGCGGCCGCGGTCGCCCTCGTGGGCTGGATGGCGCTGCCGCTCTTCGATCCGCCCGCGCCGGTCGCCCGGGCCCCGGCCGCGCTCCCGGTTGCCACCGTGGTCCTGCCGGCGGCCGCCGTCCCGCCCGCCCAGGGCGTGAACGACTACGTGCTCGCGCACCAGCGCTTCTCGCCGTCGTCGGCCATGGGCGGGATCGCCCCCTACGTGCGCACCGTCTCCGAATCCCGCGAGGCGCGCTGACGATGCGCGCGCTCGTGCTCGCGGCGGTGCTCGCGGCCGGTGCGGCCGCCGCTTTCGGCCAGACCCCCGCGCCGCAGCCCGCGGACGCGGCCGCCTGGCTGAAGAGGATCTACGCGGCGACCGAGAAACTGAGCTACACGGGGACCTTCGTCTACCAGCAGGGCGAGCACTCGGAGACCTCCCGGCTGACCCGGGTCGTGGACGGGACCGGCGTGCACGAGCGGCTGGAGATCCTCGACGGAACCCCGCGCGAGATCATCCGCTTCAACGACGAGGTCAAGTGCTACATCCCCAGCACGATGACCCTCAAGATCGACCGGCAGATCGAGACGCGCCCCTTCCCCGGGATGCGTGCCGACGTCGCGGACTTCGCCGCGCACTACACCATTCGCAAGGCCGGTACGGAGCGGATCGCGGGCTACGACTGCCAGGCGATCGTGCTCGAGCCGAAGGACAACCTGCGCTACGGGCACAAGCTCTGGGCCGACGTCGCCACCGGCATGCTGGTGAAGGCGAAGACCTTCAACGAGAAGAACGAGGTGATCGAGCAGTTCTCCTTCACCGACCTCCAGATCGGGGGCCGGATCGACCGCGATCGGGTCAAGTCGCGGTTTGCGGGCAAGGGCCGCGACTGGCGGGTCGAGCAGTCGGGCGTGGTCGAGGCCGACCTGGAGCGCCTCGGCTGGGGGCTGCGCGCGCTGCCGCCGGGCTATCGGAAGGTCACCCAGCTCAAGCGCAACGTCGGGGCCGCGGCGGACGTCGGCCAGATCGTCGTGTCCGACGGCCTGGCTGCCGTGTCGGTCTTCATCGAGCCGCTCGGGGCCCGCGAGGGCCAGCCCCAGGCCGGCCTTGCCCGGTACGGCGCGCTCAACGTCTTCGTCCGGCGGCTCTCGGACCACCTGGTGACCGCGGTGGGGGAGGTCCCCGCGGAAAGCGTCCGGCAGATCGCCGAAGGGGTGGAGTACCGCCGCCCCTAGCCTGCCTACCGGGCGCATTCGCGCACGGCCCTCCGATCCTCCTTGAAAGCGCGCGCGCCGCGCCGTATCTTCCCGTCACGCCACGATTTTCCGGTCCAGCCATGAGATCCTCCCTGTCCGCCGCCCTCGCCGCCACCCTGATCGCGCTCGCCGGCCTCGCCGCGGCGCAGACGCGCGAGCTTCCGGATTTCACCCAGATCGTCGAACAGCAGGGCGGCGCGGTCGTGAACATCAGCACGACCCAGCAGCGCCAGCGGCGTGCGCAGCCGCAGATCCCGCAGCTCGACGAAGACGACCCGATGTTCGAGTTCTTCCGGCGCTTCATCCCGCGCGGGCCGCAGGGGCCGCGCGAGTTCGAGTCGAGCTCGCTCGGCTCCGGCTTCGTCGTGAGCCAGGACGGCTACATCCTGACCAACGCGCACGTGGTGGACTCGGCCGACGAGATCACCGTGAAGTTCAACGACAAGCGCGAATTCAAGGCGAAGGTCATCGGCGCCGACCGGCGCACCGACGTGGCGCTGATCAAGATCGATGCGGCCGGCCTGCAGGCGGTGAAGTTCGGCGACCCGTCGAAGCTGCGGGTGGGAGAGTGGGTGGTCGCGATCGGCGCGCCGTTCGGCTTCGAGAACTCCGTGACGGCGGGGATCGTGAGCGCGAAGGGCCGCTCCCTGCCGCAGGAAAACTTCGTTCCGTTCATTCAGACCGACGTGGCGATCAATCCCGGGAACTCGGGCGGCCCGCTCTTCAATCTGCGCGGCGAAGTGGTCGGGATCAATTCCCAGATCTATAGCCGCACCGGCGGGTTCATGGGTCTGTCCTTCGCGATTCCCATCGACGTTGCGATGGAGATCTCCGGGCAGCTGCGCAGCGCCGGGCGCGTGCAGCGCGGGCGCATCGGCGTCGTGATCCAGGAGGTGTCGAAGGAGCTCGCCGACTCGTTCGGCCTCGGCAAGCCGGCCGGAGCGCTGGTGAACGGGGTCGAGAAAGGCGGTCCGGCGGAGAAGGCGGGCGTCGAGACGGGCGACATCATCCTGCGCTTCGACGGCAAGACCGTCACCGCGTCGTCGGATCTTCCGCGCATCGTGGGCGGGACCCGGCCGGGTTCGAAAGTGGCGATGCAGCTCTGGCGCAAGGGGCAGACGCGGGAAGTGTCCGTCATCGTCGGCGAGATCCCCGACGACCGCGTCGCCAGCGCGCGCGGGGTCAAGCCGGGCGCGCCGAAGGCGGAGGCCGCGGCGAACCGGCTCGGCCTGGTGGTGAGCGACCTCGGCGAGGAGAAGCGGCGCGACCTGCGCCTGCCGGGCGGAGTGGTGGTCGACGAGGTGCGGACCGCGCCGCGCGCGGACATCCGGCAGGGGGACGTGATCGTGGCCCTGTCCGCGCGGGGCACGACCACCGAGCTCAGGTCGGCGAAGCAGTTCAACGAGCTGCTCGCGTCGCTCGACAAGGGCACGACGATGACGCTGCAGATCCGCCGCGGCGAGGCGAACATCTTCGCCACCATCCGCGGCGAGACGGCCGGTGGCTGAGGCCGCCGCCGGCGTCGCGCTGACGCTCTACGGCCGCAGCTACTGCCATCTCTGCGACGACATGGCGGCCGCGCTCGAACCCCTGCGGGACGAGTTCGGCTTTGCGCTCGAGCGCGTCGACGTGGAGCGGGACCCGGCGCTCGAGGCGCGCTACGGCGAGCGCGTTCCGGTGCTCGCGCACGGCGAGGCGGAGCTCAGCCACTACTTCCTCGACGCCGCCCGGGTGCGCGCCTACCTCGCGCGGATCGGCTAGAATCCGCTCCGCCTCGTCCAAGGAAGCCTCGTCGAGCGAAAAGGTGCCTGAGCGGCGCCTTTTTTCTGGGGCCTGCGTGCACGAGCGCGCAACGCGCCTGCGATCCCGTTCCGGCTGATGCAGCACATCCGCAACTTCTCCATCATCGCGCACATCGACCACGGCAAGTCGACGCTCGCCGACCGGTTCATCCAGCGCTGCGGCGGCCTGTCGGAACGCGAGATGAGCGCCCAGGTGCTCGACTCGATGGACCTGGAGCGCGAGCGCGGCATCACCATAAAAGCTCAGACCGCGGCGCTGCGCTACACCGCGCGCGACGGCAAGACCTACAACCTCAACCTGATCGACACGCCGGGGCACGTGGACTTCTCCTACGAGGTGTCGCGCTCGCTCGCGGCGTGCGAGGGCGCGCTGCTGGTGGTCGACGCCTCCCAGGGCGTCGAGGCCCAGACCGTGGCCAACTGCTACACCGCGATCGAGCAGGGCGTCGAGGTCGTGCCGGTCCTGAACAAGATCGACCTGCCGTCGGCCAACCCCGAGCGCGCGATCCAGGAGATCGAGGACGTCATCGGCATCCCGGCGCAGGACGCGGTCCTCGCCAGCGCGAAGACCGGGCAGGGCGTCGATGACATCCTCGAGGCCGTCATCCAGCGCATCCCCGCGCCGCGCGGCGACCCGGCGGCGCCGCTCAGGGCGCGCATCATCGACTCCTGGTTCGACAACTATGTCGGCGTGGTCATGCTGGTCCGCATCGTCGACGGCACCCTGCGGCCCAAGGACCGGATCCTGCTGATGTCGACGCAGGCGAGCTACCTCTGCGAGCAGGTGGGCGTGTTCACGCCCAAGTCCGACCCGCGCGGAGAGCTCTCCGCCGGAGAGGTGGGGTTCGTGATCTCCGGCATCAAGGAGCTCCAGGCCGCGCGCGTGGGCGACACCGTGACCGCGGCGGAACGCCCGGCGGCGGAGGCGCTGCCGGGCTTCAAGGAGATCAAGCCGCAGGTCTTCGCCGGGCTCTACCCGATCGAGGCGAACCAGTACGAGGGGCTGCGCGAGGCGCTGCAGAAGCTCAAGCTGAACGACGCCTCGCTGCAGTACGAGCCCGAGGTGTCGCAGGCGCTGGGGTTCGGCTTCCGCTGCGGGTTCCTCGGGCTCCTGCACATGGACATCGTGCAGGAGCGGCTGGAGCGCGAGTACGACATGGCGCTCATCACCACCGCTCCGACGGTGGTGTACGAAGTGGCCATGCGCGACGGCACGATCGAGCGCGTCGAGAACCCGGCGCGGATGCCCGATCCGTCGCGGATCGAGGAGATCCGCGAGCCGATCATCACGACCACGATCTTCGTGCCGCAGGAGTACGTCGGGCCGGTGATCACGCTCTGTACCGCCAAGCGCGGGGCGCAGAAGAACATGCACTACCACGGCCGGCAGGTGATGCTCACCTACGAGATGCCGCTGAGCGAGATCGTGATGGACTTCTTCGACAGGCTGAAGTCGGTGTCGCGCGGCTACGCCTCGCTCGACTACGAGTTCAAGGAGTTCCGCGCCGCCGACATGGTCAAGCTCGACATCCTGGTCAACGGCGAGCGCGTCGACGCGCTGTCGCTGATGGTCCACCGCGACAACGCCCAGTACCGCGGGCGCGAGCTGGTGAACCGCATGCGCGGCCTGATTCCGCGCCAGATGTTCGACGTGGCGATCCAGGCGGCGATCGGATCGCACATCATCGCGCGCGAGACGGTCAAGGCGCTGCGCAAGAACGTGCTGGCCAAGTGCTACGGCGGCGACATTACGCGCAAGCGCAAGCTGCTCGAGAAGCAGAAGGCGGGCAAGAAGCGCATGAAGCAGGTGGGCACCGTCGAGATCCCGCAGGAGGCGTTCCTCGCGATCCTCCAGGTGGACGAGAAGTGACGCCGGTGCGCGCGCGATGAACTTCGCCCTCATCCTCTTCGTCCTGCTGGTGGTGACCGGGCTGGTCGCGGCCGTCGACCGGCTGCACTTCGCGCGCCGGCGCCGCGCGGGCGAGAAGGAGCCGTGGTGGATCGAGTATCCGAAGAGCTTCTTCCCGGTGATCCTGGTCGTGTTCCTGCTGCGCTCCTTCCTGGTCGAGCCCTTCCGTATTCCCTCGGGGTCGATGATTCCGACCCTGCTGGTGGGAGACTTCATCCTGGTGAACAAGTTCGCCTACGGCATCCGGCTGCCGATCGTCAACCGCAAGATCATCGAGGTCGGGGCGCCGAAGCGCGGCGACGTCATGGTGTTCCGCTACCCGGAGGATCCGTCGCTCGACTACATCAAGCGCGTGGTGGGGCTGCCGGGGGACCGGGTGGTCTATGCGAACAAGCGGCTGACCGTGAACGGCCGGGAGGTGCCGGTCAAGCCGCTCGGCGACTACCTCCACCGCGAGCGAATGACCTTCGCCAAGCGCTACGAGGAGACGCTCGGCGGCACCGAGCACTCGATCCTGATCGAGGACGACGCGCCCGCCTCGGTTCCGTTCGTGAAGCAATTCCCGTTCCGCGAGGATTGCACCTACAATAGCGAGGGTCTTGCCTGTACCGTCCCGCCAGGGCATTACTTCCTCATGGGCGACAACCGCGACAACTCGAGCGACAGCCGGGTGTGGGGGTTCGTTCCGGACGCGAACATCGTCGGGAAGGCGTTTTTCATCTGGTTCAATTTCAGCGAGCCGAGCCGCTTCGGCTCGTTCCAATGAGGGCAGGGGACATGACCTCGAGCGAGCGACAAAGGGGATTGGGCTTCGCCGGCGTGCTGGTGCTCCTGATCGCGATCGTGTTCGTCGCGATCGTCGGCATGAAGCTCGTTCCGGCCTACATCGAGTACTTCACGATCAAGAAGACGGTCACCAGCATGACGCAGAGCGGCGAGCTGCGCGGCGCGACCGTCGCGGACGTGCGCCGGGCCTTCGATCGTCACACCACGATAGACGAAATCACCTCGGTGCGCCCGGAAGACCTCGAGATCACGAAGGACGGCAACGACATCGTGATCTCGTTCGCCTACGAGAAGCGGGTTCCGCTGTTCTACAACATCAGCATCCTGATCGACTTCGCCGGCTCGAGCCAGCCCTCGAGCACGAAGGTGAGCGACTAGGCCGGGCGCGCCGCGCGCAGCGTTCCGCGACCACGGAGCCGAGCGCGCCAGTTCCCTCCCTGCGCCAGGCGTGAAGCTCGATTCGCTGCAGGAGCAGCTCGGCTACCGGTTTCGCGATCCCCGGCTGCTCGAGCAGGCGCTGACCCACCGCAGCCACAGCGCGCCGCACAACGAGCGGCTCGAGTTTCTCGGCGACGGGGTCCTCAACTGCATCGTCGCCGCGGAGCTCCACGACCGCTTTGCGCGCCTCGACGAGGGCGGGCTCTCGCGCCTGCGCGCGAGCCTGGTGCGCGAGCAGCGCCTGCACGAGCTCGCCGTGGCGCTGGCGCTCGGCGACTTCCTGCGCCTGGGCGAGGGCGAGCTGAAGAGCGGCGGCTTCCGGCGGCCGTCGATACTCGCCGACGCCCTGGAGGCGCTGATCGGCGCGGTGTTCGTCGACGGCGGGTTCGCGGCGGCGCGCGCAGTCGTGGTCGGGCTGTACCGGCCGCTGCTCGAGCGCGCGGCCGAGGCCGCGGTCGAGAAGGACCCGAAGACCCGGCTGCAGGAGTGGCTCCAGAGCCGGCGCTACGCGCTGCCCCAGTACAGCGTGCGCGGGACGAGCGGCGCCGCGCACGAGCAGCGCTTCGAGGTCGAGTGCCTGGTGCGCGAGTTCGACCTGCGCACGACCGGGACCGGAACCAGCCGCCGCCTGGCGGAGCAGGAGGCGGCGCGCGCGGCCTACGAGCGGCTGCAGCGATGAGCGCTCGCGCGGCGTCGCACCGCTGCGGAACGGCGGCGATCGTGGGCCGACCGAACGTGGGCAAGTCGACGCTGCTGAACGCCCTGCTCGGCCAGAAGCTCAGCATCACCTCCGGCAAGCCGCAGACGACGCGCCACCGCGTCACCGGCGTCCTCACCCGTCCCGACGCCCAGTTCGTGTTCGTGGACACGCCCGGGTTCCAGACCCGGCACGGCGGTCCCCTCAACCAGGCGCTCAACCGGGCGGTGCGCGCAGCGCTGGAGACCGTCGACGTCGTGCTGTTCGTGGTGGAGGCGGGCCGTTTCGAGGGCGCGGACCGGACCGTGCTCGGCCTGCTGCCCAGGGGCATCCCGACAGTGCTGGTCGTCAACAAGAGCGACCGGTTGGGCGGCCCCGCGCGCATGCTTCCGTTCCTGCGGCAGGCGGCAGGCGAGTTCGAGTTCGCCGCGGTGGTGCCGGTGAGCGCCGCGCGCAGGACCAACCTGGCGGCGCTGCTGAAGATCCTTGCCGCGCTGCTGCCCGAGCAGCCGCCGCTGTTCGAGGCGCAGACCCTGACCGATCGCAGCGAGCGCTTTCTCGCCGCGGAGCTGGTGCGCGAAAAGCTCTTCCGGCTGCTCGGCGACGAGGTGCCCTACGGGGCCGCGGTCAGCGTCGACCTGTTCCGCACCAAAGGAGCCTTGCGCACGATTCACGTCGCGGTCGTGGTGGAGAAGGAGAACCAGAGGGCGATCGTCGTCGGCAAGGGCGGCGCGAAGCTCAAGGCAATCGCGACCGCGGCCCGGCGCGACATGGAGGCGCTCTTCGGGGGCAAGGTCTTCCTCGAGGTGTGGGTGAAGGTGCGCAGGGACTGGACCGGAAGCGCGGCGGCGCTGCGCAGCCTGGGCATCGAGCATGTCTAGCCGCCAGCGCGTCGACCACCAGCCAGCCTTCGTGCTGCACGCCTATCCGTACTCCGAGACGAGCCTCCTGGTCGAGGCTTACACCCGCGCCCACGGCCGGCTGCCGCTGGTCGCGAAGGGCGCGCGGCGGCAGGGCTCCGCGCTGCGCGGTGCGCTGCTCGCCTTCCAGCCGCTCACGTTCGCCTGGTCGGGGCGCGGGGAAGTGCGCACGCTCGTGCGCTGCGACTGGCAGGGCGGTCATCCGCTGCCGCGCGGGCAAGCGCTCCTGTGCGGGTTCTACCTGAACGAGCTGCTGCTGCGCCTGCTGCCGCGCGAGGACCCGCACGAACTGCTGTTCGACCATTACGCGCAGGCGGTAGCGCGTCTCGCCGCGGGAGCGGCGAGCGCGCCGGTACTGCGCGCGTTCGAGCGCCGGCTGCTCCAGGAGTTGGGCTATGCTGTGGCGCTCGAGCGCGATGCCGCGAGCGGCGCGGCGATCGAACCCGACGGCACCTACCGGTACGAACCGGAGCGCGGCCCGATCCCGGTCCTCCCCGGCGCGGCGGGCGGCGATCCGCTCCTCCTGAAGGGCCGCGTGCTGCTCGCCCTCGCGCGGGACGACTACGCCGACGCCGCCACCGCGGCGGCGGCGCGCGACCTGATGCGCGCGCTGATCGACCATCGGCTCGACCGGCAGACGCTCCACAGCCGCACCGTCTTTCGCGCCTTGCAGGATCTTTGAGAACGATGATCGAACTGGGCGTCAACATCGACCACGTGGCCACCGTGCGACAGGCGCGCCGCACCTACGAGCCCGACCCGGTGTGGGCGGCGGTGGAGGCGCACCTCGGCGGCGCCGACGGCATCACGGTGCACCTGCGCGAGGACCGCCGGCACATCCAGGACGACGACGTGCGGCGGCTGCGCGAGCTCACGCACATCAAGCTCAACCTCGAGATGGCGGCGACCGGGGAAATGGTCGCGATCGCCGGTCGCATCCGGCCGGAGATGGCGATGCTCGTGCCGGAGGGACGCGAGGAGGTCACCACCGAAGGCGGCCTCGACATCGCCGCGCAGGAGCGGCGGCTGAAGGACGTGGTCGCCCGGCTCGGCGCGGCCGGAACGGTGGTGAGCGTCTTCATCGACGCCGAGCTGCGGCAGGTGGAGGCGGCGCAGCGCATCGGCGCCGCGGTCTGCGAGGTGCACACCGGACCCTACGCGCACGCCTTCCACTCGCGCGGACGCGACGCCGAGAGCGCCGCGGTGGTGGCCGAGCTCGAGCGCCTGCGCGCGGCGGGCGAGGCGATCCGCGGCCTCGGCATGCGCTTCAACGCCGGCCATGCGCTCAACTACGCGAACGTCGAGCCGGTCGCGATGCTCCCCGGCGTCCGCGAGCTGCACATCGGCCACGCCATCGTGAGCCGCGCCGTCTTCGTCGGCATGCGCGAGGCGGTGCGCGAGATGAAGGCGCTGATCACCAACGCCGCGATGCGCGCCTCCATCCGGGAGCGGCGGTGATCCTCGGCATCGGCACCGACCTGGTGGAGATCGGACGCATCGAGGCCGCCCTGGAGCGCTGGGGGGAGCGTTTCGCCCGCAGGATCCTGGTGCCGCGCGAGCTCGACCGCCTGGCGCGTCACCGCAAGCCGGCGGCCTACCTCGCCAAGCGCTTCGCCGCCAAGGAGGCGTTCTCGAAGGCGATGGGCACCGGGATCCACGCGCCCGTGAGCTGGCAGAACATCGGCGTGGTCAACCACGCCTCCGGGCGGCCCATGCTCGAGCTCTCCGCGCCGCTCGCGGCGCTGGTCGCGCGGCGCGGCGTGCGCAGCGTCCATGTGAGCCTGACCGACGAGCGCGGGATGGCCGCCGCGTTCGTCGTGCTGGAAGGGGAGAGCGGTGCCGGTTGAGCGTGCGCTCGGCCCGGTGATGGTGGACGTCGCCGGCCTCGCGCTCGACGCGCACGAGCGCGAGCTGCTCGCGCACCCGCTGGTGGGCGGGGTGATCCTGTTCGCGCGCAACTACGCCGCGCCGGCGCAGCTCGAGGCGCTGACCGCCGCCATCCACGCGCTGCGCGACCCGCCGCTGCTCATTGCGGTCGATCACGAGGGCGGGCGCGTCCAGCGCTTCGTGGAAGGATTCACGCGCCTTCCGCCGATGCGCGCGCTCGGGCGCCTGTACGACCGCGAGCCGGCGCTCGCGTCGAACCTCGCCGGGGCGATCGGCGTGGTGCTGGCTGCGGAGCTGCGCGCGCGCGGCGTGGACTTCAGTTTCGCGCCGGTGCTCGACATCGACTTCGGCGCGAGCAGCGTGATCGGGGATCGCGCCTTTCACGCCACCGCCGCCGGCGTGACCGCGCTCGCGCGCGGTCTGGTCGCCGGCCTCGCCCGCATGGGCATGGGCGCCGTCGGCAAGCACTTCCCCGGCCACGGCTACGTGCGCGCGGATTCCCATCTCGAGGTCCCGGTCGACGAGCGCGATCTGGCGACCATCATGGCGAACGACCTCGTGCCGTACCAGGCGCTCGTCGGACACGGCCTCGCCGGGGTGATGCCGGCGCACGTCGTCTACCCGCGGGTCGACGCGCAGCCCGCGGGGTTCTCCCGCGTGTGGCTCGCCGACATCCTGCGCGGCCGGCTGGGATTCGACGGGATCGTGTTCAGCGACGATCTCTCGATGGAAGGGGCGAGCGTCGCCGGCGGCATCGTCGAGCGCGGCCGCGCGGCGCTCGACGCCGGCTGCGACATGGTGCTCGTGTGCAATGCGCGCGCCGCCGCCGAGCGGCTGCTCGACGGGATCGGGCCCCGCGCGCTCGATCCGGGCCGCGCCGCGCGGATGAGGACCGGGGCGGGAAGTCCCGCGGACCATCGGGCGGCCGCGGCCCAGGTCCAGGAAGCGATCGGGGCCGGGCTGATCGCCTGAGCGCTCAGGCGCGCTCGATGTACGCGCCGTCGTCCGTGTTGACCCGGATCCGCTCGCCCTTCTCGACGAAGGGCGGCACCTGCACGGTGATGCCGGTCTCGAGCGTCGCCGGCTTGAACGAGGTGGTCGCGGTGGCGCCCTTGATGTTCGGCTCGGTGTCGACCACGGTCAGCACGACGCTCGGCGGCAGCTGCACCGCGATCGGGCGGTCGTTGTGGAAGTTGATCTGGACGTCGGTGCTGGGCAGCAGGTAGCCGCTCTGTCCCTCGAGCTCGTCGGCCGACAGGGTGAGCTGCTCGAAGGTGTCCTTGTCCATGAAGACGTAGCTCGAGCCTTCCTGGTAGAGATACTGCATCTCGCGCGCCTCGACGTAGGCGCGCTCGATCTTCTCGTCGGTGCGGAAGCGCTGGTTCGACTTGGTCCCGGCCTCGATGTCCTTCATCTCGACCTGCATGAACGCGCCGCCGCGACCGCCGACGTGCACATGATAGGATTTGAGGACGCGCCACACGCGCTTGTCCCACTCGATCAGGTTGCCGACCCGGATCTCGGTCGCGAGCACTTTCGCCATAGTCTGCCGCCGCGGCTGGAGAGAAAAAACGCGCGATTCTACAGCAAACCATCGCCGCCTCGACGCGTAACCGCCGCATCCCGAGCAGCTTCCCCGTTCCCGTGTTCGACGCCGCCGCCTTCGTCTCCGGACTTCCGCACCGGCCCGGCGTGTACCGCATGCTGAACGCGCAGGGCGACGTGCTGTACGTCGGCAAGGCGGGCGATCTGCGCAAGCGCGTGGGGAGCTACTTCCTGAAGGGTGGCCACGGGCCGCGCACCGAGGTGATGCTCGGCCAGGTCGGCGCGGTCGAGATCACGGTGACGCGCTCCGAGGCCGAGGCGCTGATCCTCGAGAACAACCTCATCAAGTCGCTCGCGCCGCGCTACAACATCCTGTTCCGCGACGACAAGTCGTATCCGTACCTGGTGTTCACCGGCGAGCGCTTCCCGCGCATCGGTTTCCACCGCGGCCCGCTCGACCGGCGCCACGCCCATTTCGGTCCGTTCGCGAACGCGGGCGCCGTGCGCGAGAGCATCCAGCTGCTGCAGAAGGTCTTCCGGCTGCGCACCTGCGAGGACGCGGTCTTCAACAACCGCTCGCGGCCGTGCCTCCTGTACCAGATCAAGCGCTGCTCCGCGCCGTGCGTCGGCCTGATCACGGCCGGGCGCTACGCCCAGGACGTGGCGGACGCGCGGCTCTTCATGGAGGGCCGCGAGGACGACGTGGTCGGGGCGCTCGCGGCGCGCATGCAGGCCGCCGCCGAGCGGCTCGACTACGAGCAGGCGGCGGTCTATCGCGACCAGCTCCGGTCGCTCGCGCGGGTGCAGACGCGCCAGTACGTGGACACCGCGAAGGCGCTCGATGCGGACGTGGTCGCGTGCGCCGTCGAGGGCGGCATCGCCTGCGTCAATCTCGCGCTGATCCGCAACGGCCGCTACCTCGGCGACAAGAGCTTCTTCCCGCAGCACGCCGAGGAGCGCACGGGGCCGGAGATCGTGGCCGCCTTCCTCGCGCAGCACTATGCCCAGGGCTCGCCGCCGCCGCTCGTGATCGCCGAGGCGGGGCTCGAGGCGGACGACCTGGCGGCGCTGCTCGCCGAAAACGCGGGGCGGGCGGTGCAGATCGTGACGCGCCCGCAGGCCGAGCGGCGCGCATGGCTCGAGATGGCCCAGCGCAACGCGCGGGAGGCGCTCGCGCAGCGTGCGCGCGAGCAGGGCACGCAGGAGAGCCGGCTCGCGGCGATGCGCGAGGCGTTGGCGCTGCCGCCCTCGGTCCAGCGCATCGAGTGCTTCGACGTGAGCCACACGCGCGGCGAGGCGACCGTGGCGGCGTGCGTGGTCTACGACCAGTATCGAATGCGCAACGCGGAGTACCGCCGCTACAACGTGACCGGCGTGACCCCCGGCGACGACTACGCGGCCATGCGCGAGGTGCTGCAGCGACGCTACGAGAAGGCGGCGCGCGGAGAGGGCGTGGTGCCCGACCTCATCCTCCTCGACGGCGGCAAGGGGCAGGTGCATGCGGTGCAGGCGGTCCTCGCGGAGCTCGGGTTCGCCGACATCGAGCTCGCCGGCGTCGCCAAGGGGCCCGAGCGCAAGCCCGGGCTGGAGGAGATCGTCCTGGGGGACGGTCGCACGCTGCGGCTCGCCCGCGATCATCCCGGGCTGCATCTCATCCAGCAGATCCGCGACGAGGCGCACCGCTTCGCGATCGCCGGCCACCGCGCGCGGCGCGGCAAGGCGCGGGTCACGTCCAGCCTCGAATCCATCGACGGGGTGGGAGCGACGCGCCGCCGGCAACTGCTGGAGCGATTCGGCGGGCTGAAGGGCGTCGTGGCCGCGAGCGTCGAGGAGCTCGCCCAGGTCGATGGCATCAGCCGCACGCTCGCCGAGCGCATCTATCGCGACCTGCACTGAGCCATGCCGGTCAACGTTCCCAACCTCCTCACCTGGCTGCGCATCATCGCGATCCCGCTGCTCGTCGCCCTGTTCTACCTCCCGGACGCCTGGCTCCCTGCGCACGACAGGAACCTGTACGCATGCGTGCTGTTCGCCGCGGCCGCGGTCACCGACTGGCTCGACGGCTATCTCGCGCGCCGGCTGAACCAGACCTCGGCGTTCGGTGCCTTCCTCGACCCGGTCGCGGACAAGCTGATCGTCGCGGCGGCGCTGATCCTGCTCGTGGAGCTGGCGCGGGTCTCCGGCTACATCGCGGTCATCATCATCGGCCGCGAGATCACGATCTCCGCGCTCAGGGAGTGGATGGCGAAAGTGGGGCAGGCGAAGAGCGTCGCGGTCAATCTCCTGGGCAAGATCAAGACCGTCGCCCAGCTCGTCGCGATCCCGATGCTGCTCTACCACGACCCGGTCGGCGCGTGGTTCAGTCCGGCCCGCGTGGGCACGTGGCTCATCTACCTCGCGGCCGCGCTGACCATCGTCTCCATGGCGTATTACCTCAAACTGGCCGCTCCGCAGGCCTTCGGCAGGGGCGGGCGAGCTTGACCGCGCCGCTGCGCGATCGCTAAAATTCGCTTTCGCGACGCGGGAATAGCTCAGTTGGTAGAGCGCAACCTTGCCAAGGTTGAGGTCGCGAGTTCGAGACTCGTTTCCCGCTCCAGGTTTCGCTCGAGGGAAGGCCACGTCTTCCCTCGTTTCGTTTCAGGCGCGCCGGCCGGGGCAGCTTGTCCCCCGCGCGGGCGATCCATGCGGCGGGGTGGCAGAGTGGTCATGCAGCGGCCTGCAAAGCCGTGGACGCCGGTTCGATTCCGACCCCCGCCTCCAATCGTTCAGCCGGGCCGATTAGCCGTCGCGGCGCGTTGAGGCGCGCCGCGAGCCCGCCCGCGCCCGGGTGGCGAAAGAGGTAGACGCAAGGGACTTAAAATCCCTCGGGTTCCATCCCATGCCGGTTCGAGTCCGGCCCCGGGCACCACCGCCGTCCGGCAAGTGCGTAAACCGTCTCAAATTTCCGCCGCAACGGCTTATTTCTGTTGCTGAAATCGTAGCCCGGCCGATACGATCCCGGTCTGCCGGCGAAGGGTCAGACCCATGACGTCCGGCCACGCGGAGGCGGGCACATGGCAACGACGAATCGGCACGAACGGGGTCCACGCCCGATGCGGCGGCGAGACTGCGCTCGCGCAACGCATCCTCCAAGCGCCGTCCGCGGCGCGCCAACGGTCCGGCATGCGCGCGCGGTTGACCTCCCCGCGCAAGGCGCAGGGCGGGATGCGCGGATGATCCGACCCCGCGCGCGCAGCGACGAGAGATTCTCGCCGCAATGAGCGCCCCCATGTCGAGCGCTGGCCGGGGGCCGTCCGGCCCCCGTTCGATCCCCGGCGCGAGCGCTGCGGGAGGGCAGGACGCCACCCTCTGGGCGGTGCTCGCCAGCGCTGCCGACGCGCGCGAGTACTGCCAGAGCTGGCTCGCGATCCAGTGCCGCCTGATCGCGGGCGTCCTGGGCGGAGTCGTGCTCCTGCGGCTGCCGGGTGCCGAGAGCTATTCGGCCGTGGCGGTGTGGCCCGACGTCCGGCGCGACATGAGCTATCTGACCCCGGTCGCGCAGCAGGCGCTCGCGGAGCGCCGGGGCATCGTGGTGCCGCGCAAGGGCGCACCGGACGCGACGGCGCCGAGCCTCCAGATCGGGTACCCGGTCGAGTCGGTCGGCGTGCTGCACGGGGTGGTGGTCCTCGAGATCGCGGCGCGGCCGGAGGCGGAGGTGCAGGCCGGCCTGCGGCAGCTGCACTGGGGCGCGGCCGGGCTGGAGCTGATGCTCTGCCAGCAGGAGGTCGCGCGCGTCGGCGAGACGCGCGACCGGCTGCAGACGGTGCTCGAAGTGGTCGCGTCGGCGGCGGCCCACGAGCGCTACGCGGCAGCCGCCACTGCGCTCGCCACCGATCTCGCCACGCGCCTGAACTGCGAGCGCGTGAGCATCGGCTTCCAGCACGGCGGGCAGGTCCGGATCGACGCGGTGTCGCACAGCGCGCAGTTCAAGGACCGCACGAACCTGCTGCGCGCGGTCGCCACGGCCATGGACGAGGCGGTGGACCAGAACGCGACCATCGTCGTTCCCCCGCCCGCCGGCAGCGCGCCGCTCGTCCGCCGGGCGAACGCGGCGCTCGTGACCGAGCACGGCTCGGGCAATGTCTGCACCGTGCCGATGACCGTCTCGGGCCAGCCGGCGGGCGCGCTCACGCTCGAGCGCGCCGGCGGGCGGCCGTTCGACGCCGCGACGCTCGAGCTCTGCGAGGCGATCGCGGGTCTCGCCGGCCCGATGCTGGACGTGCACCGGCGCGAGGACCGCTGGTTCGGCGCGCGGCTCGCGTTCTGGTGGCGCGAGAAGCTCGCGCAGCTCTTCGGCCCGCGCCACGGCGGGCTGAAGCTCGCGGCTATCGCGCTCGTCGCCCTGGTCGGGTTCCTCGCGCTCGCGCGCGGGGAATTTCGCGTGTCGGCGGCGACGGTGCTCGAACCCCAGCTGCAGCTCGCCGCGACCGCGCCGTTCAACGGCTACATCCGCGAGGCGCCGGCCCGCGCCGGCGATCTGGTGAAGAAGGGCGCGCTGCTCGCCCGCCTCGACGATCGCGAGCTCAAGCTCGAGCGCCTCAAGTACCTCTCGCAGGAGGAGGAGTTCGCAAAGCAGATGCGCTCGGCGTTCGCCGATCGCAACCACGCCCAGGTCCAGATCCTGGGCGCGCAGCTCGAGCAGGCCAAGGCGCAGGTGGCGCGCGTCGAGGAGCAGCTGCAGCGCACCGCGCTCGCCGCCCCGTTCGACGGCGTGGTCGTCTCGGGGGACCTCAGCCAGCAGCTGGGCGCGCCGGTGGAGCGGGGCACGGTGCTGTTCGAGATCGCGCCGCTCAGCGAGTTCCGCCTGGTGCTCAAGGTGGACGAGCGCGACGTCGCCTTCCTCCGGGTCGGGCAGCGCGGCGCGCTGCTGCTCGCCGCGTTCCCGGACGAGCAGATCGGCTTCGAGGTCACCGGCATCACGCCGGTCTCGACGCCGCGGGACGGGCGCAACTACTTCCGCGTCGAGGCGAAGCTCGACCGCACCGACCCGCGCATGCGCCCGAACATGGAGGGCGTGGGCAAGGTCGGGATCGACCGGCAGCGCTACCTCTGGATCTGGACGCGTCAGGCGCTCGATGCGCTGCGGCTCGTCGCGTGGTCGTGGCTGCCGTGAGCCGCGGCGCGCGCTAGGACGATGGCGCAGCCGCTGTTCAGCCCCTCGTGGTACCGCGTCGCGAACCTGACGCCGAGGCTGCGCGCGCACGCGCACATCCACCGCCACCAGTACCGGGGCGAGACCTGGTACGTCCTGCAGGACCTCTCGTCGGAGCGCTTCCATCGCTTTTCGCCTGCGGCGTACCTCGTCATCGGCCTGATGGATGGCCGCACCGCCGTGCAGACCATCTGGGAGCGCGCCCTCGCGCAGCTCGGCGACGACGCGGTGACGCAGGACGAGGTGATACAGCTCCTCGGCCAGCTGCACGCCGCCGACGTCATGCAGTGCGACGTGCCGCCCGACACGGCCGAGCTCTTCCGCCGGCGCGAGAAGCAGGAGCGGGCGAAGACGGTGAAGCGCGCGCTCAGCGTCTTCGCGTGGCAGATCCCGCTCTTCGACCCCGAGCGGCTGCTCGACCGGATGCTGCCGCTCGCGCGCCCGCTCTCGGGGTGGCTCGGGTTCGTGCTCTGGTGCGTGGTGGTCGGCGCCGGCCTCGCGGCGGCGGCGGCGCACTGGCGCGAGCTGAGCGAGAACGTGCTCGACCGCGTGCTCGTGCCCGAGAACCTGCTCGTGATGTGGCTCGTGTTCCCGGTCCTCAAGCTCGCGCACGAGTTCGGCCACGCGCTCGCGGTCAAGACGCGCGGGGGCGAGGTGCACGAGATGGGCGTGATGATCATGGTGCTCACGCCGGTGCCGTACGTGGACGCGTCCTCGGCCTGGGCTTTCCGCAGCAAGTGGCAGCGCATCGTCGTCGGCGCGGCGGGCATGATGGTCGAGCTCTTCATCGCCTCGATCGCGCTCCTGCTCTGGCTCTCCGCGGAGCCGGGGGTGCTCCGCGGCGTGCTCTACAACATCGTCCTGATTGCGGGCATCTCGACGGTCCTGTTCAACGCCAACCCCCTCTTGCGGTTCGACGGCTACTACATGCTGATGGACTGGCTCGAGATCCCCAACCTGCGCAGCCGCAGCACGCAGTACTGGGCCTATCTCGCGGAGCGCTACCTGTTCGGCCGGCGCGAGTCCGAGCGCCCCCCCGCCACGCGCGGCGAGCGCGCCTGGTTCGTCGGCTGGTCGGTCGCGTCGTTCGCCTACCGCATCTTCGTCGTCATCGCCATCCTGGTGTTCCTCGGCGAGCAGTCGCTCCTGCTCGGAGTCGTGTTCGCGGTGCTGACCGCCGCGACGTGGTTCGTCGTTCCGGGGGTCAAGATCGCGAACTACCTGCTCAACAGCCCGCGCCTGCGGCGCGTGCGGCGGCGCGCGCTGTCGGCGAGCCTGGTCGCCGCCCTGGGCGTGCTCGCCGCGCTCTTCGTGGTGCCGGTTCCGATGCGCACCACGGCGCAGGGCGTCGTGTGGCTGCCCGACGAGGGCTTCGTGCGGGTGGGCGCGGACGGCTTCGTCGAGCGCGTGGTCGCGCGGCCGGGCGAATGGGTGAAGCCGGGCGCGGTGCTGGTCGAGATGAGCGACGTCGAGCTCGCCACCGAGCTCAAGGTGCTGGAGGCGCGCGTGCGCGAGCTGGACGCCAAGCACCGCGAGCAGATCGTGTCCGACCGGGTGCGCGCCGAGATCATCGACGAGGAGCGGCGCTTCGCCGCGCAGAGCCTGGAGCGCGCGCAGGAGCGCGCGCGCGAGCTCGTCATCAAGGCGAAGGCCGAGGGCGAGTTCGTCTATCCGGGCGCGCCGGACGCCCCGGGGCGCTTCCTCAAGAAGGGGGACCTGCTCGCGCACGTCGTCAACGCCGATGCGATCATCGTGCGCACGGTGGTCTCGCAGCAGGACATCGACCTGGTGCGCAACGCGACGCGCGCCGTCCAGCTGCGGCTCGCCGAGGACCTGCCCGCGACGATCCGCGGCGCGCTCCGGCGCGTGGTGCCGTCGGCGACCGACCAGCTTCCCAGCGCGGCGCTCGGCACGCAGGGCGGCGGCGCGCTGGCGGTCGACCCGGGCGACCGCGAGGGCCGCAAGAGCGCCCAGCGCTTCTTCCAGGTCGACGTCGAACTGCCTCACGACGGGCGCATCCTGCGCGTCGGGGCGCGCGCGTACGTCCGCTTCGACCACGGCTGGGAGCCGCTCGGCGTGCAGTGGTACCGGCGCGCGCGGCAGCTCTTCCTCGCGCGGTTCAATGTCTGAGCTCGCGCTCCCCGCGCTCGCGCCGACCGCCGCCTACCCGGAGCAGGAGGTCGCGCGCCCCGGGCTGCTCGACCGGCTCGCGGACGGGATCGCGGCACCGGTCGCGCGCCGGCTGACCGCGCGCCGGGCCGCGCGGATCGACATCGCCGCCGCGGTGCGCCGCTTCGCCCCCGAGGCGGAGCGGCTCCCCGACCGCGAGCTCGTCCCGACCGCGCGGGCGCTCGGCGTCGCGCTGCGCCGCGAGGGTTTCCGCGCGACGCTCGCCGCGCAGACGTTCGCGCTCGTGCGCGAGGTCGCCGGGCGAACGCTCGGCATGCGCCACTTCGACTCCCAGCTGCGCGGGGGCTGGATCATGCTGAACGGCATGATCGCGGAGATGAACACGGGCGAGGGCAAGACGCTCACCGCCACGCTGCCCGCGTGCGCCGCCGCGCTCGCGGGGCTGCCGGTGCACATCATCTCGGTCAACGACTACCTCACCGCGCGCGACGCGGAGACGATGGGGCCGGTCTACCGGGCCCTCGGCCTGACCGTCGGCGCAGTGGTGAACGGCATGGAGCCGGCGGCACGGCGCGCGGCCTACGGCGCCGACGTCACGTTCTGCACGAACAAGGAGCTCACCTTCGATTACCTGCGCGACCGGATCGCCCTCGGCTCGCAGGTGAACCGCATCCAGCTCTCGATCGAGCGGGTGGCCGGCGCGCGCGGGCGGGCGAGCGCGCTCGTGCTGCGCGGGCTCTACTTCGCGATCGTGGACGAAGCCGACAGCGTCCTGGTCGACGAGGCGCGCACGCCGCTCATCATCTCGGCGCGCGCGAGCCAGGGGCCCGAGCGGGACATGTACGAGACGGCGCTCGCCCTGGCCGGCCGGATGGCCGCCGGCGCGCACTTCGCGATCGAGGGCGGGGAGCGCCACGTGCGCATCACGCCCGCCGGGCGCGCGGCGCTCGCGGAGGTGGCCGACACGCTGCCGGCGGCGTTCCGCGGGGCGCGGCGCCGCGAGGAGCTGGTGACGCAGGCGCTGGTGGCGAGCCACGTCTTCAAGCGCGACGCGCACTACATCGTCCGTGACGAGAAGGTCCAGATCATCGACGAGTCCACCGGGCGCATCCTGCCCGACCGGTCCTGGGAGCAGGGGTTGCACCAGATGGTCGAGGCGAAGGAGGGCGTCCCGCTCACGAGCCAGCAGTCGTCGGTCGCGCGCATGACCTACCAGCGCTTCTTCCGCCGCTACCTGCGGCTCGCCGGCATGACGGGAACCGCGCGCGAGATCGCGCCCGAGCTATGGTCGGTCTACCGCCTGCCGGTGGCGCGGGTGGCGCCCAACCGTCCGGTGCAGCGGCGCGGACTGGGCGTGCAGGTCTACGGCACGGCGGACGAGAAGTGGGCCGCGGTGGTCGCGCGCGCGCGCGCGGCGGCCGCGGCGGGGCAGCCGGTCCTGATCGGGACGCGCTCGGTGGGCGCCTCGGAGGCGTTGAGCCAGCGGCTCGCGGCGGAAGGCCTGGCGCATCAGCTGCTCAACGCCCGGCAGGACAAGCAGGAGGCCGAGATCGTCGCCCAGGCCGGGCAGCGGGGACGGATCACCGTGGCCACCAACATGGCCGGCCGGGGCACCGACATCCGGCTCGGCAAGGGCGTCGCCGAGCTGGGCGGCCTGCACGTCATCGCGACCGAGCTGCACGAGTCGCGCCGCATCGACCGGCAGCTCTACGGGCGGTCCGGCCGCCAGGGCGACCCCGGCAGCTTCGAAGCGCTCGTCTGCCTCGAAGACGAGCTTTGCCGTCTGTACCTCGGCGGCGCCCTAGCCGCGGTGGCGCGCCGCGCGCTCGCCACCGGCCCGCGCTCGGCGCTCGCGCGCCGGCTGGTGCGGTACGCACAGTGGCGGGCCGAGCGCGGCCACGCGGCGATCCGGAAGGAAGTGCTGGCGATGGACGAGCAGCTCGGCGACCTGCTCGCCTTCTCGGGGCGCGGGGAGTAGGGGGCGTCAGCCGCCGGGCCGCGCGGGGATGGCGGGCGGCTCCGCGCCGAGCTTCTGGAACCTCACCTTGCACTTCGCGCCCGCCGGGACGAGGTGCTTCTCGTTCGGCAGCTCGAGGCGCACGCCGAAGGTCCCGCTCGCGGCGTTGATCACCCGGTCCACCACGGCCACGCGCGCCATGAACTTCTGCTTCGGCGTCTCCGGGACCACCTCCGCCCGATCGCCACGCTGGACCTGGCCGTAGAGGCTGGCGGGCAGGATCACCTCGACGTTGAGCGGGTCGATCTCGGCGATCTTCAGGATCGGGTCCTTCACGCTGGTGGTCGCGAACTCCCCGGGCTTCTGGTAGCGGTCCACGACCACGCCGTTCACCGGGCTGCGGAGGGTGCGCATGCCCAGCACCTCCGACGCCCGCGCCACCTCGAGCTCGGCCATTTTCTGGTTCTCGCGCGCGACCTTGAGCTCGGACTCCGCGAGCGAGCGCTCGGTGCGCGCCTCCTCGAGCGCGTTCGAGGAGATGAAATTCTGGCGCGCCAGCTCCTCCGCGCGCCGCTCCTTCTTGACCGCGAGGTCGAGCCGCGCCTCCGCCGCCTTCAGCGGCCCGATCGATTCGGCCCGCTGTTTCGCGACCGCGAGCGCCGCGCGCTCCGGGCCGGAGTCGAGGGTGACGACCACCTGGCCGCGCGTGACCGCCTCGCCCCGTTCGACGTTCAGGGACGCGATCAGCCCCTCGACCGGGCTGCGGATGTCCACCATCTGCCGCGCCTCGATGATGCAGTCGAACTCGCTGCCCGGCGCCGCCGGGGCGAAGAGTGCAACCGCGACGGCGGCGAGAGGAAGGAAACCGGTTCGCATCGGGGCGTTGGCGCGGGGGGCAGCGAGATTCAAGTTGCGGCCGAATTTTCCCGGCGAAATAGCTGACTGTAAAGGACTAATGCCCCGAAAAGGGCGCCGGGCGGCGGCGCCCGCGCGGCCCGGCGAAACCCCGGGCGTAGAATCACGCAATGATCGTGTTCGAGCTGGCGTGCAGCGCGGAACACCGGTTCGAAGGCTGGTTCGGGTCGGCGGAGGACTTTGCGCGCCAGGAGGCGGTCGGCCTGCTCGCGTGCCCGCTCTGCGGCACTTCGGACGTGCGACGGCTTCCCAGCGCCCGGATTCGAACCGGAACCACGCCGGAACCGGTTCCCCAGAAGACGCGAGCGGCTGCGCCCGCAGCGCCGGGGCCAGTCGCCGAGATGACGATGGCCTCGGTCCTGCGGGAGATCCTCGCCCGCAGCGAGGACGTCGGGCGTCGCTTTCCGGAGGAAGCGCGCCGCATCCACTATGAAGAGATTCCACCGCGCCCGATCCGAGGCCAGGCCACGCCCCAGGAGGCCAAGGCCCTCGCCGAGGAGGGTGTGCCGGTGGTCGCGCTTCCCATCCCGCCGCGCAGCGAGACCCACTGAGCCTAGGGCCCTGTTGAGATCCAGGAAAGCCCGAGAATGTGTATTATGTAAAATTATCCGGCCGCAGATCCGATGGAACCCGAATCTCGTTCGGAACGGGCCTGAACTTCGAGGGAATCGCTAGTCGGTCGCCCCGGCCTTGCGCAGGAGGTCGGCAATCACCGTGTTCTGGGTCTGAAGCGCCCACTTGAGGGCGGTCGCGCCGGAATCGGCCTTCGCGTTCGCATCCGCGGACCGCGCCAGGAGCAGCCGCACGACCTCGATGTGTCCGTTGCGGGCAGCGAACATCAGCGCGGTCGCGCCGTTCGGGGCCCTGGCATCGACCTGGGCGCCGCTCTCCAGGAGGTACTTGGCGACCTCCGCATGACCCTGGAACGCCGCGTAGTGCAGCGGCGTCCAGCCTTCCCGATTGATCTGGGCGCCGCGCTCATGCAGCAGGCGCACGGTCGCCACGTGGCCCTTGTACGCGGCGAACATGATGGCGGTCTCGTTGGAGGGCGTCCGCGCGTTGACGTTCGCCTTGCGCTCGACGAGCAGGCGCACGATGTCGAGGTGGCCTTCGCGGGCGGCATACATCAGCAGCGTCTGTCCTTCCTTGTCGGTGGAACTGGGATCCATCCCCCGGTCGAGGAACTGGCGGACTTCCTGCGCGTCGTTGACGCGCACCGCATTGAAGAGATCGTCGAGCGTCCCTTGGGCGCTTACTGCGAGGGAATGCCCAGCAGATAATACTAATAGTATCAGTGTGCTAAATCGCATATTTAATGTGTTACATTTAATCCTGGTGGGCGGAACAGGCGGGCAAAGTTCGCCGTCGTCGCGGCGGCAATCGTCTCCGGAGCGTCCTCGCGGACGCGGGCGAGTTCCGCCGCCACGAATCGGACGTAGGCCGGCTGGTTCGTCTTGCCCCGGTGCGGGACGGGCGCAAGATAGGGTGCGTCGGTCTCGACCAGCAGGCGTTCGAGCGGAAGTGCTTTCGCCGTCGCGCGCAGCGACTCGGCGTTCCTGAAGGTGAGGATGCCGGAGAAGGAGATCATGAAGCCGAGATCCACCGCCGCGCGGGCGACCTCGACCGTCTCGGTGAAGCAGTGCATGACTCCGCCGACGTCCCCTGCCCGCTCCTCGCGCATGATGCGCAGCGTGTCCTCGGCTGCGGCCCGCGTGTGCACGACGAGCGGCTTGCCGCACTCGCGCGCGGCGCGAATGTGGGCGCGGAAGCGCTCGCGCTGCCACGCCAGGTCGCCCTGGAGGCGGTAGTAGTCGAGCCCGGTCTCGCCGATGGCGAGCACGCGCGGATGGTCGGCGAGACGCACCAGCTCGGCGACCGGGAGCGGCGGCTCGTCGGGATAGTCCGGGTGCACGCCCACGGTCGCGAACAGCCGCTCGTGCGCCTCGGCGAGCGCCCGCACGCGCGGGAAACCGGTCAGCGTGACGCTGATGCAGAGCGCGTGCGATACCCCGGCCGCGACCATCTCGGCAAGCACTTCCGGGATGCGGTCGCGGTACTCATCGAAGTCGAGGTGGCAGTGGGAGTCGACCAGCATTCACTCAGTAGGTGTGGGTCGAGCGGGTCGACTGCATCAGGCCGCCGAGCAACCCTTCGATGCGCCGCTTCGCCCCGTGCCCGCTCTCGTCGTCGGAGAAATGGACGCCGATGCCCTGGGCCTTGTTGCCCTGGCAGTTGGGCGGGGTGACCCAGACCACGGTCCCGGCGACCGGGATCTTGTTCGGGTCGTCCATGATCGTCAGGAGCATGAACACTTCGTCGCCGATGCGATAGCGCTTCGTGGTCGGGATGAAGATGCCGCCGCGCCGCAGATGGGGAATGTAGGCGGCATAGAGCGCGGACTTCTGGGAGATGGTGAGCGAGAGGACGCTCGGGCGCACCCCTCCCTTGCCGTTGGTATCGTCATTCATGCGGCGACTCCCGAAGCTGCGCGTAGCGCAGGCAGATCTCCTCGACGAACAGCCGGGCGTTGAGCGGGTGCAGCGCAACCGCGCGCGCGGCCGACAGCGAGCGCTCGAATCTTAGCAGCGCCGCTCGCGGCAGCCCACGCGCGATCGCGCGCACTGCGGACTCCTGCCGCACGTTGTAGCGGATCGCGCCTCCGGTGCGCGCGGCGACGAGGTCGTACGTCCATTTCTGCAGCCAGCCCACGACGGCGTCCGGCGCGGCGCTCTGGCACGCGTCCGCCAGCTCGAGGGCGTCGGCCCCGGGCCGCGCCAGGGCCGCGAGCAGCGCCTCCCGCGCCGCGGCCGGCTCCCCGTCCTCCTCGACCGCAGCCAACGGGGCGCGGCCGGCAAAGCGCAACCGCGACTCCGGATCCCGCAGTCCCTGTTCGACGAGCCATGGCAGCGCCGCTTCGGGGGCGGCCGCGGCCACGGCAATGCGCTGGCAGCGGCTGCGCACGGTCGGCAGCAGCCGGTCGGGTGCGCTGGACACGAGCAGGAACAGCGTTCCGGGCGGCGGCTCCTCGAGGCTCTTCAGCAGCGCATTGGCGGTGGCGGCGTTCATCGCCTCGGCCGGTCGCACCAGGATGATCCGGACGCCCCCGCGATGGGTTCCGACCGCGAGGAAGCCCTGCAGCTCGCGGATCTGGTCGACCTTGATCTGCCGGCTGGGCGCGGCCCCGGACTTGGCAGCCGGTTCGCCCTCCGCGACCGCCGGCGCCGAGAGCGCCTCGGGCTCGACCACCCGAAAGTCCGGATGGTTGCCGAGGTCGAACCATCCGCAGGCCGGACACGTCCCGCAGGGAAACCCGCCGGGAGCCGGCCGCTCGCACAGGAGCGCCTGCGCAAACGTGCGCGCAAGGCGCGTCTTCCCGAGGCCGGACGGCCCGCAGATGAGCAGCGCGTGAGGCAGCGCATGCCGCCGCTGCCGGAGTGCCTCCCAAGCTGGTTCAAGCCAAGGAAAAACGCTATGCATCAGACTGTTGGAATTATATTCTCAAGTGTTTTGCGAATATCATCGATGGCCTCCGTTGCATCGATCACCCGGATTCGTTTGGGGTCATGCGCGGCCCGATCGAGATAGGCCTGCCGTACGCGCTGGTGAAACGGGACCGTTTCACGCTCGAATCGATCGAGGTCGCCCTGCCCCGCACGGAGCCGGTCCTGCCCGACCGCGACGGGCACATCGAAGAAGAGCGTCAGGTCGGGCTGGAGGCCCTCCTGCACCCACGCTTCGAGGGCCGCCAGTTTCTGCGCCGGAACGCCGCGCCCTCCCCCCTGGTAGGCAAACGTGGCATCGGTGAAGCGGTCCGACAGCACCCAGTCGCCGCGCGCGAGGGCGGGCCGGATGACCTGAACGAGGTGCTGCTGCCGGGCAGCGAAGACGAGGAGCGTTTCCGTGGACGCATCCATCGGTTCGGCGAGGATCAGGGCGCGCAGGCGCTCCCCGAGCGGCGTCCCGCCCGGCTCCCGCGTCACGACCACGTCGCGCCCGAGCCGGGCGCGGAGCCGGTGCGCGAGCCACTCGAGGTGCGTGCTCTTGCCCGCGCCGTCGAGCCCCTCCAGCGTGATGAACTTGCCGCGCACCGGCGCGATCGCGCTCACGGGCGGTCCCCGCGTTGGTACCTCGTCACGGCGCGATTGTGCTCCTCCAGCGTGCGCGAGAACTCGCTCGATCCGTCGCCCCGGGCGACGAAGTAGAGCGCCGGCGACTCGGCCGGCCGCAGCGTCGCCTCGAGCGCGGCCCGTCCCGGCATCGCGATCGGCGTCGGCGGCAGCCCGTCGCGCGTGTACGTGTTGTAGGGGGTGTCGGCGAGCAGGTCGCGCTTGCGGATGTTGCCGTCGAACGCGGGGCCGAGACCGTAGATCACCGTCGGGTCCGCTTGCAGCCGCATGCCGGAGCGCAGGCGATTGTGCAGCACCGCCGCGATCAGCGGCCGGTCCTGCGGCCGGCCGGTCTCCTTCTCCACGATCGACGCGAGGATGAGCGCCTCGTACGGCGACGCGAGCGGGATGCCGGGCTGGCGCTCCGCCCAGGCCGCCGCCAATCGCTTCTCCATGGCCCGGTGGGCGCTGCGCAGGATCTCCAAGTCGCTCGCCCCGCGCGGGAAGACGTAGGTGTCCGGGAAGAACCAGCCTTCGGGATGAGTGATCGGCAGTTCGAGGCGCCGCAGCACGTCCGCGTCCGGCAGACCGGCGGTGTCGTGCCGGATGCGGGGGTGCGCATCGAGCGCGGCGCGGACCTGCCGGAAGGTCCAGCCTTCGATGAATTTCACGTCGGACAGCGCGAACTCGCCCCGGGTAAGCTTGCCCAGCAGATCGAGCGGCGTCGCACCGGCGCGCAATTCGTAGGTCCCGGCCTTGATGTCGGTCGGCTTCACCGTCGCCCGCGCCACGGTTTCGAACGCCCATTCCGGCATGTCGACGCCGGCGCGCACGATCTGGCGCGTCGCCGCGCGCAGCGAACTGCCCGGCGCGACCGTGAACTCGAGCGGCTCGGCGCTCAACCTCAGGGGCGCGCGCGCGAACTGGTAGAGCCACGCTCCCGCGCCCAGAACGGCGAGAATCGCAAGAAGGATCAGGTACTTGATGAGCTTGAGCATTGCCGGCGGGAGACCGGTCGCGGCCGGTCCGTCGCTATAATAACTTGCGTCATTCGTTCGTCGGTCGATGACCCCTCGCTGGTCCGCTTTCCTCTCCAGTCGCGGCGCGACGCTCGCGGAGGGCGTCGTGCGCCGATTCGGCGACCCGGCTGGCGAGTTGGACGCCGCGGCGACCGCCAGCGTCCTCGCCGATCTTTCCCATCTTGCGCTCCTGGGCGTCTCGGGCCCGGATGCGGAGTCCTTCCTGCAGGGGCAGTTGAGTTGCGACGTCGCCGGGCTGGCGGCCGACGGGGCCACGCTCGGGTCGTACTGCTCCGCCAAGGGGCGGATGCTCGCGAGCTTCGTCCTGTGGCGGGAGCCGGACGGGTTCGCCCTGGCGCTCTCCCGAACCCTCGCAGGTCCGATCGCGCAACGGCTGCGCCTGTTCGTGCTGCGCGCGAAGGTCGCCATCGCGGACCGGAGCGACGAATGCGTCCTTCTCGGCGCCGCCGGTGCAGCCGCCGAATCCGCGCTGCGCGCCGCCGCGGGCGCGCTTCCGCAGCAAGCGGGGCGAGTCGCGCGCAGGGACGGCGCGACCGTGGTGCGGAGCGCGCGGGATCGCTACCTGATCGCCGCCGCGCCCGAGCGCGCGCCGACGCTCTGGGACGCGCTGTCGGAAAGGCTGCGGCCGGTGGGAACGCCGTGCTGGGAATGGCTCGACATCGTCGACGGCCTGCCGCTCGTGACGGCGCGCATCCAGGACGAGCTCGTGCCGCAGATGGCGAACCTCGAGCTGATCGGGGGCGTGAGCTTCGAGAAGGGGTGCTATCCCGGGCAGGAAGTCGTGGCGCGCACGCAGTACCGCGGCAAGACCAAGCGCCGGATGTTCCTGGCGCGCATCGAGGGCGCGGCCCCGGCGCCCGGCGATCCGCTCTACAGCGAGGACCTCGGCGACCAGGCGAGCGGGGCGATCGTCAACGCCGCGCCGGCTCCCGGGGGCGGCTACGACGTGCTCGCGGTGGTGCACGCGTCCAGCGCCGCGGACAGCACGGTGCGCCTGGGGTCGCCCGCAGGCGCGCCGCTGCGGTTCCGCCCCCTCCCCTACGCGGTGCCGTGACCTGCAGCTACTTCATCTACTACCGCTCTGCCGCCGCGGCGGCCGACGTCCGCGCGGCGGTCGGCGCGATGCAGCGCGCGCTCGCGCAGGAGACCGGCATCGCCGGGCGCCTGATGCAGTGCGCGGACGACCCGACGACGTGGATGGAGGTCTACGAAGCGGTACCCGACCCGGCGCGCTTCGAGCGCCGCTTGGGCGACGCCGTCGCCAGCTTTGCGCTCGCGCGGTTGCTCTCCGGCGACGGCCGCCGTCACGTCGAGCGCTTCGTCACCGTGCCGTGTGCCTGATTCTCGTCGCGCATCGCGCGCACCCCGCCTACCGGCTCGTGGTGGCCGCGAACCGCGACGAGTGGTTCGCCCGGCCAACGGCGCCGGCCGGGTTCTGGTCCGAGGCGCCGGATGTCTTCGCCGGCCGCGACCTCGAGGCGCACGGGACCTGGCTCGGCATCACGCGCAGCGGCCGCTTCGCCGCGGTGACCAACTTCCGCGATCCCGCCAGCCACCGCGAAGGCGCGCCGTCGCGGGGCGGACTCGTGCGCGCGTTCCTGACCTCGACCGCGACGCCGGCGGCGTACGTCGGCGCGCTGCAAGCCGATGCTGCGCGCTACAACGGGTTCAGCCTGCTCGTCGGCGACGCGGCGTCGCTCCTCTACTTCTCCAATCGCGCAGGGGAAGCGCGTGCGCTGGCGCCCGGCATCTACGGGCTCGCCAACGACCTGCTCGACGTGCCGTGGCCGAAGGTGCGGACGGGCAAGGCGCGCCTCGCGGCGCAACTGAACGGAAGCGTGAGCGCGGAGCGCCTGCTCGAGCTCCTCGACGACACGCAGGCCGCGCCCGACGACGCGCTCCCCGACACCGGGGTCGGCCTGGAGCGGGAGCGCCAGCTCTCGCCGCTGCGCATCCGCGCCGGCGCGTACGGCACGCGCGCCTCGACGGTCCTGCTCCTGTCCGCGGACGGCGAGGCGTCGATCGTCGAGCGGAGCTTCAGCGCGACCGGCGAGGCGTCCGGCACGGTGCGCGGCCGCTTTCGGACCACCCCTTAGAGCGCGCGCTCCATCGCGACATGGGGGATGCCGGCTTCCTCGAACTCCGCGCCGGCCACCGCGAACCCGAAGCGCGCGTAGAACGGCGCGGCGTGCAGTTGCGCGTTGAGCGCGACGCGCTGCATGCCGCGGGCGCGGGCCCGCTCCATCAGCGCCGCGAGCAGGCGCGCGCCGACGCCCCTGCCCCGCGCCTCGCGCAGCACCGCCATCCGCCCGATGTGCCCGTCCGGCAGGAGCCGGCCGGTGCCCACGGGCCGGCCCGCGCCGTCGTACGCGACCGCATGCTCGGAGCGCTCGTCCCAGTCGTCGAGCTCGAGCTCGGGCGGCACGCCCTGCTCCGCGACGAACACCGCCTCGCGGATGGGCTGCGCCGCGGCGCGCGCCGCCGACCACGGCAGGATGCGGATGCGCAGAGCGTCGTCCATGTCGGGGGCGCGATCGTCGCGCCGATATAATACGGACATCCTCCGCAGGACACCGGTCGAATGGAGAGTCTCTGGCGCGACGCCGAGGCCGACGCGTTTCAGGGCGAGCTCGGCCAGCGCGTGTACACCTCGCGGCTGCTCGGGCGCGACAAGTCCCTCGTCCTGCACGGCGGCGGCAACACCTCGGTCAAGATCGACGAGCGCAACCGCTTCGGCGAGGTCGAGCCGGTGCTCTACGTGAAGGGCAGCGGCTGGGACCTCGAGCACATCGCGCCGGAGGGCTTCGCGCCGGTGCGGCTCGGGCACGTGCAGCGGCTCGCCGCGCTCGAACGCCTGTCCGATCCGGACATGGTCAACGAGCTCGCGACCCACGTGCTGCGCGCTTCCGCGCCGGCGCCGTCCGTCGAGACCATCCTGCACGGCTGCCTGCCGTTCCGGTTCGTCGACCACACCCACGCGGACGCGGTGCTCGCGATCACCAACACGCCGGGCGGGGAGCGGCGCATCCGTGCGCTGTACGGGGACGCGGCGATCGTGATCCCGTACTTCATGCCGGGGTTCGAGCTCGCGCAGGCGGTGGCGCGCGAGTTCGCGCGCCAGGCGACGGCGCGGACGATCGGCGTCGTCCTGCTGAAGCACGGCGTGTTCTCGTTCGGCGACACCGCCCGCGAGTCGTACGACCGGATGATCGAGCTGGTGGGGCGCGCGGAGCGCTACCTCGAGTCCCAGCGCGCGTGGGACGTGACCGCACCGCAGACGCCGGCCGCGCCCGCGCTCGACGCGGTGGCGCTGGCGGAGCTGCGCCGGCGGGTGTGCGCGTGCGCGGGCGCCCCGCTGATCATGCGCGTGCGCGCCACCGCCCAGACGCTCGCCTTTGCGCGCCACCCCGAGGTCGCGCGCCTGTCGCAGCAGGGGCCGGCGACGCCCGACCACGTCATCCGGACCAAGCGCGTGCCGATGCTGGGCGAGGACGTCGAGGGCTACGCCGCGGCCTATCGCGAGTACTTCGCCCGCCACGAGCCGCGCGCCAGCGCGCGCAAGGTGATGCTCGACCCGGCACCGCGCGTGGTGGTCGACCCCCGCTTCGGGCTCGCCAGCCTCGGGCGCTCGGCCAAGGATGCGCGGGTCGTCGAGGAGCTCTACGAGCACACGATCGACGTGATCCTGCGCGCCGACGCGCTGGAGCGGTACGAGGCGCTGCCGGCGCAGGATCTCTTCGCCGTCGAGTACTGGGACCTCGAGCAGGCGAAGCTCAGGAAGGGCGGCACGCCGCCGCCGTTCGCGGGCGAGGTGGTCCTGATCACGGGCGCCGCGTCCGGCATCGGCAAGGCTGCGGTCGCGTCGTTCCTCGCGCGCGGCGCCGCGGTGGTCGGGCTCGACCTCGATCCGGCGGTGGCGCACCTGCACCACGGCCGCGCGGACTTCCTCGGCATCGCCTGCGACGTCGCCGACGAGCCCGCGCTCGCCGCGGCGCTCGAGCGCACGGTGCACGCGTTCGGCGGGCTGGACATGCTGGTCCTGAACGCCGGCATCTTCCCCGCCGGGCGGAGCATCAAGGAGCTCCCGCAGGACGACTGGCGCAGGGTGATGGCGGTGAACCTCGACGCCAACCTCGCGCTGCTGCGCAGGTGCCACCCGTTCCTCAGCCGCGCGCCGCGCGCGGGGCGCGTCGTCGTCATCGGCTCGAAGAACGTGCCGGCGCCGGGACCGGGCGCGGCCGCCTACTCCGCCTCGAAGGCGGCGCTGAACCAGCTCGCCCGGGTGGCGGCGCTCGAATGGGGCGCCGAGGGCATCCGGGTCAACACCCTCCATCCGAACGCGGTCTTCGACACCGGCATCTGGACCGAGGCGGTGCTCGCCGAGCGCGCGCAGCGCTACGGCCTGACGGTCGCGCAGTACAAGACCAGCAACGTCCTGCGCACCGAGGTCACGAGCCGCGACGTCGCCGAGCTCGCGGCGGAGATGTGCGGTCCGCTGTTCGCCAAGACCACCGGCGCGCAGCTTCCCGTCGACGGCGGCAACGAGCGCGTGATCTGATGGCGGGCCGCATCGAGACGCTGCGCTGGGCCGGCGATCGCCTCGAGCTGATCGACCAGCGGCTGCTGCCGCAGCGCGTCGAGTACTACGCCTGCGAGACGGCGGCCGAGGTCGCGGCGGCGATCCGCGACATGGTGGTGCGCGGCGCGCCGGCGATCGGCTGCGCGGCGGCCTACGGGGTCGCCCTCGAGACCGGACGCCCGACGTTCGGGTCGATCGGCGAGTTCCACGCCGCGGTGGAGGCGGCGATCGCGGAGCTCGGCGCGAGCCGGCCGACCGCGGTCAACCTGTTCTGGGCGCTGGACCGGATGCGGCGCGCCTACGACGAGGTGCGGTCGGAGCCGCCCGAGCGCATCGCCATCCGCCTCGTCGCCGAGGCGGTCGCGATCCAGCGCGAGGATCTGGACGTCAACCACGCCATCGGCCGCCACGGCGCCGCGCTCGTGCCCGACGGCGCGCGGATCATGACCCACTGCAACGCCGGCGCCCTGGCCACCGCCGGCCACGGCACCGCGCTCGGCGTCGTGCGCTCGGCGCGCGACCAGGGCAAGCGCGTCGCGGTGATCGCGAACGAGACGCGGCCGTTCCTGCAGGGTGCGCGCCTCACCGCCTGGGAGATGGTGCAGGAGGAGATTCCGGTGACGCTCGTCACCGACGGCATGGCCGGTCACCTGATGCAGCGCGGCCAGGTGGATCTCATCGTCGTTGGCGCCGACCGCATCGCGGCGAACGGCGACGTGGCGAACAAGATCGGCACCTATCCGCTGGCGGTGCTCGCGGCGCGCCACGGCCTGCCGTTCTACGTCGCCGCGCCGCTGTCGACGATCGATCGCGACGTGCCCGATGGCGCGGCGATCCCGATCGAGGAGCGCGACGGGGCCGAGGTCACGGGTTTTCGCGGCGAGCGCTGGGCGCCGGAGGGTGTCGCGGTCGCAAATCCCGCTTTCGACGTGACGCCGGCCGCGCTGGTGACGGGCCTGATCACCGAGCGCGGCGTCGTGGCGCCGCTCGACCCGGACGGGCTCCGGCGCCTGTTCGTCGGCTGAGCGCGCGCGGCGTGCGCGGTGCTAGCGGTCGAGGATCGCCACGGGCGTGCGCGGCGCGACGAGATCGAACAGCTCGATGATGTCCGCGTTGCGCATCCGCACGCACCCGATCGAGCCCGGCACGCCCATCGGCATCGAGTCGGGCGTGCCGTGGATGTAGACGTAGCGGCGCATCGTGTCCACGTCCCCGAGCCGGTTGAAGCCCGGCTCGCACCCCGAGAGCCAGAGGATGCGCGTGAGGATCCAGTCGCGCCCCGGATGGCGCGCGCCGAGCTCGGGGGACCACACCTCGCCGGTCGGACGGCGCCCGACGAAGACGGTGTTCGGCGGTGCGCCGGCGCCGATCCTGGCGCGCACGACGTGGCGCCCGCGCGGCGTGCAGTGGCTGCCGCGCCGCTCGCCGGGGCCGTTCTTCGCCGTCGACACCGAGTAGGTTCGCAGCGTGCCGCCGGCGTCGTCGAGCAGCGTCAACGTCTGCGCGGGAAGCGAGATGCGGATGCTAGGCATCGTCTCGGCCCGGCCCGCCGGCGCGGCGCTTCGCGGCGAAGAACGCCGACAGCAGGGCACCGCACTCCTCGTCGAGCACCCCGCCGGTCACCACCGCGTGGTGGTTGAGCCGCGGCTCGGCGAAGAGGTCCACGACGCTCCCGCAGGCCCCCGTTTTCGGGTCGCGCGCACCGAACACGACCCGCCCGATCCGGGCATGAATGATGGCGCCGGCGCACATCGCGCAGGGCTCGAGCGTCACGTAGAGGTCGCAGCCGGGCAGGCGATAGTTCCCGCGCGCGCGCGCCGCGTCGCGCAGCGCCGCGATCTCGGCGTGACCGGTCGGATCCCGGCGCGAGATCGGCGCGTTGAAACCCCGGCCGACGATCGCGCCAGCGGCGACGACCACCGCCCCGACCGGGACCTCGCCGGCGCGCTGCGCCTCCTCCGCCAGCGCGAGCGCGGCGCGCATGAACGCGACGTCGCGCGGCGACGCGCCGCTCACGCCCGCCCGATCATCAATCGGCCTTCCTGGCCGCTGATTCCGACCTCGTGCGCGCAATGCGCACGGCGTCGCCCTGCGCATCGTGCAGTTGTGCGATCGGAGTCCGGCATCGGTGCGGATTCGCCTGTGGGATGCGCCGGAAATTATATGCAGATCCGATGCCCGCGGAGGGTTTCGGTCGTCGCGCCCGCGCGTCCTCCACCGCCGTGCCGATCCAGCGTCTCGCGCCCCGCTTGGTCAAGTGCGCCGATTTTTGATAGGTTCGTCCCGTGCACGCCGCTTGCGCCGCCAGCCGATGACGCCCTCGCGCCTGGAGCTCGTCGTCGATTTCGCCGACTGCGATCCCGCGCGCGTGGTCTTCTATCCGCGCTACTTCAACTGGTTCGACCGGGCCACGGAGCGGCTGTTCCGGGAGCGCGGCCTGCCCTGGCCGCAGCTCTGGGCGCAGTACCGGCTGGCGGGCTTTCCGATCGTCGACGCCGGGGCCAAGTTCCTGGGGCCGTCGCGCTTCGGCGACCGCATCGTGGTCGAGAGCTGGATCGACGAGTGGCGCAGCAAGCTCTTCCTCACCCGGCACCGCGTGCACAACGGCGGCAGCGTGGTGGTTGAAGGCCACGAGCTGCGCGTGTGGGCGCTGCGCGACCCGGCCGATCCGGAGAGCATGAAGGCGGGGCCGGTGCCGGAGGAGATCCGGCAGCGGTTCAGGGACTGACTAGAGGTTACGATGGACAACGTCTGGAAGAACGCGCCGCCGCGGCTGAACGAACCGGCCCCGGCCTTTGCGGCGCGGACCACCCACGGCCCGCGCTCCCTCGAGGACTATCGCGGCAAGTGGCTGATCCTGTTCTCGCACCCGGCCGACTTCACGCCGGTGTGCACGTCGGAGTTCGTCGCCTTCGCGCGCGCGGCCGGGCGATTCCGCGCCCTGGGCTGCGAGCTGCTCGGCCTGTCCATCGACAGCAACTTCTCCCACCTCGCGTGGATGCGCAACATCCGCGAGAAATTCGGCGTCGAGGTCCCGTTTCCCGTCATCGAGGACCAGTCGATGCGCATCGCCTTCGACTACGGCATGATCCAGGCGGGCGCGAGCGACACCTCCACGGTGCGCGCCACGTTCTTCATCGATCCCGAGTCGAAGATCCGCGCGATGGTCTACTACCCCATGACCAACGGCCGCTCGGTGGAGGAGTTCCTGCGCCTGCTGCAGGCGATGCAGGCGTCCGACCGGCATGGCGTCGCCACGCCCGAGGGCTGGCAGCCCGGCGACAAGGTGGTGGTGCCCCCGCCTTCGAACGTCGCGGAGGCCGACGCGCGGGCCAAGGCCGGCTACGACTACGTCGACTGGTACTACGCGCGGACCGAGCTGCCGTCCGCCCCTGCCAAGCGCAAGGCCAAGACCAAGCGCGGCGCGCGGTAGCTGCGCGCGCCGGCCCCCTGCACTAACCGGCGCCGGGACGCGGCGACGGCTGCGGATCCGCGGTCCCGGGGTCAGACCCCGGCGCGGCCACCGGAAAGCGCCGCGGGACCGTGCACAGGACCACCAGGATCGCCACTGCGATCACCGCCATGCCGGCGAACAGATGGCGCGTCGCCAGCGCGATGGATTCCCGCAGGTACGCATCGGCCGCAGCGCCCGCGCCGCCGTGCAGCACTTCAATCACCTCGTCGACCTTTCCCGGCAGCTGGCCTTGCAGCGACGCGGGCGCGCCCGCGAGCCGGTCCGCGAGCGTGCCATTGAAGATCGCGCCGAACAGCGCCGCCCCGAGGCTCTGTCCGAGGTAGCGCGCGAACATGTTGGCGCTCGTGACCACCCCGCGCCGCTCCCAGCCCACCACCGACTGCAGGCCCACGATGAGCGGCGTCGTCAGCAGGCCGAAGCCGGCGCCGAGCGCGACCTGGACCAGCACCACCGCCCACACCGGCTGCGGCGCGGGCAGCAGCACGAACCCCAGCGCGGCGAGCACGAGGAGCACGGCACCGCCCAGCGCGGCGTCACGGAAACCGATGCGCATGTACAGCCGCCCCGACAACGCCGACGCGGTCGGCCAGCCGATGCTCGTGCTCGCCAGCACGAGGCCCGCGGCGATTGCGCCTAGTCCCTGCACCGACTGCAGGAAGGTCGGCAGGTAGGCGTTGGGCGCCATCAGCGCGAGCCCCATTCCGACGCACGCGAGGTTGGATCCGACCAGCACCCGCCGCCGCCACAGCCAGCCGGGGATCACCGGCTCGGGGGCACGGCGCTCGACCCAGATCGTCGCCGCGGTCAGCGCGGCCGCGAGCGCGAACACCGCGATCCCGGGCGCGGACAGCCACGGCCAGGCGTGCCCGCCCTGGAGCAGCCCGAAGATGAGCGTGCCGACCGCAACCAGGATCAGCGCGGCGCCGGCGAAGTCGATGCGCAGGCGCCGGCGCACCACCCGTTCGCGCAGGAACACGCCGATCAGCCCGAGCGCCAGCGCGCCGATCGGCAGGTTGACGAGAAAGATCCAGTGCCACGACACGTACTCGGCGAACGCGCCGCCCAGCAGCGGCCCGGCGATCGCCGCGACGCCCCAGACGCTCGCCAGCCAGCCCTGCACCGTCGCGCGTTCGCGCACCGAGTACAGGTCGCCCGCGAGCGTCGTCACCGTCGCCAGGATCGCGCCCGCGCCGAGCCCCTGAACGCCGCGGAACGCGATCAGCGCCGGCATGTTCCACGCGAGCGAGGACGCCGCGGACCCGGCCAGGAACAGCGCCGTCCCGGCGATCAGCACCGGCTTGCGGCCGAACTGGTCCGAGAGCTTGCCGTAGACCGGGATCGTGACGGTCTGCGCGAGCAGGTAGATGGAGAACACCCAGCTGAAGAGCCGGAATCCGCCCAGGTCGCCCACGATCTGCGGAATCGCGGTGGACACGATGGTCGTGTCCATCGCGGCCAGCATCATCGTGCACATCAACGCCGCGAGCACCCAGCGGCGCGCCTCTTCCCCTTGCCCCTCCGGTGCGGCGCGCGGCGGCTCGGACATGCGGCGATCAGGCGCGGGCGTAGAGCGGCAGCACCGCGCCGCTGACCTCCACGTTCGCCGGCGAGACGAGTTGCAGCACCGCCTCCGCCGCCGCGGCGGGCGTGACCCACCTGAAGGGGTCTGCGGCGGGCATCGCTGCGCGGTTGGCGGCCGTGTCCAGGGTCGAGGGCGCGATGGCGTTGACCAGAATGCGCTCGCCCTTCAGCTCTTCGGCCAGCGCCAGCGTGAGCGCGGCGACCGCGGCCTTGCTCGCGGCATAGGCGACCATTCGGGCCCCGTGGCGCGGATCGAGTCCGGGGCGCGCCGAGACATTGACGATGCGTCCGCCCGCGCCGGTCGCGCGCATCGCCCGCGCCGCCGCGCGGCTGCAGAGAAAGACCGTCAGGGCGTTCAGTTCCATCATGCGCAAGAAATCCGCGCGCGTCGCGTCCGCGATGGGCGCCATGGTGAAGCCTCCGGCCAGGTGGACCGAGGCCCAGAGCCGGGGCACTGTGTCGTAGAAGCGGTCCACCGCGATCTCGTCGGCCAGATCGACGCCGGCAACGCTGCGCAGGCGCTCAGGCTGCGCCAGCGGCGCCGCGCTGCGGCGGGTCGGCACGTGGCAGATCGCTCCGGCTCGCAGCAGGCGCTCGACGACGACCTCGCCGAGCGCGCCGGTTCCGCCGGTCACGACGACGCTCCTGCCTGCTAGGGAATCGAGCATGCTCACCTCATGGGGTCGGGTGCGGAACCCATCGGGCGACGGGCGATCGAGACGAGAATACAGCATGGGCGATTGCTGCTGCGGCGATCGTCCTTGATCACGTGTTCGCGGCGTTTCTCGGCGCGCATTGCACCTCGGCTACCAGAATCCCAGTGAACGGCGCGCGATCACCAGGAACCGTGGTGCTCCGGTACGCGGGCCGCCAGCGGCAAGGCCGCGACGAGCAGCAGCGCCACCAGGACATAGAGCCAGGCTTGAACGACACCGGGGTGGGCGACGCGGGCGAGGATCGCGGTGGCGATCGAGACGGCGGTGATCGACCCGATCTGGAGCGAGGCACTGCGCAGCGCGGCGAGGATCGAGGAATGCTCGGGCGCCAGCTGCAGCCCGGCGTTACGGGTCGCCGGGTTGATCGCGCCGCGGCCGGCGCCGACCAGGAAGGCCGCAGCGGTCAACCAGGCATAGGGCGCAATGCCGGCGGCCGGATCGAGTCCGAGCAGCAGCATGCCGATGGCAATCGTTACGCCGCCGACGTACAGCGGCAGCCGGTGACCGGTGCGCCGCAATGCGAAAGCGGCCACGATGGAGAGCACGATCGCGGCGGCCCCTTGGGCGACCAGCAGGGTCCCGGCACCGAGCGCGCTGATGCCGTAGCGGTTGATCGCGTACAGCGGGATGAGCGTCATCGCGCCATTCGTCATGCCCCCGTAGATCGCGTTGACGAGGTTGACCGACCCGAAGCCCGGACCGCGGATCAGGCGCGGGGCGATGAACGGGTGCGCGGAGCGGTCGATGTGGCGGAAGAACAGCCACAGGGCGACGATCGCGACGATTGCCGGGATCACGAACGCCGGCGACAACGCGCGGCTGCCCTCCTCGCCCAGGTAGGTCACGGCCAGCATGCCCGCGAGAAGGCCGCCGCCAAGCAGCGCCATCCCGGCGGGATCCATCTCGAAGCGGGCGCCCTTCGCCCGCGGCCGGTCGCGCGGGACGTAGCGCCACGCCAGGAGGAGGATCGCGATTCCGATCGGCACGTTGACGAAGAACACGCCGCGCCAGGTCCAGTACGACACGAAGAGCCCGCCGAACGCCGGCCCGATCATCGCGCCGATCGGAAAGATGCTGCCGAACAGGCTGACCGCACGGTCGCGCGCCGCGCCGAAATGATCGACCACGATGCCGGTGGCCGACGGCGTGAGGCCCGCCCCGCCGGCCGCCTGCACCGCGCGCAATGCGATCAGCACGTAGATGTTCTCGGCCAGACCGCAGCACAGCGAGGCCACGGTGAACGCGACGACCGAGCCGAGGAACACCCTGCGGCGGCCGTAGCGCTCGCTCAGCTTGCCGCTGATCGGCAGCATCAGCACGAAGCCGAGCGAGTAGGCCGTGATGGTCCAGCCGGCCCAGTTGATCGACGTTCCCAGGCCGTGCTGCAGGGCGTGCAGCGCCGTCGCGACGATCGTCGAGTCGACCGACATCATCAGCAGTGCCAGGGCGATGATCGCGAACACCACCGCGCGGCGGACGGGCGGATCCTCGCCGGCGGGGGCTGCCGCCCCGCGGGCCGGGCGGGATTCATGAATGGTGTTCAGATCGCGCATGTTGCACATCAGGACAGGCGCAGGAGAGCTGCGCCGCTGGATCTCATCGAGCCGGTTCGGCGGCAGGCAAAGCCGGAGGCGCGCGTCGCCGCTGCGGCGCTGAGCGTGATGCTCGGGTACGGCGCAGCATAGCGTGATCCGCTGAACCCGGTCGAAGGTGAACGTTTCAGTCCGTGCGGGTGCCGAGAGCCGCGCGTGAGGCCGGGGCGCCGCTCAGGGGCGCGCTCTCAGGTAGGGGCTCGTCACCCCTTTCCACTCTGGTGGCGTCGGCCCTTCCCCTCGGCGCCACTACAGCGACGTAGTCTGAACCGACCCATCGAGATTCGCTACTCGGGGCGACTGGCCGTAGCGGGCGTCCAGCCGTCGGTGGGCAGCGTCGGGACCTCTTACGACAACGCGTTGGCCGAGACGATCATCGGGCTGTTCAGGACCGAGGTCATGCATCATCGCGGGCCGTGACGGCATCTCGATGCAGTGGACTGCGCCGCCCCGGACGGGATCGATGGGCTCAATCATCGCCGCGTGCCGGAACCGATCGGCAACGTGCCGCCGGCGGAACTCGAGGTGTCGTAGAATTTTGTCAACGAGTCAGTTGCCGATGGCAGCCTGACTCAAACCCGGATCTTTCCCGAAAATCGTGCTGCTCAGCGATCCGATCGGCGAATTCGACGTCGACGTCGTCGTCGTCCACCGCACCAGCCTGCCGGGCGGCGGGCTGGCCGAGCTCGGCAAGCTGCCGCAGGCGAAGGTCGGTGCGCTCGCCGGTACCGTCAGCGCCGACTTCGCGCGCCGCGGCCTGCCGGGGGCGCAGCTGGTCGAGGTCGACGACCAGAACGCGGCGATTGCCGCGCTGCGCGAAGGCAAGCTCGCCGCCTACGTAGCCGAGGCGCCGCTGCCGCTGGCGCTGGAGCGCACCTATCCCGAGCAGTTGCGGGTGCTGGACGGCGTGCCGCTGGCGCGCACCGCACATGCGCTCGCCCTGCGCGTGGACGATGCCGGCCTGCTGCGCGTGCTCAATGCGTGGATCACCTTCGAGCGCACCTCGGGCTGGCTGCCGGCGCGCAGCGCGTACTGGTTCGAGGGCACCGAATGGAGTGCCAGGCTGTAGCCGTGCAAGCGGCCGATGCACCGCCGGCAAGCCGCACCGCGGCGAGCCGGCCTTCCTGAAGGAAAGACTCGCATGCGCTCGAAGCTCGTTCCGATCCTGCTGCTGTCCGTGCTCGCCGCGTCGATGCCCGTGCGCGCCGACACGCGGCTCGGTGACGGCTGCGACCTGGCCGTCCTCGGCGTCAAGAGCAGGGCCGATTTCCTGCGCTTCGACAGCGCCTTCAGCACCGCGCTCGAGCAGCAGGATGCGTCGGCGCTGGCGCTGCTGGTGCACTTTCCGCTGCGGCTGAACCACGCCGACGGCAGCCGCGTGTCGCTGGACAACGCCGCCGCGCTGCAATCGCACTTCGCCCAGGCCTTCGGGCCGGCGGTGCGCGCCGCCGTGGCAAAGCAGAAGCCCGAGGCGCTGTTCTGCAATGCCGACGGCGTGATGTACGGGGACGGCGAGGTCTGGGTCAACCTGACCGACACCGGGAAAGGCCAGCAGTTTCGCGTGACTACCGTCAACGTCCCCGGCGGCGCGGCGGCGCAGGCGGCGGAGGCGAAGCCGCTGCTTGCCTGCAGCACCGACCAGTTCCATATCGTGATCGACGGTCGCGAACACACCGCCCCGCGCTACCGCTCGTGGAACAAGCCGCATGCGCCACCCGACACCCCGGCGCTGCAGCTCGTGGGCAAGGCCGGTGGCGAAGGCACCGGCGCCTGCTTCCACCGCATCTGGCGCTTTCGCAACGGCAACGTCGACTACGTGGTCGGCGAGCCGGGCTGCGGCCCGGACACGCCCAAAGGCGCACGCGCCGAGCTCGAAGTGCTGATCGGGGGCCAGTCCCGGTTGCGCGCATGGTGCTTCTGAACGCTCCGAGGGGCGGCGTGAGAAGCGCTGCGCGTGCCTGATGGCGGACTCCGACGACCAGACCCGGCGCATCACGCGCGTTCATTCGGGCCGGATCCCGCCGTTGAGCCGCTGCCGGCGCGACAAAGCGCTGCTGCCGCCGATCGATGCCTGAGCGGCAGCGCAGCCCGCGCCGCTGCGGATGCAGGCACGAGGAGCCTCGCTCATGAAATGCACGACCCTGGCCTTGGCCTGCTGCGTAATCGCCGCCCTCGCCCGGCACGCGGCCGCCGCGGACGCCGAGCCGCTGGGCTTCGACGTGAACGTCACGCTGTCGCCCAGGGCGGCAGCGGCGTTGCAGAAGACGAAGGAAGGGATCACCGTGTCGGCGCGGTACTACGGCGACCCGACTCCTGCGGCGGCCAAGCATGCCAACGAGGTCGGCCAGATCGACCTCGGCGGAGAGGAACTCCGCTTGCCCGCACGCGGTGGGCCTGCCCGCGTCACCGGCCAGGGAGTCAAGACCTACCGGCTGCACTGGACCCGGGGCGCGCCGAAGGTCAACGTCAACGCCTTTTCGTCGCGCCTGAGCCACGCGGACAACATCCTGAGCTGTGACCTCATCGACGGCGACGTCGCCCAGGCGGTGAAGGCGCAGCCGGTCGAACTGCACTGCGCGCTGATCACCGAAGGGCGCGACCCGGTGCTGCAGCCGCAAGTCGGGCGGTAGAGCGCCCCCTACTCCCACTCGATCGTCGCCGGCGGCTTGCTCGAGACGTCGTAGACGACGCGGTTGATGCCGCGTACCTCGTTGATGATCCGGTTCGCGACGCGCGCCAGCAAGTCTTGCGGTAGCGGTGCCACGTGCGCCGTCATGAAGTCGGTGGTCTGCACCGCGCGCAGGGCGACGACGTGCTCGTAGGTCCGCCCGTCGCCCATCACGCCCACCGACCGTACCGGCAGGAACACAGCAAACGCCTGGGCTGTGGTGTCGTACCACCCCGCGGCCCTCAGCTCGTCGATGAAGATCGCGTCGGCCTCGCGCAGCAGGTCGGCGTACTCCCGTTTCACCGCACCCAGGATGCGCACGCCCAGTCCCGGCCCCGGGAAAGGGTGGCGCATGATCATCTCGCGCGGCAGCCCGAGCGCGAGGCCGAGCTCGCGCACCTCGTCCTTGAACAGCTCCCGCAGCGGCTCGAGGAGCTTGAGGTGCAGCGTCTCGGGCAGGCCGCCGACGTTGTGGTGCGACTTGATGGTGTGCGCCTTCTTCGTCTTCGCGCCCGCCGACTCGATCACGTCCGGGTAGATCGTTCCCTGCGCGAGCCACCTCGCGTTCGGCAGCCGCGCAGCCTCGTCCTGGAAGACGTGCACGAACTCGCGCCCGATGATCTTGCGCTTCTCCTCCGGGTCCTCGACGCCTTCGAGCGCGCGCATGAAGCGCGCGGACGCATCGACCATGTCCACCTTCACGCCGAGGTGTCGCGCGAAAGTCTCCATGACCTGCTGCGCCTCGTTCTTCCGCAGCAGACCCGTGTCGACGAAGATGCAGGTGAGCTGGTCGCCGATCGCGCGGTGGATCAGCGCCGCGGCCACCGACGAGTCGACGCCGCCGGACAGGCCGAGGATCACCTCTTCCTTCCCGACCTGCGCGCGGATGCGGGCGACCGCTTCGCCGATGTAGTCGCCCATGTTCCAGTCGCCGCGGCACCCGCAGATGTCGTGGACGAAGCGCCGCAGGAGCGCCGCGCCCTGGCGCGTGTGTGTGACTTCGGGATGGAACTGCACGCCGTAGAAGCCGCGCGCCTCGTCCGCCATCCCGGCGATCGGGCAGGCCGTGCTGCTCGCGATCAGCTTGAACCCCGCGGGCAGGTCGATCACCTTGTCGCCGTGGCTCATCCACACGTCGAGCAGGCCGTGACCTTCCGCGTTCGCGCGGTCCTGGATCCCTGCGAGGAGCTTCGAGTGGCCGCGCGCGCGCACTTCGGCGTAGCCGAACTCGCGCAGCTGCGCGCCCTCGACCTTCCCGCCGAGCTGGGCAGCCATCGTCTGCATCCCGTAGCAGATGCCGAGCACCGGGACGCCCAGGTTCCAGACGGCGTCGGGCGCGCGCGGCGTCTCCTGCTCGTACACCGACGCCGGGCCGCCCGAAAGAATGACGCCGCGCGGACGGAAATCGCGCACGAACGCGTCGGAGACGTCGTGGGGATGCAGCTCGCAGTACACGTGCGCCTCGCGCACGCGGCGCGCGATCAGCTGCGAGTACTGGGCACCGAAGTCGAGGATGAGGATCCGCTCGTGCGCCAAGGGGCTCACTCGACGCGGTAGTTCGGCGCTTCCTTCACGATCTGCACGTCGTGAACGTGCGACTCGCGGATTCCGGCGCTCGAGATCTCGACGAACTCGGCGCGGCTCCGCACCTCGTCGATCGTCCCGCAGCCGAGGTAGCCCATGCTGGCGCGCAGCCCCCCGAGGAGCTGGGCCACCACGCCCACCATCGAGCCCTTGTAAGGCACCCGCCCTTCGACGCCCTCCGCCACCAGCTTGTCGGCGTGCATCGCGGGGTCCTGGAAGTAGCGGTCGGCCGCGCCCTGCTGCATCGCCCCGAGCGAGCCCATGCCGCGGTACGCCTTGTACGAGCGTCCCTGGAAGAGCTCGATCTCTCCCGGCGACTCCTCGGTGCCGGCGAAGAGACTGCCGATCATGACGCAGCTCGCGCCGGCTGCCAGCGCCTTCGGGATGTCGCCCGAGTAGCGGACGCCGCCGTCGGCGATGATCGGCACGTTCGTGCCGGCAAGGCCCTCGGCGGCGTTCGCGATCGCGGTCACCTGCGGCACCCCGACCCCGGCGACGATCCGGGTGGTGCAGATCGAGCCCGGCCCGATGCCGACCTTCACGCCGTCGGCGCCGTTGTCGACCAGCGCACGCGCGCCCGCCGACGTGGCGACGTTGCCGCCGACCACCTCGACGCGCGGGAAGTTGGTCTTGACCCAGCGGACGCGATCCAGCACGCCCTGGGCGTGCCCGTGCGCGGTGTCGACGACGAGCAGGTCGACTCCGGCCTCGACCAGCGCGGCGACCCGCTCCTCGGTCCCCTCGCCGACGCCGACCGCCGCCCCGACGCGCAGCTTCCCGAGGTCGTCCTTGCAGGCGTTGGGATGCTCGCTCGACTTGAGAATGTCCTTCACCGTCATCAGCCCGCGCAGCTCGAAGGCCTCGTTCACCACCAGCACGCGCTCGAGCCGGTGCTTGTGCATCAGCGTCTTCGCCTCGTCGAGGCTCGCCCCCTCGCGCACGGTGACCAGGCGCTCGCGCGGAGTCATGATCGCGCGCACCGGCTGGTCGAGGTTGGTCTCGAAGCGCAGGTCGCGGTTGGTCACGATGCCCACCACGCGCCTGCCCTCGACCACCGGCAGCCCGGAGAAGCGATGGGATTCGGTGAGGGCCTTCACCTCGCGCACGCTCATGTCGGGCGGGATGGTGATCGGGTCGCGCACGACGCCGGACTCGTGGCGCTTGACCTTGAGCACCTCGCCCGCCTGCTGCCTGGGCGTCAGGTTCTTGTGCACGATGCCGATCCCGCCTTCCTGCGCGAGCGCGATTGCGAGGCGCGCCTCGGTGACGGTGTCCATCGCCGCCGAGACGATCGGGATGTTGAGCGTGATGCCGCGGGTGAGGCGGGTCCGCAGCGAGACCTCGCGCGGCAGGACCGAGGAGTGGGCTGGAACGAGCAGGACGTCGTCGAACGTGAGCGCCTTTAGGGTCGGTCGCATGGGAGCGGAAGACGCAAAGGCGCATTATACGTGCGCGCCCCGCGCCGGTAAAACCGCCGCTGCGCGGTGCTGGCGGCGATTGACGCAGCCGGGCAAACTCTTTATGGTCGATCAACGCCCTGCAAGGACACCGTCATGTTCCGGCCCGACTACCGCCTGCCCGCCCTCGCGCTCGCGGCGCTGCTCGCCGCCCCGGCCGGCGCGCAGCAGCTCTACAAGTTCGTCGGACCCGACGGACGCGTCCAGTATTCCGACCGGCCGCCCGCCGGGGCGCAGAAGGTGGAAAAAATCACGGGTTCGCGCGTGAGCACCGTCACGTCGCCAAGCGCCTCGAGCGGCGGCGCGGGCAAGGCGCCGCAGACCGCGGCGGAGCAGGAGCAGGCTTTCCGCCAGCGCCGCGCCGAGGCCGAGGAGAAGGCGAAGAAGGAAGAGAAGCTCGCGCAGGAAACCAAGGCGAAGGAAAACTACTGCGCCGGGCTGCGCCGCGAGCTCACGTCCCTGCAATCCGGCCAGCGCATCGTGCGCACCGACGACAAGGGCGAGCGCGTGTTCCTCGAGGACGCCCAGATCCAGCAGGAGATCGCGCGCGTCCAGCGCGACATCGCGGCGGACTGCAGATAGTCAGCGCGGCCGGCGCGCACGCTGTCGGCGCGCCGCCTGCGGGTCGGCGGCGAGCGGCCGCAGGATCTCGACCCGGTCCCCCTCCTCCAGCACGTCGTCCAGCCCGACGAGCCTTCCGAACACCCCGACGCGGTCGCGCGCGAAGTCGATCTGCGGCGCCGCGAGCAGCACCCCGCTGCGCTCGATCGCCGCGCGCACCGTCCCACCGGGCGGCAGCTCGACGGCGTAGCGGCGCTGCGCGTCCGGCGTGGCGTAGACGACCTCGACCTTCGGCATCACGCCGGCCGCAGGTGCAGCGCGTCCGCGCGGCGGACGAACGCGTCGACGAACGTGCTCGCCATGTGATTGAACGCGGGCCCCGCGATCCGCTCGAGGAGCGGGCTCGCGATCTCGTAGGCGAGCTCGAAGTCGATCCGGCACCCCGCCTCGCCCAGCTGGGCGAACCGCCATTCGCCCGCGAGGCGGCTGAACGGGCCGCGCACGAGGCGCATCGAGATGCGCTCGCCGCGTTGGTGCAGGTTCTCGGTCGTGAACGCCTGGCGCACGCCGCGAAAGTTCACGTGCAGGGTGGCGATCGTGCGCCCGGCCTCCCGCAGCGCGACGTCCACGGCGCTGCACCAGGGCACGAAGCGCGGGTACGACTCCACGTCCCCGACCAGCTCGTACATCTCGACGGCCCCGTAGGGCACGAGCGCCTGGCGCGCGACGGTGATCATGCGCGGGGGGAAGCGCCGGCGCGCACGGCGCTGCGACCGCGCGGATAGAATCGCGCGACACCCGGCGCCGCGCCGGACGATCCCGCGCAGCCATGAGCATCGTCGAAAACAGGAAGGCTTTCCACGACTACTTCATCGAGGAGCGCTACGAGGCCGGCATCGCGCTCGAGGGGTGGGAGGTGAAGGCGATCCGCGCCGGGCGCGCGCAGCTGAAGGAGGCGTACGTGGTGGTGATGGGGAGCGAGGTCTTCCTCGTCGGCGCGCACGTGAGCGCCCTCCCCACCGCCTCGACGCACGTGCAGCCCGACCCGACCCGCACGCGCAAGCTGCTCCTGCACGCCGAGGAGATCCGGCGCCTGATCGGCAAGGTCGAGCAGGCGGGCTATACGCTCGTGCCGCTGAACCTGCACTATGCGAAAGGCCGCATCAAGCTCGAAGTCGGCCTCGCGAAGGGCAAGCGGCAGTACGACAAGCGCGCCGCCGCGAAGGAACGCGAGTGGAACCGCGAGAAGCAGCGCCTGCTGCGCGTGAAACTGTGAGCCGCGCGCGCCACTTCAGGCCGCCTTCGCGAGCTGCAGCCAGGTCGCGACCACCGTGTCCGGGTTGAGCGAGAGGCTCTCGATTCCCTCCTGCGTGAGCCAGCGGGCGAGATCCGGATGGTCGGACGGGCCCTGGCCGCAGATGCCGACGTACTTGCCCTGGCGGCGGCAGGCCTGGATCGCCATGCGCAGGAGCGCCTGAACGGCCGCGTCGCGCTCGTCGAAGCTGCCCGCCACGAGCGCCGAGTCGCGGTCCACGCCCAGGGTGAGCTGCGTGAGGTCGTTCGAGCCGATCGAGAAGCCGTCGAAGTGCTCGAGGAAGGCGTCCGCGAGCACGGCGTTGGACGGCAGCTCGCACATCATCACGATGCGCAGGCCGTTCTCGCCGCGCCGCAGCCCTTCGGACGCGAGCAGGGCGATCACCCGGCGCGCCTCGTCGACCGTGCGCACGAACGGCACCATCAGCTCGACATTGACGAGCCCCATCTCGTCGCGCACGCGGCGCAGCGCCGCGCACTCCAGGGCGAAGCACTCGCCGAACGCGGGCGAGAGGTAGCGCGAGGCGCCGCGGAACCCGAGCATCGGGTTCTCCTCCTCGGGCTCGTAGCGCGCGCCGCCGACGAGCTTGCGATACTCGTTCGACTTGAAGTCGGACAGGCGCACGATCACAGGCTTGGGCCAGAACGCGGCCGCGATGGTGGCGACGCCTTCGGCGAGCTTGTCGACGAAGAACGCGCGCGGGCTCGCGTAACCGCGCGCCGCCTCCTCCACCTGCCGCTTCAGGTCGGCGGGCAGCTGCGGGTATTCCAGCACCGTCTTCGGGTGCACTCCGATCATGTTGTTGATCACGAACTCGAGCCGCGCGAGGCCCACGCCCGCGTTCGGCAGCGACGCATGCTCGAACGCGAGCTGCGGGTTGCCGACGTTCATGCTGATCTTGACCGGGATGCGCGGCAGGCTGCCGACCGCCTGCGTGGTGACCTCGAACGGCAGGCGCCCGGCATACACGTTGCCGGTGTCGCCCTCCGCGCAAGACACCGTCACCTCGTCGCCCTCGCGCAGCCGGGTGGTCGCATCGCCGCTGCCGACGATCGCCGGAATGCCGAGCTCGCGCGCGATGATCGCGGCATGGCAGGTCCGCCCGCCCCGGTTGGTGACGATTGCGGCAGCGCGCTTCATCACCGGCTCCCAGTTGGGATCGGTCATGTCGGTGACCAGGACGTCCCCGGCCGCCACCCGCGCCATCTCGGAAGCGTCTTTCACCACGCGTACCCGCCCGACTCCGATCTTCTGGCCGATGGCGCGACCGGTCACCAGGACCGGCGCGGAGCCGGCGAGGCGGTAGCGGGTCTGCCCCTCGCTGGCCGGACGCGATTTCACCGTCTCCGGGCGCGCCTGCAGGATGTAGATCTTCCCGTCGAGCCCGTCCTTGCCCCACTCGATGTCCATCGGGCGCCCGTAGTGGCGCTCGATCTCGAGCCCGAACCGCGCGAGCTCGGCGACGTCGCCGTCGTCGATGCAGAACCGGTCGCGCTCCGGGCTGGGCACGTCCACGGTCTGCGTCGAGCGCCCGGTGCGGGCGTCGTCCGCGAACACCATCTTGGTGAGCTTCGAGCCGAGGCTGCGCCGGATGATCGCGTGCCGGCCCGCGGCGAGCATCGGCTTGTGCACGTAGAACTCGTCGGGGTTGACCGCGCCCTGCACCACCGTCTCGCCGAGGCCGTAGGACGCGGTGATGAATACGACGTCGCGGAATCCCGATTCCGTGTCCAGCGTGAACATGACCCCGCTCGACGCCAGGTCGCTGCGCACCATGCGCTGCACGCCGGCCGAGAGCGCCACCTCGGCGTGCGCAAACCCCTGGTGCGCCCGGTAGGAGATCGCGCGATCGTTGTAGAGCGAGGCGAACACGTGCTTGACCGCATCCAGGACGGCGGAGAGCCCCTGCACGTTGAGATAGGTCTCCTGCTGCCCCGCGAACGAGGCGTCCGGAAGGTCCTCCGCGGTCGCGCTCGATCGGACCGCGACCGGAAACTCCCCGTCCTGCATCAGCGCCCGGTACGCGGCGGCGACCGCGGACTCGAGCGCGGCGGGCAGCGGCGCCCGCACGACCCACTCCCGGATCTCCGCGCCACAACGCGCCAGCGCCTCGACGTCGTCGGGGTTCAGCGCGGCGAGACGCCGCTCGATGCGCTCGGCGAGGCCGGAGGCGGCGAGAAACTCCCGGAATGCGTGCGCCGTGGTGGCGAATCCGCCCGGGACCCGAACGCCGCGCGCAGAGAGGTGCGCGATCATCTCGCCGAGGGAGGCGTTCTTGCCGCCCACCCGGGCGAGATCGCTCATGCGCAGGTCCTGAAACCGCACCACGTAGTCGCCGCTGGACATGTCAGCGTCCGTCCTTTCGCCGTTGCCGATGACGGCCGCTATTGTAGTTTCGCTGCGTGGAGGCGTCTGTGCGGTGCGCTTGCAATATGCGTGGAACGGCGCGGGCGGCCGGGACGGCCGCGGAGGCGCGAGCGGGAGACGAGCGGGCCGCGCCCGCTCGGGTGGCTAGCGGCGCAGCCGGAAGACGGCGAGCCCCGAGGCGAGTTCCTTTCCCTCGCGCATCTGCTCGAGGCAACTGTGCATGCCGTAGTCGTAGTAATAGCCGGCGAGCGTCTCGGCGACCTCGCGGGCGTCGATCGGCCACCAGTCCAACTCCCACTTGAACCGCATCTCGAAGCGCAGGCCGATCGCGCGGTGGACGAACGACCGGACCTCCTCGGCGATCGGTATCGCGTCGTGCAGCGCGTCGGGTTCGAGTTCGGTTTGCATGCGTTCCGGGGCGGGTGCGGCCGGGGCGTCAGGCTTCCGTCAGCCGGCTAAGGGGCCCGATGCGCATTCCGCCCGCACTGCGGGAAGGTTGCGCCAGCCCGCGCGGTTCTGCCGTGACTTCGGTCCTCGACCCCGGCGTGGACGGGCCGGACGCGCGTGACCTCCGTCACGCATTTGACCTCCTGTAACGATCTGGCGCGGAAGGTGCTATGACGTGGGCATCGCCCGGCTGTGCGCCGGGCCATGCAAGGGAGGCCGACTGGTGGACGCAACGAACGTGTTGGAGGGCGTCGGGCTGGAGGGCGATCCGGGATGCGCCACGACGCTCGTCGGCGCGACGCCCATCGACCGTCTGGAAGAAGCGGTGTGCGCGCTCAAGCAGCGGCATCCGCCCGAAGCGGTGCGCAGGGCGATGGTCGAGCGGATCGCCCATGCGCCGATCGCGGAGTTCGAGACCCTGAAGCACATCTATCTCAAGCACTGCGGGGACGCGTCCAGGTAGCGTCCCGTACGCCCGCCGTCGCGCCGCATGCGGCCGGCGTGCGCGTGCCGTATAGTGGGCGCGCAGCGCGCGCCTATCGCGGCGGGCGCGTTTCTCCGGACCGCCTCGATGCCCAAGCGCAGTCGCACCGTGTTCTTCGTCTCCGACGGCACCGGCATCACCGCCGAGATGCTGGGCCACAGCCTGCTCACCCAGTTCGAGGGCATCGCGTTCACGCAGGTCGTGGTGCCGTTCGTGGACACGCCCGAGAAGGTGGACGCCTGCCTGCGGCGGGTCGCCGAGGCGCGCGCCGCGTCCGCGGCGCGGCCGATCGTGTTCTGCACGCTCGTCGACGACGCGGTGCGTGCGGCGCTGCGGCAGGCGGACGCGCTGGTGCTCGATTTCTTCGAAGGATTCATCAGCCCGCTGGAAGCGGAGTTCTCCATCCGCTCTTCCCACGCGGTGGGTCGATCGCACGGCGTCGCCCACAGCAAGGAGTACCAGCACCGCATCGAGGCGGTCAACTTCGCGCTCGCTCACGACGACGGGCTCGGCAGCCAGGATCTGGCCCGGTCCGACGTGATCCTGGTCGGCGTCTCGCGCAGCGGCAAGACGCCGACCTGCCTGTACATGGCGCTCCAATTCGGGATCAAGGCGGCAAACTACCCCCTCACGCCCGACGACTTCGAGCGCGGCGAGCTGCCGGGCGCGGTCGCGCCGCATCTCGGAAAGCTGTTCGGTCTGACGATCTCGCCCGAGCGCCTGAGCGAGATCCGCGAGGAGCGCCGGCCGGGAAGCCGCTACGCCCGCCTCGACAACTGCCGCTACGAGGTCGACGCCGCGGAGACGCTCATGCGCCGGCACGAGATTCCCGCGCTCGGCTCCACCACCCTGTCGATCGAGGAGATCGCGACCCGGATCCTCCAGGCGGTCAGGCTCGAGCGGCGGGTGTACTGAGCGCGCCGGAGCGCTGCTGGCGCGCCTGTTCGAACAGGCACACCGCGGCGGCGGCCGCCACGTTGAGCGACTCGGCCGCTCCCGGCATCGGGATGCGCACGCTCAGCGCGGCGACGGCGGCGAGCGCCGGCGACACCCCGGCCCCCTCCGAACCGAAGATCCAGGCCACCGGCCCGCGCAGGTCGGCTTCGAAGAGCGACACGCCGCCGCGCGCGGCCGTGGTCGCGACCGTCCCGGCGTAGGCGCGGGCGATCTCCTCCAGCGGGGCGTGCTCATGGAGCGCGAGCGCGAAGTGCGCGCCCTGCCCGGCGCGCAGGACCTTGGGGGACCAGGCGAACACGCAACCCTTGGACAGGAAGACGTGGCGCACGCCGGCGGCGGCCGCCGAGCGCAGGAGCGAGCCGAGGTTGCCCGGGTCCTGAATCCCGTCAAGGAGCACGCAGGTCCCGGGCGCGGACGGCGGCGCCGACGGCGCCGGAGTGCGGATGAGCGCGAGCAGGCCGACCGGCTCCACCACCTGCGCGATCTCCGCGAACAGCCGGTCGGAGAGGAGTGCCCGGGCGCGCGCCGCTGAGTGCTCGAAGAGGCGGCGGATCTCCGGGCGCCCGTACCCGGATTCGGAGACGAGCAGCGTCTCCGCGACGCCGCCCGCGGCGTGGTACGCGGTCACGAGATGAGGCCCGTCGAGCAGCGCTGCGCCCTGCTCCCGCCGCGCGCGCGCCGAAGCCGCGAGTCGCGTGGCCTGCTTGAAGAGCGCGTTGTCGCGCGAGCTGATACGCTTGAACGGAACCTGAGGCATCACTCGCCGGGGCGCCGGACGCGCGCCGGGAGCGCGAGTCTAGCAGAGCGCTCATGCGCATCGAGATCGTCACGCCCGCCGCCGCGAGCAGGCGCACCGGGAACCGGCATACCGCGCAGCGCTACGCGGCTTTCCTCCGCGGCGCCGGGCACCAGGTGGGGGTGGCCTCCGCCTGGGACGGCGGCGACTGCGACCTCCTGCTCGCCCTGCATGCGCTGAAGAGCCACGACTCGATCGCGCGCTTCCACGCACATCATCCGGAGCGCGCGCTCGTGGTCGTGCTGACCGGGACCGACCTCTATCGCGACATCCGCTCTTCCGCCGCCGCGCGCGCTTCCCTCGCGATGGCCACGCGCCTGATCGCGCTCCAGGAGCAGGCCGGCCGCGAGCTCGGACCCGCGCTGCGTGCGAAGCTGCGCGTCGTGTACCAGTCGGCGCGGCCGCGGCGTCGCGCCGCTCCCCCGACGCGGCGCTTTCGCGTGTGCGTGCTCGGCCACCTGCGGGACGAGAAGGACCCGTTCCGCGCCGCGGCAGCGCTCGCTCACCTGCCCGCGCGCTCGCCGGTCGCGCCGCCGATCGAGGTCCTTCAGATCGGCGATGCGCTCTCCGCCGCGATGGGGCGGGAGGCGCACCGGCGGATGCGGGCCGAGCCGCGTTATCGCTGGATCGGCGGCGTGCCGCACGCGCGCGCGCTCGATTGGCTCGGGCGCAGCCATCTGCTCGTGGTCAGCTCGCGCATGGAGGGCGGCGCCAACGTGATCTGCGAGGCCGCGCGGATCGGCGTGCCGGTCGTGGCGTCCCGAGTGCCCGGCAACGTCGGGATGCTCGGGCGGCGCTACCCGGGCTACTACCCCCT